>Ga0209648_10000336_pt1 | contig 34827 bp, 32 predicted proteins | sample GraSoi2013_115cm_FD_185830 | JGI IMG/M metagenome (GOLD analysis project Ga0209648, IMG submission 185830) | Grasslands soil microbial communities from the Angelo Coastal Reserve, California, USA - Sample 9_17_2013_115cm (SPAdes) (version 2) | ecosystem: Environmental > Terrestrial > Soil >...
GGCAGACAAACGAGCGAATGCGTGATGCTGCGATGCCAGGTCACGATGAGGAGATCGTTGTGGGAGAAAAATTCCCGGAGTACGTCGGAGTCCGGGAAGGTCGCGCCCAGCATCAACGACCAGGTAATGATTCGTTCGCGATTCACTGGCTTTGCGCTGAGCATGTCTTGCCCGCGGAAAGCCGCCTTCGCGATCAGCGCGCCGGCGATGCCGTGAGTGATTGTATCCATGCGGGAGAGTCTACCGGATGTGCGAAGCCAGGCCCATCTCAGTGCACGGCGAGAAGCGGGGAGCGCTTGGCCACAACTCTGCCGACTCGCCGCGCGGCGACACCGTGGCGCTGCAGAGTGGCAAGGGCGGTTTCCGCCGCTTCGGGAGCGATGGCGACAAGCAGGCCGCCGGACGTTTGCGGATCGAAGAGCAGATCCTGATGTTCAGCCGCGACATTCGGCGCGAAGCCGGCACAATCACTCACAAAGGCGCGATTGTTCTTGAGCCCGCCAGAAAGATGACCTTCGCGCGCGGCTTCCACCGCTCCGGGAAAATAGTCGAAAGCGGCGTGATCGATTTCAAAGGAGACGGCCGCGATGCCGTTGGATGGATCACCGAGCGCCATCTCTCTCGCGTGACCCAGCAGACTGAAGCCGGTGACATCGGTGACGGCGTGAACATTTGGCACGCCCGTGGACTTCTCATCGATTTCTTGCAGCGCCGCCGCGGCTGTCCCGTTCAGTGTGATCATCGCCGAGACCGCGGCCGTCAGCGATTCTTCCGTGGCGCGATCCTTTTTTAGCGCCGTGGTAATCACGCCGGTCCCCAGCGGCTTCGTGAACAACAGCACATCGCCTTCACTCGCGCCGACGTTGCGCCATACGCGCCGCGGATTGATCAAGCCCGTGACTGCGTAACCGAACAACATATCTTCGTTGCGGATCGAGTGGCCGCCGATCACGCTGCAGCGCGCCTCGTTCATTTTCGCCAGGCCGCCGCGAATGATTTGTTCGAGAATTGCGGGGTCGCCCTTTTCCGGAAACCCTACGATGGAAAGCGACGATATCGGCCGGCCGCCCATTGCGTACACGTCGCTCAACGCGTTGGCGGCAGCGATCTGGCCGAACAGATAAGGGTCATCGACAATCGGCGTGAAGAAGTCCACGGTCTGCACAAGCGCCATCTCTTCATTAATTTTGTAAATTCCCGCGTCGTCGTTGGTATCAAAACCCACCAGGACATTGGGATCCGTTTGCCGCGGCAGCTTCCGCAGCACCGCATCGAGAGTGGCGGGATTCAGCTTTGCGGCACAGCCTGCCGCCTTGGCCATGGACGTCAGTTTCACTTGCGTCGCCAACGAACACCTCTCTAACTGCGTTCCCGCTGCTGATTGCATCAGGTGGATCGCACTATAAGGATGCCACTGTTTGGCCGCTCGTGACACACGAGCAAAGTGTTGCGCTTTTGCGCCCGAACGTGCTCTTATCCCCGGGTGCCTTGGGACATCCTGCTGATCTTTTTTGTGTTGGGCGTGATTGTGCCGCTTCGCGGCCGGGCGCGGCTGAAGCAGCTCCTTGCCAAGCCGCGCGTGGAGTCGGCGGAGCGGCTATGGCTCTACGGTTCGACCATCGCGTTTCAGTGGTTGGCCGCAGGCGTCGCCGCCTGGCGGGCCTGGGCGCACGGATTCACCGCCGAGCAACTTGGCTTAGCGTTTCCGGGGCGCATCGGGTTATCTGCGATTACGGCGATCGGTGCCGCGCTAATTGTGACGCTTCAGTGGCTGAACCTGCGGCGGATGGGGCGGTCGACAAGCCCGTTGCGACGGCCGCTTCAGGCGCTTGCGGAACGTATTCTTCCGCAAAACACGGTGGAGTTGATTCCCTTTTTTGCATTGGCAATCACGGCGGGATTGTGCGAGGAGTTTCTGTATCGCGGATTTGCCATGGCGGTGCTCAGCCGCACAGGCTTGCCGGTGGGCGTGGTGATATTGTTGTCCGCGATCCTCTTTGGCCTGGCGCACCTCTATCAAGGGCGCGCGGGGTTTGTCAGCACCATGCTGCTGGGAATCTTGTTCGGGATCTCGCGAGTTGCGCTTGGTAGCTTGGTGCCTGTTGCGGCGTGGCACATTGGAGTGGACCTAGTGGCAGGAATAGCCGGCCCCCATTATCTCGTGTTGCACCAACAAGTTACCAAGGAATGTGAGTAAGCCGTTATATTATGTTAACTAAAAATGCGCCTCCTCTGTCACCGGATGTCGTCACCAAGGCGCTCCGCGAATTCCAATTGCATGTAACACCCGAGCAGATTTCCGCTATTCAGCGGTATATGGCGATGCTGCTCGCTTGGAACGAGAAGGTGAACCTTACTGCCATCCGCGACCCCTTGGAAGTGCTGTATCGACATTTTTGCGAGTCGATGTACGCTGCGGCCGCAGTGCCCTTGCAGGCAGGCCGGCTCGCAGACGTGGGCTCCGGCGGCGGCTTTCCTGGTCTGCCTTTGAAAATTGCGAGGCCGGAACTGCAGGTCTTTTTGATCGAATCGAATGTGAAGAAGGCCACATTCCTGGCTGAAGTCGTACGCGAACTCGAACTCGCGGACACGCGAGTGCTTGTCAGTCGGTACGAGGAGCTTGGCGAGGAGGTTGCGCCAGTCGATTTTGTGTGCTCGCGGGCTTTGGGTGAATTTGACAGGTTTTTGAACTGGGCACGTTCGGAGCGGGTTGCGACGGGCCGAGCTATTCTTTGGGTCGGCGGGCGCGACGTCGATGCGATCAAGAAGATCGCGGGATGGACTTGGGGCGAGCCTATTTCGATTCCGCACTCGCTGCAGCGGTTCCTGTTGCTTGGAACCAGGCAAGCCGAGCCGCAGCAATAGCGACAAGGGTTCCACGTGGAACAAATCAGGGCGTTCCCTGCGTTAAAAGACTGCGAGCGTTCCACGTGGAACAAGTCAGGACGCCAGCACTTTCTGCTATAGATTCCGTTGCGTTCCACGTGGAACATCCTAACGGTTGCGGGTGCTGCCAGAGAGACGCGCGGGGTGTCTCGCGCGGAACACCGAGTTGCTGATCGGCTGCCGTCTTTCGCCACTTAGTCCGAGTAGGAGTCTCCACTCGCCTCGATTTTGTGTTCCACGTGGAACGATTTTCGCTGGACTTGACCCGCAATAATTTTCATCGCTATCCCGCCCTGTTCCACGTGGAACATAGAGTTGCGGACCAGCGGCGACATCCGAATAGTTTTAGTTCGCTAAGGGTCCTCCGGGCTCTCTCCGGAAGCTGGCATTTTTGTGTTTCACGTGGACCGATTCTCGCTAGATCTGACCTTCAATAATCTTCGCAGTCATCCGACCCCGTTCCACGTGGAACATTGGGTTGCGGATCGGACACGACCTCCGACTGTTGCAGCTCTCTGAGGAGCCTCCGCGCTGTCTTCGAAAGCTGGATTCCTGTGTTCCACGTGGAACGATTATTGCCGTGAGCGACCGCATTTAGGAATTTTCACAGCGATCTAGACCGTTCCACGTGAAACATCTTGCATCTACTTTCCAGCTTTGCTAAGTTTTCGCCCACGAGGGTTCGGTGGCGCGAATTATTGCTGTGGCCAATCAAAAAGGTGGGGTCGGCAAGACTACTACCGCCGTAAACTTAGCCGCCTGCCTCGCTGCCGCTGAACAGCCCACCTTACTCGTGGACTGCGATTCGCAGGCCAATGCAACAGCCGCAATCGGCTTCCAGAAGGATCCGGCTCGCCGCACGCTTTACAATCTGGTGATTCTGAACGAACCTTTTGATCGAATTGCCCAAAAATCACAAGTCGATGGCTTGGATGTAGTGCCGGCAGATAAGAATCTCGCCGGCGCCGCAGTGGAATTAGTTGCTGCGGAGGGTCGAGAATACAAGCTGCAATCCGTCCTGAATGGCCTCCGCGAAAAATACCGCTTCATCATCTTGGATTGCCCTCCCGCTCTTGATTTGCTGACTTTAAATGCACTGGTCGCAGCAGATGCGGTCTTGGTGCCCATCCAGTGCGAGTATCTGGCGCTCGAGGGCGTGTCGGAGCTCCTCGATACACTCATGCGAATCCGGCGGACCTTGAACCCCGGCCTCGAAATCGAGGGCATTCTGCTGACGATGTATGACGAGCGAACAAGCCTATCGCGCCAGGTCGCCACGGATTTGCGGAGTTTTTTCGGTACACAGATTTTTCAAAGCATTATTCCGCGTAATGTACGCCTGGCGGAAGCGCCTAGTTTTGGTAAGCCTATTATTTTCTATGATATGCACAGCAGGGGAGCCGAAGGCTACACACAACTGGCTCAGGAGGTAATCGCCAATGCCGAGAAACGCGCTGGGACGGGGACTCGGAGCGCTCATTCGGGAGCCTGAACCCCAGGTTCCTCCCCCTGCACCACAACCTGCCATGGCAGCCGCCGCTGCGGCTCCCGCACGCGAACCCATGTCGGCGGGCCCACAACAGATCGATATTGACCTTATCGATCCCAGCCCTTACCAGCCCCGCACGCGGTTTCGCGAAGAGGCGCTAGAGGAACTTGCACGGTCGATCAAGGCCAGCGGCATAATTCAGCCGCTAGTCGTGCGCCCGGTTGGTGGGCGGTTTCAACTCATTGCCGGTGAGCGCCGCTGGCGTGCCGCGCAACGCGCCGGTCTGACCAAGGTTTCCGCAATCGTCCGCCAGGTCTCCGACGAATTGGCGCTGGAAATGACCTTGGTGGAAAACATCCAGCGCGAGGACTTGAACGCTATTGAAACGGCCCGCGCGTTCGACCGGCTGATGGAAGAATTTCAGCTCACACAGGAGGCGGTGGCCGAGCGCACTGGCAAGGACCGCGCCACCGTGGCGAACGCGGTTCGGCTGTTAAAACTTGAGCCCACGATTCAGGAATGGATTGAAGAAGGCAAGCTGAGCGCGGGACACGGTCGAGCGCTATTGGCCGTCGCCGATCCGCCGCTCCGAATGCGCTATGCGCAACGCGCTTCGCGGGGCGGCTTGACCGTCCGCCAGATTGAACGCCTGGCTGCTCGCCGCGCGAAGGCAAGCAGCAACGTAGCCGCGAGTGCGCCGCACGTCGATGCCAACATCCGTGCCGCGCTTGAGGAGTTGCAGCGACACCTGGGCACCAAGGTTTTGCTGCGGGAAAAAACGAAAATACGGCCCGGCCAACTCGTGCTCGAGTATTACGAAGAGGCGCAGTTATTGGGCTTGTACGATCGCTTGATGAAATAGTCGGCGCTTCTCGAATTCCTCGAAGCCGACGCCGTTCACCATCGCCTGATTCGACAACTTCATCGCAACGCCGCATTGACTTGTCTGCATGTACCGTTAAAGTGGGAGGAGTTTCTCCTTGGGGGTTGCTATGGCATGGAAGTGGCCCGCGGCAGCAAAGGGCGCAAGCGGCGGTGAAGAGTGGACAGGTTTCATTGATCAAGGTGTGACCCTTGAGGGGACGCTTACCGTCACGGGCACGTTCCGCATTGATGGCAACGTTAAAGGGAACATCATTTCGGAGCAGACGGTCATTCTCGGCGAGGGCGCCAAAGTCGAGGGGCAAATCGAAGGAAACCGCATTGTGATTTCCGGGCGGTTTGATGGGGTAATTTTTGCCAAGGGCCGGGTTGAGATCGAGGCCAAAGGCGTGGTCACAGGTGAAGTTCACTCGCCGTGCATGGTGATCGACCCGGGAGGCATCTTTGACGGTCGCTGCCACATGCTCGCGTCTTCGGATGCAGTCTCGAGCGTAACGATCCCCATTCGAGCAGCCACTTCCGCGTAATTCCGCGCAGTTTATATTAACCCATATTGTGTTCTATAGAGGTTAGCTAGAGAAGCGCAGGCCGAACGTTCATGGTTAAGAGCCAGTCGAAATCGGCGCCGCAGTCAGTGCCTTTTGCGCCTCTACGATTCCGCCCTGAATATTCATCGCCCAATCAAGATGCGGGACCGGCGAGTCCGCGGCAGCCTTGTAAAAGTGCAGCGCCTCCGCTGGCCGGTTCAACTTCTTCAACGACAGCCTGCCAGCTGCCATCAGCGCCAATAGAGATTGCCGTTCGGAAGGATAGGCGCGCGCCAACTTGTCGTATTCCTCGACGGCACGCTCGAAATTCTGCTGGCTTTCGGCAGCGCGGCAAAGTTCCAGCCAAGTGGACGCTGGCATTCGCTCGCCGCCCGAATTCAGATACTCGCCGAAATCCTGCCAAGCCGCGTCGGTATTCTGCGCCTTCAGGTGCATCTGGCAGAGCTTGATCATCGCTTCGTGATAATTGGGAATATCATTCTTGCGCCAATAAAGTTGAGACAGCAGCGTACAAGCGTCGACCGAGGCCGCCCCGCTCGCAACATGATTTTGCAGGATGGCGATCGCTTCGTCTAACTTTCCCTGGTCCATCTTTTCGGTGGCTTGCACGATGGCAGGCTCCGCAGTCCAAGTAACCTTTGCCTCGATGGCTTGATTGGCAACGTGCTCCAGGCCCGAATAGCGAAGCCCGACCGCCAAGACGGCGCCGAAAACGAATCCTCCCACGTGTGCCCAATGCGCGACTCCCGAGGAATTCCCAAAGAGCGCTCCCGAAAATATCTCCATCGCCAGCCACAGAGGCAGAAGCCAATACGCCCGCGCGTGAAATCGGTAAGACCGAAAACCCAAGCCGAAAAGCCATAGCATTTCGATCTTCGTCTTCGGAAAGCGGACTAAGAACGCTCCCATCAGAGCGGCTACGGCACCGGACGCGCCGAGCGTAGCGACGAGACTGCCGGGATTCGCCCACCCATAAAACTGCAGGGCCATCGCTCCGGAAAGAAAATAGAAAATCGGATAGATAACGCGTCCCCAGGTGTCTTCCAAAATGGCGCCAGCGAGCCACAAAAACCACATGTTGCCAATAATGTGCATCCACCCGCCGTGCAGGAAATTCGCGGTGACATAGGAAATTGGCGCTGGGTGCGCGGGAATAAACGCGTAGTTCGATAGGATCGACTCGTGTTCAAGCTCCCCGTATTGCTGCCCGAGCGAATCCATTTCCGCCTGCAATTCCGCTCCGTCCTCCATCATGCGCATTTTCGCGTCCCAGGCGTCCGCGACTTGCCGGGTCGGCGATGCGGCTCGATTCCATACGGGAGGATTCTTCTCGCGGAAGGTAGTCACAAATTCCTGCACGTCGGAGTTCATGTGCAGTTCCGGGTGAGCGGACGCAAGCATGAGAATATGCCCGCGTACTTCTGCGCGCTTGGGATTCTGCGCGTCAATTTGCCAGTGGGTTCCCAGAAAGACGACGAAGTTGATGGCTATCAGCGCGATCGAAATGACCGGCCAGCGGCGGCCTTCCATGTTCTCGTGGCGCAAAGGAATCAGCATGGCTTGACCCTCGCCCTGGCCGGGAGCGCCAGGAATGTTACCTTCAGTTTAGGAGCCGGCAGCGCCCTGAGAAGGTTTATTCCGTCCTCGCCTCACAATAAGTAACGGTTTAGTGATTGGAACGCGCTCAAATGAGCTTCGCGTTGGGTCCTGGAGCGTTGATTCGGCGCTAGGTTGACACGAATGGGGACAGGCTCTATCGTTCCGAAAGTACCGGTTGGCAAGGAAAATAAATGAAAGTTTTGGTGATTGGTGGAGGAGGGCGCGAGCACGCACTAGTTTGGAAGATGAAGCAGAGCCCGCGCGTTGAGAAGATTTGGTGTGCGCCGGGAAATGGCGGAATCGAAGCAGATGCAGAGTGTTTGCCTGCAGATCCTGCCGATGTGCCAGCGCTGGTTGCTCTGGCAGAACACCTTAGCCCCGATCTTACGATCGTCGGCCCGGAACTGCCCTTGGTGAACGGCCTTGGCGACGCCTTCCGCACGCGCGGCTGGCCCATCGTCGCCCCTTCGCAGCAAGCAGCGCAGTTGGAAGGTAGCAAGATCTTCGCTAAGGAATTTCTGCACCGCCACGGTATTCCGACAGCACAAATGTACGGCGTCTATGACACGGCGGAGGCCGCCGCGAGTGCGCTTTCCAGGTTGAACCGGCCGGTGGTGATAAAGGCCGACGGTTTGTGCGCCGGCAAAGGAGTGCTTGTTGCGCAGGATGCGGCCTCCGCTGAAGATTTTGTCCGACGGGTGATGGACCAAAATGAACTTGGGCCAGGAGGGAAGCGCCTTCTCCTGGAAGAGACTCTCGAGGGAGAAGAGCTTTCTTTTATTATAGTTACCGACGGCCAGCACTATGCCCCGCTGGTGCCAACGCGCGATCACAAACGCATCTTTGACGGTAACCTCGGCCCCAACACGGGAGGCATGGGCGCCTACTCAACGGACGCACTCCTGCCGCCAACGCTGCGGCAGAAAATCTTAGTTTCCATCGTCGAGCCAACTATGCGCGGACTGGCCTCTGAAGGGGTTCGCTATCAGGGCTTCCTCTATATAGGCCTGATGCTAACCGCCTCCGGGCCCATGGTACTCGAGTTCAACTGCCGGCTCGGAGACCCGGAAACGCAGGCAATCGTCGCCCGGATGGATTTCGACCTGGCACAAGCGCTAAGCGACCTTGCGGCCGGAACCCTGGAACCTTCACAGTTAAAGTGGAAACCGGGCGCAAGTGTCTGCGTGGTGATTGCTTCGGAAGGGTATCCGGGCAAGTATGCCGTCGGAAAGAAGATCGATGGCCTAACCTCTGTCAAGAGTATTAACGGTGTGGAGGTATTTCACGCAGGCACGCAGAGGCAAGGCGACTCGATCATTACCACCGGCGGTCGCGTTCTCGGTGTCACCGCCGCTGGCGCATCTATCGACGGAGCGCTGTCGCTGGCCTACGAAGCCGCTGCAAAGATTCATTTCGATGGAATGCAGTATCGCAAGGATATCGGGGCCCAAGCGGGTCGAGTGCACGCGGTGGGGGACTGAAGCATGGCGAATGTTCTGCACCTGTTCCGGGCCCCCCTGCGGAGCTTGCCGATGGAAGAGATCGCCGAGGTCCGCGCCGTGGAGAATTCAGGACTGGAAGGCTGCGTACACGCACGAGCCAACAGCGCGCGGCAAGTATTACTCGTGGACAGCGAAACCCTGGAGTTGATGGAACTGCAGCCCGGAATCATTCGAGAGAACATCACCACGCGTGGAATCAACGTTAACGGGCTGCCTGCGGGGCAGCGTCTTCGCGTCGGCAACGCGCAGCTGGAAGTGAGCTTGCCCTGTAGCCCGTGCGACTTGCTAGAAAAAATCAGGCCGGGACTGCGGCGTGAGCTCCGCGGACGCCGCGGGATGTTGTGCCGGGTAATCGCGGGTGGGCTGATCCGGCGCGGCGACCCAATCGAAAAGATTTCTTAGCGATTCGGCGGATTTGGTTTCCGGAGCAAGCTCGGAGCATCCGCCGGCCGGTTCTTGTCTTCCTCGCCCTTCTTGGCCCGTTCCACAGGCTCATCCGGCGGGACAATCCAGTCGAAGCCACGCTGTTCTTCCATTTTGGCCAGGATAAAGGGCTGTTTGTCGGCTATGAGTGGTAGCACAGCACGCAGGAAATCGGCGGCATCCGCCGGAGGCACTTTCTGCGCTTGTCCCTTGTCCACCGACTCAACCACCTTCGCAAAACGCGCGTCCGAACCGCGAAGCCGCGCAATCTCCGGATCGTTCCCTTGAATCAGGGCCATCAGCAAGGGCGCTTTCTGTTCCGCGGGATAACGGGCTTCAACGATCATACGCGGTGCATGCTTTTCCGGCGGATACAATTGCGTGAAACGGGGCCGCAGAACGCGGGTCTGCCAATATTCCCCGCGTGTACTAACCTGCTCCTGCTGCACGCGGTATTCGATGGTCCAAACCTCGGGGCCATACTTGTTTGGCGCATAACCGATGAGCACCATCTCCAGGAGCGGCTCATCGGGCGGCAGGTCGATCTTGTGATGAAGCTGTGCGGTGAGCGGGCGCAATCTCTCGAGAACAGCCACGCCAATGGTCTCCAGGTCCGGCTCTGCTTCACCTGCATCGTATTGATATTTTGGGTCGCGCGCATGGATGCGCTCGAAATTGCGGTCCAGCCGCACAGGCTTGGGATCCGCGGGAAGGCGCCACTCCGACGCGCCCAGCAGCACCGCAACGTGTGTCGCGTCGAGTTCCAGCACGCGGGGCGGAACGCCGCCTGCTTCCACGGGTTCATTGATTGCGGCAAACACAATGTCGCCGTCGCGTGCGACGTGAACGAGGACGCGACCTCCGGCAAGGTTGGCGACGATCTCATCTTCCGGCGCTTGTGTTTGCGCAGCCACCCCCGCGTATAAGCACACCAACGACAGAATCAACGCAAAGCTACTGACGAGCCAAACAAATTGCCGCGGATGATTATGGTGGTTCATTGCACCACAGCTATATGGTACGGCCAGAGGCCCTTGAAATCGATACCAAGATTATCCGATATGAAAGATTATCGCGGGCGGGAAGCGCTGCCTTTCGGGTTGCCTCCGGCTTCAGTAGAATAGATGACAGAAACATAGGAGATGATGGAACAATTATGGGATTGCGGAAGACAAAAAGCATCCGCCACAACAGCAAGACCGTGGCCGAGATACTCGAGGCGCATGAGCGTTTTTTCCGGGGAAAAGACGGCGGCGCGCGCGCAGACTTCACCGGCGCGGACCTGTCGCATGCGGACCTAAGCGGCATCAACCTGAGCGGGGCCATTCTGCGCAATGCGAATCTTGAAGAGACGGATCTGCGGCGATCAAAGCTCCCTGGCGCCGATCTATCTGGCGCAAACTTGCGCAAGGCCGACCTGCGGAACGCGGACCTGACCGAAGCGATTCTGCCCGGCGCGGATCTTACGGAAGCGCAGGCGAGCGGCATCGAGTTTTTCCGCTGCGATTTGTCCAATGTAAATTTCGAGCGAGCGCAACTGCGCAACGTCAACCTTCGCGGGGCCAATGTGAATGGAGCGAAATTCGCTGGCGCGGACTTGGGTGTCGCCATCCTGCGCGAGACGGATTTGAGTGGCGCCGATCTTTCTGGCGTGGACCTCTCGACCACGCTGATGCCCAAGGGTTGGGCCCAGCAGACCAAGCAAAAGAACGCCTAAAGCGCGCGCGCCGGGTGCTGACTTTTTAGCTGCCCGCGGCGCTTGCTAATGGCAATCGACGCGGCTGCGTGGTAGCCTGCGCGGGATGCAGCAGTTTTCCGGTTGAAACTGTGGCCACGACCACTACACAACTCGATCGCTCGGCCGCGCGAACGCGCGTTCTTGAAATCGTGCGTGAACTCCTCCACGAGCTGGGCAGCTTCGGCGCAATTCCCATCCTGCACGCAGATTCGCACTTGGATCGCGAGCTGGGACTTGGCAGCCTCGAGCGCGTTGAGCTGTTGGCCCGGCTGGAGAGCGAATTCGGAGTGCGTCTTCCGGACCGCGCGGCGTCTGAGGCAAACACGCCGGAAGATTTGACGCGAGCGATTTTGGAAGCGCCGCAGGCGGACGCCGTGGAAGAGCGTGCATTTTCCGCCCTTCGTGCGTCCGCGGCCACGCAAAAGCTGCACCGCGACGTAACGCAAACGGATATCTCCTCCGCGCGAACGCTGATCGATGTTCTGCGCTTTCGTGCCGCGCACGACGGCGCGCGCGCGCATCTGCTCATCAGCGAAGACACCGAACATGGCGCTCGCGATCTAACAATGACCTTCGGCGACCTCTACGCGGCAGCGCAGCGAGTTGCGGCGGAATTAGCGCGCCGCGGCGTGCCGGCGGGCGGCCGCGTGGCGATGATGTTGCCCACATCGCGCGCCTTCTTTGTCTCCTATGCCGGCATTCTCCTCGCCGGAGCGATTCCGGTTCCGATCTATCCGCCATTCCGCGCGGACCGCATTGAGGAATATGCCACGCGGCAGGCCGCCATTCTGAACAATGCGGAAGTCTGCCTGCTGCTGACTTTCCGGCGAGCAGAAGCCGTCGCGCGTCTGCTGAAGCCGCGAGTGCACTCGCTCACAGGGGTTGTTGACGCGGAAAGGCTCATCGATGCGGCCGACAAGGCGCCGCCTCCCGCGCCGGGCGCTTTACCCGCGCATCTGAGCGGCAGTCGCGTGCGTACTTCCGCGGACATCGCTCTGCTGCAATACACTTCCGGGTCGACCGGCGACCCTAAAGGCGTGATCCTTACCCACGCGAATCTGCTCGCGAACATCCGCGCGATTGGCGAGGCAGTGAAAATGGGCCCCGGCGACGTCGGTGTCAGCTGGCTGCCGCTCTATCACGACATGGGACTCATCGGCGCCTGGTTGACGCTGCTGCACTACGGAGTTCCCCTGGCCGTGATGTCCCCCCTGGCGTTCCTCACGCGGCCCGAGCGCTGGCTGTGGGCATTTCACAAACATCACGGAACGATTTCCGCCGCGCCGAATTTTGCGTACGAATTGTGCGTGCGCAAGGTTGCGGATAAGGATATCGAGGGGCTTGATCTAAGTTCGTGGCGTGCTGCGCTGAACGGCGCAGAGCCCGTCAATCCTGAAACTCTGGAGCGTTTTGCTGCGCGTTTTTCGCGTTACGGCTTCCGGCGAGAGGCGCAGCTTCCCGTCTACGGCTTGGCGGAATCGGCGCTGGCGGTGACCGTGCCGCCGCTCAATCGCGGCCCGCTGGTGGATCGTGTCGAGCGCGAGGCCTTTGCGACGCACGGAAGCGCGGTGCCAGCGCAGGTCGCATCAGGTTCGGTTATCTCTTTTGTTTCCTCCGGGCGCGCGCTTCCCGGCCACGAAGTTCGCATCGTCGACGACAAAGGAAATGAGGTCCCCGATCGCACGGAGGGCTTTCTTTGGTTCCGAGGGCCGTCGGCAACTTCCGGTTATTACCAAAATCCCGCGGCGACAGAAAGTCTGTTTCTTGCCGGTCGTGCCGCCGGCGAAAGTGAATTTGCATGGGTAAATTCCGGTGACCGTGCCTATCGCGCGGACGGCGAGATTTACGTTACCGGCCGCGTAAAGGACATCATCATCAAAGGCGGCAGAAATCTATATCCGCACGAAGTCGAGGAACTGGCTGCGCGCGCGGACGGTCTTCGCAAAGGCTGCATCGTTGCTTTCGGAATGAAAGATGAAGGTTCCGGCACGGAAAAGCTTGTGGTGGTTGCGGAAGTGCGCGAACGCGATTCGCGGCGGCATCCGGCAATTGTTGCGGCGGTGAAGGACCAAGTTTCTCAGGGGCTCGGGCTTCCGCCGGATCGCGTCGAGCTGATCCCGCTCGGAAGCATTCCGAAAACATCGAGTGGAAAGTTGCGCCGCGAAGAGACGAAGCAGCTCTTTCTCAAGGGCGAGCTTAGCGTTGCCAAACGGCCTGCCTGGCTGCAACTTGCCCGGCTGGGCGCAGGGAGCGTGCTAGAAGGTCTCGGCGAGGGCGTGGCCGCCGGAGTTCGCCGAGGTCTGGAGATTTTGTATGGCGTATATTTCGGGGTGAGCTTTCTCCTGTGGATCGTGCCCGCATGCGCGGTCGTAAGTCTCATCAAGGACCCGCGCGCGGCAGGGCGCTTTACGTCCTCTGCGCTGAAGCTTTTGTTTGCTGTGATTGGCTGTCCGGTCCGCGTTGTTGGCAAGGAGCACATGGACACGCCGGGCGCGAAAATGTTCGCCTCCAATCACACCAGCTATTTCGACGTGCTCCCGCTGATGTTGGCTTTGGGTGTGCCGTATCGCTTCGTCGCAAAGATGGAAGTGCGCCACATGCCGTTCATCGGAACATTTCTGCGGCAGATGGGGCACCTCGCTTTCGATCGCACGGATCCAAATTCGCGCCTGCGACAAGTGGAGGAGATGGAGGAAATTCTGCGGCGTGGAGAATCCGTATTTGTTTTTCCCGAAGGAACCTTTACACGTGATGATGGTGTTCGGCCGTTTCAGCTTGGCGCGTTCAAAGCCGCGGTCGCCTCAGGCGCGCCCATTATTCCCGTATCGCTCGCCGGCACGCGCAAGTTTTTGCGCGACGGCACATACTTGCCACGGCCGACCAGCATCACGATCACTTTATCTCCGCCGATTTATCCACACCGGCAGCGCAATTCCGCGGGCGGCGCATCATCGGACTGGCACGAACTCATTCGCTTGCGTGATGAGACGCGTGCGGCAATTGCTCGCCATGTGCCGGAGCCGCTGCTGTAACTGCACGCTGGCTCTCCCGCGCTCTCAAAATAATTTCCTCAAATAATTGTAGGTAACTTCCGCCTCGCTCGCCGCATCCATATACAAGAGCAAAAAACAAAACAAATGCGGATTGCTGCCCTCCTGCCTGAGGCACGCCGCGAAACGTGCGGCCGCGCAGCAGTTCTGCCGGCTTGCGCTGAATTACCAACTTGAATGGAGGCTTCATGAAGTTAAGGGTCGTTGTGTCTTTACTTGGTTTTGCTTCGCTCCTCGGAGTGGCCGCGCAGGCACAGGAGCGCAAGACCATCGATGTTTTTGCAGGCTACTCGTATGTTCGCGCGAATCCGGCGACTGCGGGTGCCGACGGTTTCAACCTGAACGGCGGCAGCGCATCCGTCGCATACAACGTCAATGGCTGGCTGAGCGGAGTCGCTGATTTTGGCGCCTATACCAACAGCGACATTCTCCACAGCGGCGTGGGCGGCACGCTTTCCACCTATCTCTTCGGCCCACGCGTTTCTTACCATCGCTATAGCCGCGTGACACCGTTTGGCGAAGTGCTATTCGGTGTTGCGCACACGGGGGCGGACGTCCTCGTTACGCCGAACAGTCAGAATGCGTTTGCGATGACCATCGGCGGTGGAATCGACTATCGGCTGAACCAGCACTTCTCGATTCGGCCGGCGAAGGTGGATTACCTGTTTACGCATTTCAACGAGTTCAACTCAACAAACGCGCAGAGCCAGAACAATCTGCGCGTATCGACCGGAATCGTTTTCCGCTTCTAAAGAATTCTAGAAGCGGCAACAAATGTCGGTTGCACGGTGCTGGCAGAAGGGCCGCGCTGCTGTATGGGCAGGGCGCGGCCCTACGCACCGCTTGTTTTCAGGTGTCTTTCCTCGATGACTTTCAGAGTTTTTTAATCAACGCATGTTGTAAATGACGGTGATGAACGTGTCGATCTCCACCGGCTCGCCGTTGAGCACGGTCGGCTTGTAGCGCCACTGGCGCACCGCATCCATTGCGGATTGATAGAAAAGCGGATCCCCGCTCACAACCTGCAGCGATTGAATCGTGCCATCCGTGGCGATGGCCGCTCGCAGCTCGACGCGTCCGGCTCGACCAATTTGTCTTGCCAGCGTCGGGTACATCGGCTCGACACGATGGATCAGCATCGCGGGATCGATGTGTGTCTCGACAAGGCGTTTTGTTTCTCGCCGCGGCCCTTCTCCCCCAGGGGGTGCTGGGCCCTCGGCTCTGCCGACGCCGATGCAGTCCGAACTCGGACACCTGGCTATAGGAATGCCGTCCACCGGCGAATTTGAAAGCGGGTCCTGCGGTTCGTCCGATTCGGGATGCGATGGGGGCGTCCACGTCGCAGGCCGCGAATCAAAGCACACAACGCACACTCGTCTGGTTCCCTCGTGTGGCCCGGGTGTGGCTGGCGTTCGTGGAGCAACGCGGTGGTAAGGCGGAACTGGCGTCGTGATTGCCATGACTAAATGCGCAGGTCTGCCAAATAGGGGAACGAGTATGAGTGCGGCAAGCAGGCTGGCCTGCGCGAGCACCGAGGTAACTAACGCCTTGCGGCGCACTCGCCGCTCGCGGGCGCGCTGCTCCGGATCGCCTTCGACCAAACAGCTCTGCAGTGAACCTACATTTCGCTGGCAGACGGATTCAGGATCGAGCGACATCACACACCTCCACGAAGAATTGTGCGAGCGAATGCGCCGAGATTGTTTGCGGCGCCGGCCCTGGGATACTTCTTCAGGAAACCGGCGCCGCGCTCGCAGGGATGTGAGGTTGCGCGCGTCCTCCCTGCGTTGGACACCACACCAGAATGCAAGTTCCCTGTTCCGGGTACGAAAGAGCCGCTTGGTGTAAAGATTTCCCCCGAAAACCCGCCCCTGTGCGCTCCACCAAATTCATAAGTCATTGATATCTTGAACTTTAGGATCTCAAGACGGTTCGCAAACATTTGGTAAAGCAAGTGCAGCCACTCATTACGATAGCCGGGGCGTTGAAAAGGGGATCTAAGGGACGGGAATATGAGTTGTCGAGACACTATCCACTTAATTTGCTGGTATTTAGAAGGAAAACTTTCGCCCTCGGTGGAAAGCGAGATTGAGAAGCATTTGAAGGACTGCCCCGACTGCCACCTGGTTTTGGACGCTGCCAACAGCACGTTGGACCGCTATTTCGGCCCAGCCCACGTGGAAGAAGTCACCGCAGACATAAAAGCTGCTTAAAATCGTAATTGTAAGTCTTGGTGTATCATCTCCTTACATTCCACCTGAGGATTTCCTGTTAATAAGTTAGTCTGCGTGATGCGTGCTTGAACCTTAAAACACACGCGATCCCGACGAGTCGTAGGACTACGTAAACTTTACGGGTACTAGTACCTTTAAAACGCTCTCTACTTCTGGGCGGTCTTCCTATCTAAATGCCAATCTTTCTTACACTTCCAGGCACTGAGATCTCTGTGCGGTGTTTTGGTGTAACGGGTGCTCGTTTCCAAAAGCGCAGGGTATTGCTGTAAACAAGGAGAAGTCGATGAGCGAGTATCAAGAACCGATTCATGTGTCTTCGACCGCGACACCACGCTGGGTCGGAATTGCCCTGGCGGTGTTAGCGGGGGTGTCGCTGCTCGGTATCGGAATAGGATGGAGCGCCCTGAACCACGCAAATCAGGTGGAACAGGCAACGCAGACCTCGGTGAAGCAAGCCAATGATGCACTGGCGCAGAGGCTCGCCAAGGAAGATGAGATCAACCAGCAGCTCCAGAGCGATCTCAAGGTCGTGACGGACAAGCTGAACGTTACACAAGCGGACCTCGTCAAGGCCCGCAAGCAGAACCACCAATCGTCTGTCACCTTTGATAAGAAGATTGCTGGCCTGGAAACCTCCGTAAACACGCAGCTCGCCGCCAAGGCTAACACCGACGACGTCAACAAACTCAACACCGACGTAACCGGCGTGAAGACCGATCTCGACGCCACCAAGAACAATTTGCAAATGGCGCGCAGCGAGATGGGCACGCTCATCGCCCGGAACCATGATGAGATCGATCAGCTCCGCCGCATGGGCACGCGCGACTATTACGAATTCACCGTCACGCGCAAGGCTGGAGCGCAGAAGGTCGGCGCGGTTCAGGTTGAGCTGAAGAGCGCCAATCCCAAGAAAAGTCAGTTCACCATCAACGTCCTGGCCGATGACAAGAGCTTCGAGAAGAAGAACCGCTCCGTCAACGAGCCGATTTTCTTCTACACCGGCGGGAGCCACGCGGCTCTTGAGCTGGTCGTCAACAAAGTAACGAAGTCGAGCGCTTCCGGCTATCTGAGCGTGCCCAAGTCTGCTGGCAGCAGCACGACGGCGGCAAGCGCTTCTACCTCGGGCCAATAAAAGTCGACATGCTCCATGTGTGGGGCTATTCAGGGGAGGATACCAGAACATCCTCCCCTTATTTTTTGTGCTCATCTGGCGCTGACGAAAAGCCGTACCATGGGTAGGCTTAAATGAAGCCGTAGCCACGGGTTCTTTGCTCGGGCGCTCGGTGCAAGAAACAGTGGTGATGTCAGGAGGGAATGTGATGAAGATACGATTTGCCTCGATTCTAATCGTCGCCCTTTTTGTCAGCACGTTAGCTGTGGCGGGCGACGCCAGCTGGACCGGTTACATCGTGGATAGCAAGTGCGGCGCGAAAGCTGCCCATGAAGGCGCAGCCGAATGCACCGCGAAATGCGTCAAGGAAGGCGCGAAGCTCGTCTTCGTAAACGATGCCGACAAGAAAGTGTACGCGTTCGCTGACCAGGACAAAGTGGCCGCGCACGCAGGTCATCACGTTACCGTAAAGGGCTCGGTCGAAGGCGACACGCTCACCGTTGCCAGCGTCGAAATGGCCCCAGCCAAGGGCAAGTAAACGAAATAAATCGGTTACTCATTGCGGGCGGGACTGTGCTCCCGCCCGTTCCGTTTTGTGCTGCGAGAAAATTCCGCTACGATGTTGGTCTGCCTATGTCCACAATCCTCCTGCACGCAGCGCGCGCCTTAACTCCAACTACGGAAATACCCGATGCCGGAATCCTGATTCGCGACGGCGTGATCGAAGCCATCGGGCCGCGCCAGGATATGACCCTGCCGGCCGGGGCGGCGGAGGTTTCCGCCAGCGGCCAGACCGCCATTCCCGGATTTATCGACGTCCACATTCACGGTGCAGGCGGCCACGATGTAATGGAAGGCACCGACGAAGCGATGTCCACCGTCGCAAAAACGCTCGCGCGTCACGGAACGACCTCCTTCGTCGCCACCACCGTGACCGCCAGCGCGGACGAAACCTGCCGCAGCGTCGAAGGCATTGCACGCTACATCACGCGACAGTTCGAGGCTATTCAGCCGAGAGCGGAAGTCCTCGGCATCCACTACGAAGGCCCATTCATCAACAAGGTTCGCCGCGGCGTGCATCCCGCCGAGTGGATCCAATTGCCCTCTGCCGATTTGCTGCAGCGCTTTCTGCAAGCCGCAGCGGGCAATGCTCGCATTCTCACCATCGCGCCGGAGTTGCTCGGAGCCGTTCCGTGCATACGCGCCGCTCGCGATGCCGGCGTAGTCGTCGCCATGGGGCACACCGATGCGACCTACGAACAGGCCCGCGCCGGTATTGCACACGGCGCCCGGCACGCGGTGCATTGCTACAACGCCATGCGCCCCTTCTCTCATCGCGACAGCGGCGTCATCGGCGCCGTGCTCACTTCGCCCGAAGTCACCGCGGAGCTGATCGCCGATGGCGTGCACGTCGAGGAAGCAGCCATGCGCCTGCTTCTGCAAGCGAAGGGTGCCGGCCGTGTGATTCTGATAAGCGACGGACTTTCCGCCACCGGCATGCCCGATGGGAAGTACATGCTCGGCCAATTTGAAGTCACGGTCTCCGGCGGCGTGTGCCGTAATTCGGAAGGCAAACTGGCAGGCAGCACGCTCACGCTGGACCGCGCGCTGCGAAATGTAGTCGCACTCGGAATTCCGGTGGTCGACGCCGTGCGCATGCTCACCGCAAATCCCGCGAAGTTGTTAGGAATCGAGTTCAAGAAGGGAGCGCTGCGAATCGGCGCCGATGCGGACATTGTGCTGCTGGACGAAACTCTTCAATTGACTAACGTGTGGACGCGTGGCCTGCCGCTTAACTGACTACGGATTCAGCGGAACATTCAACTCAGAGGCCAGCAGCATTGCACTGAACGGGCTGCACGCGAAATAGCGTTCCCCGACTTTCAAGGTTGGGACTTTGCGCTTGCCGTGATTGGCTTTCAGCACCACGTCTTCCGCGGATGGATCTTCCTCTATATTCACCTCGAGGTACTCCACTCCGCGCTGCTTTAGAAAATGTTTTGCGCGCCGGCAATCGGGGCACCAATGCGTGGTGTACATCGTAATTGGTTCCATCGCGCTCATCAGCTCGAGACGTGCGCGCTGCGCTGCTTTCGCGCCACCTGGATGCGAATGAGCGACCGCTGCAGCGCGATCGCCGCACGCGCCCAATCCACGTTCGGATCGCTCGAAGCCGAACCCAGCCGCTGTTCCGCGCGCTTCTTCGCTTCCTCCGCGCGCGCCACGTCAATTTCCTCCGGCCGCTCCGCCGTTTCTGCCAGCACCGTCACGCGATCGCCCAATACTTCCGCAAATCCGCTGATGATGGCCAGGTGCCCGCCTTCGCTCGCGCCCTTCGCGCGATAGGTCAGCTCGCCGATGCCTAGTTCCGTAATCAACGGTGCGTGCCCGGGCAGAACGCCCAGGCAGCCGTCTCCGCCCGGCAGCGTGACCTCCGCAACCGTCTGGCGCAGCAACTGCCGCTCCGGCGTAACGATAACGAGCTCGATGGACTCGGGAAGCATGCTCCGCTTAAGCGCCCACCTTCATTTTCTCCGCCTTTTCGAGCGCTTCGTCAATCGTCCCAACCATGTAGAAGGCCTGCTCCGGAACATCATCGTACTTGCCTTCCACGATTTCTTTGAAGCTGCGCACAGTGTCTTCGATCTTCACGTACTTGCCTTCGAGGCCGGTGAACTGCGCCGCCACGAACATCGGCTGCGACAGGAATTTTTCAATCTTACGCGCGCGCGCCACGGTTCTCTTATCGTCGTCCGACAATTCTTCGATGCCCAAAATGGCGATAATGTCCTGCAGATCCTTATAGCGTTGCAGAATCGATTTCACTCCGCGCGCCACGGCGTAATGTTCCGCTCCCACAATGCGCGGGTCGAGAATGCGCGAGTAGCTGGCCAGAGGATCGACCGCGGGATAAATGCCGCGCTCGACGATTTGCCGGCTCAGGTTCGTGGTCGCATCGAGGTGCGCAAACGTCGCCGCCGGCGCCGGATCGGTGTAGTCGTCCGCAGGCACATAAATCGCCTGCACGGACGTAATCGACCCTGACTTCGTCGAAGTGATGCGCTCCTGCAGCTCGCCAATTTCGGTATTCAGGTTCGGCTGGTAACCCACCGCCGAGGGCATGCGCCCCAGCAACGCGGAAACTTCCGAGCCCGCCTGCACAAATCGGAAAATGTTGTCGATAAAGAGCAGCACGTCCAGGTGCTCTTCGTCGCGGAAATATTCCGCAACCGTCAAGCCCGTCAGCCCGACGCGCAGACGCGATCCGGGCGGCTCGGTCATCTGCCCGTAAATCAGCGCCGCGCGTGATTTTTCCGAGTTGCCCGGAACGATCACGCCGCCTTCCGACATTTCCAGCCACAAGTCGTTGCCTTCGCGCGTGCGCTCTCCCACGCCGGCGAATACGGAAACGCCGCCGTGCTTCATGGCCACGTTGTGAATCAATTCCATAATCAGCACGGTCTTGCCCACGCCCGCGCCGCCAAACAATCCGATTTTGCCGCCCTTGAGGTACGGCTCAATCAAGTCGACGACTTTGATGCCTGTCTCGAACATTTCCAGGGTTGTGGACTGATCTTCCAGTTTCGGCGCCGGCCGGTGAATCGGATACTGCTTGTCGCTGACAATGGGACCCAACTGATCCACCGGTTTGCCCAGCACGTTCATAACGCGGCCCAGCGTTGGCCGTCCCACCGGCACCGTGATGGGCATGCCCAAATCTGCTGCCTTCATCCCGCGCACCATGCCCTCGGTCGGCTCCATAGCCACCGCGCGCACGCGTCCTTCGCCCAAATGCTGCTGCACCTCCACGGTTACGTCCAGCGGTTCCGGCAAGTTGTAGCCGTCGCTCGTGATGCGAACCGCATTGTAAATCGCCGGCAGGTGTCCGGCCTCAAACTGGATGTCCAGCACCGGTCCAATGACCTGCACCACTCGTCCCACGCTTTTCTCTGCCATGCCTTCTCCTAAGACCCGTACGCTGCGCCGCTCACAATCTCAATGATTTCCTTGGTGATCGCCGCTTGCCGGACTTTGTTCATGTGAAGAGTCAATGCCTCAATCACGTCGCCGGCGTTCTTGGTCGCCGATTCCATCGCCGTCATGCGCGCCGCGTATTCAGACGCTGATGATTCCAGCATCGCGCGCAAAATTTGCGTCTCAACATATCGCGGCAGCAGCTTGTCCAACAACTGCGCTTCCGGCTGCTCGTAGATGTAATCGACCTGCGTCTCGGCGCTCTTCCCAGATTCCTTTTCCTCGCTGCCTTTTTCCTCGCGAATCGCTTCCACAGGCAGCAGCTTCTCCACCGTCAGGTTCGGCGCCATCACGCTCTTGAACTCGCTGAAAATGATGTAGACGGAATCCACTTTGTTCTCGGCGTATAAATCCGTCGCCAGCTTGGCGATTTCCCTCGCCGTCTTGAACTCCACTCGCGCCAAAACGTTGACCCACTCCCCCGCAAACGTGAATCCCGCCTTTTTCAGCGAATCACGGCCCTTCTTGCCGACCGGAATCGTCACAATTTTCTTGTCTCGATGCGCACGGAAAAATTCAGTCGCCTTGCGAAGAATGTTCGTGTTAAACGCGCCCGCCAGGCCGCGCTCGCCCGAAAGCACTATGGCCAGCACGTTCTTCTCTTCTCGCCGCTCGAGCAACGGATGCTGCGGCTCCTGGATGCGCGCCATCGTGGAACGCAGCACCCTCGCCAGCTCCTGCGCGTAAGGACGCGCTGTCAGCGCCGCTTCCTGCGCGCGCCGCAGCCGCGCCGCCGCCACGAATTTCATCGCGCGCGTAATCTGCTGGCTGTTCTTTACGGAGCGAATTCGCCGCCGGAAATCGAGAAGTGTGGGCATGATCTTTGCTAAGCCGCTACCTCAGCGCGCCGCCGCGGCAACCGCGGCCGTAAACCGCTCCTTGAAAGCATCCACCGCTTTCTTGATCTCCGCCCTGATGCCGTCGTCCAAGGCCTTCTTCTCGCGAATAGCCTTCAAGATCGACGGATGATTGGCTTCCACGAATTGCAGCAGCTCGCTCTCAAATCGCCGCACTTCGCTCACCGGCACGCTGTCCAGCGGCCCGCTGGTCGCCACGTAGAGGCTAAGCACCTGCTTCTCCACCGGCAGCGGCACGTACTGATCCTGCTTCAAAATCTCGGTCAAGCGCTGTCCGCGAGCAAGCTGCGCCTGGGTGGCTTTGTCTAGCTGGTCGGCGCCAAACTGCGCAAAGGCCGCCAGATCGCGATACTGCGCCATGTCGAGACGCAACGAGCCAGCCACCTGGCGCATAGCCTTGATCTGCGCGTTGCCGCCCACGCGGCTCACCGAAATGCCCACGTTAATGGCGGGGCGAATGCCGGCATTGAACAAGTCTGCTTCCAAATAAATCTGCCCGTCGGTGATGGAAATCACGTTCGTCGGAATGTAGGCGGAAACGTCTCCCGCCTGCGTCTCAATCACCGGCAAGGATGTCAGCGATCCGCCGCCCAGTTTGTCGTTCAGTTTGGCTGCGCGTTCCAGCAAGCGCGAGTGCAGATAAAACACGTCACCCGGGTACGCTTCGCGTCCAGGCGGCCGCCGCAGCAGCAGCGAAATTTCTCGATACGCCTGCGCATGCTTGGAAAGATCGTCGTAAAAAGTCACCGCGTGCCGTTTGTTGTCGCGAAAATATTCGCCCATCGCGCACGCCGCATACGGCGCAATGTACTGCACCGAAGCCGGCTCGGACGCCGACGAAGCCACGATGATCGTGTAATCCATCGCCCCTGCGTCGGTCAGCACCTTCACGACCTGCGCAATCGTCGACCTCTTCTGGCCAATCGCGCAGTAGATGCAAATTACGTCGCCGCCTTTTTGATTGATGATGGTGTCGAGAATGACCGCGGTCTTTCCTGTCTGCCGGTCACCGATGATCAGCTCGCGCTGCCCGCGGCCGATCGGAATCATCGAATCGATCGCCTTGATGCCCGTTTGCAGCGGTTCGCGCACCGGTTGCCGGTCCAGCACGCCTGGCGCTATGCGCTCCAGCGGATTCCGCTCCTTTGTGCTGATTGGTCCCTTATCATCCACCGCTTCGCCAATCGGATTCACCACGCGCCCGATCAGCGCGTCGCCCACCGGCACGGACATAATTGTGTTCGTGCGCTTGACGACGTCCCCTTCCTTCAGCTCGGCGGACTCGCCCAGCAGCACTGCGCCCACTTGTTCCTCTTCCAGGTTCAGCGCGATGCCGAAAATATTGTGCGGAAACGCCAGCATCTCCCCGGCCATCACTTTTTCCAGGCCGTGGATGCGCGCAATGCCGTCTCCCACGCTGATGATCGCGCCCACCTCATCAACAGACACGGTCTGCTCGTAGTTCTCAATCTGCTCGCGCAGAATCTTGCTGATTTCGTCCGCTTTGATATTCGCCATTCCTGCTCCCGCTCCCTATTCCGACGCCAGGCGCGTCCGCAATTCGTTCAACCGGCTGCGCAGCGAGCCGTCATAAACCGTATCCCCGACCCGCACCACCGCGCCGCCCAGCAATCCCGGCTCCAGTGAAAACTTTGCTTCCACGCGCTTTCCTGTCAAACGTTCCAGCGTAAATTCCATCTCCGCCTTCTGCAGCGCGTTCAGCGCCACGGCGGAAGAAATCTGCGCCTCCGTGATCCCTTGCCGCTCCCGCATCACTTCCTGAAACGCCGCGATCATCTCCGGCAAAACGTGCGTGCGTTGATGGTCCGCCACCACAAACAAAAAATTGCGCAGAATCTTGCTTCCGCCAATGCGCGTCAGCAGTTTGTCGATTACCCGATGCTTTGCTTCGCGCGTTACCGCCGGGCTGGCCAGAAAGTTCCGCAGATCCATTGACTCCGCGTACAACGCGCCAAATCCCGTGAGCTGCTGCTTTACCTCTTCCGCAGCGCCCTGCGCTGTCGCGATATCCGCCAGCGCGTTGGCGTACTGCAGACTTGCGGACTTCAATTCGGCCTCCCCTCAAGGCTTTTCACAAACGCTGTCACCAGCGTCTCCTGCGCCTGCGGTGTCAATTCCTTCTCCAGCAAGGATTCCGCGCCATCCACCGCCGAATTCGCCGCAATTACCTTCAACTCCAGCCGCGCGGCACGCTCCGCAGCCTCGATTTCCGCCTTCGCTGCCAGTCCTACCCTTTGGATGTCGCTTTGCGTGATCACACGCAACCGCTCCGCTTCCGCCGCCGCTTCGCGCTGCGCCGTCGCTCGCAGTTGTGCCACTTCTTGCCCCAATCGTGCAAGCTTCTCTTCGGCTTCGCGCAGTTGGCGGTCCGCCTCGGCTTTCGCCGCGGTCGCTTTCGTAATCGCGGAGCTGATGATCTCGGCGTTTTTGCGGAAGAAAGACGGGGTGAGCTTCAGAAAAACCCAGCCAATCACGCCCGCCACAATCGCGAAGTTAATCCACTTGAAGATCGCATTTGCGCGCTCTGTCGCCGCGTTGCCGCCTTCTTCGGCGGCATGTGCGCTCATCGCCGCGAACAGCAAAACCAAGAGCGCGCTCGCAACGACTTTCCATACGCCGCTGCGCTTCATCGAGCCTCTCTCGAAGGAGCGCCCGGCCGTGGCGCAACCTGCAGCACGCGGCGCGCAATTTCCGCAGCCAACTGCCCCACGGAGGACTTAACCTCCAGTAGCGCCGCCGCCAATTCCTTGGCTACGCGCTCTTTGCCCGCAGCAACTTCCGCCGCTGCCTTGACCCGCGCTTCTTTCAGCAGCGCCGCGCGCTCGTCCAGTATCTTTTTCCGCGCTGCTTCCTGCTCCATGTAAACCTGCGCACGCGCCTGCTTCAACGCTTCCTGATACTGCTTCACTTTTTCGGCCGCGGCGGCTTCTGCGGCTGCAGCCGCCTTGCGTGCGCCTGCAGTGCGCGCTTCGCGTTCCGCTATCACCGCCAGCAGCGGCTTGAAAAACAGCGACCGCATTATCAGGTAAAAAGCCAAAACAATCAGGACCGTAGGCACAGCCTGAAGGAACAGTTCCCCAAGTTGGTGAACAATCTCTTGCATTTAAGTTGTTTCGCCTGAACCCCTTCAAGTCTGGCCGCGTGGGCCGCGAGCGGTAGGCAGCCGCACCGTGTCTCGATCCACGTACGAGCAGCACAGCCGGCCTGAAAGCTGCCTAGTGAAACAGTATTTTATAGCATCCGCCGCGCCGCCCAGTCAATGCGACTTGACTCACCGCGCTTTTGGAAATGTGGTGGGTTGTGCAGGACTTTAGTGTTGAGCTTGTGGAGATTGCGCGGCCGTCGCGTCCGCTTGGTCGTACACGTAGCGAATGCTGGTCTGTGAATCCGAGCGGCCCCGGGTAAGCTTCAAAGTTTCATACAGTTGCGTGCCATCGTAGGAAAGTTCGTAGGTGCGGCTCATCTTTTTCCCGCTGGGCGTTTTCTCATCGGTCACCAGGCGATTGCCGTCCCAGTGCGCCAAAACCTCTTGGTTATTGCTGTCTTTCGTTTTTTGCAGCTTGCGTCCGTCCGTATAAATGGCGGTCTTGCGCTGCTGGTCATCGAACACATCGACCTCGACGTCCTTCTTGGCCTCCGCAAGCGTTAGCCCGTGCGATGGATTCAACACTTCCTGCATCTTTTCGCGGTCTGCGTCGTTTTCATTCCCGCCTCCGCCGCCTCCACCCCTCCGGCCCCCGTACGGACCTCCTCCCATTCCGGGAATGCCCATGCGCACTCCGCCGCCTGCACCTCTTCCGCCACCGCCGCGTGCATCCTGCATTTTCTGCCGCGCGTCATCGCTTTCATCGCGATTGAACTTCCACGCTCCCAGGATCGAAGTTCGCGGCTTCACCGGCGCGCTCTGTTGTTGCGGCTGTACCTCCTGCGACGATGACGGCGCCTGTGACTGTGCCGCCGGCAACGGCCCTGCCGGCGCCTGCGCTCTCGTGCCAGCCGGCCAGCAGAGCAGGGTCGCGCCCAGGATTTGGCTGGCAAAGAAGATGTTTCTACGGCTGTAAAATATTGTGCTCATGTGCTCGCTTCCTGGTGCAGCCCACATTATTCATTCCCGGCCGGCGTCCGGAAAGTTCCCGCCAGGCTAAGCTCAATTACGACCAGTCGCACCTGTAGATTAGAGAAGCGCGCAAATAATTGGTTGCATCTCAGGAAAGCCTCCAAACTCGCGAAGCCGCTGAACCATGCTCTTTGGAGTGCGGCGGTCTTGCCGCCGCTTTAACGGTTGAAACCCTTATCTGAAAGTCGCATCCAGTCCAAACACTACCCAATCATTTCAGCCAAGCGCTAATAGCCGTTGCCCGAGGGAGCAGCCCGAGCGCCCCCAACTCGCGAAATTTCGCAGCACGCTGCCGGTAACCGTGAGCACCCGCGGGCAAAATCGCCAAGAACGGCACGCCTGCAGCCTGCGCCGCCAACCCGTCATCGATGTTGTCTCCCACATACAGAGCCGTTCCCGGCTCGCGCCCGCCCAAAATCTTCAGCAGCCCATCCGGATAGGGCTTCTTCCGCGCAACGTCGTCCATCGTTACCACCGTGCGAAAGTGCCGCGCGCCCGGCCAGCGCTCAAATGTGTAACTAAATTCCTTTCGCGTTCTCCCCGTAAAGAGACTCAGCTCAAATCGCCCCGCCCACTGCTCCACCTGCTTCGGTGTCACCAGAATTTTTTCCCGGCGCACATTTCCCGGCCGGCCGTCGTAATCCCAATAAAACTTCTGAAACGCGTCGCGCGCTTCCTCATAACTCGTCGGCCGCCCCAGCGCCGTCGCCCAGTTCGAAACCATGCTCCAATCGTCGTTGTTCCCCGGCTTGTTCTTCCACTTGTGCAGCTCGGCCCACGTCACCCGTTTCCCGGTCAGAAACCGCGTCGTTTCCAGCGCCGATCGCCAGAAACTCTCGCGCACATCCACCAAAACGCCGTCCACATCGAAAATCAGAATTTCCGGAGTCCGCTCAAGTCGCTTTCGGCTGCGCAAAGTAGGCAAAGAGTCCTCGCTCTCGAAGCCAAAAGTGTCGCCTCCCTCCCTTTCATCGTCAAGCCTGTCCAGATTTCCTAAATTCAGCGTCCGATATTCTTCATTCGCTTCCCTCGACACCGACCACCGCGCCCAGTTTCGCGTGCCGGTGCTGCAGACACTCTTCGAGCACCTCATCCAACTCCTGCGGCTGGATCGGCTTCGTCAGATACCCGTCCATCCCCGCGCTCAAGCATTTTTCCCGATCGCCCTTCATCGCGTGCGCTGTCAAGGCGATGATCATCTGATGTTCTCCGCCCGATTTCTCCTCTTCGCGGATCGCTGCGGTGGCCTCCATTCCGTCCATTTCCGGCATCTGCACGTCCATCAACACCAGGTCGAAATGTTCCTTCTTGAGCGCCGCTAAAGCCTCTAATCCATTCGCGGCTACCGCCACGCGGTGTCCTCGTTTCTCCAGCAGCCGCACCACCAGTCGTTGGTTCACCACGTTGTCCTCCGCCAGTAGCACCTTCAGCGAAGAACCCGGCTCGCGCGCATCCTGCAAGGAATAGCGCGTGATTAACGGAATGGCGCCCTCCGGATTGTCGGCTCCCAGCACTCGCCCGATCGCTTCGCGCAATTCGGACTGCCGGATCGGCTTCAGCAAGTACGCGACCACACCCAACTCCTTACACCTTGCTGCATCTCCCTGATGGCCCGCCGAAGTCAGCATCATAATCGTCGCGGTCGACATCTCCGGTCTCCGCCGGATTTCCTCCACCAATTCAAAGCCGTCCATCTTCGGCATGTGCATATCTGTCACGATCAGCCGATACGGTTCTCCCGCTTCCCGCGCTTCGGACAATTGCCCCAGCGCCAACTCTCCGCTCTCCACGGCAAACGTCTTCATTTCCCAGCGCTTCAGCATGCCTTCCAGAATGCGGCGGTTGGTGCGATTGTCGTCCACCACCAGCACTTTCACCCCGCGCAGCAGTTCTGCCGGCGCTGGCATGCCCACTTTGATCTCTTTCGCGCTCGCCGCCGCCAGATGCGCTGTGAAATGAAAGTGGCTACCCTTTCCAATCTCGCTCTCCACCCACATCGCTCCGCCCATCATCGCTACCAGCCGATTGGAGATCGTCAATCCCAGCCCCGTGCCGCCATATTTGCGCGTTGTCGAGGTATCCGCTTGCGTAAACGGCGCAAAAATTGTCTCCCGCTTGTCCCCCGGAACTCCGATCCCGGTGTCCGAAACGGTGAAGTGCAGAACTCCCTCCGCCCCATTTTGAGCGTCCGCCGCAACTCGCACCGCTACTTCTCCTGCGTCCGTAAACTTAATCGCGTTCCCCACCAGATTGAGCACCACCTGCCGCAGCCGTCCCGCGTCTCCGATCACCACCTCGGGAACTTCCGGCGCCACTTCGCATAACAGCTCCAGACCCTTTTCGTCCGCTCGCACCGCGACTGTCCGCAACGCCGACTCCAGGCAGTCGCGCAAGTCAAACTCGGCACTTTCCAGCACAATCCGGTCCGCTTCAATCTTTGAAAAGTCCAAAATATCGTTGATAACCACCAGCAACGCTTCCGAGGAACTCTTCACCGTTTCCAGGTACTCCCGCTGTTCTGCTGTCAGGCTTGTTTCCAGCGCCAGGTCCGTCATGCCCATCACGCCATTCAGCGGCGTGCGGATTTCATGGCTCATGTTCGCCAGAAATTCGCTCTTGGCCTGGCTCGCTTTTTCGGCGGCTTCCTTTGCCAACCGCATCGCGGCTTCCGCTTCCTGACGCTCCTTCACCTCATTCCTTAATTCCTCTGTGCGCTTCTCGACCCGGATCTCCAGTTGATCTTTCGCGCCCTGCAAAGCTGCGTCGCGCTCCTGAATGCCGGTAAGCATTTCGTTGAACGCGCCCACCAGCTTGCCTACCTCGTCCCGCCCGTTGGAGATGGCTCGCAATGCGTAATTCTTCTGTGTGGAAACTTTGCCTGCGATCTCCGCCAGTCGCAGAATGGGTTGCGTGATTAACCTCACCAGGCGCGACGAAATCACGAACGTTATCAGGATCGAGATTGCCAGCACCAACACCGACAGTGTCCGGTATTCCCGCATCTTCGATTGCAGTTCGGAGAGATCCGAGACAATCGCTATGGACCCTGCCTTCTCGCCGCCCAGAGAAATGTTTCGGTATAGCGTAAGTGACTCAGGATTGAATTCCGTGCCCTCTTCTTTCCACGCCGGGGTCTTGAACTCCGCAACAAGCCCGTCACGCCGGTATTCAGCAAAAATCTTCCCGTTTTTATCGTAGAGAACTGCGGTCATCACGTAGCGTTCCGCGCGAATCGTGCTCAGCATTTGCTCCGCGAACTTCTTGTCGTCAAACGTTAGCGACGCTGCCGTCGCCAGCCCCAGCGAGTCCGCGTTCGCCGCCAGCCCGCGCACCATCGACCTCCGAAAGCTGGCCCGCTCATAAATTTCGAACGCCATGCATGTCACGCTCAGACCCAGCACGCAGGCGCAGAGAATCACAAAGGTCAGTTTTCGTTTGATGGACGCGTCGCGATAGCTAACCATCTAAGTTCCCCCCGCGGTCCCGATCACCGTTTTCGCCAGTGTCAGCAGCCGCGCGCTCATCTTCAGCTTCGCTGCGCTAACCGCCCCTGCATTGATCTCAAAGCGGATCTTGTTTCCCTCCAGGCAGAACCCGATCATTCCGCCGTCTTCCGCAAAATGTGGTGTCTCCCCAACCGTTAAAACCGGGTCTCCTTTGACACTGGCAAGAATGCTCGCGGCGTTTTTGCTCTGCGCCGCTCCAATAAAAACAATTTGGCAATCGTGGACAGCGTCCAACTGTTTCAGGTGCTCGACTCGTATGCCGCGCTCCCCGATCACCTTTGCGCGCAAGCCGTCGTCCAGCGCCCCTCGAAACGGGTCTCCACCCACCGTGCAATACGTCAACGCGCTATTCCCATCCTTGAACGCCCCGGCTGGCCACTCCACAAACTGCGCAAAATGAAACAGAAACGCCGCCTTAATCTCGTATTCGCCCGTCGGGTTGTTTTGCCCGCGCACTGAGTTGCCGCAAGACAAAGACGCAACAACCACCCAGACGGCAGTAAGTCTCGCCAGCGAACACAACAGCTGTTGCCGCCGGCGGCTGGAACGCCGTCCCGTAAAAGCGCATCGCAGGTTTGCGAGTCTCAAGAGGTCCTTCACTCGCCCGATCAGAATTGCCAAACGAATTTGACGTAGGCACTGCGCTTGATCTGGCCGGATTGCATACTTCCAAACACATCCTGAAACTCGACATGGTGATCCTTCAGCAGATTTTGCCCGACCAGGCTGAGCGAAAATCGTTCTCGTGGCCTCCACGTAACTCCCGTGTCCAGCCTGGTGTAAGCGGGAATAACCTCCTGAGTCGAAGGGCCTTGGTTGCTCAGCCGGTCAACGAAATAAGCCGAGGCATCCCATGTCAGATCCCGGCGCAGGTTCGTGTGCGATCGAAGCTGGGCGCTGTGGCGCGGCGTTCCTTTCTCAATAAACAAGGGAGTCACACGATCCGCGCTGATGGTATCCGTATGCATGTGAAGTTGCTCTAGGGCGTATCCCGCACTGACTGTCCAGCGATCTGTCACTCTGAAATTGCCTGCAATCTCGACTCCATGCGTTTCCCCATGCATCAAATTTTGATAGGTCACTGATTCAACTTCGTGAGCCGGAAGAGGCGTGGATTCAAAGAACGACGCGGAAGGCTCGGTAGTCTGAACATCGTCATAATGGTTAAAATAGGAAGCAAGATCGATGGAAAAACGTTCGGCAATAGCGGTGCGATAGCCCATCTCATACGCAAGCAGGTTCTCGTTCTTGAACGCCGGATTACCGAGAAATCTGTCGAGAATAGGGGGACCGCCTTGATCCGGCATCTCGCCAATGTTTACCACCAGGTTTGTATCGCTTCGGGACGGAGCTCGCACGGCCCGAGAGACAGCGGACCAAAACATGTGGCGGTCGCTTGGCGCCCACGTCATCCGCACGCTGGGTATGACTTCAAACCCCGTGTAGTCGTTATGTTCCAGTTTTGTGCCTGCCGTCAGATACAGGCGTGAAGGGATCAGCGCAATCTCGTCCTGCACAAACGCGTTGAACACCTGAAGGCTACGGCTGGGAGGATTGAAGGAAACCGTGAAGCTGCCATTGATCGTGTCCGTGGTGTAGTGATAACCGAGCCCCCAAACGATATCTTGTCGATTGCCCCAGGCCGTGTGGTACTGATAATCGACGTCCAACGTATCTCTCGTCTCTGGTTCTAGCGGGTCGTCTCGCGTATAGCGACTGAAGGAAGCCTGTAGCGAAGAATCCGTCCGCACGGAATAAACATGGTTCCACGTAGATTGGAGCGAACCGCCTCCGAGATTGATCTGTTCGGGAACAGCCACAAAACCCATGGACGTTACGGACGGAAGGACAAATTCAAGTTCTCCCTCGCGGCCCGCATACAGATTCCCTTCGGTCGTCAGCGTATCTTTCGACGAAAGTACGCTGTCGGTCCTGAAGCCGGTGCGGAGCATGTGCCAACCGTCTGCTCCGCTTTGCCCGGTAAGATCTAAAATGTGCTCCCGGTTGAAGTACTTCGTGTAAACCCGATAGTCCGTTGATTTGCTTAGCTTTCCTCCGTATTGCACCGTTGCAAATCCCTGCTCGGTCGTTCCTGCCCCGGCTTCAATCAGCCCTCCACGCGTATCGCCAGCCTTCTTGGTGAAGATGCTGATCACTCCATTTACAGCGTTCGCTCCCCAAATCGTTCCGCCTGGCCCGCGTATCACTTCGATTCTTTCGATATCGTTGAGGGGAAGATCCAGAGCGTCCCAATAGACCCCGGCGAAAGTCGGCGTGTAGACGATCCTTCCGTCGATCATGACCAGCAGCTTGTTGCTGTACTGTGCGTTAAATCCACGTGCGCTTATGGCCCAGGTGCTCCCATTGATCTGAGCAACATCCACACCGGGTACCATGCGCAGCAGGTCCGGAATAGTGGTGGCTCCGGAGCGACGGATATCCTCCTGGGTGATCACGAAAATCGCCCCCGCCACCTGGGACATTTTCTGGTCCTTCTTGGAGACCGACGTCACTTCCATGTTCATCAGGTTCTCGATGCTCACCTGCGTCAGGTCCCGGCCTTGCGAGGTGGGCTCCGATTGCTGAGCCTGCCCCCATGCCGCCCCGCCAGTGGAAACCAGCGTTAACACCAATAGGCGTGTGTATCTGAGGCTTTTCAAACCTCGCACAGGAACGATTTTTTGACTTCTAGCGCGTGTAGACACGGTTTCCCCCGCTTGCGACATGTGCACGACCCCTGCCGAAGCCTCACCGTCAACTGCGGAGAACCTGCTTGTTTTCAGTCGCTTGGCGTGTGGCCCGTTCGTTGGAACTCTCTAATTGTGGGTCGAAACGGAAACCTGTTCCGATGTGGCGCACTCACCCATTCCTTTGCCGCTCGAGCCCGCGTCAGGCCACCGGATCACCCCTGGCATCCGTATCCATGTTGAAAATCGGAGATGAAAAATCGGAATGGAAAATCAGAATTTCAGCGCTTAACGCAAGCCGCCCCATGGCCTAGCTTGCCGGCAACTAAACCGGCCATAGCCACTATCGAGCCGTTAGATAAAGCTTCTCGCTTTATGCACGCTTCCGCTCAATCACAAACGTTTTAGCAACCTGTTGAGAAGCATTTCGTCGCGCCATTCGTACCTAATTACGACCCAGATTTGGGTCCGCCGTTCGTTCGATGCACCGGCTTGGGGTGGTCGCCGCGAAACGCTCCCTGCGAACGGTCCGTGGTGGTTGGCGTCTGGGCGGGAGAATACGATGCGTTTCGCGCGCGTTCGTCGCGCAGCCCTCATGCTGGCTGCCACTCAGTTCGTTTTGTCGAGTTCACCTCTGCGCTCTCAAATTCCTTCGGAACGCTCCACAATCAGCGCGCAGCCATCGGCCGCGCTCCCTCGCGGTCTCCCGGATTGCGCGGCCAACGCCAACCCGCTTCCCGCTTCGTCTCGTTCCCCGGCGCTCGGCTGCTACTCTTCTGGGCCCAGCGTGCCGGCCGATCCCATTCGGCTGCGCCTTCTAGACATGGGGGCGCGCGGCCTGGCCATCGAGCGAGCCCGCGAACACGTCCTCGCCATTCTCCGCGCCGATAACTCCTGCAGTGCCTGGTTTCGCGAAGCGAACTCCGACGCGGCCGACATTTTCGAGTCCCTCAATTTCCGTCTCGCCGATGGCCCCAAGGATATTTTGGAGTTCAAGTCCTCGGGAGAAATTCTCTTCCAGCATCCCTATTCCGCCCGCGTCGAAGAGAATGCCGGACCGAATGCCACCATCCTCCTCAATGCCCGCGGCGCCTTCTTCGTCAAAACCGCCGATGTTTTCGAACGCCAGACCGACGGCGGCCTCCTGCGTCCCGCCGGACTTCGTGAGTTGCGAATCGACTCCTACGCCGGCGGCACCCTGTCCGCGCAAATGACCACTCTTCTTCACGAGCTTGGCCACGTAATTGGACGCCTTCCCGACGATTCCGACGAATCAAGCGGCTTATCGATGCAAAACACAACACGTGTCCTGCACGCCTGCCGCGCCGAAATCAACGCCAGCGCCCACCAACATCGCGACAAGCGAATGTAGCGCCGTCCCTTTAGGGCGGCATCTTTGTTTTTCTTCTCTGCGAACTCTGTGCCCTCTGTGGTGGAATTCTTGCCTTGGTCCTATCGCGCAGGCTTTGCCGCCCCGCGCACCACGCGGAATCCAACATACTCCGGCGCGGCCGTGCAATTCGCCTTCGGGTCCGCCGGGCAATCCGCGCTGCCGCCAATCACTTTGCCTTTGCCATCCCGAGTCAACACCCACTCGCCCACATTGCCGCCCAGATCAAAAATCAGGTCTTCATCATCCTTGCCCTGACCTGCGAAGCTTCCGCCGGGTTTGAGCAGGGACGCGGTGCCCTTAAGTTCCGCCGTTTTCTTCTTCAACCTTGCGGCGTCGTCGGAATTTGGTGCATACCCCGCCCAATAATCGAGCGTATTTTCTCCGTCTTTCTTTTCATACATGGCCGAAACTTCGCTCTCGTCCGGAAGCCGAAATGTCTGTCCCGTCAGCTTCGAGAGCCATGCGGAATACGCTCTCGCCTGATCAAACGTGATCCCATTTGCCGGATAATTTTCCGTACCCGCATCAAATTTATAATTCTTGTCGAATTCCGCAAATTGCGCGCGCGTCCCCTCAAAGCGTCCAATCTCAAGGTCGCCGCGCTTCACCACTTCTGGAACCAGCACCGCCTTGCCCTTAACAGCAAATGCTATCCCGTAATTGCCTCCAGTTCGTGCCAAACTCTTTGTCCGCAGCGCAGTCGCCAGTGGTGAGCCTTCCTTCACGGCCTCGTCTTCCGGCTTTGCCGT
>Ga0209648_10000337_pt1 | contig 34808 bp, 35 predicted proteins | sample GraSoi2013_115cm_FD_185830 | JGI IMG/M metagenome (GOLD analysis project Ga0209648, IMG submission 185830) | Grasslands soil microbial communities from the Angelo Coastal Reserve, California, USA - Sample 9_17_2013_115cm (SPAdes) (version 2) | ecosystem: Environmental > Terrestrial > Soil >...
GGCGCGAGCCGTACCAGCATGCTGACACAGTTTTTTTCGGTATCTGTCGCAAGCTTTTTGCAGGATATGCCAGGCGCCACTTCTTCCCATTCCGGTTTAGCCGGTAGTTGTAACGGTGGCAAGACCGGCTCCTTGCCCGTCTCCTCTGCGATTCGCTGCGCAAGCGGGCCCCATAGAGACGCAGATGGGCGCAGCACATCGGTTTGCCAAGAGACAAAGGACCCGATGACCGGTCGAAGCCCTTTCATTTCCTGCTGGCACTCCGCGCAAGCTGAGATCTGAGCTTCCGCGACGGCAATTTCGTGCGAAGGGAGGGCCTGCAGGGCGTACAGGAACACCAAATCCAGGTGTTCTTGGTCGTGTTGACCCGATTTCGAATTCATATGCCCTTCCATGTCGCCTCGAGCTTCTGCCGGAGTTTACTGAGCCCGGAACGGATTCGTGTCTTCACGGTCCCAAGCGGTTGATTCAACTTTGCCGCCACCTCCGGGTACGTCAATTCGGAAAAAAACGCGCTTTCGATCACCTGCCGCTCTTCCGGGGTGAGGACCTCCAAGGCGTTTTGCAGGACCTGGTTCTGCTCCTTGACGTGCCAGGCCTGCTGCGGGTTATTTGCTGGGGTCGTGATAAGTGGATTCTCCGGATAAGGGTTGACTCTTTTTTTTCGATTTTCGAACCGCAATCGGTCAATTGCCCTGGAGCGTGCTTGGTTCATGATCCAACCGACGACGGACCCACCCGCAGGATCGTAAGCCGACGCTTTTCGCCACACGTCGTAGAACACATCGATGGTCAGTTCTTCAGCGGTTTCGCGATTGTTGGTTATGCGGACGATCAAGGTAAAAACGATTCGGTGCGTCTGTTCGTAAAGCGAATGCAGCGCAAGCTGATCCCCTGCGGCGATGGCTTGGACGAGCCTGACCCAGTCCTGCTCCGATACGGGAAAGCTAGCCTTATTCGCATAGAGCAAGTCGCCGAGGGTTCTAGTCTCACCTTCGGGCTGCTCCTCGCTTCTACGCGTTGCCGCATCCACGCAAAAATCATGCGCCGTCACACAATTCTGGTCAAGTAGCGCGGCCGTAACGGATGAATTCGGATGTGCCACCGCCCTCTGATAACGGCAAGCATCTCTTACTTCACTAAACGTCAAAACTGCCTTTCCGGATTTGTGAATTATGAACTGGGGGACGATTATGGCGTCGCGAATGAAGAAAAGGCATTCAATACGGCCTGGATCACGAGGAGAAGCGATGTTGTCTTTGGCTGATACGAATTTGAGGAACGGAACCAATCCGTGACGCGAGAACTGTCGTTAATGAAGAAGTAAGGCGGCATCACCGACGATGGGGTTCCTGGTATATGGGCCCCAATCGTGCGGAACTGTGGCTCGACATTCACCGATCTACGATCCGCCAGAGCATTCCACGGGCATATCGGACCCGCGAAAGAAGTGATTCGATGTGCCTCACAGGCAGATTTTTATCGACCGCATACGACGAACTAAGGAGAACGTAATGAAGAAGGCAACGTCGCCCCGGAGAGATCAACTCCGGCAGAACAAATCATCAGTATGCACTGAGACCTTGAACATTTCGCGCCGGGACCTGCTTACTCGCGGTGCGTCGATCGCGGTCGCTGCGAGCCTGCCGATTTCTGCAGTTGCTATCCAACCAAAACCTGCGAACGCCCCCGCGTCGAATAGTAAAGGAGAAACTGAAACGAACATGATCACCACGAAGGACGGTACGAAAATTTATTTCAAAGACTGGGGCACCGGACCAACCGTTGTGTTCTCACATGGTTGGCCGTTGAACGCCGACGCATGGGACGCGCAGATGCTTTTTCTGGCACAAAAAGGCTATCGCGTCATCGCTCACGACCGGCGCGGTCATGGGCGCTCTAGTCAGCCGTGGAACGGCAATGAAATGGACACATACGCGGATGATCTCGCCGCGCTCATCGAAACCCTTGATCTGAGGAACATCACGTTGGTCGGACATTCGACCGGCGGCGGGGAAGTGGCACGTTACATCGGTCGGCACGGCAGTAAGCGCGTGTCCAAGGCTGTTCTCATCGGTGCCGTGCCGCCGATCATGCTGAAGACGGAGAACAACCCTGGCGGTCTGCCGATCACTGTCTTCGACCAGATCCGTGCCGGCGTGGTTGGTGATCGCTCTCAATTCTTCAAGGAACTGAGCATTCCCTTCTATGGCTACAACAAGCCGGATGCGAAGATCTCACAAGGCGTTCGGGATTCGTTTTGGCGCCAGGGCATGGAAGTCTCCATCGCAGGCGCTTACGACTGCATCAAGGCATTCTCCGAGACCGACTTCACTGGGGACCTCAAGAAGATCGATGTGCCGACGTTGATCCTGCACGGTGATGCGGACCAGATCGTACCGATTGCCGACTCGGCGCTCCTGACAGCAAAGATCGTCAAGAACTCGACGCTGAGGGTCATTGCGGGTGCGCCGCACGGCATGTGCACCACTCGCGCAGACGAAATCAACGCGGAGCTGCTGGCGTTTCTGCAAAGCGGCAAACAAGCGGCAGCGTGACGGCGACGCTACGCTGGCAGGCGGTGCGCAGACAGGAGGCAACCATGAAACGTGTATCGATTCTCGATTGGTATCGGATTCTGCGAGTGCACCATCAGTGGAAGTATTCCGGGCCATTCGGTATGCGCTGTGGGCTGGCGCGCTAAATACCGATCAAAAAGGAGAAGTGTCCATGGGTAATCGTCTTTACAAGATCGTAGATTTCGAGGATTTGAAGTGGACGCCGCTCATCAAGGGATGCGATCTCGCCTCGCTGGATGGCGACCTGAACGCAGAAGGAGCACCCTTCGTCTTGCGTCTGCGATGCGCCGACGGAGCGAAAATCCCCGCGCACTGGCACCCGACGGATGAAAACATCACCGTACTGAAGGGCACCTTGCTGGTGGGCACGGGGGAAACCTTCGATGAAGCGAAGTTGCAAGCGATGAACGTCGGCAATTTTGTTTCTGTGCCCAAGGAGATGCGGCATTTCGCGATGAGCAAGGGCGAGACGATCGTGCAGGTTCACGGCGCGGGGCCCTTCCAGGCGAACTGGGTGAATCCGTCCGAAGTGCAGCCGCCCGACGCTGCGCTCGGAGCAACGGCGAAACCACGCTGGTGATTCACGCCAAAGGAGGAAAGCTTCCGAACTTCCCTCAAGACCGAAAGGAGAAATGCGATGAGTTAAAACCCACTGACGCAGACGGAGACCGGATACGCGCCGACTGTCGGGAGCACTACATGCTTTTCTCGATTGACGCGAATATCATCACGTTTAGGTTACGTACGTACCCGGAGCGTGCGGTTTCAGGAGAGGAATTTGCCAGCGAAGTTCATCTGGTAAATTCTGATTTGATGTCCTTATGTGCCTGGATCACTTCAGTGCTTCAGTTGCGCTCGCAAACATAGCAAGACGCCACGATGTAGTTTTGATCTGTCCGCATTGGCTGCGGGCGAGTTCCATCCGCTGGGCCGTTCCAGTGCGGCAGAGATCGGGATCTATATAGGCAACCGTCCCCGTTACCTGCCAGAACAGTTTGAGAATTCGTGCGGATCGCGAGATTGTGCAAGAGTCAAGCGATCCACGGTCCCGAATGCTTTGGAATAGGTCCTCCGCAGCAGTCCAACCCAAAAACGCTGACTCCATTTTTTACCGAGCCGAGCAATCCTTAACTCCATCAGGTGACGCGCCGAACGAAGTCCGTCGTGTGTCTATCTATCGTGCGCGCCATCCTTCGTATCCATCTTGTAGTAATGAGGGAGCAGATTCGTGCTCTCCAGAGTGAAACCGACGGACGAAGGATCCTCTACACAGAGGATCGGGGCCAAGGCCAAGGAATAACCAAGGGTCAAATCTAAACGGAGGACGAACATGAAGAAGGTTGTATTTACGCTCACGCTAGTCGTGGCGATTTGTGTCTGCGCTGTAATGACAATTTCAGCCCGGGAAAAAGAAAAGGGAAAGGAAAAGGAAAACCGCTTTCGCTTCCAAACCATCTTTTTCCCAGGCGACACGTTCACCCAACTGCTCGGCATCAACGATTTTGACGTGATCGCCGGTTATCATGGCGCCAACGTCAACAAGGGGTTCGTTTTCACCTTCCCAAACACTTTCACTCCAGAGAATTTTCCCAATTCCGCGCAGACGCAGGTGATCGGAATCAATAACCGGGGCTTTACCGACGGGTTCTTTATCGATATGGCTGGAATCACTCACGGCTTCTTTGACATCAACGGCACTTTCACGACCGTGGATTTCCCACCTTTCACCTTCAACCAGCTTCTCGGCCTGAATAACTTTGACCAGGCTGCGGGCTATTACGCGGTTCCTCCAACTCCCGCAGGCATCGATACGCCCTATATTTTCGACAATAACGGGGGAGTGTTTTTGAGGATCAGAATCGCGCAAGCCACGGGCGGCGCCCAAGCCACCGGCATCAACGATAATCAGTCGATCTCGGGTTTTTTCATCGACAGCGCTGGGGTCAACCACGGTTTTCTGCTCGCCAAAGGGACGTTCTTCACTCTCGATTTCCCTAGGGCCACCTCGACCCAGGCATTCGGCTTGAACAATGAGGACGACGTGGTTGGAGCATATGTGGACGCTCAAGGACTCACTCACGGATTCGTCTTCGACGATGGACACTTCCAGTCGGTCGATGATCCGGAGGGCGTCGGCACCACAACAATCAACGGCATCAACAATCGCGGACAACTTGTCGGATTTTTCGTGGACGCCGCGGGAAACACGGATGGATTTGTGGCAACACCCCGTCGCGAGCGCGAGGATCACTGATATCCAGCAAGTGCCGGCGTAAACGACTATGAGTCGCACCTAAGCCGTAACATATCGACTGCCTTACCGAGCCGAGCAATCTTCAACCCAACGGGTGACGCCCTCGAATGTAGTTGTCGTCGGTCCATCGGGGGCGCCATCCATCGTATCCATTCCGAACGATAGGTCATAAAAGGGGGTTACTTCATGACAGAAAAACGATTGATAGCACTAATGATAGTCTGAAGCGGACGTCGGGGCTACCCTGCTGTTCTCCACTCGGCCCATATCGGCGTAAAACCACCAGCACGGAAATGGTGATCGCGAGGAGCGGCCACCTACGTTGCGTTCGCGATTGTGCTTTGCATCGCATATCTTTAGTGAGGTGATATATGGAAACCAGGAACGATTCAATGCAGCTTGCCGGGGGCACTCTGGGGCGCCACCGTCATGTTTGCGCTTTCTTTAACAGCATCGACGAAGAGCACAGGGTGCTTCGTTCGTTCTTTAAAGATGGCCTCGACAGGGGCGAAAAGGCTACCCACGTCGTGGATCCTGAGAAACGGGAAGAGCATCTGAAGCGGCTCGGCGAAGCGGGTATTAATGTGCAGCAGGCCATGGCCGCTGGCCGACTGGAGGTGCTGCCGTGGTCCGACACATATGTCCGCGACCACCGGTTCGACCAGGATGCAATGCTGGCAGATGTCGAAAAATTAATCCAGTCGGGCGCAGCGGCCGGCTACGCGCTTACCAGGCTCGTGGGACATCATATGGATTGGGCATTGCGCGATAAATCAGGCGTGAACAACTTGGTGGAATACGAGGCACGCCTCAATTATGTTCTTTCCAAGCACAACGATCCGGTAATCTGTACGTACGATCTGTCCAAATTTGGCGCAAGTGTGCTCATTGACATCATGCAGACGCACCCATGCGTGATCATCGGCGGCATTCTTCAGGAGAACCCGTTCTTCGTTCCTCCGGACCAGTTCCTCCGTGAGATACGGGAACGACAGTCGGTTCGCAAGAGCGCGGACACGTCAAACTAAATGCCCACGGAATCGCATAATGAGAGTGTCCCGCTGCGAACAGCGCTCCGAGTGCTGGTAGCACTTTCGACAATCCCGGCGGCGTGGGTGGGAAGAGAACCGTCTACCATTGCCGCCGGGCTCGCCGATGTGCTGGTCGGATCGCTGCAACTGGATTTCGCCTTTGTGCGTTTGTGCGATCCCAAAGGGGGCCGCGCAATTGAAGTGATGCGGGGGTACGCATGGAAAGCATTCCCCGAATGGCTGCAAACTCACCCGGGCGTCGTCGGCCAGTTTTCGTGTAAGGAAATCATTGCTGACCTTGGCGGCGCGGAGGCATGCCGCGGCGTTGTCATTCCCCTTGGCGTCAATGCCGAGGCTGGCCTGGTCGCTGGGGCATGCAGTCGCACCGAATTTCCCAGCGAGATTGACCAGTTGCTCTTTTCCGTGGCTGCCAATCATGCTGCGGCAGCGTTTCAGAACGCGCGCCTGCGCCACGAACTCGATGCGAAGGTGGCGGAACTCAGTGAAGCCCGCAACCAACTCGAGATGAGGGTGGCGGAACGAACCTCCGATTTGCGACGCAGCGAGGCCTATCTGGCTGAAGCACAGAGGCTGAGCCACACGGGCAGCTTCGGCTGGAGTGTTCTCAGCGGAGAAATCTACTGGTCGGAGGAAACCTACAAGATCTTTGAATATGATCGAGCGGTTAAGCCCATGTTGGAGTTAGTATTCCAGCGAATTCATCCCGACGACAGAGATCGTGTGCAACAGACTCTCGACCGCGCGTCAGAGGCAAGGGCAAATCTTGATTTTGAGCATCGTTTGTTGATGCCGGACGGTTCGGTCAAGTACCTCAACGTTTTAGCTCGCGCGTTGGAGACTTCGTCGGGCACTCTCGAATATGTGGGTGCAGTGACGGACGTCACCGAGCGCAAGCGGGCCGAGGAAGAGCGCGAGAGACTACGCCAGGTACAAGCGGACCTTGCGCACTTAAGTCGCGTGACCACCATGAGCGAGTTGACGGCATCGCTGGCGCACGAAATCAAGCAGCCGATTGCCGCTGCCGTCACGAACGCCAATACCTGCCTGCGCTGGCTTACGCGCGATCACCCCGAGGTGGAAGAGGCCTGCGCGGCTGCGTCGAGACTCGTCAAAGACGCAACGCGCGCGGCTGACATTATTGGCAGAATCAGCCTGCTGTTCAAGAAGGGCGTTCTGCAGCGGGAGTTGGTTGATGTAAATGAACTCATTCAAGAAATGATTGTCCTGCTGCGCGGCGAGGTGAACCGCTACTCAATCTCAATCCGCACGGAGCTTGCTGAGGATCTTCCCAAGGTCATGGTAGATCGTGTCCAACTGCAACAGGTTTTCATGAACCTTATGCTCAATGGCATCGATGCTATGAAGGAAACGAGTGGCGGAGGTGAGCTTACCATCAGGTCGGAAGCCGACGATGGTCAACTGCTGATCTCGGTCAGCGATACCGGCGTGGGATTGCCCTCGGAGCAGGCGGAACAGATCTTCAAGGCATTCTTTACGACCAAAGATAAGGGGACCGGTATGGGGCTGCCCATCAGTCGGTCGATCATTGAGTCACATGGCGGCCGCTTGTGGGCCACCGGCGCCTCCGGGCGAGGTGCAACTTTCCAGTTCACCCTGCCCGCCACGGTCGCGGCGCACGCATCACCTCCCCAGCTGCTCCCACGTGGTAGCCAACCTTCGTATTCTATACTCAGGGAACGGTAGGAGAGTTGACAATCCGGATTCTCGCAAATTCCGAAGTCGGCCATTTCGAGAACCATACATGCGCCTACACATCAATTTTAGGGGATGCACAAAAATGGTGCAAATCTGTCCGCAAACTGGACAATCAGAACTAGGGCTTCCCTTACGGGACTGCCTTACTAGCCAGTGGGTCGCCTTCTACACTCTTCGCGAAGGCCCATATCCCGTCCGCGTTCAGTTGCCCGTATTGGCAGAGCTTCAGTATTTGTGATCCGGTGAGCATGAATCCCATTACCTCGAAAATGAAACCATCTTCTCCTACCATGCCGCGACTGACCGGAATTCTTTGCTGCTTCAAACTTTTCACACATGCGTCCAACTTATCCAAGGCCATTTTCTACCTCCCGCATACTGAAACTACAGTTTAACGCCACGAGCAGCTTCAGCCTTGGCGTCCTGTTCGTCTTTGTATTTCTGCTGCTCATTCAAGATTCCCTCGATCTGCCCAACGTGCGGCGACCCGTTTCCATTCTGCATCGATAATTTCGACGTGATTGACGATGCGCTGCCCGAATTGCGATGCGTTATTTGAGCGCGGCAGGTTCGTTTGCTATGGAGCGAAGTCAGAGCAGACCAATTGAAATAAACGATAGCCTTCGATTCTCAAAATGGATGTTAAATGAGAGATTGAGAGCAGCGGCTGTGTCGAGTAGACATAAACCGGGCCAGCGTGGTTTGATAAACATGCCTTACCCAGCCATGATTCCGCCATTCGACATTTTCAAGGTGGAAAGCAGCGGCCTTCGCTGGATGGAATCGGTGGCGGACCTGGAACGTGCCAGGGCGCGTGTGAAGGTGCTCGCGGCATCTTCGCCCGGTGAATACATCATCCTCAACCAAAAGACAGGCGAGAAGATTTCAATTAAGCCGCCAGCCAAACGGATACTGTTTCAGATTGGTTATGACGAAAAAGGACTAAACGCGAGGGCGGAACTATTGCGGCGTTTCGGTCATGAAGTAATCTCGGTGACTCACAACGAAGCTGCTAAAGTTGCTCTCAGCTCGTTTCGTGATGTCGACCTATTTGTTATCGATTACAAGGCACCCGAACAAACAAGAAGAGAAATGGTCGCTTGGCTGAAAGCGAACTATCCAAAAGTCAAAATTGTGGCGCTGAATCCATCTAAGGACCAACTTCTCGGTGCCGATTACAACGTCGTCCTGAATGACCCCGACGAATGGCTTTCCCTTCTCGCAGCCGCAGCGAGTTGATTCCCACACAAAACAAACGCGGTCAGTGCCTGACAGTCAGGCTTTTTGTTTTCGGTTGGTCTTGCAATCCAGACAGACTGCGACTTCTTGTCATCAAGGCAGCCAAATGCGGTCGGTCTTCATTGGTCATTGCCATAAACTTTAATCCCCGGCTGCCGGGTCGCACATGTCGCACAATGGTATCGGCTCGGATTTGTCCCTCCGGAGTGAGAAAATTAATGTGAACCTTTTCTCCAACGGCCATACACTCCGACTCTCCGATTGCAAGACTAAGACCTCCCAAACCTAGGTCGAGAACACGAGAAAGGCCATCGTGCTTCTTGCAGCTCCAGAATACACACAAGTCCGATGGTCCGGTGACCCGAGAAGTGAACCTCCGGGAAGGATTCTGAGGAGCGTGCATAACGTTACCCTGCGATTTTAGACTATTGTAGGTAGACATATTGATAGTGTCGCGAGAATATGAATCGTTGCATACTACCAGATGAACCGATGAAAAAGGCTGTTGCTAAACAAAAAAGTTGGGGAGGCTCCGAGGAACAGGTGCAATCCACACCGGACTAGAAAAACACCTACTTACAAGACTTCTCACGTTCTACCAGTTTCCTGAACTCGTTTTCAGCTTCAGTGTGGGTCTTGTATCGGCCAGCTTCATAGTCTTTCTTCATCAAGGCAAGAATCCGCTGAATCGCGCGACGGCAGGCGGCACTTTTATTGACTCTAAGTTGCCTCGCCAACTGGTCGAGGAAATCGGTACTCACACAAAAGATTATATCTCGCCGGAAAAGTGAGCGAGGAGATTGCACCGACAGCGCGGAACGGAGCTTATCGCCGCCCACCGCTCGGAAGTTGCACTAAGGCTTTCTCGCCAGCCTGAATCCCTCGGACGCCAGGTACGCGAAGATGACGAGCGCCACTCCGTTCACCCACAGCGGAACTTGCCACGCTCCGAGCAACGCCGACCACTTGAAAACCAGCCGGGACAAATGGCCGAGTGCGATAAGCGAGAAGATGATGCTGGCAATGAGCAGGAATGTCTTCTGAGCCATGGGGTGCCTCCGTTCTGCAAAGGGGTGAGTTCCTCGTTTGGGGGAATTGTAATCCTCCGAGCAAGAAAAAGGGGCGGGAGGTATAGGCCCGGCTCGTCGAGGTCTCATGTCGAGGCTGCGAGTGCCAAGAATGTCAGGACGCCTGAATTCAAGATTTGCACGAGTAGCGCAAGGGAAGAGCGGGAGTCAAACAAGCGAATCGACTCTACCCTTCCTTTGAGAGGCGCTCAATCCATACTTATTTTCGGGCAAGATAGGCCTTTGCTTCCACCAGCTCAGGCCGGTCAGTATCGGCGTAGTTGCAGAGAGCCACCAGCCTTTCGTAGTAGCTTCTGGCCTTGTCCCGATCCCCCGACCGCTCGGCGGCCTTCGCGGCACCGTAGAATCCGCGGTACCTATTTCGTGCCGACTGTAGGGAAACCTCGAACTCCTTGAGGGCCTTGGCGGGTTCATTCATCCCCAGAAGCATTTCTCCTAGGAGTTCACGCATCGGCCAGAGCCGGTTCTCCATGGCCACGTCCTTCTGGCTGGCGTCCTCCTGGTCTGCCGCGGAGCGCATCAATCTCAGGGCTTCGTCCTTCTTGCCCTCTCCATACGTTACCCAGGCGCCAGCCGCGCTTCGTTGAATCTCCACCTGTTGCGCCCAATAATCTTGCTTGGACCGAAACAGTTCGTCCGTGATCCGCCGTAATTGCTCAATATCTTTCCGCGCACTTTCCTGAAGGCCGCTTCGCGCCGAACCCATCGCACGGGCGAAGTAAGTTATGGCGTCCGCGACAGGAGTTGTGGGTGTCGGCTGGAGCTCGGCAGCCTCTGCCCATGCTCCCCGCTCTATCGCATAACGCGCCGGGATCGCCGCGAGGGCTGTGTAAGGAGCAAGGAATGCCCCAGTCGGATTCGCGCTACCTATCGCGGCCTGGTTCCTTCGGAGCTCGACACTCCGGTCTACTCCGCGTTTTGCCTCGGCATCTTGCGCTCCTTGCAGATACGCATAGACCATGAAGTCCAGCGCGTGAGAATAACCCTTGTTAACTGATAACGCCGCTTGATTTGACTTTATCGAGTCCTGCCACATTCCAAGCATGGAGTAAATGTGAGACGGCATGTGAAGCGCATGGGGTACTGAGGGAGCTACTTCCCCATACCTCCGTGCAACAGGAAGCCCACGATCTGCCAGCGGCGGAAAGTCATAAGTGTGAATCAGATAGTGCAGAGCGCCGGGATGTTCCGGCTGCGTCGCGAGTACCTTCTCGAGAATCGTGGCAGCTTTCAATTGCCTGGTGAAATTTTTGTCGGCAGGAACGACGGTAACGGCTTCATCGAGAGCGAGGGCATAGAAGACCGCAGCCTCAGAGTCCTCGGGGTAACGAACGTAAACCTGTTCCATAGACTTTTCGTAGGCTAGGACCCTTGTCTGGCGGTCGAGTTTCTCCCAATCTTTGTAATAATTCCCAATTGCCGCGACATAGTCCCGTTCTCGTTCCGTCTTAGGACCGATGGCCTTGGCCTTTTCCACGGCTTCCGAGCCGTCTTTGAGAGCCGCCGCGTCGGGCGCTCCGGCGAGGGGGTTCGCCCGCCGGTTGATCGCGATTCCCCAATAGGCCATCGCGCAGTCCGGGTCGCTCTTCGCCACCTCCGCGAATGCATTGGCCGCCGGCAAAACCCAAAACGAGTGCTGCATGGCCACGGCCCGATCAAACTGCTGCTGGGCCGCGGAAGTACAAGACACAGGAAAGTGGACCTTGCCCAACTCTTCGGGCTCTGCTGTTTTCTCCTGAGCCCTCAGTATAGGTGCAGACGAAAATACCGCGAGGGTCAGGAATAGCATCGCGCGTTTCATTAACAGACCTCCGAAATCGGACGGCCTTCTCCACCTTCCAGATTTTTGAAAACCGGCTAAAGCCTTGCTCAGCAAATCGCGGCGGTTGACAGAAATTTTCTTCGGCTCTGTCATCGTTCGAATCCTCTCGATCGGATACACCTTGTAACACACAAGCGGGACCATCGCCACCCAGAACCTCTGGAGCGGATGTGATTTGAGCTTCCCAAATTGATGCTACCCGAGGGGTGACTCGCTCTGCGTCCCCGAGTGTTCTCACTGTCTCTTTGGATCAAGTGCGCGTTCCCCGGGCAAGACTCCTTAAAGTCATAATGAGCGGTTCTCACTCGAGGTATAGCACTGCGGCGGGAAGTGAAATTTCCCGTGGTGGTCCACTAGTCCTTTCGAGAAGTTGGTCCCAGCCAATTGCTGTTTTCTGACCTCCTAACTTCCGCATTGCCGACTACTCGGCCAGAATCCCGTTTTTCAATTCCCAGCGCCATTTCCTTCTGGAAACTGAGATCGTTTCGGATAGACTGTTCCCCTGTTTATCGATGCGGCTTGGGATGCGAAAGCTCACCGATAACGAGCGGCCCATCATGTCGCCAAGCTCCTTCAAGGAACCGGTGGCCCTACACCGGCACCGAGTTAGCTAGTTTTTGCCAGACTGCTCGCGTCGCAAATTGCGGCGCAGTTGCTCTTTGGCGTGGAAGATCATCATCCTGACCGCAGGAAGCCGCCTTTTCAGTGCGCGCGCGATCTCGGAGTAACTCATTTGTTTGTAGTAGCGCAGTACGAGCGGGACCTTGTATTTTTCGGGCAAGCGAATCAACTGTTCCCGCACTTCGAGCCGTTCTTCCCTACGCAGAACTTGGGAGAGTGGCGAAGGAATCGAATGGTCGGGGATTTCGCTAAGGTCGGCTCCGTCCATGCACGAGCCTTTCTCGCGTTTTCCTCGTCGCAGCTTATCGATGCAATGCCGGCCTGCCACCTGCGAGACCCAAGGGCGGAAGGGCACCGCCTCATCTCTTGTCTCCAGGACCCTGTGCAGCTTCAAAAAGACCTCCGCCGCTGCATCCTCGGCGTCTTCCGGTTGCCGAAAGAAACGCCGGCAGACCCGCAAAACATGGTGATAGTGCGCCGCGTAGATTGTGCTTAATACTTCGGGGCAGGTTTGTAGGGGCTGGTTCAGCGCCGCGCAGAGCGTTGTTTCTTCCATGAACATTGAAGTCGTTCTCGTTGCCATGGCCCGTCCTTTGCCTTGAATTTGGGCACACCACCACTTCCGGGCTCGCACGACGCAACTCGGGGAGTTCGGGTGTACTTCAGTTCAGCTATTGGAACGATTTCCTCTCCGTTCAGCTTTCTTCGGTCGCACGACCGAAGTCGGCCCACGGGGAGGCGTCGAAAAATCTTTGCTGCGCGAAGGGGACCGCTCGATCATCGTGGCCTCGCGTCGGCGAATGACCAGGAGTGTCAAATCATCCTCCGGTGAGCACGCGTCAGCGAAGTCGAGTACCGCACCAAGCGTAGAGAAGAGAACTTGGTTCGCGCTCGCGCCGCCGACCGCATTCACCGCCGCCGATAGTCGTTTCATCTCAAACTCCTCGTCTTCGGAATTCCGGCACTCCGTCACGCCGTCGGAGTAAGCGAGCAACATATCGCCGGGATTCAGTCGCACGGTCCCAGAGTCGTACGCCGCCTTTTGCAGGGCACCCAGCATCGGTCCGCCTTTTTCCAGTCGTTCCACAGTCTTGTTGTGTCTCAACAGCAGCGGAGCTGGCAGGCCGGCGTTACAGTACACAAGTTCATTCTCTTTTGGATCGAGTCGGGCAAAGAACAGGGCCGCGATCGGCGGCTCATCCTGATCCTGGCACAGTTCCGCGTTGACCTCGGCAACGGCGGCCGCTGGGTCCGCATGCCTTCGCGCACAGCGTCGGATCAAACCCATCAGATGGGCCTGCCAAATTCCCGCGGACAATCCTTTGCCGGCGATGTCGCCCACGGTCAATCCAAGGGCGGAGTCGAGTTCCATCACCTTGAAAAAGTCTCCCGAGAGATGGCGCACAGGAAAAATTTCGCCGGCGATCTCGAACTCGCCCCAGACGAGTTCACGTGGGGCGCAGAGCTTCCGTTGCGTCTGGGCCGCCTCATAGATAGCCTGTTGCAGTTTTGCTTGTTCACTTCGCACTGCATCCAGTTCCTGCCTCACCGACTGGATGCCCGCCGTAGGGCTTTTTGCCGTGGTGGGCAAACCTTGACTCGCGTTCCCTTCGCGTTTCGTCTCCCGCTCTAGGCGGTTCCGGAGCGCCGTCTGCCTGATGTCCAGCATTCCTTCGGTCGATGTCATCATGTTCATCTCATCCTACGAATTTGTAGCCCACTCCGTGAACCGTCAGAAAGAAACGGGGCTGCTCCGGAACCGGTTCGAGTTTCTGGCGAATCCTTACAATATGAGCATCCACAGTCCGAGTCGTTGGAAAGTTTTCGTAACCCCAGACCTCGTCAAGCAATCGGTCGCGGCTCAGGGTCTCCCCCGAATGACATAGAAAATGCTTCAGCAGCTCAAATTCCTTGCTCGAAAACTCCACTGGCTTACCACCACGCAGGACCTGGTAGCTGCGCAAGTTCACGTCGACATCGCCGAAGGAATAGCTGTCCTGCTCCTTCGGGAGTGTCTTTGCCCGTCGCAGAACAGCCTTCACGCGAGCGAGCAGTTCTCGGATCGAGAAGGGCTTGGTGACATAGTCATCGGCGCCGAGTTCGAGACCCACAACTTTATCCACTTCCTGGCCGCGCGCCGTCAGCATGATGATGGGAATCGAGGGGCGCTTCGCCTTTAGCTGCTTACACACATCCAGCCCGCTCATGCGTGGCATCATCACGTCGAGGACAACCAGGTCTGGGGAATCCTTCAGAGCCCGATCAAGCCCTTCCAGGCCGTCGAGTGCGGTGATCACTTGAAATCCTTCGTACTCGAAATTATCGCGGAGCCCGGCGACCATGTTCGGCTCATCCTCGACGATCAGAATTTTCGTTGTTGCCATGACCTCTCCCTTGGGCTCTCCCCGGAACGTGGCACCACTCCACACTTCCGTGGCCCCTCACGCGGCTGCCTGCGCAGTTCGTAAAGCAGGATCCAACGGCAACGCGATCGTGAATTTGCTCCCTTCGGGAGTGCTTTCGACCAGCACGTCTCCACCGTGCGCCCGCGCAATGTGCCGCACGAGTGAGAGGCCCAATCCCGACCCCTTGATGTTGTGTACCAGCGGATCTCCACAGCGGTAAAACTTCTCGAAGATTTTCGCCTGCTCGTTCGGTGGGATGCCGATTCCGCGGTCCCGGACTTCCAGATTCACGCGGCTGTTCGCGCGGTACAAGCTCACACCGATGTATTTCTGATCCTTGGAGTATTTCAGTGCGTTATTCACCAGGTTGAGCAGCGAGCGCGCGATCGCTTCACGGTCCACGGTGACGGGTGGAATATCGCCGGAGATGTTCTCCTCGAAGGCGAAACCATTTTGTTCGATCTGGAAACGGTAGGAATCCAGGGTCGACCGAACCAGATCGGCCAGGTTAGTTTCCTTGAACTCGTATTCCTTGCGTCCCGCTTCGATTCGGGAGAAGTCCAGGATATTGTTAATGAGCGCAGTCAGGCGTTCGCTCTCCTCGCGAATGATGCGGAAATACTCCTGGTATTTTTCCTTTGCCGTGAGCCGCCCGAGTTCCAGAGTCTCGGCGTAGAGCCTGATCAAAGCCAGCGGTGTCCGCAATTCGTGCGAGACGTTGGCGACGAAATCGGACTTCAGTCTGGCCAGATTCATTTCCCTGGAAACGTTGCGATACGTAAGCAAGATCCCGCCGACCATGAGCGCACAGAGTGCCCCCAACACGATGTAGTTATATCTGAGAAATCGAGTCCCGATATCCGCGATCGTCGTGCCTTGGTATTTGATGGCCAGGATCAGGTCGGGGAAAACATCTGCGAAACGGCGCTCCTCCTCTGGGTTACCTCCATCCCAATCTGCCGAAGCTACCCACGGCGAGGAATCCCTCGGCGCATGGATCATCATGACCGGCAGATTGGCATCCGCCCTCAGCACGGTGCCCTTGCTGGTCAAGACGTCCTTCACTATGGCAGGGAAAAAGCTCTTGCGCAGATAGTCTTCATCAAAAGCGACGACCCCCAGGGCAACACGATCTGGTGGAACCCCCTCGGGGATAAAATAAGCGACATTCCAGTACACATGCTGATTTGCGCGGACCATCCACCCGCCATAGAAGCCCACTGGATGTTCTTCCTTCATCATTCGGAGATGCTTCACTGTGCTGGATGCTTCCGTAGGCAGCCAACCGGCAAGCATGTTGATATCCTCTTGCCTGAATCCGCAGAAGGCCTGGTCATGGTCGCGGCCCGGCTGCACGCGGCTCACCAGCAGGTTGTTCTTCTTGTCGTACAAAACCGCATACGCATACTCGGGATGCTCCAGCAAGACGCGTTCGAGCTTGGCCTTGATTTGAGGGCCATCGTCAGGATTTGGGAATTCCTTTCGGACAGGCGTGATCAAGTCGTTCGCCTGATGCCAGCTCTTCTTTTCCGCGATTTTCAGCACGTACTGAAAGTCACGCTGGATTGCTGCTTCGACGGCCTTATCGCGCTGGATATGTTTCAGGTTCCAAATGCTGAAGCCCATCAACGCTGCCGCAGGGAGCACGATGGCCAGCTCCAACGTCAGGAGCGTTCTTGTGCGGTCCGTCAATCGCCACTTCTTAAGCATTTCTCAGCCTCGTCAGATTCTTCACTCGCCCTTACACTGGCACGACTATAAAGACCTCTCCGGACGAGTTGTCAAGCCATCGCAAAGGATTGTAAAAAGTTGTAAAAAACGGACGCTACAGCACAGCCGTTTTGACACTGCTTTCCCCGCGGGAACGCGAGGCGGAGGTCTCGGCAGCGTCCATTACCCAGATCGGAACCCAACGTCGATTTCTGCTGTGCTGCGCGAGTGTGTGCTCAGATTCGCCGACTGCATAATCACTTGGGTCTTGTGAAACGCTCCCCAAGACAGCTTGGGGGAAGTGCTGGGGTGCCGCACAGCCTTAAGCGAGGGGCGAAATTAACGACGGTCCATATCAAAACGGGCAGCATTTCGGTCTTCTGGCCCGCCGAACCTGCTTGAGTACTTTCTTGGGTGGCTCCAGCTCTGCTTCCGCCGTACACAGGAGAGTCCGGTGCGGCACTTGGTCCACGAACTCCTTCTCCGTCTTGTAGTCCAGCAGACTGATCGAACGGCTCCTGCCCTTCAAGAAACGGAACGTTTCCAACTTCCACCACAACTCCCGGTCCAGAATTCCGGTAAAACGATGGCCCTTCCCTTCGGACTGTGCCACTCGCCGGTAGTTGAATTCGCGGAGGACTTTCCGCTTCCTCTCCTTCGGTGCCAACTCGACGGCCATATCGACATCACCCAGTTTGTCCTTGTCCGTGCGCAGATAGCTCCCGAAAACGATTACTCGGGTGACTTTCGCAAGAAAACGGTCATCGCTGTTGACACAATCCACGCGTGCCAAGAATTCAGCCAATGCTCTTTCCGCTGTTTGGCGAGTAATCGGTTTCGCCGCGGTAGCGGAGGCGAATGTCTGGGCACGTTGAGTCGTCGTCCAGGTCCTTGAGCCTTTCTCTCGTCGCGTCTTCGAGAGGCCGGTTGCTTCGAGCGCTTCCACCATTTCTCTTGCCTTCGCTGGGCCGACCGAAAGCACTGCCTGGACGGTTTTCAAATCCCAATACAATCGGTTGCTCAGTGCGCGCACCAACTTTCGGACCTGCAGGAGTGGATATCCCTGTATCGTGCCCTCGTTGCGAACCACCTGTCCGTTGCGAAGGAAAACGAGCTGACGCCGAAGCTCTTCGGTATCGAACGGCAAACCGACGGCATTACGGCGTGCAGTAGGTAACACGCCGTAATCGAAATAGAACATCCTGTCCCACTCGAACGGGGTGACCTCGCGCAGTTGGATGACGCACCTGGCTGTCGGTCGGCAGCGGTCGGTTATGGCGGCGCCCAATGCGTCCTTCAATGCTGGTTGGCGTCACACGGTTGCATGCGGCAATAGCTACGACCACCGACAGGACTGGTACGAGCTTTCTGTTCACGACAGCATCATCTTATGTCCAGATAGTTGGCGCGAACAAGGCGATAGCGCGCGAAACTACGCTCCGAGCCGGATTCTTGTCGAATTACGGGCAAGCCAGAAGTTATGGACATGGCGCAGCACGCCTGACCTCATCCGACGGCAAAGCGTGAACGGAGACGGGTTGCGTCATTAGTCCCCCGGCGCATGGCTTCGCAAACTCTCTTCCTCAAGTTCTGGGGCGGGGAACCTCTGCCTACGATCTTCAATGCGAGCAGCTTTGTGGGAATCCCACCAAGGCTCTTCCTTCGATGTCCAGCCGGTGCTGCTTGCGGTATTGTGCCCACGCCTTTTCCAGGGCGCGGGTTTGATCCTTCGACGCGATTTCGAACCGGGCCAACGCCAGGATCAAGGCGCGCACGCTGACACGCGGTTCCGCCGCGTGCCCCGTCATCCCACACCTGCAGCAAGTGATAATCGGTGTCTGGATGTTCCGGCCAGCCCAAAACCGGTGGAGCGTTTCGTCTAATTCGTCCCGCAGACCGATGAGGGCCGGAATCGACATTCCCTCGTGCCACTCCGACCGCAACCGCACGATCATTTCCGGAAACCAGGTTCTCTGTGCGTCGCTCGAGGGCATTTCCTGAGATCTCCTCGTCGGCCGTCCGTTTTTCGGCTTTCGGCCTTTGTCATTATCGTCGGGCTGCGCGTACCGGGAACGAAATCAATTTCGCATCAGAGCCAGACTTTATAAAAGAGATATCGCTGACGAACGTTTCCCGGTAAGCGCCTAATCGGCCAAGTGAGCACCGACGTCAGAATGAAGAGCCACAAGATGCTGACTTAATTTCCGGTTGGCCGACTATCCGCCCGGAACACGGAAATATTGACTCCAGACCACCTCGATAAGTGGAATGGCCTGTTGGCAACAACTGACTGAGGACGTAGGTGGAGACGCGCGGCTTTCCTCTTGCGAGTCGAAGAACCTATTCCAGCCTGTGCCGCGGTAGTTCACTCCTCGCGCAGCAGAATTGCGGGATTAATCGACAGCGCACGTCGCGCTGGAATCCACGTAGCCAGCAGCCCCAGCAAGGCCATAGCCAGGACAACACCAGCCAATACCAGCGGATCGCGGGGAGTTGCCTGATACACGATGAAAGTCAGCACCCGGCTGGCTAGAATTCCGAGGAGCAATCCGGCGGCCGAGCCAAAAGCGAGCAATTTGAATGCGCGTCCTAGCGCCACCTGTAACACTTCCTTACGCTGAGCGCCGAGTGTCATACGAATTCCCAATTCCTTCAGTCGCTTGCTTACGGAGTACGCCGCCATTCCAAAGACGCCGGTGATAGACAGCATCGCGCCCATCATGCCCAGCACTCCCAGCGACAGCGTCGCCATACGGGGAGCAAACAGAGGATGGTCCAGTTCCTTGGTCCAGGTTTGGATGTAGACTGGCAGCCCTGCATCCAGGTCTCGCAGTGTGTTCCTGATGGCTGGCCCTAGTTGCTGCGAATCGCGGTTCGAACGCACCACGATCCACGTCTCACTCGAGGGCGATTGCAGGAATGGGAGAAACATTGCCGGCTGCGGGTCTTCGGTGAGGCTATGATATTTTCCCTGTTCCGCAATGCCCACCACCTCGATGCGCGTTCCATCCTCTATCTTGAAATATCCGCCCATTGCGCCGGTTACGGAGCCAAAGATTTTGCGCGCGAACTCCGCGTTGACCACCGCTACGCGCGGCGCATCTTTATCGTCATGCCATGTGAAGCCTCTTCCGGACAGCAGGACAGTGCCCGCCGCGTGGAAGTATTCGGGAGATATCTTGTACAAGAAGACCTCGGCAGCGGCATTTGCTGGCCTCAGGTCTGCCGTTTTGTCAGTAAAGACAAGGTCGCTGACCGAGCCCGCGTATAATGGCGCCGGGTTAACCAGACCCACAGACTCTACACTCGGAATTGCCTCCACAGCATCCAGCATGCGCCTCTGCATTGCGGGCATTTGATCGCTGCGGTAACCGGCCATGCTCAGATCTGTATCTGCCAGCATTGCGTTCTGCGGTTCAAAACCGAAATTGCTGTGCAGCGAGCGCACCAGTCCACGCACGGCAACCATCGAAGACGTGACGAGTACCGCGCAGATCGCAATCTGCACGCCAAGCAACAGGTCTCGGACCGTAATCCGCCGCCCAACCCTGCCGATTGATCCTGACTTGACGATCTCATAGGGGTCCGTGCGAAGCACCTGCCTTACCGGTACGGCACCAAAGAGGAATCCACTCGCTAGAGCCAGCACCAAAGCTACTCCATACACATTTGCGTCCGGGTTCACAGAAAGATGGATGGGGTATCTGGTGAATGGCTGCCACCGGCTGAGAGCGCGCAACAGCACCACGCTGCCTAATAGTCCAACCGTGCCTCCCACCAGTGAAATCAGTATGGCTTCGGTGAAGAGTTGCCACAGAATGCGCAGGCGGCCCGCTCCCAGCGCGAGCCGCAGAGCAACTTCCCGGGAACGGTCAGCGGCGCGTGCGGCAAACAGGCTGCCCAGGTTGGTGCAGGCGGCCAGCAGAATCAACCCTGCCAGCAGCATCAACCCGGTTAGAAATGCCCGCATCGGACGGCCAAGGTAATCGCCATAAAGACTTGGACGCCCCAGGCTAAAGGTCATGTCGTGGTCATCTTTGGGATAGCTCTTTTCCAGATCTGCGCCAACCGAGTTCAGATCGGCAACCGCTTGTGCCGGAGTGATTCCCGCCTTCAGATGTCCGATCACCGAAAAAACCCAACGCTTCCCGCGCTCGTTCAAGTCATTCTTCCCCTCCAGCTGTTCCTGATTAACTATCGGCACAAAGAAATCAGGAGAGAAAAACACAAGAGTCCCGTGGAACTCAGGCGGCGCCACGCCCACAATCGTAAAAGGATTCTTATTCACCTGAACAAGACGGCCCACCACGCCAGGATCATCGAGAAAATGGCTGTGCCAATACGCGTGGGTAAGCACGATGTACGGAGCGCTGTTCGCGCCATGCTCATCGGAGGGGTGGAACAAACGACCAAGGTAGGGCTGAAGGCGTAATCCGTCGAAGTAGTTTCCGGTCACCAGCGCGACCCAGGCGCTCGATGGATTTCTGCCCGTATCGATCCCTGCCACAGCCCCGTCAAACGCTACCAGCTCATCAAAGGTGCGGTTGCGATCGCGCAGATCGAGATAGTCTGGAAACGAATGATTGCCCGCCTTGTCTTTACCGCGGAAGAGTTGGTAGAGGCTCTCCGCCTGAGGCACATTCAGCGGGCGCAGTATCAACGCATTCATTACACTGAACACAATGGCGTTTGCGCCGATGGCCGTTGCCAGCGTCACGACGGCCACAGTGGTGAAGCCGGGAGACTTGCGCAACAGGCGAAGAGCGAAGCGCACATCCCGCATCAAATTCTCGATAAATAGCGGTCCTCGCTCGGCTCGATAGTCTTGTTTCATCGCCTCCACGCCGCCAAACTTCAGCATGGCTTGACGCCGTGCCTCAACGGGTGATAAACCGGCGCGAAGATTTTCGGCGGTTTGCAGAGCGATGTGTTCCTCAATCTCTTCCCTCAATCGTTCGTCTTGTGATCGCCTTGTCACCAAGTTGGCCAGCCGGGCGAGGAACCGTCTCAGAGATCTCATGACAAATCCTCCGCTTTGGCTGCGAAGAACCGGCCAATGATCGCCGCGGTCTGTTCCCAATCTTGGGCTTCGACCTGCAACTGCTTACGTCCTTGCCGTGTCAGCTGATAGAAGCGTGCCCGGCGATTATTTTCCGAGGCACCCCACTCGGATGCGATGGCGCCTTCTTGCTCCAACTTCAATAGCACGGGATACAGAGTCCCTTGATTCACGGCAAGCAGATCTCCGCTGATCTGCTCGATGCGCCGCGCGATCCCGTAGCCGTGCTGCGGTCCCAGGACATCGAGAGTCTTGAGGACCATCAACGCCAGCGTGCCCTGTAGGACGTCCGTTTTTTGTTTCATAACACCGCCGTTTTGGTTTCCAACAGGAAGGGTGCCACACTTCCTTTGGGAAAGCAACAGGTAGGTCGCGTGGGAAGTACGATAGTGCGTTTGGAGCTTATCGCCGATTTCCGGGCGGATCACGGGCAAGCCAGAAGTTATGGACATGGCGCAGCACGCCTGACAGGCCTGACCTCATCCGACGGCAAAGCGTGAACGCGGACGGGTTGCGTCATTAGTCCACCGGCGCATGGCTTCGCAAAACTCTCTTCCGCACGTTCTGGGGCGGGGAACCTCTGCCTGCGATCTTCAATGCGAGCAGCTTTGCGGGCCCCCCACCAAGGCTCTTCCTTCGAAAGCCGCGCGTTGCCCGCGAGACCTATTTGGGCTAAGCTCTGGACTTACGCAATTCTTCCCGAATGTCGCTCGGTACGCTGTTGGCTATTCGGAAGGATTCATTATGCAGCCGCCGAAGAATTTCCCGTTTTGCGACCGCCTTCAGCAGTCCTAAATCAGTGGATCCCGTCGAGTAGCAAGCTGAGCTGAAGCGGACCGTCAACAGCGCGCGATCGCGTAGTTCGTCGTCTCTGGAGCGGCACTCGCCCAAGCTCCACGTCGACCGTGCGGCGGAGGTTCGCCGATGACACACAAAGTTCTTGGTTCGATCGTTTCTCTCTGGCGATACCCAGTCAAATCCATGCTGGGCGAAGAGTTGAATGCTAGCGAAGTCGCCAAACGCGGCTTGCTAGGAGATCGCGCCTACGCACTCGTGGACAGCGCCGACGGGAAAGTTGTGAGCGCTAAGAACCCACGGAAGTGGCCTCAGTTGTTTGACTGCCGCGCCGCGCTAACTCAAATTCCCGTAGCCGGCGCGAAAGCACCGTCGGTTCGCATCACTCTCCCGGACGGCAACATCGTGAACAGTGAACAGCCCGACCTCGACCAGATATTCTCAGAGATGCTCAAGCGCGAGGTGAAACTATCTGCGCTGTCTGACACGCGGACAGCCAGCGCCGAGGAATATTGGCCAGATATTGAAGGCCTCGATCACCGCGACACCGTCACCGACTTCGGTCTGCCAGAGGGTACTTTCTTCGACTGTGCACTCGTACATCTGCTGACCACGGCCACGCTCGATCGGCTGCGAGAGTTGTATCCGCAGGGGCGATTTGAGGTCCGACGGTTTCGTCCTAACATCGTGCTGGAGACCGCGTACGGCGAAAAAGATTTCGTGGAGAATGCCTGGATCGGGCAAGTGCTCGCGATCGGCGATTCCGTTCGCTTGCGCGTTACCGGTCCCTGCCCTCGTTGCGTAATGACAACACTCCCTCAGGCCGATCTCCCGCAGGACACAGACATCCTACGTACAGCAGCCCGGCACAACGGGGCTAACGTGGGGATTTACGCTTCTGTGTTGGAAGGTGGTCCGCTCCGTCGTGGCGATTCCGTCAGACTAGAGCCAGCTCACGCCTAGCCCCGAACCGTTCGCCAATCCTTAAACGGGACAGCACTTCAGTTTTCAATCGCGACCGTCCTTCGCAGTCGACCAATCGACGCGTCCCTGGATTGTGCCCGGATCACGGGCCATGCGGAAGTAATTGAGTTACTGTCGCGGTAGGGACGACCATCGCTGATCGCCCCCCGCACAGATCCGTACGAGCGCGTTTACGCATACGGTTCTTACCCTGGATGAGCAGCGGCGAAGCGAGCATCAGGATAGGGATGCAGAATGCGGGGTTGCGGAATCCATCGGATCAAGAGAGGGGAGAGACGCTCCCAGCTTCTGCAAACGTACCGGCAGCTGAAAGAACAGCGGGACAAAACCTGCTTACAGAAGTTCACTTCCTCTGATGCCGCCGCTCCCTCCGTCCACTCGGGCAGCCCTGGGTGATCTCACTCTAAACGTGTATTTGTTCGCGTCTTCGATTCAGTGAAGTGTAGCGGACTTAGCTAAAACTTTTTCGAGCACATCTTCGGGCAAGTTTGCGTAGCCCTGTTCCTGCGCGATTTTTTGGCCGCTAGTGTAGATCCACTTTACGTAACTCGCCACGGCGCGGCCCCGTTCGGGATCCTTGGCGGCCGCGGGAACATAGACCCATGTGAAGCTGCTGATCGGATAACTCTCTTTTCCGGACGCGTTGGTCAGAGAGACGCGGAAATCATTGCTCATCTTGTTGCCGCTGGCGGATGCCGCAGCTGCGATGGATTGTGCAGATGGCTTGACGAATTGGCCCGCGGTATTCTTGATGCTTGCCATGCGAACCCCGGAGCTTACTGCGAGGTTTAGTTCCGTGTAGCCGATCGCCCCGGGTGTGCTGAGCAGCTTAGCCACCAGATCCTGTGAACGCTGGAAGCTCATGCCGATCGGCCATTTCGGGGATTCGCCGCGGCCGGCGGCGGCAAGAAATTCCGGACTCACTTTGGCCAGATAGTCGGAAAGAATGTAATTCGAGCCTTTGCCCTCGTTGCGGTGGAGGACCTGAATCGCGAGATCCGGCAACTTCATGTCTGGGTTAAGCTTGGCAATTGCCGGGTCGCTCCAAAGTTTGATTTTCCCGAGAAAGATATTTGCCACGACAGGCCCGGTGAGCTTGAGTTCACTCTTCACATCGGGCAGCTCGTAGATCACGACAATTCCAATCAGAACTGCAGGCAATTCAAGAATCGATTTCCCGGCGATCCGCAGCTGGGCTTCCGGGATCGGCGCATCGCCCCCGCCAAGATCTCCCGAACCTGCAAGAATATTCCGGGTACTCTCCGCGGTTCCTACCACCATGTAACGAATATCGATCGACGGTTGTTGTTTGTGGAACGCTTCAATCCAGTTTTTATAGAGTGGTTCCGGCATACTGGACCCCGTCGCTACCAAGACCATGTTTTCTTGGCCTTGAATGACCGCGGGGAGCAAGAGTATCAACACCAAGAGGGGCGTCAGGAACCCGCGAAATCTCGGATGCGCGCCATCCTCTCTCTTCTCGCCTCTTCTCGAAATTGTGTTCAAATTCCGCGAGTGACTTACAAAAAACGGTTCCATGGTATTTCACATCTTAAGAGGAGATCCGGGGGCGGAACAGGGGACCGAAGTATATGTTGTGTTGCATCTGACACTGGACCGAGCAGCTAGGCCGCCAGCGAGTGCAGTTGTTCAGGGTTGAACTTTTAGGCGACAATGCTGGCGCTGTCATCGAGCCTGTTCAGAAATCCGATCCCGTTTCTGACGACTTACGAGAAAACTAGACTAGAAGCGGCAACGAAGCGCGTTGAATGAAGTCAACGGCTTCAACCATAGAACAATTTGTCCTACCAAACAGACACCACAGATACAGAAGCGTCTCGATGAGCTTTCGCTCGGCTGCGGTTGTAATCGCAGCCGCTACCTTGCCGGATCTCAGCGCTAACCTGAGGTGCGTCCCTCGCTAGCGATGGAATGACCCCTTGAAATGTCACACTCGCGATGGGCACACTTTCCGGGAAAGGAAACGCGAGTGGGGAGAAGAAAGCGATATTCCCGGAAGTTTCAGCGCATGGCCGTAGAGCGCATGAGGACCTGCGAGAGCGTCGATGAGTTGGCCAAGGAGCTCGGGGTGACCCGACGATGCCTCTACAAGTGGCGCACTAAGCTTGAGGCGGTGGAACCTGGCGAAGAAGCAGCGCGCCCGAGTACACATGCCTTAGCCAATCGAAAGGAAATCCTCCAGCTAAAGCGGTTGCTCGCCGAGAAGGCGATGGAGGTGGATTTTTTGAAGGGTGCCTTGCAAAAAGTAGAGGCTCGACGCCAGCGCAGCAGCGGCTCTGGCGGGAAGGCATCTACGAACACATCCGAGAACTGATGCCATTGCAAGGCAGGCTGAGCATCGAGCACATGTGTCAGTTGGTAGTGCTGAGTCGCAGAGGTTTCTACCGGTCGTTGCGACAGCAGGAACCGGCAGAGGAAGAGACGGAAGTGCGGTCCTTGATTCAACAGATCGCTCTGGAACATCGACGTCGTTACGGCTATCGACGGATCACTGCAGAACTGCACCGCCGAGGCGTGCAGGTGAACCGCAAGAAGGTGGCACGGATGATGCGGGACGATAATCTGCTGGCCATTCAACCGAAACGGTTCGTGGTCACTACGAATTCGAAACATAAGTGCGAAGTGTATTTGAACTTAGCAGCTCGCATGACGCTGACGGGTATCAACCAACTCTGGGTGGCAGACATCACCTACGTTCGCCTGAAAGGCGAGTTTGTCTACCTAGCGGTGATCCTCGATCGTTTCTCTCGCAAAGTTGTAGGGTGGGCTGTGGATCGAACGCTGATGAGTAGCCACCTCACGGTGGCTGCACTGGAGCGTGCCGTCACAGATCGACAGCCGCAAGCGGGTTTGGTGCACCATTCCGATCGAGGGCTTCAATATGCGAGCCCGGAATATGTGGCGGCGTTGGACAAGCACGGCATGGTTGCGAGCATGAGTCGTCCCGCAAACCCCTACGACAATGCGAGCTGTGAAAGCTTCATGAAGACACTGAAGCGAGAGGAAATTTACGCGAACCGGTACAACAACCTAGAGCAGTTGCGCACGAACATCGAAGAGTTCATCGAGGAGTATTACAATCGGCAGCGATTGCATTCGGCCTTGGGTTACCGATCTCCCGAGGAATTCGAACAACAAAACGAGCGGGGACACTCGGCAGACTCTCGGGGTGCAACCGTGCAATTTATTGTGAACGATGGGAACGGTGAGAACGAGGAGCGGGCTTCTACAGGGCTATCTGGGGAAGGGGACTCAAACGCCGTCCCCTTCCCCAGACCCCAACCCTTGCTAGGAGATGCAAAGACGTTGAAATGAAGTCGGAGACTGTGCCCAAAGTTTTTGTGACACTTTAGGGGGTCACCCCACGATTTGTGTACAACTTGTGTACAAGAAGGCGGGTTTGAAGGGCCTGAAAATGGACCTAAGCAACGCAGAATCAACAACAGACTCTTGAGCTACAGGCCCGCAATCGCGAGGCGAACTGCTCACAACCACCTCATTCTACGGCGTTTTAGCGTGCTTGGCAACCCGTGCACAAATCTGTGCTTTGGGTACAGCAACTTTCATCTGAGCTGCTCACTCGCCGCCTCCTGAGCCAATAACTCAAAAAAAGTCTCGACCTGCTTCCCCATCGGCTCCTAGAGCAGGCACAGCATGTCAAATAGTTCCTTTGTCCAAACGCTTCAATATGCGATGCCGCAATTTGCCGAGTTCGCGATTTAAGAAATGATTTCGTCCGATGAAAGGCAGCAGCGGCGCACGACGCTTCATCATTTTGGCACGAGCACGCTTTAATCGTGGATCGTGGCCGAATAATTTCAAGGCGCTATCCAGCCTATCTAATGCCTTGTCGCGCAGCCCAGCCAATACATACACCCCTATCAAATTTAGGTGAAACTGAATCTCTGTGCGTTTTAGTTGTACCGCCCGTTCGCAAAGCTCCGAGGCTTGGTCCCATTTCTGTTCCGCACGCGCCATCGACAATCCAAGAAAGGAAATGTAGTAAGGGTTATGCTTGTCGCTTTCGAACGCACGTCGCAGTCTCAAAAGCGCCTTTTCGGGATATTCGTTCTTAAGTAGTTCGACACCTTCCCGGAAGTCAACCTTGGGGTCGGGCTCGATGCCCTTGGTCATCTCCGTTACAAGTCCGAGGCTCATTAAACTCCTTCAAGTTTTTGGATGCTGCCCAGCTATATAACCTATACGGACCGTCAGCGCGAAATCTACTGACCTGTTGGTCAGTCTTAGCCAAAAGGTTTGGTGGTTTCCGCGACCGACCCATCCTGCTAAACGTTCAATATTGGCCAGATTTCGAATATGGCTTCAGCGTACATCTTGGTTCGAGAGTGTAAAGACCCTCGGCGGCACCTGTGACATACACGATCGAGCATTCCAGATTGGAGCATCTGAAGACTTCCAGAGTCCCCTGCGGAAGGACCGCCTCCCATGGCTCAAAGTTATACTCGACCATGAAACTGTCGTGGTCCGGGCAAATTGGAATGTCGGTATCACGCATGTTATTCACTCAAGCCTTCGGCGCGGATAACTGTCCTGTCGCTGGCTATAAATTATGGAGTCGGCAGACTCGGAAACAATGAAAAGCTTGATGTGACCTCTTGCGAGGGCGAAGGTTGGAACCTTGGAGCCGGCACGACGGGAGAACTTTGATGAGCCCTTCGGACAGGCAACCGTAAAACTTTTGTGATCGAACGAGAGTTTGTAGCGTTCAGGGCCGATGAGTTTCATTGCCGACAGAACCGTCACCTTCCGTGCTGTTGCGACCGCAACACGGCAGCAATATCCAACGCGATTCCAAAGGAAAAGGTGTTCAATCGCAAGGGCACGCTGCGGCTGTAGTCGGCTTCGAGGTCAATGGCCTTTAGCGCCTTCGGCTTGAATTCCGCGCTGGCGTTGAAACCGTTATCACGTGCAAGGTTGGCATCCCCGCTCGACACACTGGAATTCAAGTAGTTCTTACGATTTGTGGTTTTCCCGGCAGAGGAGCACTTGGTGCCGGAACTGCAACGAAACACACGGCTGACCACGGTTTGCGGTCCCCACGGAGCAACGTCGTACGCTGAAGCAGAAAGACTGATCGGACCAGCGTCCACTTCCGTGCCCGCCTCGAATGCCGCATTATAGCCAAAGGTCATGAACGGACGCCGGAAATGGTGTGTATCAGGAACGGTGTTGCCCACGCTACCGTCAATGTAGGGAGTAAAGTTCCCCCACCCATGTTCGATGTGGTTTGACCAGTTCCACGTAGCATGGCCTGTGCTGAAACCCTTGCTCTTATCTCCAGTCGGCGCACCGAGATGGATTGTCGAGGCGTAATTGGTTTCTTTGCCGGGTAGGAAGAATCTTATGTTCGCGCCGAGGTTGCCAAAACCATTGCCCGACACCGCTTGCGGATTCTTTCCCTTGATCGAGGTGGGAGTGCCCACAAAAAAATAAGGAATGCCGAGGTCGGCACCGAAGCGACGCGAAAAGTTGTAACCCGCTCCTGTTCCAAGGTCGAAGACGTTGCCGTCGCTACTGCCGCTTCCTTCAAAGCGAGTCCCCAGCATCCAGCCGGGATAGAATCCTGCGTTGTCTTGGTTCGTCGGTCCATTGGCCGCTGAACTTGGACTCTGCGCATAGGTCCCAAGACATGAAACTGAGAGCAAACACAAAATTGCCGCGGCTCTGCCCAATTGTTTGATGGTCACTCTTCACCCCTTCACCCCGAGTCTGATTCCACTCCAGAATCAAACATGAGTCACAAGACTGGCAATGGTACTGTTGCCCAAGCCATCAACCAGCGACGAGTTGCGCCGTAAGCTGGATCATTGGTGCTGTGTTACCCTCTCCGAATGAACGAGCCTAAACCCAAACCGTGGCGACGAAAATACGGCATCGTTGACGCGGGAGAACTTGTACGTCACATCAAAGAGGATAAATGCGCGAAGTGTTTGACTCTCGCTCGTTATGATGAACGCGAATCTGAACGGGCGATAATGGCGAACCGATGGCTGCCAGCTATTTCTTGCGAAGATCGGTCAGCCATTTCTCAAGCACCAGTTCCTGTGGCGCCTTGGTTTCACCAAAGGACACGCCCATTCCCATGTTTGGCTGGCAGTAGACAACAGAGGCCCGAGCCTCAAATGTCTGTCCTTCGTAGGTGATGTTAATCCTCACCGCTGTGCCAACAGGTAGAGGATTCATCATGTCCATGTAGCAACCATGACGGCTCAACTCACTGGTCCGAGCGGTCAAGCGGGCCTCCGCACCAAGTTCCGTGATTTCGGCAGAGGCAAAGAAAGGAAAACGGGCTGACTGGCGACGCTCGGAACCCACGTTAATTGCCTCCTTGATACCCCGAACTTGGAAAACGAGTCCCGAACTATCACTCGCCATCTATTAGGCGGGACTTCTGAAGAGTTCTGATCCAGGCCAGCAGTGTTGCATGGGAGTTCGGATCGAGGTCCAGAAATTCGAGGCCCATTCCGAACCGCGCTTTAACTACACGAACCACTGCGAGCATTTCTACTTTCTGGCCGTTATGAGTGAGAGTTCCGCGGACCCTGGCACCGACCTCCACGGGATGACCCGCGCAGACGAAACATCCTCCAGCAGAAAGATCTGAAGTCACGCCATTCACACGAATCCCGGATTGGAGTTCCAGCATCTCCGCGTCGGCTGCGAAGGGGTAGCGAATCGCGTACCGCTGTTCACGCAGACCAGGCTGTTTGGCGTCTTCGCCGCTATCCGATTCCATGAAGGATAACTTTCATACAGCAAACCGGGGGCGTGCCCACGGCGGCCTCGCACCGCGAGGCTCTTGCCCTTTAGTCTGATGGGAATTGGCTTACCGGCGAAGAACTCGCTCCGTGCAGAGTGCGAATGGAACAACATTGCGTGGCGTGCCGCAGCAGGATGAAGGAACCGAGGTGTTCTTGCCCCTGGACCATAATTGGACGCCTAGCCAGGATGAAAACGTAGATGTTTGCGCTATGAGATAGCTACAGCGCCGGGAGTCAACTCGGAGAGTTTCTAAGTGTTCGGGATTCAGTTCACCGCAAGCTACAGGAGAATGCGTCGCCATGGCAGGCCCGCAGAGTTACTCTAGAGAATCTCCGGCTCGTCATGTCCGTTGCGTTGGAGCACACGCAAAAAATCGCGATCAACTTTTGAAAAATGGCACCGGAGAGCAGGTGAGACAAGCAGAGCGGTCGATCAGCAAAGTCCGAAGCCTTGCGGAGGAAGAGTTCAATGCCCTGGAATCCTTAATCACTAAAGCGCGGAATTCGTCAGGCGATCCTTCGATGAGCTCGTGATATTCATGGGGACGATATAAACGAGGCGTAACTGCTTATTCCCGAAGCCCGTCTTTTGGGGCGGCTAACGCTATGCAGATAAGTCGTAACCAACCCTCTCGAGTACTTGCGCAGTGGTACCACGGGGCCATTCCCCTTCCGAGGCAAGCACGTTAGGTTACAAGGCTTAAGAGCCTGACATGCTTACTCCGGGTGAACTGAGTCATTCGGCATTGCCCGAGACGGATCCTGGAAGCCGCCTTCAAAACCTGTATCGCCTGGGTCAAGCTATTCATTTCACAGGGGTAAGCCGGATTCTAAGATCCCTTCTTAAGAGCCATACCAACCTGCGCTTGCGTACCAAGTTGCTGTTATCTCTGGTATTGTCCACCACGGCGCTCACTTGTGCCACTCTGCTTGTAGTGCGTCATTCGGCTCAGGCCCAAGTGCAGCGGCAGATTGAGCAGGACGCCCGTAACGCCTTCCTAACGATCCAAGCCGTTCAGCACCAGCGAGAGATGATGCTGAGCCACAAGGCCGACTTGCTCGCGACGTTAGCTTACCTGAGAGACGGGGATCCGACGACGATCCAGGATGCCAGCCAAGATCCATGGCAGTCCGGCGATTGCGACCTGTTTGCGCTTGCAGACAGAAAGGGCAAGATCATCGCCCTGCACACGACCAGTTCGAGGCTTTCCGTTACTGACGCGGAAAAACTGTTTCGACGCACACTTAAGGAGGACAGTGGGGCAGGATGGTGGTTTGGCGGCCGACGCCTTTTTCAGGTAGTGCTTCAACCGTATTACGAGGATGAGCCACGGAAGAGCCGCCTCTTGGGCACAGTGATTGTTGGGCGCGAGCTTGACGTCAGGGGAGCGAGCGACCTGGGGCGCATTTCATCGAGTCACTTGGTCCTCCGTTACGGCGACGATCTCGTGATGAGTACGTTTGCGCCAGCCAAAGAGGAAGAGCTCGAGCGCCAGCTGCGGGATCGGCCTGCCAGGGAAGAGGTCCAAATTGGTAATGAGAGGTTTTTCGCAAGTTCCCTCGCACTAGCCTCCGGTACAGAGCCAGCCCTAAACCTCACCGTTCTGAAGTCTTATGACGAGGCAACCGCATCGCTGAGGAGGTTGAACCACCTGCTCGTCGGGCTGGGTCTAGCCGCCGTGCTGGGGGGAGGTGTATTGGTGTTTGTGATCTCGGATAGGTCCACGCGTCCGCTGGCGTATCTCGCGGAGGGAGTGCGTGCCCTCGAACAAGGTGATTTCACGTATCCTCTAAAATCGCATGGTGGTGATGAGATAGCACACGTCACCCGGGCCTTCGAGGACATGCGCAGCACATTGCAGAGGAACGAAGTACAAAGGCAACAGCATGAAATACAGAGGCAGCAGCTCGAAGGACAGAGGCAACAGCTTGAAGGGCAACTCCGCCAAGCGCAGAAGATGGACGCAATGGGGCGCCTGGCGGGCGGCGTGGCTCATGACTTCAACAATCTCTTGACGGTCATCAAGGGGAACAGCAGTTTATTGGTTGAGCGCCTGCAATCAGACGATCGTCTCCTCGGATGCACCCGGCAGATAGAGAGCGCAGCAGACCGCGCTGCTTCGCTGACTCGTCAGTTGCTGGCCTTCTGTCGCATGCAGGTATTGCAGCCAAAAATCCTGGACTTGAACATGCTCGTCTCGGAAATGTGCAAACTACTTAGGCGCCTGATTCGCGAAGATATCGCGTTCAATTTCCACGCGGGTGAATCTCTCGGGCGAGTGAAGGCAGATCCAGGACAGATCGAGCAAGTCATCATGAATCTTGCAGTGAATGCCGGGGATGCGATGCCTGCGGGCGGCAGTCTAACCATCGAAACGCGTAACGTCGCGGTGGATGAGCAATTCGCCCTTGCTCGGCCGCCGATTCTGCCTGGTCAGTATGTTCTGCTCGCGGTTACGGACATCGGTCATGGCATGGACGCCGAAACGAAGGCGCGCATTTTCGAGCCGTTCTTCACCACCAAGGAGCAGGGCAAGGGAACTGGATTGGGGCTCGCCACCGTTTACGGCATCGTTAAACAGAGTGGCGGCTGTGTTTGGGTGGAGTCGGAGCCGGAGAAAGGGGCGCGATTCGAGGTTTACCTCCCGCGCGTGGATGAGGCTGTGGAGGCTGCCGCGTCGGACGAAATGGCGGCCGCTCCTGCTCGCCAGCGCAAGACGGTGCTAATTGCGGAAGACGAAGAGGCGGTTAGAGAGCTCGCCTCAGAATTTATAGAGTCCGCTGGCTACACAGTGCTTACTGCCAAGGATGGCACAGAAGCCCTCGCCATCGCTGAACAGTCAGATGAGCCGATTCACCTGCTGCTAACGGATGTGGTGATGCCCAAGATGCGAGGACCGGAACTCGCCAAACGACTAAAGGGCCTTCGGAACAGCATGCGGGTCGTTTACATGTCAGGCTACCTCGAATACAACCGAGGCAACGAAGACTTTTTGGAGGAGGGGTTTTTCCTTCAAAAGCCCTTCTCGCGCGATACGCTGGTTCGTAAGGTCGGAGAAGCCCTTAGGAACAACTCACCAGCAAAGTCGGCCAACCATTCTATTCCCAGCTAGGCCGGCTGGCTGTGTTGACAACCCTGAGGATAGCCATATTGCCGTTGAGGCTGGACATGCGGCGTGCTCTATTTCAGTGGTGGTGTTGGTCCTCCTGATGGTGCGTGTGCCAGGGACCGACGGCGGTTCCGATGATGATGGTGTTTTCGTCCGCGGCCATGGTGTGCTTTACGTTGGCTGGAACGAACAGGAAGCTGCCAACGGGATAAGACTTCAGGTGCTCAAGGTCGAGCGTTTCGCCGAAGCTGACCTTCAGTATTCCTTGAACGACCGCAACCCTGGCGTCGGTGGCATGTGAGTGGAAGTCATGGAACCCTGCAGGAACGAAAGCCGCGTATGTGAATGCTTCGCCTACCACGTCGCTCCGCCCTTCGAGCACCGACCACTTCGTCCCATCAGAATCGACTTTTTGCCACACAATTGTTTTTGCGTCCCATGCGCGAGGCGCCTTGGTTGATTCGGTAACGGGAGCCGCAAGTAAGACCAAATTCACCATCAACGCGATTATCCAATGCATTGTTTGTCTCCATTCGGTTTAGATTCGCTTGAACCGTATTGGCAATGTAACGCTCGCTGGAGAATTGTTTCTATCCGGAATTTGACATTAAACTCAGGACAGATGAGGTGCTGCTGAGCACACAGCGGTGAACGGATCTTGGGAGGCGGGGAGGGGAAAGGTACGCCTAGGAACCGCGGGGAAAATGTAGAGCCGGAGGCGCTACCAGGAGAGCCGCCTAAGATTTGGGGCGCACTGGATAGGCCTCATTAATGAACCGTGCAATGAGCCCGGCGCGTCGCTGCCCCCGGTGGGGACAATGTTTGTTTTGCGCTCTGGAAATAGTAAAAGGAAACAAACTCGAAGACGAAGATAGACTCTTCGGAGAGAGAAGCAATCTTGGAGAGAAAGTCTAACCAAGAACAAGATTTGTCTGTCGCGCAGGGGATAACAGCCGGTGCGAGCCACGATTGAGACCAGTCGACTCATTCTGCGTCCGTTCGAGTCAGGCGACGTTGGGGCGGCGTTCGCCTGGTTTGGCGACCCGATCGTCATGCGCTTCACCCCTACTGGTCCTGATATTTGCATCGAGCAGACTAAGGCTCGCCTAGCCAAATATGAGGAACACCAAACTGCACATGGGTTCAGCAAGTGGATCATCTTGGATCGTCGCTTGGGCGGTGCGATTGGAGATTCGGGACTACTCAAGCTGCAGCAATACGATTGGATCGACCTCGGCTTCCGTCTCGCACAACCCTATTGGGGTAAGGGACTGGCGACGGAGGCAGCATCTGCTTGGGTTCGGGCTGCATTCGATGATTTTCACATCGACCGACTGACCGCAATCGTTCATCCTGAAAACCTCGCTTCGATTCGGATCCTGGAAAAGCTTGGGTTCCTTACCGAGCGGCGGGAAATGATAGTAGGCATGAATTCAATTGTGTTCTCTCTCAGTGCCAAAGTTGGCGAAACGGATTCATGTTTCCGCCGCCACGTGTCACTCGATTGGACCCAGGGGGACTTACACGAAGGCCTGCGCTGCTTCCATTACGGCGCGTTCTTCAAAGCCCAC
>Ga0209648_10000339_pt1 | contig 34701 bp, 30 predicted proteins | sample GraSoi2013_115cm_FD_185830 | JGI IMG/M metagenome (GOLD analysis project Ga0209648, IMG submission 185830) | Grasslands soil microbial communities from the Angelo Coastal Reserve, California, USA - Sample 9_17_2013_115cm (SPAdes) (version 2) | ecosystem: Environmental > Terrestrial > Soil >...
TTGGCCCGCTTCGTAGAAGCGGTTCAGGCGACGCTCGACGGACGACGCCAGGCCGAGGGTCGGCTCGGTTCCGGTGTCGCAGTAGGACCCGTCGGTGCCCTCTGTGGAATGGAGTTCGACGTTGTGTTCGTGATCGGCGCCACCGAGCGGGCCTTACCTCGGCCCGCCCCTCCCGACCCCGTCTTTCCTCCTGATGGAGGTCCGGACCCCCTCGGGAGATCCGAGCGCCGACAATCGGAGGAGCGGCGGGACTTCTTGGCCGCGATCGCCGCGGCGGCCGGGGGGTCGGTATATCTTTCGTTCCCGGCCTGGGACACCGACCTGCGACCGAGTTACCCCTCGCCTTGGGTTTTGGAACTAGCTTTGCCTGAAGGTGAACGGCCGGTCACGGCGAGCTCTCTGCGCGCTGGGAGGGACGCTCTCAACGGTCGGGTCGTCCACTCACCGGACGAGGGACTTCAGGCCGCCCCCGCATGGCTGAACGTTGCTGAGTGGCGCGTCGCCCTGGCGCGCGCAGGCGGATCGTCCCTCTCGCACTCCGGTTTGGCGGCCCGCGTCGATTTGCCGCTGCAACGTCATTTGCAAGTACGCTCCGCTCGGCTGTCGGACCTTTTCACAGAGTTCGATGGCAATGTCGAGGCTGAGGTCGGCCGAGCGGAACAGCTCTCGGCCGGTCTCGGCGCCGGTCGGCAATCGCCCTCAAGCGTCGAGGGATGGGCAGCCTGCCCGTTTAGCTACATGCTCGCGCGAGTGATCGGTGTCGAGCCGACAGAGCGGCCAGAACAGGAGGTCGCCTGGGCGATAAGCGCGGCAGCAAGAGGGACCCTCGTCCACCGGATCCTCAGCAGGTTTTTCGCAGAGCTGGGCGCCCAGGGGCGTCCCCGCGCGGCCGAGGCGTATGGCGCCCACGACATGCGCCGGATCGAGGAGATCGCCCAGGAGGAGTTCGCGCGCCTTGAGGAGGCCGGTGCTACTGGTCACCGATTGGCATGGGAGAACGAGAGGCGGGCGATGCTCGTCGACCTCCAAACCTTCCTGCGCAAGGACGTGGAGCTGCGTGCGGATAGTCTCGTGCCACACTTTTTTGAGCAGGGCTTTGGAATGCCCGGCGATTCGTGGGACGAGTTGGTGCTGGATCTTGGCGGCGGTCGTACCGCGCGGCTGCGCGGACGGATAGACCGCATCGACCTGGGGCCCGATCCGGCGGCTCCGGAGCAGGCTCGTCTCATCGACTACAAGACCGGGAAGGCTTACGAGGAGCGCGCCTTCATAGACGATCCTCTAGTCGCCGGCACGAAGGTACAGCCGTCGGTATACGCCGCAGCGATTCGTACCCGCTACCCGGGCATTAGCGTCGACAGCGGCTATTGGTTTGTCAGCGCCAGGGGCAACTTCCGGTTCCTGCCCGTGCCGGACGATCAAGAACGGCTTCGCCATGTCCTCGACGTAATGGATCGCGGCCTTCGGGCCGGGGCGTTCCCACAAGTGCCGGGTCCCGACGACAGCCGGCGGGATCGCACCAGCTGGCAGAACTGCTTTTACTGCCCGTTCGACCGCATCTGCCCGACGGGGCGCGATCAAATGAGGGAGCGGAAGCGAGACCGACCCGGCCCCCTCATCCACCTGGAGCTAAGCAGTGCAACCTGAGCTCTTGGCGGCCGACGAGCTCGCCCGTCGGACCCTGCTAACCGATTTCGACAGGACGATCTTTGTCGACGCCGGGGCCGGGACCGGCAAGACAACCGCCATCGTTGGCCGGATCGCAGAGCTCGTGGCTCTCGGGCACATCAAGATGGCTCAGCTCGTCGCCATCACGTTCACGGAGGCGGCTGCGGCTGAGCTGCGCACCCGGGTGCGCGAGGCGTTGCAGGCTTCGGCCCTCGACAGGGCACGCAGTGAAGAGGAACGCGCTCGATGCGTGCGCGCGAGCGCGACGATCGGCGACGCCTCGATCGATACGATCCATGCCTTCGCAGGCGATGTGCTTCGCACCTACCCGCTGCACGCAGGATTGCCTCCCGACTTCCGGACCTTCGACGAGATCGAGGCCCAGCTCGACTTCGAGGAGCGGTTCCGATCGTGGTTTGAAGGAGTTGCCGACGACACCTCGCACCGGGACACGGTCCGGACGGCGCTCCTGATGGGACTCGGCCCCGATCGGATGCAGACGCTCGCGCAGTCCCTTCACGAGAACTACGACCTTCTCTCCCCAACGAGCTCGTGGGAGTGTCCACCAGCGGCGGATCCCATTGGTGCCGCTCACGCGCTGGCCGCCGACATCCGCGAGGCACAGCTGCTCTTGGCCTACGCACCTGCCGGCCACCAGGCAATTCAGATCGTGGAAGGACTGTCCTTTGCGCGTGAGCGCCTCGCCGAAGCGTCTTCATCCGACCAAGCTCTGCTGGCACTGGAGAGCATCGAAAAGATCACTGTCAAGGGCAAGCAAGACGGCTGGGGAACAGTGGAAGGCGTCAGCGCCTTCAAGAAGCTGAAGCAGATCCTCAGCGGAGTTGAAGACGACGCTAACGAAGCGCTCCAATCGCGCCGCTCGGCGCTATTCTGCGCGTTGCTCGACACCCTTCGCGATTTCGTGCTCGCCTACGCCGAGGAACGCAAGAGGCTCGGAGTCGCAACCTTCCAAGACCTTCTGGCGTGGGCGCGCGACCTCCTGCGCGACAGCGAGGAGGTGCGGGCGCGCGTGCAATCACGCTGGACGCGGATCTTCATCGACGAGTTTCAGGACACTGACCCGCTGCAGGCGGAGATCGCCTTCTACCTGTGCGCCCAGCCCGGGATAGCGCTGCCAAGCGATTGGCGACAGATTTCCTTGCAGCCGGGCAAGCTATGCCTGGTCGGGGACCCAAAGCAATCCATCTATCGCTTCCGCCGCGCCGACATCGCGCTCTACCAGGCGATCCGCGAGCTGGTTTCCGTGCCGCTGGTGCTGAGTCGCAACTTTCGGTCGGTGCCCGCTGTGCTGGACTTTGTGAACCGTCACTTCGACCGCACCATGCTGTTCGTCGCCGGTGCCCAGCCGCACTATCAGCACCTGGGGGCCGACGCACAATCCGCTGGGCCGGCTCTTTGGCGGTTCGGCGGGGCAGTTGACGGAAAGGCCCCCGAAGTTTGGGAGCAGGAAGCGGAGGCAGTCGCCGCCTGTGTGTCCCGAATCATGGAGGACCGCTGGCAGGTCTCCGATAGAGGACCAAAGGGTAGGGTCGAACGCCAGGCGCGACACGGAGACATCTGTGTGTTGATCCCAAGTCGCACCAACCTTCGACGGTTAGAGCGCGCATTCGAGATGCGCGACATCCCATATCGCATCGAAAGTGGGGAAATTGTTGTCGGCACCCAAGAGGTGCGTGAATTACTTTCGGCGCTGCGAGCGATAGACGACCCGTCTGACCAGGTGGCAGTGGTGGCAGCGCTGCGCTCGCCCATCTATGGCTGCAGTGACGCCGAGCTAGTGCGTTGGTCTGCAGAAAGAGGTCGCCTCGACTATCAATATCCGGGTGATGGCACGGTGGAACGCGTCCGAGCCTCGCTCGAGCATCTGGCCTCGTTCCACGCGGTCCGCAACCGGAGTTCTGTCGCCGCATTGGTGGAGCGATTCGTAGATGACCGCATGCTCATTGCAGCTGCGTTTGGTGAGCGCCGTCCCCGCGAATCCTGGCGTCGTTACCGCTATGTGACGGCGCGGGCGCGAGCATTCGTATCGACGGGACGGACGACCCTGCGGGAATTTGTGGAGTGGATGGAAGGTCTGAGCCGCAGCCAAGCCCGTGATGTTTCGGGATCGATTGTCGAGAGTGACGAAGAGGCAGTGCGGGTGCTGACAGTGCACCGGGCTAAGGGCCTTGAGTTCCCGATCGTGATCATGACTGGTCTTGGGTCGTCGCGGTCCTTCTTTAGCCCGAACGTCATTGGTGATGGCATTCGAGGAGAAGTTCACGCCGGGATCAATGATGTTCGTGGTCGGCAATGGTGGAGCCCTGCATATAAGGACGCGTGCGACATTGAACGCGAACTAGACAAGGCAGAGGGAATTCGGCTCGCGTATGTAGCCTCGACGCGTGCGCGCGATCATCTTGTGCTCGGACTCCATCACAAAGCCGATGAGGCGAGGGACGTGCTCGCATTGGGGTTCGCGGAGACGCTGGCCGGGATGGGCGATGACGTCCGGGAAATTGAGCCGATGGACGTTATGTCGCGGCCGGCGCCGACGCCCGTAACAGCAGCCACCGCCCAGCAAGTCCTTGCGGACGAGGAAACGTGGGTCGCGCGGCGCCAGGCTACGCTCGCCGCCGCGGTCGGCTCGGCTTTCGTGACCGCTACGTCGCGGGCGACTCTTGCCGAAAGTGAGGAGGCGAGAACGGAGCCGGACGCCGCCCGCTTCAAGCGCGGCCGTGGCGGAACCTCGGTCGGCCGAGCGGTGCACGCCGTACTTCAAGTCGTCGACTTGGCTTCGCAGGAAGGGCTCGACACCCTCGCTCGCGCGCAGGCTGCGGCCGAGGGGATTCCGAAGCGATCTGAAGAAGTGGCGCGTCTGGCTAAACGAGCCTGCGAGAGCGAGCCCGTTCGGCGAGCAGTGGCGAGTGGGCGGCTTTGGCGTGAGGTTCCGGTCGGAGCTCCGAGTGGCGGCCAGGTGCTCGAGGGATTCATTGACCTCCTCTTCCAGACTTCGGAAGGCTACGAGATCGTCGACTACAAGACTGACGACCTTCGCGAGGACGAGCTGGAGGGTCGAATGGACCGCTATCGGATCCAGGGTGATGCGTATGCGGAGCTCGTCCGGGCGATCACGGGCATGACGCCGGTCGCTGTGTCGTTCGTGTTCGTCTCGGCCGGTCGGGTGGTTCGCATCGAGCCGACAGCGCCAGCCGCGGCGCCGGTGTAGGTTCTCGCGGGATGGCCTTACGCTTCTGGTTGGAACAGAGAGTTCACATCAGCCCTTTTTCTCGGGTTTACACGTCCGCTACGCGTCTACCCGACGACCAGACGAACGCATCAACCAGATGCCGGCTCAAACAATGACAACGGCTCCGCCCGCGACTGGTCCGCCGCCGCATCCGACTGAACCGACCTTCCCAGATGATCCTGCCTTCGAGGTCTGGCGGCAGGCAAGGACTTACGTCGAGGATGTCTTCAAAACCGAAACTCGATGGGCGGCCACCCAAAAGAGGTTCACCGCGTTCACAGCCCTCGAGTACCGGGACCGCTTTCTGATTGAACTCATTCAAAACGCATCGGATGCGCACGATCCAAAGGGCCCACCTGGACTCATCTGGATACGTCTGGATAGAGACGAGGAACGATTCGGCTGCTTGTATGTGGCAAATACTGGGCGCCCGTTCACGCTGTCGAACTTTCGATCGCTTGCGGAGCTAGGCATGAGCGACAAAGAGCCCGGCTCCGGAATCGGTCACAAAGGTGTCGGCTTCAGAAGCGTTCTGTCGGTCTCAGACCGGCCTGAGATCTATTCAGCGCGGCCAGGCGCCGTTGCCGGCGATGGCTTCACTGGTTTCTGCTTCGGCTTTGCCTCCGATCACGACATCCGCGTGCTCACAGCCGAGCATCCGGAGAGGTTCGAGCGGGTCGTCTCTGAAGTGTCCCCTTACTGCCTACCCGTACCCATATCAAAACAGCCGTCGCAAGTTCAGGAATTCTCGGGCGCAGGTGTCGCAACCGTTGTCCGCCTTCCCATTCGCGACGAGGCTGCTCTAGAAAGCGTCGCCAGCCATCTCGAAGCGTTGATTACGGCCAACGCCCCAGCGTTGCTATTTCTCGATCGCATCGAGGAGCTACGAATCGACACGAACTCGGGGGGATCATTGAAGCGAGTGTCTCAACGACGGGAGAGTCGATCTCTTCCGGCCGCACAGTCTCCTGCTCTACACCTGGGCTATGTCGAGGTCGCCGATCAGACGTTTCTTATCGGCACGTCCTTCATACCAGCAGCGGAAATCCGGGAGCAGCTGACTCAGAGTACCCGCAGCCACCAGCTAGATGATCGATGGGAGTTGTGGCACGAGGATGCACCTGTCTCTGTTGCGTTACGCCTTGACTCTGTCTTGGACGATGGTGCGTTCTACACGTTTCTCCCTATGGACAAAGCAGCCGCGCCGTTCCCAGGCCATTTGAATGCTCCGTTTGTTACAGATCTGGGCCGCAGGAGCCTCGACGAATCCATTCCGGTCAACGCATTCCTGCTCAAGGCAGCCGCAACCACGGCTGCACGAGTCGCGGTGGTGCTCCATCGCAATCAATTGCACTCGGACGCGGTCCTTGATGCGCTGTCGTGGGACGACAAACACACAGGCCTGCTGGCCACCGCGTTCGCGATCGAGGCGAGCGAGGATCTGTCTGCGTTCGAGTTCATTCCTCTTGTCGTGTCGTCCGGGAAGCGTTTCGGATCGCTCGCCGTTACAAATGTGTGGGCCAATACCCACCAACGCTTCTCCGCCGTGCGAATCACGAAGTGTACGCATGCCCAATTAGTAGAGCCGCACCTCGCAACCAGCAGGGTATTGCGCCTCCGGGCGCTCGCTAGAACTCTTGTCGATCGTGACCTGTCACCAACATGGGAACAGCAGGCTCATTGGGCTACCGCACTGGCCAACGACCTGAAATCCGGATCGATACCCGAATGGGACACCTACTACGAAGAGCTGGCAGTGATATTCGGGGCGGCGCCGGAGGCCCTTGCCGGCAAGAGGATATTGCTTGACGATGAACGGACGCTGCGCCCCGCCGGTCGGAAGGCAGCAAGTTCAACAGCGTCACGCCAAGCAGCGGTGTTTTTCGCACCGCGATCAACGGACGATGACGAGGATGTCGATCCGGCGGCCAAGCTGGATATTCCACGATCTTTGCGCAGCCGATTCGTTTACATGCATCCGGAGCTGACATGGCGAGAAGGTAGACAGAAGAAGAAGGCGCGCCAGTTCCTAGAGAACGGGGATCTTGTCCGTGAATTTCGCGTACGCACACTCCTTGATTACGTCAGGGACCTATTGGGGAGAACGAAGTCTCCACAATCGTGGAGCGACTTGCTCCTCTGGACCTATCGACTGTTTCGAGCTAGGCCACAAAGTGATCAGGGGGTCTCGTTAGGGTCGCTCAACCTCATGGTTCCGACGGTGGGTGGCTGGAGGGCGGCACGCGATGCCTACTTCTCGGATTCTTGGCCGGAAGATGGCGGAAAGTGGCTGACCCAACTAATCGCTGAAGTAGCGGACGTATCTGCAGAACTGTCCGCGTACCAGGAGCGCTTACTTGTTCCGCCGACGAAGTTCGGCTTCGCTGTCGAGGATCTCAATGCGTGGAGCGAGTTTCTGCGCGTGGCTGGGGTAGGTCGGACTCTGCGACTAGTTGCAAAGCAACCACACGCGGTGTCCCCGACACTGGGTCCACAACTGACCCCCGAATGGCTCGCCGAGCGGTACCAGGTGCCCGAAAGCGTGCGGGTGAGCTGGCTTGCTGCCCTTACTGCATTACCGCGGCCGACGTGGTACGACGAGTACCGTGTAGGTGCCCCGCCTTGGAGCCTCCCGGGTCAAGGCGACTACGCCAGCTTCTCTGTACGGGCAAAGACTCTTTACGCGAAGCTAATCCTTGTCGCGTTGATGACCAGCGCGGCTGGTTGGACGATCGAGGTAAAGCGGGCGAACCCCCGTGCCCAGTACCCGGATCGAATCATTTGGCCGACACCGGCTTCCACTTTCATAAGCACTATTGAGTGGATGCCGATGACGATCCCTGGAGAGCGCGAGCACATCGCCTTCGTGTCCCTAGGCGATGCGTGGCATTTCGATGATGAATCCGATGACGTCAAGCCGAACTACGCTCCTTTGGTGCCGATCGAAATCCGTCGCATCATCGCGAGCGACGAGAAGCTACGGCAGCGATTGACTGACTATGGATTGAAAATCTGGGGACTGCCAGAACATTCGCCCTCGCTAGTGGCGCATCTCGGACGCTTGCTCCACGACTCAACGATGAGCCCAGCGCAGTTGTATGCGTTTCGTAAGGCCTATGAGAAGGCGTGGGGGGAGGCTGTTGCTCAAGAGCATTCTCCGTTTGCGCCTGGCGACGAGGGCTGGATAGCAGTCGCGGCGGGTGACCGTGTGGCGGCCTGTAGCGTCTCGAAGCTAGACGCGGGCCCAGCATATGTCGCGAACTCCGACGATGAGCTTGCCGAGAAATTGACCGAGTATCTCCAGCTTCCGGTCCTAAAACTTGCGACCGCCGACCTGGGAGAGCGCGCAGCTGTAGTCCTCGAACCCGTGATGGGCGAGAGATTGCGGCGGCTTTCGCAAGCTGTGTTCGACGTTGTTTGCGACGGCCATCGTTTTGACTCTTCGGATTCGGACGAACTATTCATTGATTCGACGCGACGTTGGCTCTATGACTTCGTGGTTCTGGGCTACGAGCTGAACCCAGACCCCTTTGAAAGGCAAACGGATAAGTCACGTCGCCGACTGCAGGATGCTCTGACTCGGATCCGATTGCGTTGGGTGAATGAACTCGAGCTTCGAATCGATGGGGTCGCCGCGCCGCAACTGGTCGGGCCGTACGTCTTGCCTCTCCGGGATTCGCTGAGGCCGACCATAGTGTGTTCCGCATCTCTCCAGCCGATCACAGCGTCCTCTTTGATCGTGATTGTCCCTGCGGCGTGTGAGTTAGCTTGGTCGCCTCGTTTGGCCGGATTTCTGGAGCTTGCCCTCCGCCGATTGGATGCCCTTGACGGCGAAGGTAGTGGTTGGACGGATGAGACATTGGCGGCCGGATTTGGAGTCAATGTGTCGCGCGTAGCGGAAGCTCGCGCCGCCTTGCGCGGCACAAGCACCGAGACCATCAGGCTGCTTGCACCCGTCATCTGCCATCTGGCGGGACTCGAGGCTGCGCGCCTGCTGCTGGACGACGACAGCATTGCTTCTGCAGATGACCTGCGACGGTTTCTCGGAACCGTAAATCTGACCGAGCGAGCCGACGACCTCGTGGCAATCGCGCAGTCGGCGAGTGGGCTGCAGGAAGTGCGGGATCGTCTGAGCATCGATTACAAGTCATTCAACGCCGCCTTAACAGCACTGGGTGGGTCGTATAGGCCGCTGTTCGATCCGGCTGGCCACTTCGCTGCGCTTGAACTGTTTGTTGCCGCACACAGAGGGGAGCTGCTCGATCGCGTGCGCGCAGCTTTCTACCCAGAGTTTCTTGCTGGGACCAAGCTGGGTCGATACGTCGAATTGCGGATGCTTTCATTCATTACCGTCGGCCAGACATGGCTGGTTGAGTTCGAGTCACCTCCAGGGGAAGTCATCCGTGCGCGCGTAAACGAATGTCTAAAGGACGCAGGCATCGAAGACCTGGAGCAGGCCGTGAACCGGCAACTCTTGACTCATGCGAATGTTGTCGAGCGGAACAGAACTGCGGTCGTGGGCTGGGCGAAGGAGGTTCGTCCAATCGTTCTGGCTTGGTCCAACAAGTCCAAGGTGGACCCGCCAGAGCTGTGGAAGGGAGTGACATTCTCCGAGAACCTCGTTACTGCGATGGACTCTGATGGCGTTCTTGACTTCGATGTGCTTGCCGTCCCGGAGCTTTTCAAGCGGGCTGCGCAAGTGGGAGCCTGGCCCGACCACATGGCACGCACATCTGATCTAGCGGTGCTCGGTCTTTCCCAGGAGGAAGTACGTCTGCAACTTGATGAGGACGAGCGCGCCAGAGCGGAGCGCGAAGCGCGCCGCAAGACCCTTCGTATTGACGGATCCTCTGTGAACGCGGACGATCTCGATGCCGTCCTGACAATGATCCGCGGCTCCGTCAGCGAGGCCTTCCTGGCAACTACGACACGGCTAGCCCGGATTGCCGCCGTCCTGCCTTCGACAAGCCGAGAGGGTGGCGGTGGCCCCCGCGGGTCGGGACACCGCCGAGAAGACCTTACGCAGGCTCAGAAGGACGCCGTTGGACTGGCGGGCGAGCAGCTCGCCTTCTTATGGCTCCAGCGGCATCACGAGTTCGTAACGGAGGACTCATGGAAGTCAAGGAACGGGGGCATAGCCCTTCGGCGAGGAAGTGGGGACGATAGCCTTGGCTACGACTTCGAGGTTCTCACTCAACAAGGAAAGCGCTATTTTGAAGTCAAGGCCTCGACGTCTTCAGACAAGTTCGAGTTCGAGTTCGGTGAGACGGAGGTAGCTGCAGCCCAGAAGCTGGGTGATCGATACAGAGTGCTGTATATCGCGAGTGCCCTCAGCAGCGACACGCGGCGAATCTTCCCGCTTCCTAACCCATTGGGCCGGCGTGGACGAGAACTCATTCGAATTGCTGGCACGGGAATCCGCTTCCGCTTCAAGCCAGCCAACTGAAGGTAGGATTTTCAATGCACTCAAGGGCGAACTAAATCATGGAAAACAATCCTGTCAAGGCCAGACGCAAGAAGTATCCGGGCTACAGCGTCGTGACGGTACTGTGGCACGAGTCAATACTCAAAGAATTCGATCCAGTTGAAGCTCTCAAGGAGCTGGCAGACTCGCGCGGTCTTGTGGCTAAGGAGAAGGTCAACCGAGCATCGCGTCGCCTGCGTGTGGACAGCGTCCAATCCTCGAAACTACGAGATGCGCGAAGCCAGCCTACCGACAAGGGCATCCAACAGGAGGCCTTTAAGTTGTTGCGCAAAGCGCTCAAGAATCCGCAAGCCGCCGAAGATATCAAAGCGTTGGTGGAACGAGCCCGCCAAGGCGAGGACGCTTCGCAGGGCCTCTCAGAGGCTATGGATCCAAATTCATAGCCGCCATCGGCATGCTAGTGAACAAGAAGGCTCCGCGAGAATGCTTTCGGTGCATGTAACGTCCCCAGAGAAGGGAGTTGCTAATTGTCGTCTTGCTGTGTGAAGGACTGCACGAGCGTTGCATCAATCAGGCAACCGCTCAAGCTCGGCGGTGAGCTCATCCTTCACGTCCCGCTCTGCAAACCTCACAATGCGCTCTGGGAGGGGTTTGCAAATCACCTTCGGAAGATGCGCGAGCGCTCGACCCGTGAGAACCGCGACACAGACTGGCTGCTCGATTCCGCGCTTGCACTTGCACTATTTCCGCCAGGCGAGCCACTGTAAGAGCGCGCTGCGCGTGGAGCACCGAAAAGCCGACTCTAAGGTTGCCCGATTTCGGATAGCCTCATGATCGTGCAACCTCAGATCGCGAGCCCGTTGCGCCTGGGCCTATACGTGCCGCACCCGGAATCTGCGCTCAGCTCCAAGCTCGCGCGTGGTTCAGCGATTGTGGGCCTACCTCTGGCCACGGGCGAGATAACCATCTACTACGAGGGAAACGTAATCGGCGCGGAGAACCTCGAGCGCTATCGCGACAAAGCCGTCCAGGCTGCTGGAAGAATGCTGTACCGGTATCCGGCCGGCTATCCGACGCGGGCGCGAGAGGTTGTTGATTCACGTGAGGTCGTTGAGGTTGGTTCGATCGATACCAAGACGTATCGAATCGATATCACGGCTGGGCTAAGCGACCTGAGCTGGTGGATCGACTCAGTGGATCTGGTTGATTTGGGTCTGATCCAAAAGGCTGGTTAGCTTCGATCGCCACGAGGCTGGGCCCCGAATCGACCGGCGGCTTCAACCGTTGTTATCAAGGATCCAGTTCACGTAGAGCAGGAAGTACTGCGGAGCGGTGAGCTTGTAGAAGTTCGGATTCTCCCGGCCCTCCTGGAAGACTGAAAGGGCGTCGTCGTACAACTCGACGTGTACGAGCTTGGGCAGCTGAGTAATGACCGATTTGAGTTTTCCAATGAAGGCAATTCGCATGTTGGTAAGCACGAGAGTGCCCTCGTCGACGTCGGTGATGGAACTGCTCTGAACCGGGTGACCGCTGAAGGATCCGACTCGGTAGCGGATGCCCGTATGCCCGATGGGAAAGCTGAACCCCTGGCTACCGCCTGCGTAGCGGGTTCGAGTCGTGAGCCTGGCGAGAACTGCCGGCACTGAGACGTACGCCTGCTCTTTTGGCTTGAGTGCGAGCGGGCTATCGACGGGAGTGGGGCCATGAGTTTGGAGCCAGGCGGCCGTGTAGAGGGAGTCGAAGCCCATCGCCTTCATCGCGGCCCGTCGCCGCTGGATCTCATCGCCGAGGGCCTTGCCTTCTTCGATCTTGGCGTGCTGCTGATCGATAAGCGACTTCGCCTGGGCAAGCTCTAGCTCTGCATCTGCCCGCAAAGCATCTGCTTCCGGGATCGTCTTCACTGGCACCTGCTCGATGAATGTGGCTAAAGCCGCCCGAAGCTGGTCAAGTACCTTGGCCCGCCGAGTCTCGAGCTCGTGCTCATGGTGTCCGTCGGTTAGCGAGTGGAGGAAGCCACCCAGACCGGTGTGGGGCCTACTGCCGAGTTCCTGGATCTGCTGGTTGAGTTGGGAAACGTCAGTCTGCAACTGGGTGGCCGCAGTGATCTGATCGGCGACCGCGCTGGTATCCCATTCGGTCTTGTGGGCCATCAGCAACTCGCCGGCCTGTTCCAACTTCAGCCTAGCGTTGCCGATCGGCGCCTCTGAGCTCTGGAGGATCTGCTTCGCTTCCGTGGCCAGCTGGTTAAGTTGGGCCGCTAGGTCATCGAGCGATTCCAGGGTTACCTGACCGCTGGGAAGATCTACCCGCGGAACTGGACTAGAGACAGCTTCGGCCATGTGTCACCGAGTATCGGGCGTGCTTGTTCGGCGCGTCAATCTGACGGGTGCGCCGCCAGTTCTTTCGAGACGCGCGAGTTCCTCTGGATTGGGCGGTCAGCGGTGAGGATCGGCGTCTTTTGTGTCTATGGCATGGGCGGGCGAATGGATTGCGGTTGCATAAGTCTGACCGTCTATTGCGGAGACCTTCCAGGCGCAACGGCATATGCGGCAGAAGCGCCAATTGCCTCGACTCAAGGCGGCGTCGGTGAGCTCACCGCGGCAGCCAGCGCAAGCGCAATTGCCAACTCCGACCTGGGCAACCGCACGGGCACGATCGAACATGGGTTCGATCGTAGCCTACGGCAGCCTAAGGCTCCTGTTCGACCACGCCTAGGTCGATTAGGTCGGCCGGCTCGATCCACCGGCCAAATTCGCCCCGAATGGCATGTTAGCCATGGTCACGATTGTTTCCGCAGCTACTCCTCGGCGTAATGCCAGTTGTCGTAGATGGTCGCCTTCGCTGCCACCTCCAGAACTTCTTCGCGAAGGTTCTCGATGACCACGTCTTCGGCGCTCAATCTCTCACGAAGAGTCTTGAGTGTCACTGCCCAGCCCTCGACATGCAGAGCCTTTTCCTCTAGGTCGGAGTCATGATCCGGGCGGCCATTACCTCGCGGAAGGGGGTAAGCCAGGGCAACTGCATGGGCTTCGGCCACGGCACACTCCAAGGCGACCAAGATGGGTTCCGTACCGGCTGACGGCTCCCATGACCGAGCGGCGTCCTCTAACGCTTCCTGGGCCAGATAAAGGCGCCGCTTGTTCGGGCTGACAACCATGTCGGACGGACGGGGTATGTGATCTCGACACCAGAAGCTGCGCTCAGCGCGCCAGTGATCAAGGTAGTGATACCGCTCCCCTGCCTGGATTACGTGCCCGCATCGCCGACACTCTCGATGCAGAGTGCGCGAGCGGCCGGCACGCTCGACCGTATTAACGTGCACTCTGGTTAGCTCGCAATGATCGCGCTGAGCCGTGACCGCGATGGTCACTCAATCGCTCATCGACCTTGTGGACGAAACGGCCGTCCCGTTTGACCTCCTCGATGTAGCGATCCTCCACCTGATTGATACAGCGGTAAACCTTGGCGACAGACCCGTCTGCCTGGACTTTGTGGCCTTCCTTTAGCTCGATCCGTCGGCGTCGGCGCCTAGGTCTGGGTGACAGGTCTTCGTTGACCTGGATGAGCTGGACGGTCCATAGCTCGCCCGGCCGCGGGTCCGGCATTATCAAGACTCCGCCGCATGCAGGACATTGCCCGAACCCATCGCCACGATCCGGCGGTGAGCCATGGCACTCGCTACATGTCAGGTCGCGACCTAAAACCCAGGGCACGATCCACAGCTTAAGGGGCTAGCTGACAATGGCTGAGTGGAAGATCCAGCACTCATTCGCCGCCTCCTAGTAGATGCCGAGGCTGACCCAATTGCGGGCGAGTCGCGCCAGGGACTCTGCCGTATTTTGGCCCAGGTTTTCAGCGAGTCTGGCGCACTCCTTTGGGTCGGTGGGTACCTCATCGGACACGACCGCAAAGAGGGGCGCTCTCCATTTGGTTTCGGGAGTGATTCCACCGTCGGTTTGGCCACCGTCGCTCAGGTCGCTGGCCGGCTTACTGCCGGCACAGCCCAACTACTTGACTCGGACAATTGCTACGCCGCCTGCGCGCTGCTCCGGCAGATCGTCGAAGTTGAATATCTCGCGTGGGCCTTTGCGGAGGACCATGAGGAAGCAGCCGCCTGGCTGCGAGCAACCCGGGAGAATCGCCTTCGCATGTGGCAGCCCAAGCATCTTCGGGATCGCTCCGATGGACGGTTCAGAGCTGGGGACTATGGACGCCATTGCGAGGTCGGCGGTCACCCGACGCCCGGGGCCAGGATCCTCTTGCCGGAACACAGCGACCAGGTTCCTAGCGCATTCTGGTGGATTGAGTTGGCGACGCACGGGCTCAGCGCATGGGAGTACCTGCTGGTCGGAGCTGATCATGCTGGCTATAGCGCAGAACTGACGGGCGTGGCTGAGCGTCACGATCTTCCCGCAGCTGCCGCTTCGTGGCGCGAGTCGGACCGCATGGCAATGATCGCGAGGCGAGCCATCGGGAGGTGAAGCGGCGTTGTGGTCCTGTCCGCGAAGCCAGCGATGGGCCGTACAGTTGCATTCAAGGGCTGAACACGGCAACTAGCCGCTGCGATCCCACCGTTCGAAGACGTCGACTCGCCTAGGCGGCCACTGGCCGTCGCAAGGCATGGTGCCCGCCCCGCAATCGCTCGGAGCTGATCACAGATACTGAGGCAGCTCGGATAGGCGCCAGAGGACGATCGTGTCGAGGCGTTCGGCCAAGTTGGTCCGGTTCGCATGCGACGCCACCGCCTTGTCGGTCACGACGATGTTACAGTAGGGAAGCGTCGAACCCATGGCATCGATGTCATGGATATCGTTCGGCGTCCATCGATGCACATGGTCGCGGTGGTATGCCGTCTTTAGGGTTACCGCAACATCGAAACTGGGCATGGAATCGAAGGCAAGGCGGGTGTCTTCCAGCCGAGGGAAAATGGCTTCGAGTGTTGTGCCACGCTCCGAGAGACCTCTGGAGAGCACTTCATTTATCTCGATCAAAACCTCTCTGGCCGCTACAACGTCTCGGATCCGACCTCGCCGCCACCTAGGGTCCTGATCGAAGCGTCGGACCTGCTCGATTTCCTGTGCAGCTCTTCTCTCGGCGACCTCGAACGCACCCGTCGGATCCCAACCCACCTTGCGCAATTCAGGTTCCTCATCAGGCGCCGGTCCCGCAATGACCCTCCTGTTGAGTTCGAGTTCAGCCTTGCCGAGTAGCAGATCGAAGGCCATGGGGCCATCAGGGTGCGCGTTGCGAACCGCCGGGGTCAGGTCTTCGCCACTACTACTGGACCTAACCTTGAAGCCACCCACCATCCCTAACGCCCGAGCCACCCCCCAATCGAGATAGTCCATCGAGTTGATCGGCTTCGGATTAGGGCCCGCGATACGATCCAGCAGGGACTCGATTTCGTGCGTCGAGACGACAGAACGAGATGTCACCACCATGAACCGGGACATCGTTTCGATGACTTCACATAGGTGGAGCCGCTGGCGGTAAGGCCCAATCTTGGAAATCTCGAAGTAGATGGAGTCCGATATGGGAAAGACAGCCTCACCGCTCTCCGAGGCACGGAGGCAGACTGTCAGAACTTCTACGTAAGCCTCGCCAGCGCGATGGCCGGCCATTGCTTTGGCAAGTGCGATCCAGTGATTCAGATCTAAGTACACCACCTTGAGTGGACGCGACGGCAGTCGGAGTGTTTGGGGCCACACATAGGATCCAGACTTGCCGGGGTTTCCTTGCATCGTGAAGATGGCCCATGCTAGGCGTCACTGGACGGTCGCGGGAGCCGCGAGGAGGTGCGACGCGTCGTTGCAGGTGCGCGGTCGGCCGTGATCCGGTGACAGAGAATCGAATATGGCATGAGCCCCTGGGTTTGATGGAGGCTCCATTCCCAGCGCGACGAGAGAGCGCACGAACAACGACGCAGGATGCCCGTCCCGTTATGGATACCAATTGGCGGGCGGCTGGGCCGCCGGATAGAAAGCGGCAGTGGCCCGGTTGTTATCGATCAGGCGCTGCCGTAATGTCCAGTCACCGCCACTTTGAGTGGCGTGGGCTAAGCCGCAAATTATCGCAATCCAACAGTTCGCGTCAGGTAGGGCTTCTCCCTCAAGAAGATTGAACCACCGCTCATCTCGGTCAACACCCTGAATACCGGGTGCCTGGAGCGCTGCTTGACGCCGCGCGGCGGAGATCGTTGCAAGGGCTGCAACAGCGTTGGAGATATCGACTGACCATGGTCGGTCTAAGGGGGCTTGCGGGCCAGCCGACAAGGCATCCTTAAAGAGCTTCAGGCGGAATGCCATGAGACTGCCGCTGTGGCCACGGCGGCCATGGTCGAGCCAGAGAACCGAGTCCTGAGCCACTAGTTCAAGCGCTAACTGGCCTTCAAACGACAGCGTGTCTGTGCACTGATCAAGAAGTTGTCCTGCAGCGAGTGGCGTCGCGGCACCGCGCAATGTTGACTCGAGCATCTGGCGGAATTCCGGTCGACGTTCTACAACTTCGAAATGGAAATCACGATCTGCCTCGACTGCCACCATCGCAGGGTCACCGTACTGTTGCCGCAACTGAACGAGTTGGTGTCGCACTGGTTCGACACCGAGGGGATCGTCATGTAGGACTCCTAGGAATCTGTAGGTCGCCATGCCAACCCTATGGATCTCCTCTCGCGAACAGTGCGCGCGTAAGGGCATAAGGTACCCGGATGCGACGGTTCGCTAGCAGCCTGCTCTTGGTACTTTGTGGCACCTTTCTGGGCGCTCTGCTGGGACTTGTGGCGAGGCACGGGATCGAAAGCCTCTTAGCGATGGCCGTGGTCGGGACTATTGTTGCTGCAGTTGTGGTTGAGCTAGGGCCACGAGCGTGGTCGCTACTCGTCACGCGACTGCCGGTCGAGCTCCGGTCGCCGATTACGCGCCGAGGTCGGGATACGATCTCTCCGCAGGAGACAGGTGCACTGGAAGACCTCACCGCACCACCAGACTTCCAGGCAATTCATACAGGCAGCAGCGTGACGCTAGAGGTGACAAACAGCGGTCCAGCGGCACTGTTCAGGGCGGAAGTCATCGAGGTCAGGGGCACGGAAGATGACAACGCCGGCGTAACCCCCTGGGCAATTCGATGGCGTGACTCGACAGAAGGCGACCAACGCGGCGATGCGCCCGGTCGCCTTTTCGAGGCGCCAGATTGGAGCGTTCTTCGCAGTCGGAACCGAGGAGAAATTGCGAAGGAGGAATTGTGGGATGAAGTGGTGGCGCTTTGCTCCTGCCATGGCCGAACGGTATTTCACGCTGGCTCGCGACTGCACAGAGCTGTCCGACCTTCGCCGGATCACAGCCGGATCACGCATTCCCGGAAACGGACGGTTCGAGAGGACTCAGTTGGAGCTTCGGGTCCGTTGGCGCGAGACTCCCTTCGACGGCTCTAGGACGTCATCCACAGTCATCAAAGTTGAAATGTCCGTCGACGGCGTACACGGCTGTGCGAGCGCTTCGGCGATTTCTGCCTCTGACTGTTGTCGGATCTTAGGTGCCTGATAGTCCGGATCCTCCCAACCACAATGGTTGCAGGCCCCAGCTACCAGCCCGTAGGCATCGCAGTTGGCGCAACGCATTGGGGGCCCGCCGGCTCGCAACACGAGCGCCGTGACTGTGGCGACCAGGTGCTCGACGGCTGCGACGCCAATCTCAGCATCCATTCGCGTTGCACTCTTGTCGTGGAGAAGGTGCTGCTGGTATTCCCAGGTAGGCTGCACGAGCCCGGACACGTAGGCGCGTAGTCGGGCGTTCGATTTGCCAGGTGTCATGGCGCGGACGAATAGGTCAACCCACGCGACCATGTCGCTCGCCTTCGGAGCTTCCTCGCCATCCGGGACGAGTTCGTTCGCCTGGAGCTCATGCGCGAGGGAGATCAGCGTCTCCCGTAGATGAGTGCCGACCGTTTGGAAGTGCTCTGCCTGCTCTGCTGTCACAAGGGCCTCGGCCGCCTGTTCCCAGCGGCGCCAAACTGACTCGAAGATGTTTCTGGCGTGTTCAGTTATCGGGACTTGATAACGGGCCGCGACCCGCATTGCGAGACCGAGGTGAAAGGTCAGCACAACATCACGGCTCTTGAAGTCGGACTGTGAGTAATAGTTACTCGGATTGGTCACCACCCACCAGCGCTGCCCGTCATCCAGGTGGACGTCCCAAGTCTCATAGCGGTGACCAAAAACGTGATCCACGCCCACGCGTTCGAGGTGACTAACCTGCTTCTCCGGCATCTCGACCGCCAAGTAGGCTTTGATCTCCTCCCGCCGCCGCGCAAGCTCCCTTGTGGTCATCCCGTCAAGTATCGGCCTTGGCCTTAAGTCTCGGCCTTATGGCCGCGTCTACAAGGGTCGACCCTCACCGACATTTGCGAAGGACGCGGAAACGGAAGTGGTGCGTGTGCCTACCAAATGTGCCGGCGCTCTATGCCTACGCGGTTCCGGCGCCGCCCCCGGCAGGCTCGGCTTCGCCCCCTTGTTGCGCCGCATGATGCTGAGCATCACACTCGCCCGGGCGGAATATGACCTCGGCCCGGTCCTTGAGTTTCTTCGCCTCGCTTTTCTGCATCCCTCGGATGATTGCGTGGGCGGGGTTGTTTTCGAGTGACGGCGGCAGAATATCCGGGAGAAGTCCTCCCTGCGCCCCCGCAGGATCTGGCAGCGGATCGGCCTCGACAACAAGACCAATCGCAAGAACATCGGCCACGCCAAATCTCATGAACCCATGGTCGGGCCGCAGCATGCAACAGATTTCGACCGATCGGAGTCTCTCGCGGTCTACGGAGAGCTCGGAGTCCCGGAAAGCACCACTGTTCGGCTTCGCCTGATCAGGCGGCCACTGCGTCGGATGAACGTGCCGGATGAAGGTTTCGTCGTCTCCGATCGGCTCAACCACTCACGGGGCCTGCCGCGCGAGGTGGGGACTCACCGGTGAGTAGCCATTGAATCCAGGCAAAGACCTCGCGTTGGTTGGCAGGACCTGAGTACAGGTCGCGATCCCTTTCGGTGGCCAAGATGTCATAGCCGCCTTCGACGAGCTCCACATTCAGGAAGCGGTCTCGAACCTCCCAGTCGAATTCGAGGCCTCCCGAGGAGTTCGGCACGAAGCTCGGAATAGCTCCTTCCGGGATCGCATCCGCGTAGCGCTCGTGCAGGCGGCGGATGAGTTCCTTGGCGGCCTCGACGCGGGCCGCGGATACCTTCAGGCTGCCGGGATCGTTCCAGCCGGCCGGCAGCTCCTTGAAAGATTCCGTTCGCTCCAAAAGTCCGACTACCCAATCGGGCGCGTCGAGCTCGCGTAGTACTTCGATTCCCATGGGCTCCTCCGTTTGTTCAAGTGGCTCACGCAGAATGCCACGCCTCGATCCCACCTCCCACAAAGCATGTGCCCGGACCCGTTTCCATCGAAAAGGGTCTATGACCTCGACCGGATCGTCGCCTAGGTCAAACGAGAGATCCGCATCCTTGTTTCCGATCTGGAATCTTCGCTTGCCCTCTGAATCAATCAAGTGCAAGGTTCCGATCAGGACTACCTCCCGGTAAAGCGGGCGAATCGGCTCCCTGGCGAGGGCTTCCACGCTGCTATGGGTGACGCGACGATCACGACCGTCGACGCTCACGACCGCCTCCGCGCCAGACGACCGCCGAAACAGCGTCTGATAGACCTCAGCCCAAGCCTGCAGCTCCCCGGGATAGACATAAGGCGGCCATGCTCCGGTACGGTCGTATTCCTCTACCGCCTCAAGGTGCCTCGAGACCGCCTCCCGCGTGACGGGTCGGTCGTCGCTACTGGCTAGGACGAGGGTGGTCGAGCCGTCGGTCAGATCAACTAGGCGGTAATCGGGTCGCGGCTCGTCGCCCAGTGAGTGCCGAAAACTCGGGATGCTCAAGGACGCCTGAGCTGATTTCAACGTTGCCGCGCGAAACGCCTTTGCGAAACCCTCTAGGCGGCCCAAGTCGATCGTCCCAGACGGCTCTCCAGGAAGGGTCAGGCGAAACCGGATCTCCACGCCTAGCTCTTTAGTTGTAGTCGGCTCGCCAGCGGCGGAGCTCATGAACGTGCCGGCACGTCCAGCGAGGAACGAAGAGTTTGCCGGCCATCGCCGCTTCGCTCCAAACGCCGGCGCTCGGCCTTTGGATTGCAGCCGCAGACAGTCCTGGGGCGAACTCGTCCATCCAGACTCCAGATTAGCCCAGCGCACCGAATCCGTCCCTGGCTTAGGCCATGCTCTGAGGTCGGCCTTCTCGGCTAGGGAGCTGGCGCCGGGTATTCTGTCGAAGCTGTACCGGCCCGGCCCAAGGGGATCGACACGAGACTATTGGTCGCTGCCGGTGCCGGCCTATGAGCGGACACGCGAAGCATTGGAGTCGGTGCACGCCCTCAAGATGCGTGATGCAAGGACGCTCTCCGCTTCGTCTGACTTCATGGGATCCAGACCCACCTGGTGATCGCTCGCCCGACCACGATTTCAGCAAGCTGCGAAATCTTGAACAGTGGCGGTCTGCCAGCGAGTGGGGCGCCGATGAGGAGCGGATCCCAACCGCCCTAGCCAAGCCTGGAGTTGTTGATCCGTCGGCCTCTCGTCGCTAAAGACCCACGCCTCGATACGAATTGTTCCGTCGGTTTCGAGGGTGGCCGAGTGGACGAAGCTGACCTCGGCCGCGCCCCGGCAGGTAGAGCATCGAGCAGCGCCCGGCAATCGTCCTGCGTGTAAACGGGCGGGGCACTCACGGGAGGGGGCGTTATCTTCCCTGGCTCTTTGGCGGCCAGCGTACACACCCACATATGCGCCAAGCCTATCCCCGCCTCCTGGTCCAGCCACTCCCTCAGCATGTCGTTAGCTGCTAGATACGGGTCAGACTGAGCCCACCCGTGGATGGCCAACTGACGGCTCAGGCGCGAAGCATCTCCTGGATGCTCGGCGGGGGCCCTTCCAGCGGAGCGGCTGGATTTGGCTACAGTGGACGGGCTTCGGTCACTCTCAGGGCAGTTACAGCGGAAGATCAGCCCCGTTGGCGAGGGAAGAGGAAGAGTCGCATGTCGGGCTATGGAGCGCTCGGCGACGAAGGCGACTTGCGGGAGCGGAGCTACATGTATCTGCCGATCCCCGAGTGGCTCCGGAGGGGCAGGAGGCGTCCTACCAGCCGACATCTCATGACGCCAGGCTGCACCTAACGATGGTCGCCGTTTTGTCAGAGTATCTGCACCAGGTACTCAGTTAGCGGCTACCAATCAGCATGTTGAACGTGACGAGGCACAGTCGTGATCTGGCTTCCACCTGAGTACATCCGCCTCCAGGAAGGGATGCGGCGCATGGGCGTGCTCAACTTCGTGACCTGGTCCGACCTAACCGACAAACCCATGTCCGCCGAACGGCTGATTGAGATCGCACAGCAATTGTCTGCAGAGCTCTTGCTTCGGCGAGTCGTCACCTTCTACACCATCCTGCTTGGAAACCGCCCGCGCAACATTGATCTGCGACGCCAGCAGCAGGCGACTTGGGCAGCTGAGATGGCGCCGGCCGGACAGTCCTTGCAGGCCCGGGATCTGATACTTGGGCGCCGCCGGGACGTCTTCGTCCACGAAGAGCAGCTTCTCATCGTGGCGCGATTGGCGATGGTACACGGGGCCATCGGACCGGCGCTTCCAATCGGAGAGCGGGAGCGACTCTTGCTTGGCGAACTGCTCTTCGGCATCAATCAGCTCCTGCATTTTGGCGACCAAGAGAAGAGCGAGGACCTGGTGATCATGCTTGCGCTGCGCCACTTGGGGCTGGCCGGCGGTGAGCAGCCGCGCTATCAGCTATCGCGTTTCTTTGATCTCCTCGTTACTCGTTCGAGAGCCTACCAGGGGGAGTCACCGAAGCTCGATCTGGATGCCGGATTCCTCTCGGCCACGGGTATGACAATCGAGGAGTACCTAGGCTTCGCTTTGATGTATGTGGCCCACTTCGTAGACAAGGACAATGCCCAGAAGGTGGCGACGTTGGGCCTCGACGAGGTCATACGTATCGCGGAGCATCAGATCAAGGATCCAGCCAAGCTTCGGAACTGTCAGCGGCTCTTCACGAGGACGGTTTTGGAGTTCAAGGAGATTCTTGAGGCGGAGCCATTAGAGCTGCCCCGGCTGAAGACCATGCCGTTCCGCGAGACCCCACTCTTACGCCTCGACGACGGGGCCGTAATCCCGCTCTCTTTCCACCTCGCCATGGAGAAAGTCGCAACTGGCGTCTACTGGATCCTGCACAAGCATTTCACCGAGCAGGATCCGGACCATGGAGCTATGGCCTTCACCAAGTACGTCGGAATCATCCATCAAGACTATTTGACAGAGCTCTTGGCTCGAACTTACTCAGCGCCCTACGTCGGCCCAACCCGCTTCATCGGCGAAGCAGAGGTAATTTCCGCCTCGCCCAAGCCGTACAAAGGCAAAGGGGCAAAACCGCCGTTTGATGGAGCAATTGTGGGAGAAGAATCACTTGTCTTAATCGAGATCGGCACGCCCATGATTGCCAACATCGCTGCCGAGAACGCTGACGTCGATAGCTTCCACACCCAGATCGAGAAGTTCATTGCTAAGGTGAAGCAGCTTGCGCGAGCCATCGATGAGCTGGAGCAAGGCCGGTGGGTCCTGCCTGGCGTTGAGCTCACAGGAATCCGCCACATCTACCCAGTCATAGGCCTACTTCACCCATTCCCTTGCCTGCCCACCACCCTTGAACCGATGAGACGAGCCGTCACGACTGGACGGCGTCGGTTCGCCACGGCTTTCGCGGCGACAGAGGTGCATCCCCTCCAGGTCATCACTGACGAGGAGTTCGAGATGCTTGAGCCTCAGCTCAAGGCCAGGACTTTGAGCCTACCGACCTTGCTAGCCCAGAAGGTTTCGGCGGACGACAGTGCCGGGGTCTCTATGAAGACTTTCCTTATTAACTTCCTCAAGTGGCACGAGGTGTTGAACGAGGCTATGGGACCTCTCTACGAAGCGGCGACCAAAGCTGGATCGGCCACGCTGGCAACCAATCTTGAAGGCTTTGTTACATCCAGCTCATCAGGATGAGTTCCAGTGGCTAAGTGATGGGTAGCCAGGCAAACGGCACCACATTCTGCCCCGAGCGATAGGCTGTACAAAGTGCACTTCGGAATCGGTGAACTGGCCGCCGAATCGGCTACCAGCTAGCGGTGTAGTTGGCCACTCGACCAAAGACTTTTCTCACGTTGGACATCAACGGCTCTTCGTCTGCCTCGAGCCTCTTGCAGACTGCCTCTGCTGCAGCCTTGAAGTCGCGCAGGAGCGCGTTGTTGAAGACCGCCACATAGGGATGGCCCTCTGGTGTCCGATCCGCCTTTATTCCCTCGTGGGGCTCCTCTGTCCGGCCCGGATCGTTTACAACCACGGCCAAGCCCTTCGGCGAATACTCATGCGCTAGACCGCATCGGAACACCCCGTACAGACCGCCGCTATCCGCCTGGTCGGGATGGTGCACCACGATTTTCTGGTTCAGGTCCTGGTATGGCTGGGGAAGAAGCTTGACTGCCTCTTCGAAGTTGTCGCCCGGCCGTTCCCGCAGCCCGCCGCGGCCGTTCACCATACCGCCCAAGACCTCCAGGTAGCTGAATAAGCCCAGAGCAACTAGGTAATTCGCCTTGCCTCGGATGCCGGAATCGAGGTCGTTGCACATCCACTCCAGGAAGAGTCTGTGGAACTCAGCCCGGACCTGATCATTTGTCATGAAAATCCCCTACCTCTCGACTGCAACTGGGGCGGTTGAAGCTCCAACGAACTGTATCGCCAAAGGCAACATGCTGGCTCAACCCCCGCGGCGCAGGCGTCACGCGCTGAGGTCGAGTCCGACCGCGGGCCGCACATCGGACAGCTCCGTGAGCGCGACGGCCTCCCCGTCGAATACGCCGGGTGGGTTTCGCATTGTGGGAACTTAGGTCCACCACAACATCTGGTGACCCGATCATAGGTCGACCACAGGATGTGGGGCTGTAGGGATTGATCCAAATCTACCTGGATCATTTCGGATCATTCGACGACTGAGGGAGGCGAGATGCCTTCGCATCTCACTCCCCTCGACGACCATGAGGGTCGCTCGCCTTGGGGTGATAGAAAGTGATGCACCCGCGGCGAGGAAGGCGAGAAGCCCGGCCCACCACCAGAAACGGACGAAGTGATCGAGGTTGCTGGTCGAGGCAGTGGACGAGCCGAGAATGACAACGAGGATGGCGACGCCAAGGACGGAACCGATTTGGCGACCCATCTGGACGATTGCGCTGCCGGTGGAGGTCTGATCCGCTCGAAGGCCGGCAGTACCGGCGGCGACTAGAGTCGGAATAACCAAACCGGCGCCGACGCCGACGATGAGCCATCCCGGCAGAATGGTCGCAGCGTAGTCGGAATGGGCGCCGAGGCTGAAGCCGATGAGTATTCCTCCACCACCCATCAGCAGCGCACCAACGGCGGCAACCATGCCGGCAGGTATCGACGCCGTGTATCGTCGCAGGCCAATCGCAGTCAGCGACACCATGACCGGGCCTGGAGCGATACCGAAGCCAGTCTCGATGGCCGACCACCCCCAGCCCTGTTGGAGCCAGAGGACGAGGCCAAGGAGCTGGGCGCCAAAGGCGATCGAGATAAGGAACATAGCCGCGTTGGCCCACGAGAACACCGGATTGCGGAACAATTGAAGGTCGATGATGGGCGACGCGTGCCGCGATGACCGCGTCGCGAACAGCGCCAGCCCAATCACGCTGACTCCGAAAGCGACGAGGATCTTGGTCGAGCTCCAACCCCAGTCGGATCCTTGCACGAGAGCGAGGGCGAGGGCTCCGATAGCCAGGATCAGCAAGAGTCCGCCCCACAGGTCAGGGACTCGTGTTTCAACGGAGTGCTTGATGTTCGGCGCCAAAATGGCGGCTGCCACCAGCGCGGCGATCCCGATCGGGATGTTCAGGACGAAGATCCACCGCCACGACGCCTGGACAAGCAGTCCACCGATCGCCGGCCCAGCAGCTGCGCCCAGGGAACCGCTCGCAGCCCAAATCCGGACGGAATCCTTCCGGCGTTCGGCAGGAATCGCAGTCAATATCAACCCGAGGCTTGTCGGCACCAGCGCCGCCGCTCCGACTGCCTGCACGCAGCGCATCCCGACGATGACCCAAAGGTCACTGCTCAGCGCACATCCCAGGCTGCCAGCTGTGAAGACCGCGAGCCCGAACAGGAACGCCTGTTTGACTCCGTAGCGATCGGCCAGACGACCAGCCGGGACGAGTAGAGCGGCGAAGACGATGCCGTAGGCGGTGAGGATCCAGCTCAGATCGGCCAGCGATCCTGATCCCAGGTCTTTGCCGATTGACCGGAGCCCGACGTTGACGATGAACAAGTCCAGGCTGCCCATGAACGTCGCTGCACACAGAATGGCGAGCAGGGCGGACGGGTGAGCCTCGGCATCGCCGTGGAGAGTGGATTCTGTCATGGAACGCACTCACTGTAGGGGATTGCGTTCTATGATGCAACCCTCTATCCTGGGCTATGTGGAACGAAAGAGCTTCGCCGACATGCACTGCTCGGTGGCCCAGTGCCTCGAGGTGGTGGGGGAGTGGTGGTCGATGCTGATCGTGCGTGACGCGATGTTGGGGGTCACCCGCTTCGACCAGTTCCAGGAGCGCCTGGGCATCTCCCGCAACATCCTGAAACAGCGCCTGGACGACCTGACCGAGCACGGAGTGCTGGAGAAGGTGCCCTACAGCGAGCATCCCCCTCGCCACGAGTACCGCCTCACAGCCAAGGGTCAGGATCTGGGGCCGGTGGTGACCACCATGCGTCAGTGGGGTGACAAGTACGCGGCCCCCGACGGCCCACCAATCCAGCTGGTCCACGAGCGCTGCGGAACGGTCTTCCATGCGGAAATGACCTGCTCAAACTGCGGTGAACGCGTCCCGGCGAGTGAGGTCCGGGTCATGTCGGGCCCCGGTGACCTCGACCGTCTGCTGGACATCGGGGGCATGTAGGACCGAGGTGGTTCTCTAGACCCAAGACTGTGCTGGGAAGAGGATACCCAGACTCTACTGAGCGGCGGTGACTGGCACGGCCGGTTTCGGCCGCCCCCGGGTCCCGCCCAGCATCAAGTCAGCGCGGCGCGCTTGATCGCCTCTCGGAACCTGCCGAATCGGCGCCGAATTGTCTTCTCAGACGGCCGCATTGCGGCCTCTGTCCAACTCTCGGCGGTCGGGAGCGAGCCGGCTCGGCGACGAACTCCCGAATGGCCGCCACGGACTCCTCGATCCGGGTGTCGACCACGTCGGACAACGGGACCGCCTCGCCGTCGAATACGCCGAGTGGGTTCGCATTGTGGGAACTTAGGTCCACCCAAACGGACTCGAACCTTTGACCTGAATCCAAGCGCAGCGCCCCTTCGAAGCTCTGGGGCCCCGCTCCGCGGAACCTTTACGGTAGCGTCGGACCGGCAGTCGCATTGCTTTAGGTCCTGGTCGGCTGGTGGCGCCGCCGCCAACGGCGCCTTCAGATGGCGGACGATGTTGGCCGAGCTTCGATGGGGGGGACGTCACTGATCCGACCACCGGTCGGAGTTTGAATCCCGTCGTACGGTTTCGGCCATGGTGGGGCTGCGCCGCTGTCGGCCACGCTTGAACACGGCGAGGGGGGCGGAAATGCGGCTTGACACGTGTCGCGCGTTGTCGCCTCAGGTCGTAGCAGCTGGTGGGATGGCGAGTTCGGGTGCCCGAGAACCTGTAGAAGACCCCGCGAGCAAAGTTCTAATAACGTCCAGCGTGGCCGACCAAGTCTGAAACTGACGGAGTTCGTTGACACTTGAGGTCTCCAGCCAGACTAAGGAGGAGACCAGTTGACTGAACGTGAGAGATCTCGAGGAACGCAGCTCGACGCCTCGCGATCATCCGCCACGCCCAGGAGGTTAGTCGAACGTGGCATTTACCTGTCGCTATCACGGCATGACCAGGGCGAGCTAAGTACAAGTGGCTCCGGCGCTATGAAGAGCTGGGGGAGAACGGCCTCCGCGACCGCTCTCGCCGGCCTCTTGTTTACCCCCATGCGACCGAAGCTGCGGTGGTGGACCGGATCATTTACCTCCGCCAGAACTACACCACTTCGGCCCGTTCAAAATCGCGATGTACCCCGACTGGCTGACGCTTATGTCGTGATAGCGCTTCAGGGTTACAAGCCCACAAGGAGCGCTGGAAGCGCCACGAGAAGCAGAAACCAGGCCACTCAGTCCAGATCGACGTCAAGGTCATCGAGCCTCTCCGCGGCGTGCGCAAGAACCACTTTCAGTTCACTGCCATCGACGACTGCACGCGGCTGCGGGTACTGAAGATCACGGGCAGTTGAACCAGAAGACCGCAATCCAGTTCGCCGACTACGTCCTGGAAAAGCTGCCCTTTCGGGTCGAGCAGATCCAGAACGACAATGGGGCCGAGTTCCAGTCCGGGTTCCACTGGCATCTCTTGGACCGAGTACTTCGACAGGACTACATCAGGCCTTCCACGCCGCGGCTCAACGGCAAGGTCGAGCGTTCGCATCGCATCGACGATGAGGAGTTCTACCTAATGCTCGATCATCCGCGCTGCGCCATCGACCAGCCCGCAACGCAGAGTCCAACCGCGGTCCAAGTCACGAGCACTGCGCACGCGGCAGACACGTTGTCGGAATCCGAACTTCTGCGCGACGCTGTTCAGGTGCTTGATCAGGAGCTGATGGACGCCGAGGTGACCGACCTAGTCGGCGCGGAGCCGCACCAGCGCATGGCGGGTCGGACCAGCTACCGCAGCGGCTATCGAGACCGAGAGTGGGACACGCGCATCGGCACGATGGAGCTGCAGATCCCAAACTCCGCCAGGGCACCTACTTCCCGAGCCTACTCGAGCCACGACGCCGGCATGAGCGGGCGCTGCTGTCGGTGGTGCAGGAGGTTTACATCCACGGCGTCTCGACGCGGGCGGTCGCCAACCTCGCCGAGGCGCTCGGCATTAAGAGCATCTCCAAAGACCTGCGTCAGCATCGCCGCGCGGAGCGGGGCGGCCAGCAGAGCGGTGCGCTCCCTGAGTAATCTGATCGCCACCCCGGGATTAGCCTGGTATTACCAAAGTTCGGCGCGCGTCTCCCGGTTTCGCTTTGCGGTGGACCTTAGCGTCGAGCTCTTTGCAGATCCGGCTGACCGGGGCGAGATCTCGGCTGCCTGCGATAGGAACTCGATCGTGGTCGGCTGGAATCCGCTCTGCAAGCACAGCCGTTACTAATTTCGCACACAGAGGTCAGACGCCGGACCATGCCTGGGCAACAGTTAGGAGCATGGCCCTCAACTATTACTGTCTTGAGAAGGATATGTTCATGAGGGGGACCGAAATACAAAGGGCCATCGATCGCCAGCGGCGCCCAGGCCGACGCTATTCTCAGCATCCTTGCGTGGACGCGGGTCGCGCGATTGCGTCAAGGCGTCACCCTGCAGTTACAGTCGACGCCGAGCTGGTCTTCGGCCAATTTCATATCGATGAACCACACGCCATCCCTGAGGGTGATGTCGCCTGCCACTAGCTCAATCGCCTTGCTGAACATGGGGCACGAGGTGACGACTGAGTGATATTCTCCGGATTCACCGGCAAGATCGATGCCCGAATGGGCGAATTCGTTGTGGACGCCTGCGTTGATCTCATGGCCGAGGAGATCAGGGGATATGGTCATCTCCTTGATTGCGACGATCTTGGCTTGGAATTTCGATTCGAGAAGCTCAGTCATGTAAGCCGAACGCTGAATGTGCCATAGGGGCAGATGAGCTCGAGCTCCCGCAACGGTGCAGACCCGTTCCTCCCATGCTCGATTCTCGTCGAAATCCATGTCGCCGAAGACTCCGTCGAGGACTCCCATCCCCACCGCCTCTCTCACGGCGTCGATGAATGACTCTTCGTAGTCAGCCCATGTCGTGGCTCGAAACACGATTGGTACGCCGATCGCCGAGGCCTGAGCCTCAAGTACTGTGGGACGCAAGCCATGTGACCGTGATCGTTCGCCGTTCTCGGTCAGCATCGTAATGAGTGGACCAGGAAGACCACCTCTTCTCAGGATCGAGTAAAGGGCAAAAGCAGAATCCTTGCCACCGGACCAGGAGCAGAAGAATGGCCTCCCTCTTACGTCACCTTTTTCGAAAAGCCGCTTCGGATTGCTCAATTCAAAGGGATGAGGCGAATGGCGAATCATGTTCGGACCCGTCGAGGTTAACAGCAACGCCAACACCGTTCAGCGACGCGATTGGCAAAGTGACGTCGCTATTGCGCGGAATACTCGCCGTCCTTGGGCTCGCACCGAGCGCAACGCTCTCAGACTTTGCAGTCGATTGCTTGGCGCTTCCAGTCAACGTGGCTTACGCGTTGCGATGGGAGGACCGTACCGGGTGATGCACCCACCATTCCAGCGACAATGAAAATGCAAGAGATCATCGCTGCCACCGAAAACTCTCCTCTCCGGGGCAACGGTGCGCCGCTTGCTCGTGTTCCGCTACTTCCCTGTATGGACGAAACCCTCGCACCCGTGACCAGTCGAGAATCGGTCAGTCGCCAAGCCATGGCGCCGACCCGCTCAGTTGCCCAAATCCTCGAACTCTTCCGGCCGGACGAGTCGCGAGCCGTCCATTAGCCGTTAACCGGCGCAAACGCTGCGGTGCCACTCCGGCCTGGCCCACCCAGCTCAAATCTGATCTGGGGTCACGCCCTTCCCTCGACACGAGGCTCGGCGGAGATCACCCGTCGAGCCCTCATGAGATGTCGAGCATCGACATCCGCCGCTTAGTTTTGGTCGCCGTCGACCCGGAGGCGGCCGCCGAGAAACTGCGTGCCCTTGTCTCCGTTGCAAGACGAACCCTTGCCGACGCGCGACAGATGGTCTGACGAGCGTCTTTTTCGAGCCGGCCCCGGCGAAGACCCCAAGCACAACGGATCGAAAAAGCGACCGGCGGTCCCGTATTGCATGATGTCTACGGGCAGGCACCGTGGGCCGGTGACACTCACATGAAGCACCCCGATCACACTCCCCTCTATTGGCCCGCAAATCGTGGCGACAGCGAGATGGTTGAGGATCCACTAGCGGCCGGCACACAAGCCAGGCAGCAGGACAGGGACGGATTGCGTGTCGCTGATCACGCCCGAAAGGGCAGGGTTCGAGGAATTGGCGAATAGTCTGGATGGTCGGAAATAACAGAAGCAGCTCATGAAGTAAGGACGAGCCCAGCGGCATGGGATGCGTCTAAATAGATATGACAGAGAGTCTTTCCCGGAGGCCGCGTCGGCCTGCCGCCGTGACCTCGACCGCACGGCCTGATACATCTCGGCTGATCCAGCGCAGCTCGATCAAGCATCTAAGTAGCTGCCGGCCCGCCACTCCCGCCAGGTGGTGGCGGCGTTCCGACCAGTCGATGCAGTATCGGATTGGAAAGGACTTGGCCGGGAGGTCGGCGCCGAGTGACAGGAAGAACTCCCTCCCGTTCTCGGTCAGCCGATAGTCGACCTCTCTGCCCGGTGCCGCGACGAGTTCTGTCCGGTTGGAGGCCGACCCAGCGCCGGAGATAAGCCGGTTCTCGACGAGGCCGTCCATGATCGCCACGCCAACCCGTCCAGCCAAGTGGTCATAGCAAGTGCGCCCCTCCCGCAGCCTCGCCGCTCGAGTGTCCTCGCTCAGGGATCGCACGGGACGCGTAGGTGCGATTCGCGTCAATACTTCGAGCAGTTCACCAACCTCGGGCCCAGCAAGGCTGTAGTAGCGATGCCGGCCGGACGCTTCGACCCTCAGGAGTCCCGCGGCCACGAGCTTTGAGAGGTGGACGCTCGTTGTCGATCCGGCAAGTCCCGCCTCGGCGGCCAGGAAGCTGGCCGGAAGGGCGCGGCCCCCGTCGAGCGCCATCAGGATTCGGCAACGGGCCGGCTCTCCGAGCACGGTCCCGATCGAGGCGATGTCAGCGTCGCCCCTCCGCCGGCGAAGCTCGGATCGTTGGCAGATAGCAAGGTTAGGAACCCTCACGCCATCAGATTCTAGGACCAGGATGCTTCGTCCTGGAACGAAGCGATCAGGACATAAAGTTCCGATCTGTGACTGCACTCCCAAGGCTAAGGCGCTGGCACGTGGAGCTCGGCACGCTGGCCTTCGTATGGGGTTTCAGCTTCCTCCTCATCAAGCTGGGGGACAGATCGTTTGCGCCTCTGTGGGTTGCGGCGCTGCGGATGGCGCTGGGCGCCATAGCCATCGGCGGGATACTTCTCGCCCAACGGGGATCGCTCCCGCGTAGCCCCCGAACCTGGGCTCACGCCGCCGTCGCCGCAGCCCTGATGAATGCTGCTCCGTACTCGCTCTTTGCCGTCGGTGAGCTCCATGCCTCATCGATCCTTGCCGGGATTTGGAATGCGACCGCTCCGCTGATGACCCTCCTTACGACCTCATTGCTCCTTCCCGAAGAAAAGCCCACGCGGAAAGTCCTGTTCGGCGTCGGGGTCAGCTTCGTCGGCGTGCTCACCGTCCTCGCGCCATGGGCGGGGATCGGCAAGGTGTCGCTGCTTGGAAATGGCGCATGCCTCGCAGCCGCGGGGTGTTATGCCATCGGCACTCCATATACCCGTCGCTTCCTGGCACCCCGCCGGGAACCCGTCCTTTCACTGGCCACAGCGCAGCTCATTTGCGCCACCGTCGAGGTGGCCGTGGTCGCCCCCTGGTTCGCGGGGCTACCGACCCACCCGTCGTTCGAGTCGGTCGCCGGCGTGGCGTGCCTGGGCGTATTGGGAACGGGATTCGCAGCGGTGCTGAACTACTCGATCGTCCGCGAGGCGGGAGCGACGGCGAGGGCCAGCGTCACCTTCCTAATTCCGATCGTCTCCACCGCAGCCGGCGTTGTGCTCCTTAGGGAGCCGATCGTCTGGAACCAGCCGGCCGGTGCAGTCCTCATCCTCGGTGGGCTGGCTCTTTCGCGCCTACGCATGTCCACTCGAGGCGACCATCCAAATGAGCCAACCAGGGCCACTGAGATCGAGCTCTAGCCTCGTCCGAGACTCGCGGTGGACGACCCAGACCCGATCGGTCAGAGCCTTGACGTCACCGCGCCCGGGCTAGCCACGCCGGGCTCTCCACACGCTTGACCAAACGCGGCCGCCCGACCCCATCGGATCACCTGAATGTCGACGAAGCCTCTTACATGGAGGGCGATTAGACGCGCTACGCGCCGGATTCACGCCAGATTCGCGTCCCCGGCTCAGACGCTGAGCCACTGCGTAATTCACTTATCAGACGCGGCAAGCCAACTCGAAAGCGCGATCGGCGGTAGCGCGGATTGCTCTGGAGAGGCTGGCGGCTTAGTCACCGTACGAGAGTCAGACGCGCTATGGCAGCGCGATTCACTTATCAGACGTGGCATCCCCATTCGAAGGCGTGTGCGGGCGGCAGCACGTCTGACCATGTGATCGCAACCGGCGGGGTCATGTCGCGTGAGCTGGTGTAAATCCAGTCGTGCGGTTGGGTCAAAGCAGCCGCTCTGCCAAATTGAGCTACGCCGGCATCCGCATCGAAGGTTAGCGCAAGCGAGTTTTCTGGGCGGGTCCGAGTCGAATTGTGAATCAGCCTGGACGTACCCCAAGGAACGACCAAGGGTCCGGCAACCCCCTGTGCGTTGGAAGCCTCACCTCGGTTGCTTGCGGCGAGGTGGAAAGCCCTCCTCTTCGCCGTAGAAGTGGTCCGCGCGGCGCTGGTACGGCTCAGTCACACAAGCTCTTTTTGACAGAATGGGTCTGTGCCAGAGGACCACTTCGGCGAGGGTGTCGCAGAGCGGTACGACGAGTTGCTCGCCGACATGCTCGACCCCGCCGTCGTTGATCCCGTCGTCGACCTCCTCGCCGAGCTTGCCGGCCACGGTGCCGCGCTTGAACTCGGAATAGGTACAGGTCGGATCGCCCTGCCGCTAACGCAACGCGGTGTCCGCGTACACGGAATCGAGCTCTCCTCAGCCATGCTCGCGAGACTGCGGGCAAAGCCGGGTGCCGAGCAGATCGACGTGACGATTGGCGACTTCGCCACAACCAAGGTCGATGGAACTTTCTCGCTCGCCTTTCTCGTCTTCAACACGATCAACAACCTGACGACTCAGGACGAGCAGGTCGCCTGCTTCCAGAACGTCGCGACCCACCTCGAGCCGGGCGGCTGCTTCGTGATCGAAGTAGGCGTGCCGGCCCTCCAGCGGCTCCCACCCGGCGACACGTTCCAACCGTTCCATGTGAGCGAGACCCACCTTGGGATCGACGAGTACGACGTGGCGAACCAAAGACTCGTCTCACACCACTTCCGGGCCGTCGGCGGAACGTTCGAGAAGCGCTCCATCCCGTTCCGTTACGTCTGGCCGTCAGAACTCGACCTGATGGCACGGCTCGCCGGGATGACGCTGCGGGAGCGCTGGAGCGGCTGGAAACGCGAGCCGTTTACGAGCAACAGCACCAAGCACGTCTCGGTCTGGCAAAGATGAGAGCCCGCAACCAGGGGCAAGCCTAGGCTGATCGGCCCACCAACCAACATTAGCTGGTTCGCGTTACGTCGTGCCCAGTGAAGGGCGGACCCGCGGGTGGGAGTCCCGCCCCCGCAAGCCGCCAGACAGAACTCGGCGTAGGGAAGGCCCCGCAATTCGGTGATGGCGGGTTGCAAGGGACGGGCAAGAGCATGGCTTCGGCCAACCACCCCATGGACAAAGTCCGTGCACTTCAGCGCGCGCTTTACGTGGCGGCGAAGCAGCAACGCCAAAGGAGGTTCCATGTCCTCTACGACCGGATAGCTCGGCCGGATGTGCTGCAACGGGCCTGGGAACAGGTCCGCGACAACAAGGGCGCCGCCGGCATTGACGGCGACACGCTGGAGGCAATCGAATCCTTCGGCGTGGAGCAAATGCTGACGAAGCTGCCCGGATTGCTTGAGGCCGGTCGTTACCGACCGCAGGCGGTGCGCAGGGTTCACATACCGAAGCCGGGAAGGCCGAAGGAGCGCCGTCCGCTCGGAGTCCCGCGGGTGCGGGGCCGGGTGGTGCAGACCGCGGCCAAGCTGATGCTCGAGCCGATCTTCGAAGCCAGCTTCCTGCCGTGTTCATTTGTATTCAGGCCCAAGCGGGCGGCCTTCAACGCGTTGGAGGTCATTCGCAAGGAAGTGAACGCCGGAGCGCGGTGGGTGGTGGAAGCCGATTTCGCCGACTTCTTCGGAAGCCTGGACCGCGACTTCCTCTTGAGGTTAGTGGCCCGGCGGGTGAGTGATCGCAGGGTGCTGCGGCTGATACGGATGTG
>Ga0209648_10000340_pt1 | contig 34584 bp, 24 predicted proteins | sample GraSoi2013_115cm_FD_185830 | JGI IMG/M metagenome (GOLD analysis project Ga0209648, IMG submission 185830) | Grasslands soil microbial communities from the Angelo Coastal Reserve, California, USA - Sample 9_17_2013_115cm (SPAdes) (version 2) | ecosystem: Environmental > Terrestrial > Soil >...
GGCGCTCGGCAGCAGCGCGCGCCAGCCGATCCGCCCGCCGAGCAGCAGGTGCGGCGTCCACCACCAAAACAGGAACGCGCCCGCGAGCGCGATGAGCACGACCAGTGCGTTGCTCTCCGGCAAGCTTTTGACCGCCGAGGCGGCCAGCCCGGACAGCCCGAAGGCAAGGACGCACGCGGCGAGCCATGCCGTCGACCGCCAGGCGGATCGCAGCAGGCCGAGCCTGCGCAGGCTCCAGATCCGCTCGTAGCCGCGCTGCAGCGCGCTCGCGGTGCTGAGGCCCGCCGATATGAGCAGGACGAAGCCGAACATTCCGCCGACCCGGGCGGCGTGCCCCGGTACGCCCAGCATGTCGCGGAAGGCGAGTGAGCTGTTGCTGAGCCCGAGCGCGGCCTGCAGTTCGGTGGACATCTGGACACCGAGCAGTCGCGGCGCGAAGGCGGCGAGCACGATGAGCAGCGGCACGAGCGTGAGGAACGCCTGAGCGGCAAGCACCAGCGAGAGGTCGAACGCCTCGAGGGTATTGACGTGGCTGACCACACGGCTGACCGGTTCGTAACGGTGCACGAGCCGGCGTGCGCGCTCGACGAGTTCGTGCACTCGCGGCCCGCGTGATCCCAGTGTGATCACCTGATTCTGGACCCCTCGCTTGGGTGCTGTCATATGTTTCTACCCGAACCGGAGGCATGTGCCGGTTCCCAGCGGGCATTACCTGGCCAGCATCGAGGTGCCGCACGTGATCGTCACCGTCACGCTGAATGCCGCGCTCGACCTCAGCTACGAGGTCGAGGGCGTGTCCTGGGACGGAATGAATCAGGTTCGTGCTCCCCGCTACCACGCGGCGGGGCGCGGCGTGACGGTCGCCCGGGTACTGAACGCGTTCGGCCACGAGGTGGTGGCCGGAGGACTGGCCGGTGGCGCGACCGGTGAGCTGATCAAGGCCGATCTGGCCAGGTCGGGGGTGCCGACGCAGTTCACGAGGACGGGCCGGGACTCCCGCCGTGTCATCTGGATCACGGACACGCGCCTGGGTACGACCGCGTGCTTCCGTGAACCCGCGCCATACATCACCACGGAGGAGCTTGGCCGGTTCGCGGCCGACTACCGCCGGCTCGCCAAGGAGGCTACGGCCGTGGTGCTCTGCGGAAGTCTGGCCGCAGGGCTCCCACCGGAGATTTTCGGGTCGCTCGCGACGTACGCGGCGGACGTTGGTGTGCCGGTCGTCCTGCACGCGGCAGGATCTGCGCTTGGGCTCGGTGTGGCACGGCGCCCCGCGCTCGTCGTTCCCGACGTCGGGCCGCGGGAGCACGCGCCGCGGGCCCGCGAACTCGTCGCGGCCGGTGTGGGCGCGGTCGTCACGCCGAGCGTGGACGGGATACACGCCGTCGCCACCGACGAGGAATGGCGGGCGTACGGCGTTCTGGTCGGCGGCGCGGGGAGCGTCGGCCCGGTCCCGGCCAACGGCCCGGCAGCGCCGGTCGGCGCCCCACCGTCATTTTACGCACGGTCATCTTCGGCCACTCAATCACCTTCGGCCACAGAGTCACCTTCGGCTACACAGTCACCTTTCGCCTCGCCGACGCCTTCGGACCCGGAGTCGCTCATAGCCTCCGACTGGTCAGGTGGCGCACGTGGCGCACTGGTCGCCGGGCTCGTTCCCGGTGCCCTGCTCGGCTGGTCCTGGCCGGACCGGCTCAGGCATGCCCTCGCGCTTGCCGCCGCCGCGGACCCATCCGGCTTGATCGACATCGCCGCCTACGAGCAGTTCATGGCCGACGTCATCGTCGAGCGCGTCTGACTGGCGCCCTGCGGTAGTGCGTCTGACCTGCCCGTCTGCTGGAGTGCCACCGCAGCCGCCAGCCGGCGACTCGCCCGGCGCGCCAACGTGACACAGATCACCCGTGCCCGGAACTAGAAACTCGTTCTAGAGTTGGGCGAGCTAGTAACTCGCGAGTAACCGTCGCCGGGCGCGACGACGACCGTGTCCGCGCCGCCAGCGGCGTGCCACGCGAGTCCGGGGGTGCGAGCGGCCGCGGGCGCCGGGGCGCGGCTACGTGATCATGTCCTGGGCGCATCCGGGACCGAGTGAAGGGGGTTGGACATGGCGATCGGGCTGACGGACGAGCACGATGCGCTCGCCGCGGCGGTGCGCGGCTGGGCGGAGCGGCATGTGACACCCGGCGTGGTCAGGGCGGCGCTTGACGCGCAGGCGGAGTCCGGCCTCCCGCCCTTCTGGCAGGCGCTCGCCGACCAGGGACTGCCCGGCTTGCACATCCCTGAAGAGCACGGCGGTCAGGGCGCCGGCCTGGTCGAGCTGAGTGTCGCCCTCGAGGAGCTTGGCGCCCGCGCAGCCCCCGGGCCCTTTTTGCCGACCGCCCTGGCCAGTGCGGTCATCCTTGCTTCAAGCGCGATCAAGGCCCGCGACGAGCTGCTGCCCGGCCTCGCGGACGGCTCAAGAACCGGAGCGGTGTTCGTCGGGCGCGCCGCGGGCGGCCCGGCCGTCCCGGGCAGCGCCGCACCCGCGGCGAGCCTCACCGGCCGGCGCCAGGGCGACGCACTGGTGATCAGTGGTGCCGCGGAACCGGTCCTCGGGGCCACGATGGCCGACGTCGTCGTGCTGCCCGTCGCGACCGACGCCGGGGAGGAATGGGTCGCGCTTGACGCCGCTGAGCTGACGGTCACCGAGCTGCCGAGCCTGGATCCGGTGCGCCGCGTCGCCAGGGTCGAGGCGCGCGGCGTGACCATGGCACCTGACCGCGTCCTCGACGGGCTGACCGGCGCCGGCGTGCTCGACATTGCCGCCGTGCTGTTCGGCGCGGAGGCGGCGGGTGTCGCTGGCTGGTGCGTGCGGACGGCCGCCGGGTACGCCAAGGTGCGTGAGCAGTTCGGCCGTCCGATCGGTCAGTTCCAGGGCGTCAAGCACATGTGCGCCCGGATGCTGGTAGCGCTCGAGCAGGCGCGCGCCGCCGTGTGGGACGCGGCGCGAGCGCTCGACGAGGCAGGAACAGGCGCGGCGGCGGCCGGCACCGACGCCGCGACGGACGGCGCCGGCCACAGCGCCGGCCACAGCGCCGACGGCGCACGGCTGGCCGCGGCGATCGCCGCGGTGCTCGCGCCGGACGCCGCGGTCACCTGCGCGCAGGACTGCATCCAGGTGCACGGCGGGATCGGCTACACCTGGGAACACGGCGCGCACATCTACTACCGGCGGGCGCTGACGCTGCGCGCGCTCACCGGCTCCTCCGCCGCGTGGGCGAACCACGTCGCGGCGCTGGCGCTGCGCGGCGCCCAGCGTGAACTCGACATCGACCTGCCCGCGGACGCGGGGCCGTTGCGCGAACAGATCGCGGCCGAGATCGCCGCGATCGCGGCCTTGCCCCGCGACGAGCAAACGCGCAGACTCGCCGCCGACGGCCTGGTCATGCCCCACCTCCCGAAGCCGTGGGGGCGCGGCGCGGGACCGCTTGAGCAGGTTCTGATACAGCAGGAGATGCGCGCCGCGGGGGTGCGACCGCCCGGCCTGGTGATCGGCGCGTGGGTGGTGCCGTCGCTGGCCGGCTACGGGACGCCGGAGCAGCAGCAGCGGTTCCTGCCCGCCACGCTGCGCGGCGAGATCGTCTGGTGCCAGTTGTTCAGCGAGCCGGGTTCCGGCAGCGACCTGGCCTCGCTGCAGATGCGTGCCGTGCGCGCGGCGGGCGGCTGGAAGCTGACCGGGCAGAAGACCTGGACGTCGCTCGCGCGCCAGGCGGAGTGGGCGATCTGCCTGGCCCGCACCGATCCCGCGCGGCCCAAGCACGAGGGGATCACCTACTTCCTCGTCGACATGAGGTCGCCGGGAATCGAGGTCCGCCCGCTGACCGAGATGACCGGCGAGGAACTGTTCAACGAGGTGTTCTTCGACGACGTGTTCGTCCCTGACGACATGGTGGTGGGCGAGGTCAACGAGGGCTGGAAGGTCGCGCGCAACACTCTGGGCAACGAGCGGGTGTCACTTTCCTCGAGCGCGACAGCAGGGGTCGCCGTTAAGGAGCTGCTCGATGCCGCCCGCGGCGCCGAACCGGAGCCCGCGGCCAGTGAGCACCTCGGCCGGCTGGTCGGCGAGGGTCAGGCGCTCGCGCTGCTCGCGCTCCGCGTGACCCTCAGTCAGCTGTCCGGCACCGAGCCCGGCGCCGCGTCAAGCGTGCGCAAACTGCTCGCCATGGAGCATGCGCAGCACATCGCCGAGGCGTCCTGGTCGCTGCTCGGCGCGCGCGGCGCGCTCGCCGGTGCGATCACCTCGGGGCCGGCGGGCTACTGGAGCCGGATGATCCTGGCCACCCGGGCGATGACGATCTACGGCGGCACGTCGCAGGTGCAGCTCAACATCATCGCCGAGCGGATGCTCGGCCTGCCCCGCGACCCATAAAAGCTCCATAACGGCTGCCGCGCGGCGCGCCGTTCGCGGCGCATCGGGGAACCCTGCTATCCCGGGGGGCGGGCAGGCACAGCCATAACGGCTGCCGCGCGGCGCGCCGTTCGCGGCGCATCGGGGAACCCTGCTATCCGGGGGGGCGACCCCCCGGACCCCCGCATTGGGGGGGTCGCCCCCCCGGGCAGGCACAGCCTTATCGGCGGCCGCGCGGCGCGCCGATCGTGAGGCTGCGGGGAGCAACCGGAAGGAAGCGGGCTGTGGCGGTTCGGGCGAATTATCCGGACAGGCCACGATTGTCCAGCTACCGGGGCAGGATGAGGTGGCGTGACGCCTGCCCCCAGATCGTCGCCCGGGTCGAAGCTCCGCCTGGCGATCCGCGACCGGAGCCAGCCGGCGGCGTGGGGTCTCGTGGCGGTGGCCGTCGTGGCCGCGTTAGCCGGGGGCCTGTTCGTCGTCAAGGGCGAGGCAGCGGGCAAGGCGCAGGCCGACGCCGCCGCCAGGGAGGCGGCGAGAACCACGTGCGTCTCGCCTGCGGCGTCGCAGGCGGCCGGCTGCCCGCAGCCGCCGGCCGCGACCTCGGCCGCGCACGTGCCGCCTGGCCCGCAGCACGTGCGCGTGCCCGCGGCGCCGAAGCACGCGGCGGCCCAGCCCTCGGCGCCGCGCCAGGCGAGCCCGCCGGCCGCGACCTCGGCCGCGCACGTGCCGCCTGGCCCGCAGCACGTGCGCGTGCCCGCGGCGCCGAAGCACGCGGCGGCCCAGCCCTCGGCGCCGCGCCAGGCGAGCCCGCCGACCGCGGCGGCGCGCGGCGAGCCCGCCGCGGCCGAGCAGGTGCTCGCCCTCATCAACCAGGCGCGTGCGCAGGCTGGCCTGCCCGCATACACGCTCACGAGCGGGCTGCACCGCAGCGCAACGGCGCACAACGCGCTGATGGCGGCGGGCTGCGGGCTCTCCCACCAGTGCGCGGGCGAGCCCGCTATCGGCGCGCGGGAGACCGCCGCGGGGGTGAACTGGACAGCGGCCGGAGAGAACATCGGGGACGGCGGGCCGGTCTCCGCGTCGGCCGCATCCACCGCGCGGATGGCTCTTGTGCTGACCCAGGACATGCTGAACGAGAAGCCACCCGCCGACGGGCACAGGCAGAACATCCTCAGCAGCACGTTCCGCTACGTCGGCATAGCCGTCTACCGCGACAGTTCCGGCATGGTGTGGCTGACCCAGGACTTCTCCAACTAGCCGCCCGCTACCCGGCGCTGTCCGCGGGCGCCTGCCCGGGATGCCGGGTTAGATGAGTGATGTGCGGACGGCAGCCTTTGCGCGGGTGAGTCCGGCGGTCACTGGTCTGGCACTCGGTGTGCTCGCGCTCGGGCCAGGGCTCGGCCGTGGCTTCTTGCTGTCGTACGACATGGTGTTCGTCCCGCATCCTCCGCTGACCGCGGCAGCGCTCGGGATGGCGAGCGGGCCGCCCCGCGCGGTGCCGAGCGACGCCGTCGTCGCGGTCCTCGCCCAGATACTGCCGTCGGACCTGGTGCAAAAGGTCGTTCTGCTGTCCATATTCACCCTGGCCTGCTCGGGTGCGGCCGCGCTCCTTCGCGGTTTCCCCCTCTCCGCGCGGCTCGCCGCCGGAGTCTTCTACACCTGGAACCCGTACGTCGCGGAGCGGCTGATCCTCGGCCAGTGGGCGCTCCTGCTCGGCTACGCCGCGCTGCCGTGGGTGCTTCGGGCGCTCGCTGCCGGTCTCGGCGACTGGCGGTCGGTGGCCCGGCTGTGCGTGGCTCTGGTGCCTGCCGCGATCGGCGGTTTCACCGCGATCAGTGTGTCATCGCTCGTCGCCGTGCCCGCCGCCTTCCTGACGCCGGTGAACCGCGTCGCAGCGGCCGGCGCGGCGTCATCGCCGGATGGGCCAGGTACCGTGAAACCGCGGGCCGCCCCGGCCGGCTGGCGCCGCCGTGCCCGCACCGTCGCCCTGGTGCTCCTCGTGCTCGCCGCCGCCAGCCTGCCCTGGCTGATCCCCGCGCTCGCCCGGCCGATCCACACCTCGGCCACCGGAGTCGACGCGTTCGCCGCGCGCGCGGACACACCGTTCGGGTCGCTCGGCAGCCTGCTGCTGCTCGGGGGCACCTGGAACGCGCAGACCGTGCCCGCGAGGTATGGCGGCGGCGCGGCTGCGCTCTGGATGATCCTGGCCCTGGTGGGCGGTGCCGGTTACGTCGCCCGCGGCCGCGGTGATCCACGGTGGCCCGGGCTCGGTATCGCGGCACTGGCTGGGTTCGCCGTCGCGGCTGTCGGCGTCACCGCGGCCGGGCGGCAGGCGCTGAGCAGCCTGATCGGGGCATGGCCAGGTTTCGCCGTGCTCCGCGACGGTCAGCAGTTCGTGGCGCCACTCGCGCTGGCCGAGGCCACCGGAATCGGCGCCATGGTCGCGTGGGGCGTCAGCGCGCGGCAGCCGTTCGGGATCATGGGGGAGAAGGGCGGCCATCGGCTGCGCGCCGACCCGCCGGGAGCCGTGTTCGCCGTGGCGGCGCTGCTTGCGCCGCTCGTGCTGCTACCCGGGCTCGCGTGGGGCGCGGCCGACCGTCTTCGGCCGGTGCCGTACCCGGCGGACTGGCTGCGGGCATGCGCGATGATCAACGCCGCTCCGGCCCAGGGCAGTGCCCTGCTGTTGCCCTGGGCCGCTTATCGCCGATACGCCTGGAATCACGGTGAAGCGGTGCTCGATCCATGGCCCCGGCTGCTGGCCCGCCGGGTGATCTGGAACGATGCGGTCCAGGTGGGAGGCCTCGTCGTGCCGGCCGAAGATCCGGCGGAGAGCGGCATCAGCCAGCTGATCACCTCGGGCGCGCCGCTGACCGCGCCGCTGCGGGCGGCCGGCGTCCGATACGTGATCGTGGACGCGGGCGCGGACGGGCCGCCGGCCGCGGGCACCGGCCCACTGCGGCCCGCGGCCGCACTCAGCAGGCGGCTCGCCGGGGCAACGGTCGTGCTAGCCGGACCAAACGTCGTCGTGTACCAGCTCAGCGGCCGCTCCGCCGGGGTGGGCTAGGACGTGGCGGGCGCCGCCGGGGCCGGGCTCACCCCGAGCCCGGCAGGCGGCGCGGCGCCCGAGGTCAGCGCGGGGTGCCTGTGCCGCTGCGGCACCCCGATGAACTGGGTGGCGGCCGTCTCGGCGTGAGGAGTCGACGAGAACTGCCCACAACGGGTCGGCTTCGCCGAGCCGGGTCCAGTTTCGCCTGACCTCCTCGAGGTGGTGGCGCTCTTTGCGGTACCCGGTTTCGCCGAACCCCGCCGCTGAGCTCCGGTCATTGCGACGCTGCCGCGACTGGGCCTGGCTCGAGCGCGTGCCCAGGCAGCGCGACGGCGGAATCGCCGCCGCGCGGCAGCGGGATGTGCGGGATGTGCAGGTGGTGGACGGGGCTGACGGTGTGCGCGGCGCTGCACCTGAACTTGATGTCCAGCCAGATCGACGCGATCTCCCTTAGCGCGCTCGCGCCATGACGCTGCACGGAGAACGTCGAACCGGGGACATCTCGCCAGGTGACTGCTATCTCGGTCACGCTGGCACCGAGCTGAGCGCACCTGGCGATCAGTTCGACATCGAACGCGAAGCCCACCGCCCGCATCTGCGCTGCCGCCGCCCTGGCGAGAGGCCCCGAGAAGAACTTGAAGCCGCACTGGGTGTCGGTCGCGCCCACGACAATCGTGCGCGCGAGGCTGCGGAAGATAGCGGTGCCGGCCGTGCGGAGGATGCTGTGCCTGGCTTCCACGACCGACCGGCAGTGCGCGCGTGAGCCGATGACGGCCGGGTGCCCGGCCGCGAGCAGGGTGAGTACCACGTCTATCGCGGACAGGTCCGTTGCCATGTCGGCGTCACAGAATCCGATGAACGGGGCCCGGGTGGAGAGCAACCCCGCACGCACGGCCGCGCCTTTGCCGCGCTGCTCGCAGTGCACAAGCTGAACTGGAACGGGTTCTGCTGGCCAGTTGCGCACGATGTCGGCGGTCTCGTCCGTGCTCGCGTTGTCGACCACCAGAATCGACGTGCTGACCGGCAGCGCCGCTGCCTTTCTGGTGAGCAGGCTCAGCCCGAGCGGAAGCCGCTTGGCCTCGTTGTAAGCCGGAATGACGATCTCAAGTAGCACCGGGAGATCTTTTCGGCGATCTCCCGGTGTCGGGGGCCTCATCACGCCGCCCGGCCGGCTTACTTCGAACCGTAGTTGTACAGCGGCGCGTTGACCGGCTTGGCTGCGCCGCCACCGACGCTCGAGACCAGGAAACTAGTCCCGGCAGCAAGCACGGCGCCGATCGCGATAGCGACAAGCAGGCGAACCATTGCACCTCCTCCTTCGGCAGCAGAAGCTGCCAACCGCTGGGACTGAGCGCCTGCGGTAGGCCAGCGGACGGGCAGAGATCACGCTAGAACGTGTTATGGCTACACACTAGAGCGATCGGACGAAAGAGCGGACGAACACTACTCAAAAGCAATAAACAACTACCTAGAGTTATATTATGTTACGGAAAGTGCTAGTAGGGGTGGAAGTGGAAGAGGCGTGGCCTCGGCGCGGTTCAGCCTCGGCCCCCGTGGTCTTTGCCGCCGTGGTTCCGGCGCCAGGGGTCCCGGCCGCGGGGGTTCTGGCCGCGGGGATCCGGATCGCGGGGGTCCCGGCCGCGGGGGTTCTGGCTGCGGGGATTTTGGCCGCCGGGGTTCTGGCGGCGGGGGTCCGGGCGGTCCGGGCGGCTGGGGTCCGGGCGGCTGGGGTCCCGGCGATGCCAGCCGTCCGGGCCGCTGCGGCCGGTGGTGTCCCATGCGCCGCTCCAGGTAGGTTGCTCGCCCCACGGGTCCTGCGGCCCGGACATCCCTGGTAGCCCGGGCTGCGTCCGTGGGTACGGCGAGAGTGGATGCGGCGAGAGTGGATGCGGCGGCGTCTGCGCATCCGGTACGCCCGGTGCCGTCAGCGGCGCGGGCGCCCACCGGGTACCCGGTGGGCCCGCGGCCGGCAGGCGGGGCAGACCGGGATCGCCGCGGGCAACGCCGGGCCCGGGCGGGAGTGGGCGTAGCGCCTGTCCCCGTAAGGTGCCCGCACGCTCCGCGCCGATAAGTCTGCCTAGGCCAAGATCGGCGAGGAGGCGCGCAACGATCAACAGGCAGAGCAACTGCGGTAGCGCGTCCCACAGCAGGTTCAAAGCCAGGCCCTGGTAATCCGCCAAGTGCAGGTGTTCCCCCACAGCCGCGGCGGCCGAGGCGATCACCATGAGCCCGCAGATGAGCCACGGCCGCGCGATCTGCCATGCGAATCGTGAAGTCCGGGTGTGCAGCAGAGCCGTCAGGAAGAACACGGTGGTGACCGGCAGGATGATCGCCCCGGAATATCCGGCCAGCCATGCCCCCGCCGCCGCGCTGACCGGGAGTATCCAGAGCAGGCGGCCGACCAGGCTGCGGCGGCGATATTCGGCCTGTGGGGGGGCCGGAAGCGGCGTCAGCCGTTCCGGACGTGCGAGCGCAAGCGCAAGCAGCAAGAGCGCGGCCAGCACCGCGAGACCGCAGAAAAGCGCCAGCCGGTAGGTCGGGTCCGGCAGGTATGTCAGGCGGACCTCGGCGTACGTGCCCGCGGGGACGATCCACCCTTGCTTCCAGCCGTCGATTCTCACCGGCCGCAGAACAGCCTTCCCGCTGCGCGCCTGCCAGCCCGCGTTGAAGTTCTCGTTCACCACGAGGTACGACTGCTGGCTTGCGGCGACGAGCAGGATCCGGTCCGCGGCGGTCCAGGTCTTGACCGTCGCCGCTGCCTCCGACGGCGCCCCAGGGCGGTAGGCCGGCTTGGCCGCGGCGGGTGGCTCGCCGGGCAGGCTCGCGCGGGACGGTCTGCCAAGCAGCGCCGGTGCGGCGCCGCCGGCCACCGGCTGGCCTGCCCAGGGCTCGTGGGCCATGGGCACGGCCGATGTGAACTGCGCAACCGGCCGAGCCCATGGCGACTGGTTCGCCGCCGACGTTGCGGCCAGTGACGAGGATCCCAGCCGGTCCACGACGGCGGTGTCGATGCGGAATGCGTCGTTGGCGGGCTCCACGAGCGTGTTGGCGCCGGCCGCGACCCGGACCGGCCCACATACGGCGAATTGCATCGGCTGGCCGCTCAGCAGCTCCGAGCGGGTGCCTGAAACCGTCGTCGCGGCTGCTGCGCCATCGAGCTTGATTCGCGGTCCAGCTCCGCACGGGATCGTGAGCGGTGCCTGGGCGTTGTCTTTGCGCCGCTGGACCCCGGGAATGGTCACTTCGGTGATCTGGAGTGGCAGCTGGAGCGGTGAGAACGCCAGGGTAATCCGGTCGGTCCGCATGGGCCGGAAGTGCATCGTCGTTTTCGCGGCGGCGATCCAGCCGCCGCCAAGCTGGTTAGGCGCGGTACCGGTGACGAAGACCTGGGCCGGCGCGGCTGCCCCTGGAGGCCGGGTGATCATGATCTGGCTGATGGTCCGGCGGCCGGTCCACGAGATGGTGAGCGACGGCCTCCGGTCGGTCGGTGCGGCGATCCATGCGGTCAGCGGGTCACCGTCAAAAGCGGCGCGCGGCAGTTGCTGCGGCGCGTTCATCCAGGTCGAGCTCGCCTTGACGTTAGGTGCGGTGGCGGTGCCGCGGGCGTATGCGTCGATGATGGCCGGATCGGTCACGGTGACGCTTCCGTACAGTTGCGCCCGGTGCGGCGTTTGCGCGAAGAAGGTGTGGTTGAAGCCGAACTCTTCTTCCACCGGCCTGGTGAGCTGTGGCGAGCAGACCCAGCGGGACAGCGCCGGCATACAGTCTGAGGCCGGCATCTCGGAGCGGGTCACCACGGTGGCCGTCGGATCCTGGCCGGAGGGTGCGGCGACGTCAGGAAGCCGGATCGTGCGGCTCGCCGATATCCCGGCCACGGCGATTTCGGAGATCGCTACCTGTGAGCCAAGTTTCGGATGTGGCGCATACGCCAGGCCGACGATCTTGATGCGCAGCCACGTCGTCTGGCCAGCGGGCACCCGGACCGTCTGCGCTTTGTCGGTCTGTGCGACCGGCTGCACGATCTGGCCGGCGGCGGTCTGCACGGCCACCCGCGACACGGGCGGCCCGATCACCGGATCCACGACGAATGCGACCTTGACGGCCGGCGGGCTGAGCTGATGCAGGAAGTCGATCCTGATCCATTGGCCTGCCGGGCCGGTCAATCCGCCCGACTTCCATTCGGTCCGGTAGTCACCGTCGATCGCGGCGAACGGCAGATAGCCGGTCGCATCTTGTGCCGGAATCCCGTTGATACCCGACGCCGACGAGGACGCTGTCACGTTCTCGATGCCGTCGTAACCGGAGACGGTCAGGTAGCGGCGCCACGAGGGCTCGAGGTAATCGTCGGCGGCCCAGACCGTCGTAGCCGGGTCGTGCTCAGTCAGCGTCGCAGAACGCACGATCCGCGGCTCGCCGAACCCGACGACGCGGCGCCGCAGGCTGTCCGAGACCACCGACTGGCCCGTCGCGATGGACGGCGCGTCGGAGTTCAGCAGGACGGGCCGGTTGGCCAGCAGGCCCGCATCGGCGAGGGTCAGCAGCGTCTCGGGGGCTCCATAGACCCGCAGGGTCTGGTCCGTGGGCAAAACCGTCGCGACATCTTGCGCTCCGGAGACCTGGTAAACGAGCAATGGCCGGTAGAGCGGGTCGAACGCCGTGGTCGCGTCGTCGGGCTCCACGGATCCGGCGAACGGATGGGTCCGGTCCCAGAACTGCGCGACCAGGCGTAGTCCCGGTGAGGAGTTGACTGCCTGAAGGACCCGTGACGGCCAGGCGCCGTCCAGGTCGGATCGGATGAGGTCGTTGCGCACCAGGACATACTTGACGCCCATGCTGGCAAGTACCGGCGCGAGGCCAGCAGATCCTTGGCCGTCGGTAAGCCGCGTGTCGACCGCATCGAGCAGGCGGGTCAGCGCGACCGAGCCCTGCGGCACCACCGAGCGCGAGGCCCAGCGCGCCGTGGATAGCGGCTCCATCACGTCGTCGAGTGGCCGACCCCACAGATACTCGCCAAAACGCGCCCCGGGAACGACAAGTACCGTTTGATTTCCCGCATGCTGGTTCAGCCAGCGGGTGGCGTTCACCCAATACGCCGGAATCCGCTGGAAATCCCCTGATGACGACAGCCCGTTGGTGAAGGCGGGCAAGGCCACGCCCGCTACCGCGAACGCGGTGAGCGCGCTCACCGCGACCCGCAGCCGGGGGTACCGGAGCGGTGCCAGCATGTGGGCAAGGCCGACCGCGATCGGCAGCCGGATCATCGGGTCGAACTTGCGTACGTTGCGCATGGGCGCCAGAGGTCCGTCAAGAAGATGCCGGACGGGCTCGGCCAGCGGATTGCCAAATCTGCTGGCGTAACCGGCCGAGATGACGAGCAGGCCGAGCAGTAACGTCCACAGCAGGAATCGGCGTTCCGGCAGGCCGCGCCGCACGAGGCCGGCCAGGCCAAGGCCGGCGACCAGCCCGGTCAGCATGATCAGGGGGATCTCGACGGTGAGTTTGTAGCCCACGGGCCACCACGGCTGACCGTGGGCGATGATGTAGTTGACCCAATCCTCTGTGCCGCGGAACGTATTGGTCAGGCTGGTCACGCCGGTGGTGATGGTCGCGCTTTCTGTGTAGGGCAGGAACGAGAATCCGTACTTACCGAGCAGAGCCAGCGGCACCGCCCACCAGACGGTGGCCATGCTTACCGCCACCACCCACCAGCCCAGGATGCGCCATCGTGGCGCCGGTCTGCGTGCGCACAGCAGGTAGATCAGCGGCGGAAGGAGAACGGCGAAGGTCGCGGTGGCGTTCAAGCCGCTGGCCAGGGCGACCGCGACACCGGACCGCAGCGCGGCCCGCAGGCGATTGCCTCCTTGCACCGCCGTTATGAGGGGCAGCAGGATCCACGGCAGCATCGCGGCAGGCAGGAACTCCGACGAGAGCTGGCCGAGGAGTCCAAGACCGCGTGGACACATCGCATAGCCAAGGCCAGCGACGATCTGCGTCATGGGGGTGCCGACGCCGAGGCGGGCCGCTACCCGGGTGGTGCCCACAAAGGCGGCGATGAGGACCGCGGCCAGCCACAGCCGCTGGACCACCCAAGGTTGCAGCGCCGCCGCGTGCCCGAGCCAGAAGAACGGCCCCATCGGGAAGAAATAGCCCGCTACCTGGTCCTGAAGCTGGCCGAACTGGGCCGGGTCCCAGAGGTGCAGCGCCCGGTCGAGGAATTCGCCCGGATTGATCGCCATGTCGAGCTTGGTATCGGCGATGATCCTGCCTGGGCGGGTGAGCAGGGCAAGCACGGTGAGCAGCAGGCAGCAAACGACGATCCAGATCCTGCGCCGCAGGCGTTCGTCCACTCCGGCTGGACGGCCCTGGGCAGGCGAACTGTCCCCGGGTTCGAGGAGCCATTGGGTTACCGGCCAGATCGGCCGGCCCAGGCCGCGGGTGGCTAGCCTGGTCACCGAACTCACGGTCGCTGGCCCGCCTCGTCGACGTCGTGCCCAAGCAGGCGCTCGACGGACGTCGGCTCGCGGAGTTCCTGCGCCCCATCGGCGTGCTCCGCGAGCACGTCCCACACCGGCCCTTCCGCGACGATCGTATGGCTGCCGTCCACGCCGTCGCAGCGGATCAGCCGCGCACCTTCGCGGGTGCCCCGGGCTGTGCCGCGGTCGATGGCCGCCGCGAGCAGGGTGGCGAAGCGCTCGGCACTGCGATCCCAGCCGAAGCAAGCCGCCCATCGACGGCAGGCGGCCTGGACGTCGGCGCGGCGCTCAGGAACGGACAGTTCCTTGATCGCCTGCTCGGCTACGTTCTCTATCCGGTCCCCGTCAGCCACCAGCCAGCCGGTCTGGCCATCGCGGACCGCGTCGCGCAAACCGTCCACGTCATAGGCGACCGTGGGAACCCCCAGCGCCGCGGCCTCCAGGACGCACAGGCCCCATCCCTCGCCCTGCGACGTGTTGAGGTGCAACAGCGAGCCGGCCACGAGCGCGGCCTTGTCTTCTTCTGGAAGGTAGCCATGCATCCGTACCGCATCGCCGAGACCACGAGCCACTGCCTGCTGCGCGAGCCTGCCGGAATCGGGCCCGCGTCCGATCACATGGATGGTGGCTCCGGTGCCCGCCAGCCGGGCCGCCACGTCGAGGATATCGAGCACTCTCTTGTGCGCTACGAGCCTGCCGACCCAGGCCAGACGAAGCCCTCCCGTCGCGGCGTCCGGCGGTTCGGCGACCGAGATCCCGTTGGGGATCAGGTACACAGGCCCGGTCCAGCGCAGCCTTTCCCGCATCGCGTCCTCGGTGGACAGCGATACCGCGATACATGCGTGCCGGCGGTAACTCCACCTCGCGACCGGCCCTTCGAGCAGACGCCCGACCCACGCCATCCATGCGGGAAAGTAGACTCCGAACTGACGATCATGGACGTGGTGCATGACGCAGAACACGGGAACCCGCCGCGGCAGCACCCACGGGGTGAAGAACGGGATGCCATTCTGGCAGTCGGCGACGGCATCGAACGACCGGCGGTGCATCAGCATCCAGCAGAGGATCAGCGGGTAGACGGAGAACCGGCGACCCATGCGGATCAGCTCAACGCCGCCGCGCCGGTCCCGGCGGCGCTGGCCGGTTGCGCGGCACGTGACAAAGCACACCTTGGCGCCCCGGCCGGCCAGTCGGCGCGCCATCTCCCAGGCGTACCGCTCTGCTCCGCCGGCGTCCGGGTGCCACGGGTCGCGCCAGTTGACGATGGCGATGCGTCTGCCATCCAGTTCGAACAGCGATGAGTCGGCCAGGGTACGTTTCCTTTGCTGGGTGCCCGGGCGCGGCGGCCTGCGTCTCGTGACACTCGTCCACGTTGCCTGCGGCATGACAGTAGGGCATGGGCGACGTCGGCTTCAGCGGCTTTGTTCCTCGAGAGTAACAACCCAGTATGCCCCAGCATCTGCCGCTAGGGTGGTACACGCCTATGTTGACATCGCGACATCCGCCCGCAACCGGCTATCGGCGGGTGCGCCGAGGGTGGAGTGGCGGACCGGTGCGGCCGGCCATCCGTCCCCGGGCAGCCCTGGCCATCACGTTCGTCGTGGCCGGCCTCGCACCGGCAGGATGCGCGGCGCGCAGCAACATCGATGTCCCGGCCACGGCGCAGGCGGCCGCATGCGCGCCACTGAGAGTCACATCCGTCACGCCGGACTTTGGATTCGGCAACCTGTTCCAGAACTACGGCGACCAGAACCTCCTTGGCCTGCACTGGACCGGCGGGGACGGTACCTGGTCGGCTCGTCTACCTGACGGACAGACGCTGTGGAACATGGGTGACACGTTCATCGGGCTGGTGCATCCGCCGGATGCGGCGCACCCGGCCTGGTGGCGCCAGCCCCCGCAGACGCCTGGATCTCAGTCGTGGTTCATCCGCAATTCCGGCCTGATCCAGCTATCGCCGGCGCAGGGCGGATTGATCACGAGTACCCTCTACCGGATCTCACCGGGCGGAAGCGTCTGGTCGTGGCTGGCGGAGCCCGGGCCGCGCCTTCGCTACGGTCCTGGCGCCGCGATCGCCGAGCCAGCGGCGCCCGGTTCAAGCAGGCAGGTGCTCCGCCTGTTCAACGTGGTGATCAGCGACCGGAACCGGTCCCGCTACCCGTTCGGGTTCGACGTCGGGTCGGTGGTCGTCACCTACGACCTCACCGACTTTTCCCGGCCACGCTCGATCGTCTCCCTGCCTGCCGGGCCGGGCCGCGACCCGGCCCACCAGGTGTTCTTCGGCTCCGGTGTGCTGACCGCTGACGGCTTCACCTACGTCTTCGGCGGCACGGCCAACGACACCCAGATGAGCGCCTACCTGGCACGCTATCGGACCGGAGCGGGCGGCGACCCGTCGGCGTGGCAGTACTGGGACGGCGGCGGGTGGGCTTCCGACATCGATGTCGCCGCGCCGATCCTGCCGTACCGCGTCGGCCGGACGGGAGTCTCGCCCGGCTATTCGGTGGTCAGGCAGGGTTCGACCTATGTGCTCTTCACGGTGGCGGGCCAGCACGGTTCGGACATCGGGCCGATCGTGAGCTACTGGGCGTGCGCACCGACCGGACCCTGGCACGGGCCTTACGCCGTCTACCAGCCGCCGCAGACGGCCGGGGGCGGGGTCACGGGGAACATGCTCGCGTACAACATCCACGTGCATCCGGAATGGACGACCGGCACGGGTCTGCTGCTCAGCTATGACATCAACGACGCGCTGCCAAGCGCCACCGCAGCGGTGATAGAGGCGGACGTCAACCTCTACCGGCCGCAGTTCGTCCGCGTGAAGCTCCGGCCCGTGCGCCGCAAGGCGCCGCACGCACGGTCATAGCCGGTCAGTCCCGCCGGAACAGCACCAGGTTGACATAGCGGTCGCGAGGGCGCACGAGCCGGCCCAGCATTCCGCGCTCGGCCACGTGCGCATTCGCCCGCTGGTGGGCGGCCAGGTCGAAGGTGTCGAGCGGGACCCAGGAGTCGTCCGGCATCACCTCGCCGCGGTAGCCCCATCCGTCAAGCAGGCCTGCCACGTCCTGAATTCGCTGGTGGCGAGCCTCGAGCTCGACCAGGAGCAGCGGTGAGTCTCGTCGTATGGTCTGCTCGGCCCCACGCAGCGCGGCCGCCTCGTGACCTTCGATGTCCATCTTCACGAAGCGGACGTCGGTGAGGCCGAGACTGTCGATGGTCACCCGCCTGACCATGACGGATCGCCCGTCCCGGTGTTCCAGGGACGCGACGCCTTCCGCGCCACGCCCCCCTCGGGGAAACCAGAGCTCCGCGCTGCCCGCATGATCCGACGCTGCCGCCTCGACGATGGTGGCGGCCGGGAATCGTGCCCGCACCAGTTGCGCCAGGACAGGGTTGGCCTCGATCGCCACGACTCGGTCGGCCAGCCCGGTGAGCCGGGCTGTCCATGGCCCGTACCATGCACCGACGTCTAGGGCGGTGCCGCCGCGCGGCGCCCAGCTTCCGATCCGCGCAAGCTCGACCTCGACGCGTGGGTAGACGGCCCGCATCAGCGCGGCGAAGGCCCGGTCGGGCACGGCGCCCGCGATGGCGGAGCGGATGCTGACACCGAATCGTTCGCCGACCGGGTGCACGGACATGGCGAACGAGGTTAGCAACCAGATCCGCCCATGACTATGCGCGGTCTGACACATCTGCTCCCGCGGTATGTGCCGACGCGCCGGACGGGCCCGCGGCGCCCGTCAGCCGGCGAGCCGGTCAGTGAGCCGGTCAGGCGTCCGCCGGTCAGGTGCGACCCGGCGGGCGGTTGCCCGGCCGCGCCAGCGCGGCGCCATGCGGTGCCGACCGCCGGGGGAGGGGCCCGGCGGCGTCTCCCGGCGGCACATGCGCCTGCGGCACTTGCGTACGCCGTGCGTGCCGGCCGTGCCGCGGCCGATCGGATGACCGGTACAGGCGCTGGGCCGGACGCTCAACGCAGTAATAGCCGGCTGTCGCCACCGCGATGGTCAGCAGCGTGATCGCGGCAAAGATGCCGATGACCTCGATCGTGTTGTACGAACCGCCGTGATAGACGTCCTTCAGCCGGGTGACATCGAAGAACGCGTATATCACCAGGAACTGCCAGAGGAACACGCCGTAGGAGATCTTCCCGAGAAATCGCATGGGGCGGTTGCCGAGGAGACTGTTGAGCCGGGTTGGCCCGGGCGGCTGGAACGCTGCCGATGCGACAATCACACTTGCGACGACGGTGTAGAGCGCGGTCTTCATCTCCGTCCCCCACACGTCGGGTATGCCTATCACTTCAGAACCCGTTATGGGCGTGCAAGCGATGGCGAAAACCAGGGCGGCGAGGAGCCAGCACGCCCCGGAAGAGAAGCCGACGGTGCGGCAGAACCGGCTTACCGGGCCATCGTGCCCCGGTTCCGCGTGCGCCCAGACGGCGAGGACCGCGATCGCCATGCCCGCCGCGAACCACGTGCTCATGCGCGGGAGCGTGTCCCCGAGCCAGTACTGCCTGCTCGGATAGAAGACCACGATAACGAAGGCATAGGAGGACACGGCCAGCCAGGTGATCCCGGTGAGCAGCCGCTTCGCCCGCAGGTTCACGTCCGGGCCGGCGCGGCGCGCGCGCCAGCCGAGCACCGCGGCTATGAGGGGAAGGGCCAGGTAGAACGAGACCTCGACAGAAAGGGTCCACACCTGGGCCAAGCCGGTCGCGCCGGTGCCTTGCCACCACGGGTGGCGGTTGTAGATCTGGGCCAGGAGGAGATACTGCGCCCACGCTGACGGCGCGCGGGCGTGAGCCGCGTTCAGCGTGGGCAGCGCGATGAGGACGGCCACCCAGTAGATGGGCAGGATGCGCAGGGCACGCCGCCACAGGAAGGGACCGGCCTTCGGCCCCCCGCGGCCGAGCAGCACGGCTGCGGCCCATGGCCGGAAAAGCAGCAGGCCGGACAGGGCGAAAAATATCGGCACGCCGATGTCACCGCGAGATACCACCCAGGACGCGGGGCTCCCCGTGTAGGCGAAGCCGGTCTGACCGCCGACGTGTATGACAAGCACGGCCAGCGCGGCGATCGCGCGGATCCCGTCGAGGGCGCCCTGGTGGCTGGAGATCGGCGGGAGGTCGCGCGTGGGCTGGGCTGCTGGGACGGGCCGGCCCGTCGCGGCCGGCCGAGCGGCTGGCTGGGGCCGGTGCGCCGCGATCCCAGCCACCGGAGGCGGGGCCTGCGGCCGGGTCCGCGGCGCCATTTCTCCATATCCAGACGTCGAACCCGTTACGGTCGCACCCGGGGGTGCGGCCTGACCTGGGTCAGTGATGGGGCTTCGCCTCAGCCTCACTCGCCGCGCTCCATGACGTGACTCGTTTCCCACGAGTTCCGGTTCATGAGATCCCTCACGCTACCCCTAACGGGACATAAGCCCCTTTTGCCGGTCAACTTGTGGACCCAGGCACCAAATGACCACGGACCAGCGGGCCGCTGGTGAACACCCCGGAGCGCGTGGGCCGTTTACCGTCGCCGCAGGACCACAAGCAGGTTCCAGGTGAGGACCTCGCGCGCACCGGGCAGCCGCAGCAGCGGCCTTGTCCATCCTGGCAGGTAACGAGGCACGGCGTCGATGAGCTCCGCGTCCCGGCGGGACCGTGCCCACCGCAGCGCCCAGGCGACCGAGACCGGATAGAGCCCCCGGCCGTAAAGATTCTTCGGCGGCCTGCCGTGACGGCGCTCGTAACGCCGCGCGGCCCGGGCGCCGCCCAGGTAGTGCCAGGGTGACGTCTCGTGGCCTCCCCACGGCGACAGCCAGTTGGTGAACGCGCAGAAAATGACGCCCCCCGGGCGGGTCACCCGAACCATCTCGGCGATCATGAGCTGCGGATCTGGAACGTGTTCCAGGACATTGGACGAGAAGCTCACGTCAACCTTCCCTGATCCCACCGGAAGGTCCAGCGCGCTGCCAAGCACGCTGCCGGGCTCCGGGCTTCCTTGCCCGGCAAGCTCGCCCGCGTCGGCGTCCACACAGAATGCCCGCGCACCTGCGGCGTGCAGTGCCCTGACGAAAAAGCCGGGGCCGCCGCCCACGTCGAGCACCACCCGCCCGCGCAGCTGCGTGTACTGGCCGAGTTGCCGCACGGTGTCGTCCGCGAGCCGCGAATAGTATCCAACCGCGTCATGTTGCTCATCGCGGAACGCCCGCAGCAGGCGGACCGATCTGGCAATATCGGCGCGGAAGGCTGCCGCCGTGGCCGGCCGCGTTCCCGCATCTGGTATTCCGCTGCTCACGAGGAAGGTCTTTAGCAGAACGCGCGACGTGTCCACAAGGCGCGCGGGCCACAACTGAGGCGTCCGCCAGGCGCGTCGGCCCGCACGCCGCGCCAGGCACGCGCGGGTCGCAGGGCTCGTGATGCCTGGTAGAGACCGTCCCGGCGTCCGGTGTGCGCGGTATGCCGCGCCACCTCGCCGCGCGGCGCGAAGAAAGTTACTATTCGGTATAGCTATGGCTTGTGAGCTGGATCACGTTCTAATGTGGTGCCACGTCCCAGGCGCTCGCGGTGACTCCTGCTCCTCGGGTCGACCAGCCTGGCAAGGAGGACCGTGGTGACGAGGTCGTTCGGTCGTTGCGTCACGGCCCACGGTGATCTGATTCCAGAGCCGCCTGCCGGGGCAAGGTCAAGCCTGAACCAACTGAGCCGCAACCAGCTGAGCCGCGCGGGCGGCCTTGTGCACCAGGAGGACGAGTGCGAATCGTTGGCCTGATACTTTCCGGGGTCGGGGCTTTCTTTGTGGTGCTCGCTTTGCTGTTGCGGTTCTATGTGCCTGGCCAGGTCGTGAAGTTCCCGCTCAATGAGTACCAGATCGCCGTTCTGCACGCCACCAACGCAAGTTATTTCAGCGCCGCGAAGCTGCGCATCATCTCTGGTATCCCCGTGACCGCCACAAACACGCTACGGGGGGATGTGATAGCAGGCAGCGGGAGCACGGCGGTCTGGGATGAGTTCACGGTGGTGCGGGATGACGCCAACAACGTCAACTTCGACTACACGATACTCCGGGGGCCTTTCGACCGGCGTACCGGTGAGATGGTGAACTGCTGCGGGGCGGCGCTGAACGCCAAGCCGGCCCACATGTCCGGCCAGGGCTATGTATGGCCGTTCGGGGCGCAGAAGAAGACCTACATGGTTTTCGACACCACGCTGGCGAGGGCTATGCCGGCGACCTACGCGGGCACCGCAACGGTCGACGGCCTGAGCACCTATCGGTACGTCGAGCAGGTCGCACCCAGTCAGTCAGGTTCCCAGACGCTGCCGGGGGTGCTCGTGGGCATGAAGGACCAGCCGTCCGTCACCCTCCCCGAGTACTACCAGGCGACCAACACGTTCTGGGTGGATCCGGTTACCGGCGGCCCGGTCAGCGTCGAGGGGAACGAGACACTGACGCTACGCGACAGCAGCGGCGCGACGCGCCTGGTGCTCTTCAATGCCGACCTGAAGTTCACCCCGCAGAGCATCAAGAGTTTCGTCGACAACGACGTCAGGGGTAAGAACAAGATCAATTTGGTCACCAATATCCTGCCGCTCGTCCTGCTCATTGTGGGCGTGATCCTGCTTGCCGCCGGCATCGTGCTCGGCGTCCTCGGCCGCCGCGGGGCCGACGAGCCTGCCCGCGAAGGTGGATTCCAGCCCCAGGATCAGGGCCTGGCGCCACACTGACGCTGCCCCCGAGCGAAATAGAACACGTTGCAGTTTTGCGACTATAGACTCCGCACGTGCGGACACGGGTAAGCGAACAGTTCGGGATCGAGTTTCCGATCTTCGCGTTCAGTCATTGCCGGGACGTCGTCGCCGCGGTCAGCAGGGCGGGCGGGATGGGCGTGCTCGGCGCGCTCTATTTCACCCCCGATGAGCTCGAGGTCGAGCTGGCCTGGCTGGACGAGCACGTCGAGGGCAGGCCGTACGGCGTCGACGTTGTCATGCCCGCGTCATACGCGGGCGCGGGCCTCGAGGTTGATTCACCGACGGACCTGCTGGCCCGGCTGCAGGAGATGATTCCTGCGGGCCATCGCAGCTTCGTCGACAAGCTGCTCGCTGACAGTGGGGTGCCGCCGCTGTCGGCCGAGGGCGACGCGGGGCGGCATCTGCTCGGCTGGACGGACGCGACCGCGCGGCCGCAGGTGGAGGTGGCGCTGCGGCATCCGATCGCGCTGCTGGCCAACGCGCTCGGCCCGCCGCCGGCCGACGTCGTCGAGGAGGCGCACCGCCACGGCGTCCCGATGGCGGCGCTGGCGAGCAACGCGCGGCACGCGCGCAAGCAGGCCGAGGTCGGCGTAGACATCATCGTGGCCCAGGGCACCGAGGCCGGCGGTCACACCGGTGACGTTTCCACGATGGTGGTGGTGCCGGAGGTGGTGGACGCGGCCGCGCCGCGCCCGGTGCTTGCGGCCGGGGGAATCGGGCGTGGCCGGCAGGTCGCCGCCGCGCTCGCGCTCGGTGCGGAGGGCGCGTGGACGGGTTCGGTGTGGCTGACCGTCGCCGAGGCGGACACACCGCCGGCCGTCCGCGCCCAGATTCTGGCCGCGACCTCACGTGACACGGTGCGCTCGCGGTCGATGACCGGCAAGCCCGCGCGGCTGCTGCGCAACGACTGGACCGCCGCGTGGGAGGGCCCGGACTCGCCAGGCACGCTGCCCATGCCGCTGCAGTTCATGCTGATCTCCGATGCGCTCAGGCGCACCTCACGGGCGGGCGCCACGAACCTGATGGCGATGCCGGCCGGCCAGATCATCGGCTCGATGAACCAGGTCAAGTCCGCCCGCGAGGTGATCTTCGAGATGGTCGAGGAGTACGTCGAGACGATCGAGCGGCTCAACCGCATCACCGCCGGTTAGCGCGCCGGAATCCGGCGATACGCGCCCGGTCGCGGGGCGGCCTCGGTGAGCCTCCGCAGCCTCACCGAGCCTCGGCGAACTCATCGGCCGTGAAAGACCGCGGGGCGCTTCTCCGCGAAGGCGCGCGTGCCCTCCTTCGCATCCTCCGACCCGATGACCGGCCAGCCGATCGCGTCGGAAATCTTCAGCGCCTCTTCCTCCGCCATCGCTTCCGTCTGCCGGTAGCAGCGCAAAATGGCCTGCACCGACAGCGGGCCGCACGCGGCGATCTGGTCCGCGATCTCGCGTGCGACATCAAGCGCGGTGCCGTCGGGCACGACGCGGGTGATCAGCCCCATGGCGACCGCCTCCGCCGCGGTGATCGGCCGCCCGGTGAGCAGGATGTCCATCGCGTGGGTGTACGGGATCTGTCGGGGCAGGCGGACCGCGGAGCCGCCCATCGGGAAGAGGGCGCGGCGGGCCTCGAACAACCCGAGCGTGGCGCTCTGCCCGGCTACCCGGATGTCGGTGCCGAGCAGCAGTTCGGTACCGCCGGCCACCGCGTGGCCTTCCACCGCGCACACCAGCGGCTTACCGGGCCTGGCCTCGCGGAGCAGTCCCTTCCAGTGGAAGTTCTCGATCTCGCCGGCGCGCCGGCGCACCCGCTCGTCGGCCGGCGGCCCCGCCGAGTCGAGCGCCTTCAGATCCGCGCCCGCGCAGAACTCTCCTCCGGCGCCGGTCAAGATCCCGACCCGCACCTGCGGCTCGGCGTCGATGTAGGCGAACGCGTCCGCCATCCCGACGAGCATGTCGGTGCTGAGCGCGTTCTTCGCGGCGGGCCGGTTCATCGTGACGATGACCACATGCCCGTCCCGGTCCACGTCGCAATGCGGGGTGCCGATGGGCAGCCGCTCGACGCCTGCAGTAGCGCTCATGCTCGGTATCTTCCCTCCGGGCGCACCGGCCCACTGATCGCCTGCCCTGTTCACCGGGTTCCGCGGCCAGGCCCGGCGCAGGTTCAAAGACCGCCACCGGCTAGTTTCGAGAACAGATTCTAGTTAATGTCCGCGATGCCGGGCACCCTTGTGACCAGAAACGAGAACGTGATCTACTTACGCTGCGTGGTGTTATCTTTCTTGGCATACGGGCGCGAGGAGGGTGGCGCGGATGGGGTCCCTGGGCTTCTGGCGGCTGGCTCAGGAGCAGCCGGACTGGATCGCGGCGGTTGACCCTGACGGCACCGAACACACGGCCGGCGACCTGCTGGCGCGGGCCAACCAGCTGGTGCACGCGCTGCGCGATCGCGGGCTGCGGCCGGGCGACGGGATCGCCGGCCTGATGCCCAACGGCGTCGGCGCGCTCGAGATCTATGTCGCGGCGCTCCAGGCCGGCTGGTACTTCACCCCGATCAACTGGCACTACACGCCGCCGGAGATCGCCTACATCGTCCGTGACTGCGGGGCCAAGGCGCTCATCGCGGACAGCAGGTTCGCCGCGCACGCCGTCCAGGCTGCTGACGAGGCGCAGCTTCCGCCGGCCGCGCGCTTCAGCCACGGCGAGGTGCCCGGATTCCTGCCCGTCGCGCGGCTGCGGGCCGGCCAGCCGGCGTCGATGCCCGATGACCGGACCGCGGGCGCCACCATGTATTACACGTCGGGAACCACGGGCCGGCCGAAGGGGGTACGGCGCGCGCTGCCACCGCTCGACCCGGACGACACCGGGGAGCTGATGAGCGTACTGCTCCAGATGTTCGGCATCACGGCCGGGCCGCCCAACGCGCACCTCGTGACGTCGCCGAACTACCACACCGCCGTCACCCAGTTCGGCGGCACCGCGCTGCAGATGGGCCACACGCTCGTCTACATGGACAAATGGGATCCGGCGGAGACTCTGGCCAAGGTTGAGCGATACGGCGTGACCAACTCGCACATGGTGCCCACCCACTTCAAGAGGATGCTGGCACTGCCCGGCGAGGTGCGCGCGCGGCACGATCTGTCCTCGATGAAATGGCTGATCCACGCGGCGGCGCCGTGCCCGGTGCCGGTCAAGCAGGCGATGCTGGAGTGGTGGGGCCCGTGCGTCTACGAGTACTACGCGGCAACCGAGGGCGGCGGCACGATCGCCACCCCGCAGGACTGGCTGGCGCACCCAGGCACGGTCGGTAAGCCCTGGCCGATCAGCGAGGTCCGCGTGGTCACCGACGAGGGCCGCGACTGCGGCCCCGGCGCTCCAGGCACCATCTACATGAAGATGGCCACCAGCGATTTCGTGTACAAGGACGACCCGGAGAAGACGGCGGCCAGCCGGATGGACGGTTTCTTCACCGTCGGCGACATCGGGTTCTTCGACGACGACGGTTTCCTGTACCTGTGTGACAGGAAAGCCGACATGATCATTTCGGGTGGCACCAACATCTACCCCGCCGAGATCGAGTCCGAGCTGACGGTGCATCCCAAGGTCGCCGACGTGGCTGTCTTCGGTATCCCGGACGACGACTGGGGTGAGCAGATCAAGGCCGTGGTGCAGCCCGCCGAGGGCGTCGCGCCAGGACCCGCACTCGCCGCCGAGCTGATCGGCTCGCTCGAGGGGCGGCTGGCGAAGATGAAGTGGCCCAAGTCGGTCGACTTCATCGAGGAGATGCCCCGCGACCCGAGCGGCAAGCTGCTCAAACGCAAGCTGCGCGATCCCTACTGGGCCGGTCGTGTCAGTGCCATCTGAGCCGGCCGGCCTGTTCGCCGACCACGCACTCGAATTCCCGGGCGGTTACACGCGCTCGACCGGGCCGGTGATCGGCCGGTTCCTCACCGAGCTTCGCGACGGCCGGATCGTCGGCGTCGCCGCACCCGACGGGAAGATCCTGGTGCCGCCGTTCGAATACGACCCGGCGACGGGCGCATCCGTGGGTGGCGGCCCGGCGAACGCCGAGACCGGCCAGTACCGGTTCGTGCCGGTGGGACCCGCGGGCACGGTCACCGCCTGGGCATGGGTCAGGCGGCCGCGCGACGTTCATCCCCTGCGGCAGCCGTTCGGGTGGGCACTCATCCGCATGGACGGGGCTGACACGGCGCTCCTGCACGCCGTCGACACCGGCGGCAAGGAGAAGGCGATGCGGACCGGGCTGCGGGTGCGCCCGCGCTGGCGGGAGGCGAGCCAGCGGGTCGGCCATATCCGCGACATCGAGTGCTTCGTGCCCGAGGTGACCATGCTCACAGCGCCGTCGCGGGTGGACTACCGGCTGCCGGCCGGGCGCGCGCTCAGCCGGTTCCTCGAGGGCATCGCGCAGGGCAAGATCCTCGGTCACCGTTGCGGTGTGTGCGGCCAGGTTTACGTCCCGATGCGCGGCCTTTGCCCGGTTGACGGCGTGCCCACCAGCGAGGAGGTGGAGGTGCCCGACACCGGGACGATCACCACGTTCGCGGTGAACAACATCCCGGACCCACGCGCGCCGCAGGTGCCGTTCGTCGTCGCCCACATTCTGCTCGACGGGGCGGACACGGCGATCCTCGCCCTGGTCGGCGGGGTGCCCGCGAACCAGGTCCGGATGGGCATGCGGGTGCGCGCGGCGTGGCGGCCGCGCGAGGAGTGGGCGCCGTCGATGGCCAACATCAGGTGGTTCGAGCCGACCGGCGAGGCCGACGCCCCCGCGGAGTCCTGCGAGGGACACTTCTGATGGCCGGGCGTGACGTGTGATGGCCGGGCGTGACGTCGCGGTCGTCGCGTTCGCGCAGACGAAGCACGCCGCCGCCGACAGCGGCCTGAGCGAGACCGAGATGCTGCAGCCGGTCATCGCCGAGGTGCTCGGGCAGGCGGGCCTGGCCTGCGCACAGATCGGTTTCACCTGCTCTGGTAGCTGTGACTACCTGGCGGGCGCGCCGTTCTCGTTCGTGTCCGCGCTCGACGCGGTCGGTGCGTGGCCGCCGATTTCCGAGAGCCACGTCGAGATGGACGCGGCCTGGGCGCTGTACGAGGCGTGGGTGCGGCTGCAGCACGGCGACATCGACTCGGCGCTCGTCTACGGGTTCGGCAAGTCGACTCAGGGTGACCTGCGCGAGATCATGACGCTCCAGCTCGACCCGTACTACCTGGCGCCTCTCGGGCTTGATCAAGTCTCGCTCGCGGCCCTGCAGGCCCGCGCCTACCTGGAGGCGAGCGGGCGCACCGAGCGGGACCTCGCCGACGTGGCCGCCCGCAGTCTGCGCGCTGCCGCGGCGAACCCGTACGCCGTCCAGGCCGAGGCGCTGACCGTCGACGAGGTGCTCGCGCAGCCGCACGCGGTAACCCCGCTGCGGCCCGCGGACTGCGCTCCCATCACCGACGGCGCCGCCGCGATCGTGCTCGCCGCGGGAGACCTGGCGCGCCGGCTACGCGAGCGGCCGGCCTGGATCCGTGGCATCGACCACCGGATCGAGGCGCACTACCCGGGCGTCCGTGACCTGACACAATCGGCGTCGACCGCCCAAGCGGCGCGCGCCGCGTCCGCCGGCTCTTCGGGTTCTTTGGGTTCTTTGGGTTCTTTGGGATCCGCCGGGGCTGTCGGGTCTGTAAGAGCCGCCGGAGCCGTGGAGGCCGTAGGGTCTGTGGGGTCTGTGAGGACCGTTGGGGCCGTTGGGGCCGCCGGGTCTGTGAGGGCGGTGGGGTCTGTTGGGGCCGCCGGGGCTGCTAGGCCGGACGTGGCCGAGTTGCACGCACAGTTCAGCCACGAGGAGCTGATCCTCCGAGATGCGCTCGGCCTCGCCGGCGACGTCCTCGTCAACCCGTCAGGCGGCCCGCTCGGCGCGAACCCGGTCATGGCGACGGGCTTGATCAGGATCGGCGAGGCTGCTGCCCGGATCTTCGACGGCTCCGCGGCCCGCGCACTTGCCCACGCCGCCTCGGGCCCATGCCTACAGCACAATCTCGTCTGCGTCCTGGAGGGCGAATGATCCCGAACGGCTGCCGCGGATGCGCCATCCGCCAGTGCGGCTGGCGCGGATGTGGCGGCCGGTGTCGGGCGAGCGGGGCGGCGCCCCGTGGGTAACCGTTGTGCGGTCATCGGTGTCGGGCAGACGAAGTACCGCACCAAGCGCCAGGACGTGTCCATCGCGGGCCTGGTCCGTGCCGCCGCCCTCAGCGCGCTCGACGACGCGGGGCTGGAGTTCGCCGACATCGAGGCCGTGGTCATCGGCAAGGCACCGGACCTGTTCGAGGGCGTGATGATGCCCGAGGCGTACCTGGCCGACGCGCTTGGCGCGGTGGGCAAGCCGATCATCCGGGTGCACACCGCGGGCTCGGTGGGCGGCTCCACCGCGCTCGTGGCCGCGAGCCTCGTGCAGGGCGGTGTGCGTGAGCGGGTGCTTGTGGTCGCCTTCGAGAAGCAGTCAGAGTCCAACGCCACCTGGGCCCTTTCCACCCACCTGCCGTTCAATTCTTCCCTGGTGGTGGGCGCGGGCGGTTACTTCGCCCCGCACATCCGTGCTTACATCCGCCGTTCGGGCGCGCCGGACCACATCGGCATGCTCGTCGCGGTGAAGGACCGGCTCAATGCGCTGCGCAACCCCTACGCGCACCTGAAGATCCCAGGCATCGACGTCGCTATGGTGCGTGCGACACCGATGCTCTGGGACCCGATCCGCTACCTGGAGACCTGCCCGTCCTCCGACGGCGCGTGCGCGATGGTGCTGGCCAGTGAGAGCGCCGCCGCCGCGGCCCCGAACCCGCCGGCCTGGGTGCACGGCACGGCGATGCGCAGCGAGCCGATCTTCTTCGCCGGCCGGGACACCGTGAACCCGCAGGCCGGCCAGGACTGCGCGGCCGACGTGTACCGGCAGGCCGGCGTCACCGACCCGCGCCGCGAGTTCGACGCTGCCGAGGTCTACGTGCCCTTCAGCTGGTACGAGCCGATATGGCTGGAGAACCTCGGCTTCTGCGCGGAAGGTGAAGGCTGGAAGCTGACCGAGGCGGGTGCGACCGCGCTGGACGGCGATATCCCGTGGAATCCGTCGGGCGGGGTGCTCTCGTCGAACCCCATCGGCGCGTCGGGGCTGATCAGGTTCGCCGAAGCCGCGCTGCAGGTGCGGGGCATGGCCGGAGAGCACCAAGTGCCTGGCGCTCGCCGCGCGCTCGGCCACGCGTACGGCGGCGGCGCCCAGTTCTTCGCCATGTGGGTGGTCGGGAGCGACAAGCCCTAGCGATGCGCCAGACCCCTCTACTGACCTTTACGAATACCGTTTGCCATCGTTGGACAATGTTGGCGTTTGTGGGCTATCTGACGGCTCACAGACGGCCCAGGGCCGATCTTCATTTGCCCCCGCGCTGACTCTGCGTGGGATCACACCACGTAACCAAAGCGGGCTGCCGCATGCGCTCACAACGCCGCGACAGCCCTTGATCCCCAACCTGACCAGACAGGCCCGAATCTACCCCTCACCCTTACGTCCCACTTGGCCCGCTGAGCGTGCCGCCGCCCGGCTATTACTCGCCTGAGGTGGGCGCCGCCGCGCTGGCGGCCGTGCTCGGACGGTGCGGTCCGGAGGTTAAGGCACCGTGTAGCGGGCGAGCAGCGGGATGAGTACCTGGGCGTCGGGGCTGCCCCAGCCGGTGACGGGATCCCAGCCGGGGGCCGCCTGGTAGCCGGTGATCGTCGTAGGCGGGAACTGCACGGTGCGTGCACCATCTCGACGTCCAGCACCTCCTCGCCGAAGGCCAGCCAGGGGGAGCGGGCGCCGGCGAGCGTGGTGATGACCCGTATCCGCGCGGCCGGCAGGTGGAACATGTTGTCGAAGGCCGCCATGTCCTGGCGCATGTCGGCGACGTCGGGCGGGTTCAGCTGCGATTCGGCGAGTTCGGGCAGCACGACGGTCTCGCCGCGGCCGTTGATCCCGCGGTCGAGGAGCGGCTTGATGCCATAGGCCACCTGGAGCTGCTGCGGCGTGTAGCAGGTGGTGACCGAGTTGCAGTCGGCGGTCGAGCTGGGCGGCGGGGCGGCCCGCTGCCGGGCTGGTCCGCCGCTGCTGGCTGCGCCTGTCTGGGCCGGGCTGCAGGCCGTGGCGAGCAGGGCGGCCAGCGGTATGGCCGCGGCCAGCAGTCGCAGCCGCCGGCAGCGCGGGACGGCCGCGCGAGACTTGATCATGCTGTGCTCCTAGCGTTTTGGAGGATGTCACTTGCCGGGACCATGCGCCCGCGGCCGGGCCGGGTACCGCCCGGCCGGATGGCCGGATGTCCGGTCAGGCCGCCCGGCGGCGAACCAGCCAGATGGTCGCGGCGATCAGGAGCACTGACAGCGCGAGCAGCCAGCCGCCCTCGATCCACTGGAACGGCCAGAACCGGCTGACCGGCTGGTAGCTGGTCCACTGCGTGTAGCCGTGCTGGACCAGACACTGCGTGGGGGTGAGTCCCTGCACCTTGCCGGGCGCCACCGAAGAGGGAGGGCAGAGCTGCGTGAGGAGCTGCTGAGAGGGTTGGCCGGGGAAGGCGAACCTGCCGCCTTTGGTCCACCACTGGCGCACGATCCACGCGGAACTGGGCACGTTCGGGTTGCTGGTGACCAGCGGCGTCGCGTAGTGCCAGCGCAGGTACAGGCCGGCTGTGAGGGCGAGCCCGGTATAGGCGGCCAGGGTAGCGACGATCGCGGGGACGACACGGCGGGTGAGCATGCCGGCCAGGGCGCCGATCGCGAACGCGGCCAGCGTCCAGGCGGCGAACGTGACCCAGCGCAGGTCGAACAGCTCCGGAGTGAACGGGGAATTGTTGCCATCGGAGAAGAACGGCTGGACGTACCAGGAGAACACTAGGCTGGTCACCCCGGCAGCGGCCGCCACCGTGACCGCGAGCGGTACCAGCTTGGCCACGGCCCAGCGCCACCGGCCGAACCCCAGCGTCCAGGTGCACCGGAACGTGCCGGTCTCCAGCTCCCGGGCCAGCACCGGCGCGCCGATGAACGCCCCGATCAGCGCGGGCACCGTCTGCAGCATGACCGAGGCTGCCAGCGCCTTGTCGCCGTAGGCGAAATTGAAGTCGCCGACGGTGAGAGTGAAGTTGTTGAGCATATCCGCGCAGGCAGGAGAGCTGGTCGGCTGGCAGCCGGTCACGGCGGCGTAGGCGTGGTGCGCCTGCAGGCCGGCGATCCACAGGTACACGGCCCACGCACCCAGCAGCGCGGCCACGCCAGCCAGCGCGACCCGGTGCTGCCGCCAGGTGACCCAGGCCATCCGCCGCCACGGCAGCGGCCGCGGGCTCGCGGCCTGCTCCGGACGGGCGGGCACGGTCAGCGCGGTCATCGCGTCACCTCCGTCTCAGACTCCGGTGTTCTCGGCGGGGCGGCCGGCGCCGCAGCGCCGGGCTCACGCAGGTAAGCCAGCGCGAGTTCTTCCAGGCCGACCGGACGAGCCGCCCAGCCGGGCGGGACCGGATCGTCCGCGGTGGCCCGGACCAGCAGGTGGGCCTGCGCCCCGGCCCGGCCGGCATGCACCACCGGCCGTCCGGCATAGCTGCCGGCCTCGGCGGCCGGACCGGTCAGCACCCGGTGGGTGGCGAGCAGGTCCTCAATCTCGCCGGCCACCTGCACCCGGCCCCGCGACAGCAAGATCAGGTAGCCGGCTACCCGCTCAAGGTCGGCGAGCACGTGCGAAGACAGCACCACCGACACGCCGTCGGCGGCCGCCGCGGTCAGCACGGTGGCCATGAAGTCGTGCCGGGCCACCGGGTCCAGCATCGCCACCGGCTCATCTAGCACCAGCAGCCGCGGCCGCAGGGCCAGCGCCAGGGTCAACGCGAGCTGCGCCCGCTGGCCACCAGAGAGCCTGCCCGTCTTCCGCTTCAGCGGGATGCCCAGCTCTCCCAGCCGGTCCTGCGCGTAGGGCTGGTCGAAGCGCCGGCTCAGATTGCGGGTCAGGTGCAGCATGTCGGCGGCGGACAAGTTCTTGTACAGCGGCGTGTCCTGCGCGACGAACGCGATGCCGTCCAGCGCGGCGGGCGACCCGGGCGGCCGGCCGCCGAGCACGGTGACGCCGCCCGCGGACGGCGCCGCCAGGCCGACCGCCAGGTTCAGCAGCGTGGTCTTGCCCGCGCCGTTCGGGCCGGCCAGCGCGGCCACGTGCCCGGCCGGTATCGCCACCGTGCACTCGCGCAGCGCCCAGGTGCGGCCGTACCGCTTGCCCAGGCCGATGGTCTCGATGACGTTCATCTCATGTCTCCTCCTCGTGGGTGGCAGTGACTGTGAGGTCATGGCAGCCAGCGTCCCGGCCGGAGGCGGCGGGCACATCACGCGCCGGAGGTAGCGCGGGTCCCTCGCTGGAGGGATACGCCGGAGAGGTGCGCGGAGGTAGCGTGCAGGTGTGCTGGACCGCGTGCGACGCAGGGCGTGGGGGCTATCGGGCCGGCTGATCGCCTCCTACATCCTCGTCACGCTCGCCGTCGTGGTGCTGGTCGAGGCGCTCGTGCTGGGCTTCCAGGTACCCTCACTGGCGGACAACGGCCAGCTGCAGGCCCAGGTGGACGCCACCGCGCAGAGCTATGGCCAGCAGCTCTCCCAGCGCTATCCCGGCGGTCTGCCGGCCGGAACCGTGCTCGGCGACCCCCGCCAGCCAGCGCGGCCGGGCCTGGCCCGGCCAGCCCCGGACGGCACGCTGGTCGTCCCGGCGATCACGGGCCCGGTCCATAGCGACCAGGCGGTCACCGCGGTCGTGGCGGTCGCCGCCGACGGCACGGTCATCGCGTCCTCCGCGCCATCGGTGTACCAGCCCGGACGGGCGGCGGCCAGCGAACTCCCCGCCCCGGCGACTGCGGCAATCGCGTCCGGCGCCACCCACACGACCATCAAACGCCCCAGCGTGCCCACGCCGCACGGCAGCGTGCTCTGGGACCTGGTCTGGACGACGGGCGCCGGCACCAGCAAGCCGCCGGCCAGCGCCCCGGGACTGGTCGCCTACGTCTATGCCCAGGCGCCATGGTCGCAGCCCGGGTTCATCAGCCCCATCCGTGCCTGGGACGAACTGGGCCAGCTCGGCGAGAACGGCCCGCTGCTCTCGAGTTCCGCCGTGCTGCTCATCGCCATCGTGCCGGTCGGCGTGCTGTTCGGGCTGCTGGCCTCACGCCGCCTGGTCCGCCGGGTACGCCGCCTGGAACAAGCCACCGCCGCGGTCGCCGACGGCGACTACACCGTCACCCTGCCCGTCTCCGGCCGGGACGAGGTCGGCCGGCTGGAGGCGAACTTCACCACCATGACCGGCCAGCTCGGCTCCGCGCTGGCCGCCGAACGGCAGCGCGCCGCCGGCGACGCGCGCGCCGCGGAGCGAGCCCGGATCGCACGGGAGATCCACGACGCGATCTCCCAGCACCTGTTCGGCCTGCGGATGATCGCCGCCGGGGTGCGCCGGGCCGACCCGGACAACCAGCAGGCCCAAGCGATCGAGCGGATCAGCGAGGAGGCCCTGCGCGACATGCAGGCGCTGCTGACCGAGCTGCGCCCGGCCAGCCTGGACGGCGCCGGGCTCGCCCCGGCGCTGGCCGAGATCTGCGCGGCCTACCACGACCGGCTCGGCGTCACCGTCGAGGCCAGCCTGGACGAGGTCACCGTCCCCGCACCCGTCGAGCACGCCCTGCTGCGCATCACCCAGGAGGCATGCACCAACGCCGTCCGGCACGGCCACGCAAGCCAGCTCACCGTGTCCCTGGCCCGCCGGGACGGCCATGCCGTGCTGGCCGTCCGCGACACCGGTACCGGCTTCGACCCGGCCGCCCCGCATCCCGGCTCCGGGCTGGCCCACATCGGGGACCGGGTCGCCGAACTCGGCGGCACCGTGCATATCGACAGCGCACCCGGGCGCGGCGCGGCGCTCACCGTCCGGGTGCCGGTACCGTGACCATCCGGGTGGTGATCGCCGACGACCACCGCGTCGTCCGGGACGGGCTGTGCTACCTGCTCGGCCAGGAACCAGACATCCAGGTCACCGGCGAAGCCGGAGACGGCCGGCAGGCGGTGGACGTCGTCGCCGCCACCCGCCCGGACGTGCTGCTACTCGACCTGTACATGCCCGGCCTTGACGGGCACGCCGTGCTCGCCGCACTGCACGACGCGCCGCACCGGCCCGCCGTCGTCGTCCTCACCTCCGCCACCGACGACGAGCACCTCGTCCGCGCCATGCGCGTCGGCGCGACCTCCTACCTGCTCAAGACCGCCCCGGCCGAGGACGTCATCGCCGCTGTCCGCGACGCCGCCGCCGGCACCGCCAGCCTCAGCCCCGAGCTGCTGACCCGGCTCACCCACGCGCTCCGCCGGCCACCGCCGCCGGACCCGCTCCAGCCGCTCTCGCCACGCGAACGCGACGTACTCCAGCTGATCGCCCGCGGTCACAGCAACCGGCAGATCGCCCGGGACCTGGCGATCGGCGAGCAGACCGTCAAAACCCACGTCCGCAGCATCCTCACCAAACTCGGCCTGCAAGACCGCGTCCAGGCAGCAATCTTCTCCCTCCGCCACCAGGCGGACGGCCGGGAGCACCGGCCATAACTGTGTGGGTTTCCAGGATCCGCATGAGCACGCAGATCACCCATTCCCGCACAGGCAACTTGCCCGCGCGACGACCCGGTGCAACACACATATCAGGTGGATATCGTGCGTGGTCCGCATCGCCTCTGGTCACGATCCGTGACGACATCCAAGCACCAATCAAGATGCGCTGGACGCCTGCGGACTGATCTTCGGTTGGCGATATGGCGGGCACGACAACCCACGTTACGTATTGCAGGGCGCCGGACTATGACCGTCGGAATCCAGCAGTGCCAGGTGCGCTCGGCGTGTGACTGCCGACGGGGCCAGGTGCAGTCCCCGCACCATGTAC
>Ga0209648_10000341_pt1 | contig 34584 bp, 52 predicted proteins | sample GraSoi2013_115cm_FD_185830 | JGI IMG/M metagenome (GOLD analysis project Ga0209648, IMG submission 185830) | Grasslands soil microbial communities from the Angelo Coastal Reserve, California, USA - Sample 9_17_2013_115cm (SPAdes) (version 2) | ecosystem: Environmental > Terrestrial > Soil >...
TTGGCAAATTGGTTTTTCGACAGATATTCCCCGAAAGGGGAAAAGTGAGAATAGCCGCGTATTTACTAGTGATTTTGATGGTGGGCCTGGGTGGACTTGAACCACCGACCTCGCCCTTATCAGGGGCATTTATGGTGCTATATGCATAGTATCATGGTCAGTCGGAAATTTAGCGTCCCTGCATCAACGTTTAGGTGAGTAGGGTTTTCGCACGACGCAACTTGGGACCGGCGCCATCATGTCGCTGCATCCAGAACGTGGGAAGAGGAGGTTGCTGCGCTTCCGTACGAGCCGGGTCAGCATTCAGACCCGAAAGGCAGTAGAGCGTCTGCCTCCCAAGCAGTCGATCACACTTTGGGCAGCGCCGCTGCCTCGTGAGCAGGAGTGCCACGGCCGGAGAATTCTGTTGACGCAGAGACTCATCTCGGTTCGTTGGGAAGAATGAACCACGCTCTGCGGACTGTGCGATCACTGGCGTCATTAGTGTTGACGTCCTCGTGGCATCTGGTCAAAATCAGCTTCCTGAGGTCGTGCAGCCGTGACAACAAGGATGTCCTCCATCCCGGGGCCTTCGGCGTACGAGTTGGTGCCCTCCGATCGCGTGAGGATTTCACACTTTACCGCGTCCGAGAACACGGCAACTCTTCGTTGAGCACGCGGGAGCTGATCAAACGTAACCCCTCCGGCGGTGCCTACTCCCGGTATCGCTCGCCGCCGGCGATCAATGATCGCCGATCTCTATGGCTCCGGTTGTGGACCGCGTTCAAACGGATGCAACCGTGAAGGTGCGGCTCCCAAAGTCGCCGACAGGCGAAAATCCACACCGTGCGGAAGGCATCGTGAACGCAATCATCAAGCGACCGCCTCCGTCGCGTGGCCTTGTAAAGATTCAGCGGCCAGCGCAGCCGGGCGCGCTCAACCCATTCGAGGGGGTCCTGCATTGCTCTCCCGCGCGATGCATGGGCTTCTCATTTCGGGCTGAGCCGCAACATTTTGAATCACCTGTTCTTCCTACTTGCCGGACTTGTTCTTAGGAGACTTTTTGTTAAGAGTGGAAAGGAGCAGTTTCGCCGATGCGGGCGCGTGGATCGCACTATTGATGACTACGTCTTTGGCGCCGACTCCCTGCCCGTACAGCCTGCCGTTACCATCGCCATCCGGGCGAAGCGTCGAGCCTTCCAGAGACACCCCGGCAAACAATCCGCGGGAACGCGAATACGAAAGAACTTCAGCCCGAAGTGTGACGTCCGTCGCGGCTGCAGCGTCACGCCCCTTCGGCCCGGCGGCAGCAGCCGCGTCGGCACCGAGCTTGACCTTGCTAGTAAGAATGGATTCGGCCCCACGCCGATTCATCACCAGCAGAACGAAGTCGGTGGCCTGGCCGCCAATCTGAAACCCAACGCTGCCGCCCTCAAGAGCCATCATCGCAGGTGCGCTCCAACGCCCGTTGAAATTCGGCCCGCTCCGGCACGTCAGCACGCCTCGGCCGTAGCTGCCGCCGACGACGAAGGCGGCTTTCATCACCGAAGGCAGAACGATGACGCATTCCGCCTTGTCCAGAAGATCCTGCGGAATATCGTCGGGAACATTGAGAATCTCAACCATCACTTTGCCGGCATTCTCAATGCGATTGTTTTCGTCTTTTTGCGCATACGCGGGTAGTCCAGCCGATGCAATCACGACCAACAGTGAGAAAACTCGTTTCACGTTCTTAATCCGAAAGACAATTCAGCGAGATCATTGAATTCTCGATGCGAAACATTTCACGGGCGGGCGCGTCTGACGGAAGTTCCGGTCACTTCACCGGATATCATAATAATGAGGCTCAAAGCAAGATTAATAATTGGCGTGTGGTGGCGCAGTTTGAATCGGTGGCTCCGCGAGATTCAAAGCCAATCATGATATCCACGGGGAAGCGAGCGCATATGTCGAGGAAGCATGAAACTGAAACCCGGTGATACCGTTCGAGTCGTCGGCTCGCGTGGAACGGCGACAATCCGTGCGATTCTAACCGACGTGCATGGAGTGTTGCTTAAGACGCAGATCGATGGCCACCGGATTTGGAATCTGGACGAGCTACGATTGGTGAAGCGAGGCAGAAGCGGCCCCCGGCTCCGGTAAGCCGCCCTTGAGCACAATCTTATTCCCCGTGGTTTGACTGAATATCATGTACTCACCCGGCGCTTTCGCCGCCAACTCTTCGACCTTTGATTTCGCAAGCTCGAAACTCTCCGCTGCGGCCTTCCACACGTAAGTGCCATCTTCCATTTTGATGAATATATCCAAGGGTGCGAGCATGGGCTGGGCCTACTTTCAGGGGACTTCCGACCGTATATACCACAAATGTGACCTAATAAAATGTATCGGGTTGAACGGCAGCGGTCGGTTCGATCCCCCTACAAATCCAGTGAAGCAGGACGTAGAGCATGAACGCACCATCCGAGTTTGTGTGGGCGGGTCATCGGCGTCCGTCCGCTCTTGAGCCAGACGCATGTCTGGACGGGTCGCGCCCACGAGAGGTTGATGCTCCGTGCGAGCGTTGTGATACGTGCTGTGCGGTATTTTGCCGAAGTTGCTCGAGATGAAGCGTTGCCCCTGAAGCCAGCGCCATTTCCAACCACTGTTCCGTTGAGATCGGTGCCTGTTGCGGCCCTGTCGCGTTCGTACGGCCTATTGATTGCGGTGTCCAACATCGCCCACCCAGTGAAGGAGCACGTAGAGCATAAACTCCTAAAGAGACAGCAAGCGTCCAAAAGGGAATAGTTTTCCGGCTGGCTGTTATAGCATTCTGTTCCGAAATGAAAATGAAAGAACTCACACCCAAACAATTATCCGCCGTCCCCTGCCCCCTACGTGTGGGGTCGCTGCCGGGCGGCGATGTGTGCTGGTGACGGGTGTTCCGCGCACACGGCCACACGTTGACCGCTGCTGAGGCCGTGGAAAATGGGAGATTCAAGTCCGCTAATGACCCAGCTACGAGACCGTGTTTCTCAAACGAAAAGATGCTGTGAAAGTGGATTCCGCATTCAAAAGAGGGGTTACGGGGTGCCGGAACTTGAGCTAAGGGAGTTGGATTAGTGGCACCCGTTTTAGGTCAGCGAGATTCGTCAGCCTCGCCACCATGTTCTAATGAAATTAGCGTTCACCCGTGAAGTAAAACTGTCTTAAAGAAGACAGTCTGAGAATTTAGCTTTTGCACTTTGGATGCTCGGAACAGACATGCGACATAAACTCAGCATCGCACTGCTGTTCGAAGGCGTCTTTCATTTCGGCAATCGTATTGCCTGCGGGGAATCCTAAAGGATGGAACTCCCACGCGCATTCGGAACAAGCCCAGCCCATGAAGCGTTCTCTTTGAACCCACACCATCACCCGCTTTGCGGCGGGACCCTTCCGACTAGATGGTGTTCCCACGGCGCTACCATTCGTAAAGGTGTGCACCCTGAGCGACTAACGGGAATACGCGCGTGGTCGCTCCCCGTTCTTTAAATTTAGTTAGACGTGCCAGCTTTTTGTGACCTTGCTTCGCCTTCATCGTGAATTGCGCTCTTAATCTTGGACAGCATATCGGGCGGAATGCTTTCCATGCTGTGGGCTGTCTTGGCGTGTTCGGCGGCTTTTCTCAGAACATCGTGTTCGGACTCTCCGCGAATTTCAAAGTCGCATCCGGGTGCTACATCGGCGCAATTCAGAATTTTTGACATGAAGTTCTCCTCGGGAAGCGGCGGAGCCAGGGCAGGTCTAAATGGTAGGTCTCTCATTGCGCTGGGTCAACCACGGCGGTTCCATCCAAGGCCGGTACGGGCTGACCTTTGTTCCTACCCGGTTCGAGGTATTGTTTTGGATATACAAAAACTGTACGTTCAGACCGAATGGGGGTTTTCTGTCCACTCCCCTCCCTCACTCTTAGTCCTTCTGCCCCATTCACATCTGGAGGCAGGAATGGCGAAGCAACCAAAACAACCAAGCACGGAACGGTCAAAAAAATCATCAAGTCTCCCGACCCGAGTGTGCCAGAAAAGGCAGAAGTCCAAGTTCACGAGGCGGACGAACTTTACAAAGAGATTCGCATTGAAAACACGCTAGAGGATGAGCGCGGCAAGAAAGTGAAGCTCAAAGAAGATGCCCCTGTAGATATAACCGTTGAAGCCGACACGAAGGCAACGACGCCCGATAATAACGAAAAACGCTAAGTTGGTGAACGCGGCCCCAGAGTATTCTGAAAATGCCCAGTGTCCTAATCGTCGATGACAGCCCGGACGTGCGACACGTTGTACGGACGTTCCTTGAGCGCGATGCCACTTTCAAAGTTTGCGGCGAGGCCGGTGACGGTCCCGAGGCTATCAAGAAAGCAGAAGCACTGAAACCCGACTTCGTTTTACTGGACCTTTTGATGCCTGGAATGAATGGCATCGAGACAGCAAAAGTCCTCAGACGGCTCCTGCCCAAAACACGAATAGCTATCTTCACAAACTATATAGATGACTTTGGCACCGGCTCGTCATCAGCGGTCGGTATTGACTGTATTATCGCAAAGGGCAGTCTGACCGACATGGCAAAGTCCCTGAAAAAATTGATTGGCCGCAACGCAAACTGACTCAATCTTGAGCCGCATCTCGCTTCGCCACAAAGATCGCAAATAATCATGGATTTTCCCTGAATGAAGCCAGAACTATCCCAAGTCTGGACGTTCCACTTCTTCCTCTTCTTCCTCTTCGAGCAGCCGCCTCAGGGCTCGCAATGGCCGCTCGCCCGCCTCGCCGATGCAGGCCACGATTGTCTCGGTCAGTTCTTTGTTCTCAAGTAGGCTCTTCGCCTCGGCATCAGCAATTAGCCGATTGACCGCTTCAACGGCAAGTTCATGCCTCTCTTCCGCAGTGAATACCTCTTCGTTTTGGCTCATTCGGACGCCTCCAAGCTGTCGGAGAGGAAAACAGAATGACATCGAGGGGTGGTTTCCCGCCAGGAAGTACTTGCAATGACAAATCTCTAAGCGGTCCTGCGCCTCTTGCGCGGACGGTGTTTGATTCGTTGGTGTTTGGTTTCAGGAGTCTTCGCTTGTGATCTTACAGCTAAATCCGAATTAAACGTATCGGCCACCATTTTCCAAACACCATCCGACTGCTTCTTCCAAACCGCCATATCCTTACCTTGATCGGTAATCGGTTTGCCGTTGGCCCCGTCGAAGGCCATCTGATAAGTGTAGATCGTATAAGCCAGATCGCCCGCCCGAGCGACTTCCAATTTGTCGATCTCCCAATCAATGGTGAAACCTGGGCTGCCAATCAGCTTGGCCCATTCTGCCCTGATCGCGGCCTTGCCGTGGACCAGCGGCGAGTTGGGTGGGAGCCAGGTGGCATCATCCGCGTAGTTGGCAACCGCACCGTCAACATCATTTGTCTGCGCAGCTTTAAGTGTCGCGCCATCTGCCGCTCGAATAGCACGCTCGTCTTGAGCACGCGTATCTGGCAGTTCGTTCTTACAACTGGCGCAGAAAAACGACGCGAGTGTCAGCATCAACACAGTTCGATAACGGAACATCAGGCTCCTCTAAAGGGCGAGACTCGCAAGGGTACTCCTAGACCCAAAGCGAGGTCTAGAAAGTCATGCCTTCGGCTTCATTTCTTGGTTTTTTGAATTCTTCTTTGCGCTGCTAGGTCCTGGGCTGCTTTTCGCTTCAGGACTTCGCATTGTCCAATCGGGAGGAGGGAACGAGATGCGCCAAAATCCGGGGCAGGCTTTCATAAAATCAACTCCCACTTCTCGCTTCTTTGATTGGTGAGGGCTGAGATACACCACTCGACACGACACTTCCTCCCCGGTTCCGGAATGCCGAAGCATAAGTATTTGTCCAATGGATACCTTCATGCCCAGCAGAATCATGGCACCATGCGCATTTACGGTGACTGTCCGGGTTTCTTCCGAAACTCGCTTGTTGTCGGCTCCGTGCGCTAAAACGACCACAGAAACCTTCAGCATGACCCGCTGACTGCGCCGCTGAGCGTCGTTATCGCCACGGCTTTGCGGAGGGATGCCAGCCATACGCTAAAGCTACCACTGTTGCTCTCGAAATCTGTCGTTGTAGTGATTGTGATCGCTTTTCAATCAATACTTGTTGACGATACGTGGAGAATTGAATGACCACTTCATGTGGCTGAAATAAAAACCAAATTACAGGCAGAGTGAAAAAACTGCAGACGATTTAGCAGTCGCCGGTAGTGGCGTCAGGAGAACACCTTCAAAATCAATGGCATCAGGGGACGGTACCGTTACCGTGGAATTTGCGCGTGGAATGCAGTCTTGAGCGGTGGGCAAAGTTTAGAGCAGCGAAGGCGAAGGGGAAAAACTAAATCCGCTAATTTTGCACCGCCTGTACGATTTTCACAGAGACGGAGTGAGAATTTGATTCCGCCGTTAGTTCCGGCTCCTCCGCAGAAACCTCTCGATCTCAGCGCGGCATTGTTCGCACTTGTCCTCGCGTATGTGCCGCAGCATTCGCTCGAAATGACACCCTGTACCATTTCGGTTTGCATGGCCTGGGTTCCGGCCATGTCGTCATTGTCAGTTGATCGTCGGTGCGACGACTTCAAACCCAAAGCTGGCCGCATACTCAGCGGCAGAATCCCGCGTGTCGAGGTTCGAGACTTGGACATCACTGGCGGGAAATCCGTCCTCCGTGATCGGCACAAAACGCGAACCGCTCCATGCAGTTCCTTCATCAGTGGCATCCACAATAAATCCAGCGGCCAAATGCATTTTGCCGGAGTATTACCCGATTCATGACTAAAGAGCGTAGCACACTTGTTTTCTGACTGGAGGCCGGAGGAGCTACGGGCAATCAATGCTGTGGATGATGCACTCGCCAAGGGTGCCGTGCAGCGATATCAGGATTTCATCATCGCACTGGCAATCGAGCACGAGGGGCTAGGGATAAACAGCCGCTAGTGTTTTTGCCAGATGTCCACAAAGTCCTGCAAACAGATTTCATTTAGTTCATTCAATCCAGGCACTTTGAAATGCTCTTCCTGGACTCTCAAAACATTCAGAAAAATATTGTGCGAGACTCTTAGCACCTGATCTGCTTCCTTGCGCTGAGCCGTGTCCGCAAACGAGATGCCGTCATTCTCGCTGGCCGTCATTCTCGACACCATAGACGCGACCGTTGCGTGCGCCTGACGCAAGGGTATGAAGTATCCAGGTACAGTTAATTTCGCCGGCGCGGTCTGATTCGCCATCGCCACAAAATCAAGTGTGCTCCATGTATGGTTAAGTCGCTCGGTGCCACATTTTTTAAAGTCCGTCACCATAAACTTGTCCTTGACCTTTTCGAACTCCCTTTCTATTTCGGCAGCCTGCTCGGGTGAAAATGTACCCTTACCCATAGAGTTCTCACAGGCAATCATCAACTTCCGCTGGCTCACATGGTAGTAGTCTAAGAAATTCTCAATTTCTTCAGGATGCTCATGCAAATATCGCAATGTGACGGCTCGTTCGTAGAGTCCGCGCAGTAGCTTTTGAGCCGCGTGTCCGCTCCCGTTTCCACAGCACAATAAAATCTCAAAGAAATCTTTGACGCAGACCCTGCCAAACATCAAAACAAATTTGTCGATTGGCTCTGAGAAATGCGCGTCTCTGGTGAAGGCAGTAGTTATGGCCTGCTCAAGACGAGGGAATCGTTCGAGGAATAGTGCATTCCTTTTCTCAAAATCCCGCCACTCTTCTTGGAATCCAAAAATCAGACGGCTTTTACTGTGTTCTTCTTGCGTGATCCTACCTCGCAAGGCGGCGGACTCTTGGTTCTGGCGAAATAATTTGAACAACCAAACGAGCAGACAAACTACTAACAATCCAGGCCAACTCCAAATCCATAAAGTGATAATCCCCAGGACCGCCGTAAGTATCAACGGCTTTACACCCGGCTTTGCAATGACACGCTGGATGCCCTGCCACAAGAGTCCGAACGGGAAGAACAGAATCACCCCGAGAATGAAAAAGACGCTTCACACTGGTCCAAACAAAGTTCGCACGTCGGACCAAACCTCCGACCACGTAGATAGGACATGAGTAACTCCCGGACCCGTGCGCGAAGGCGGCAGAGCATCAATGATTCTTTCGCCCAAGTCAGCAGGGGATAGCTGCCGCACGTTCATCTGGAACTCCGTGTGCTTTGCAAGCCGCTATTCTCGATTCCATATTTTGCGAATCGTACGCCTTTCGACAGCAAAGCGTTAGACCAGGAGATGACGGCGACTTTCCGCTGCGGCAAAGAGAACCAATAGTTGAAGAACGATCTATGCGGGAGTTTCAAATCTTTTGACGGCGAGGGCCAAAGGCCAGGCATTTCAGGATCGTGTGTTATCGTGACCACCCCTTTTCCTCTCACCCTGGAGAGGATCATGCAGAAATCAGTTTTGCTTCGCGCACTACAACAAGAAATCCGCCGCCACGACTTCAGTTGTTTCGTAGACCAGCCGCCTTCCGTAGCGCAGGGCGGTAAGGGTGTAGTTGTCCCTGGATGTCCGACCTGCAAGAAGCGCATTAACACGATGAACCAGTTTGTGGATCATCTGGCGGAAGATGCGATGCCTGCGCTAATTGAGAAGCTGTCCACTGAATCGAAGTGCGAGGCTATCGAGAAGCCCGGCTCTCAAGAGTTGCATCAGGCGGTCATTCAATAATCCGACACAAGAGCCGTTAATAGAACTTTGAGTACAGGCGTCTTACTCGCCTAAAACCGCCTATAGGTGTTTTCGCTGTACGTTGCCACTACACGCAAGTCGATATTTCTAAAAACAACGTACTCATCTTGCGATTCCGCACATAATTGCCGCACGCGAACCTCGGCAGTGTCAACGTCATTTACTGCTTCGACCCAGCGAAATGGTCCCTTGCCGTCTTTTCTTAAAATATAGAAGAGCGTCTTCATTGTGCTCTGCACTGCTGGCTACTTGCACTTCTCCCACTGATTCAAGGGAAGGAATCAGGCTTTGAATGGCTTGAAAGCAAGAAAAGCGGCAGCCAGTCTTCCGTCAGCGTGCTGGAAGTATCGTGGTTATCGGGGATAAGAACAATCGGGTTTTCGCTGCAATTCGTCAGGCGGGATGGTTGTAGTAGGACTGTCAAAATCTCAGGCGGTCATATCGTATGTTTCTTTTCTGAGTTTCGGCACTCTTGCTCTGTCCGCGCTTCCTCAAGTTGAATCGCGAAAACCTGATGCCGCGCGGCTTCCCGAGATTCGCTCCTGGCGAACACACGAACCTGGCCGCTAATTCAACACTGCGCAACTCCTGGTCATTCATTTTGCGGAGCCGCATGCGTAATACTGTTCTTTTGATTCGCGCAATTCTTTCAGGCGATTCCCAATCACCATGATGGTCTCCTGTCTTTTGTCTTTCGTCTTTCGTCTTTCGGCTTTCGGCTTTCGGCTTTCGTCTTACGTCTTACGCGGCCACTATAATTGTCGCTGGAAACGTCGCTCTGTGCAGGGTTGTTATGTCATGCAATATGTACGTGACGGCAAGTATAGAATATCGAAGGTTGTAATCGCGTTTCACTGTTCCTTCTGGTACCTCTCAAGGAGCCAGGCATGTCATCCCCTCAAAACTTCCTCGACAACTTAGAGAATCTCCAGATTGTTACGTCGATTGCATTGGAGCACGTCCAAGATAATCGGGACCAATTCGCGAAATCCGCAACGGGCGTTCAGGTCCGACAAGCTGAAAAAGCAATCTATAAGATTCGAGTTTTGATAACGCAATTAGAAAAAGAATTTACTATTTTGGAGTACTTGATTGCCGAGGGCGGACCCGCTGATGCTACAACATCGCCAACTGCAAAATAAAATCAATAGCCGCGCCCTTCCTCTGGACTTACGCGGGAGTCCGTCAATAAGAAGTGTGAATTCAGGGTTTCGTTCCCCAGTCACCTAGTGGTGCGAGTAACTCCAGACCGATGGCGTAGACATTTTCGCGTACATGATGACTGTAGATGACCCGCGCCTCTGATTGGAGGTCCCCCTCAAGAGACTTTAATCACTAAAGTGTCGTTTGCCGACCAGCCTTTCTTGGTGACTAATCGCGCCCCTCGGCTGCTGATGTTCTCAGTCAAGGTCAATTCTGTTCTGGACGCACTGGTAAGCATCACGGCCACGGCCGTCGCACTCCTCGTCTCATGTCGTCCGGGTGGCATTGCCAATCGGACAGTCAAACCCGCCATCTGAGACGAATTGGCCGAGCGTCCTTTTAAGGATGCCTGAGGACAGGTCTGCCATCTTTAACCTTTCTGGCAGAGGAAATGGGGAACCGAATTATATCAAGATGCGTCGAACAGTAGAATGCCCCACGCCCGAAGTTGATAGCCAGCTTCCAACACTGCATTCAATTTTGAGCGTCGAATATATTCTTCGGACCTGGACGTGAGACAATCCACCCGGAGGATTCATGGATATATTGGTGGCATTGAGGCAGGAAGAAGCGAAGTGGGAGAAGGAAGTGAGTGCAGCGCAGCAACAGTTGGACACGGTGCGAGCGGCAATGAAGCTCTTAAGTGGTATGAACGGCAATGGTAAAGCGACTGGCAGTAGCACAGCCATAACGACTGCCAGTAGCAGTGTTAAAACGACTGGCGGGAAGAAACGAGTGATGTCTGCCGCTGCGAGAGCGAAGATGGCGAAGGCGCAAAAGGAGCGTTGGGCAAAGTTTAGAGCAGCGAAGGCGAAGGGGAAAAAGTAAAGCTAATTTTGCACAGCCGTCAGACCTGACATCAACGGCCAAGACTGATCGGCCAGGGCCTAGGAATCATCAGCGTCATCAGGAGCAAGCCGAGCAATGCCATGTTTTTCATGAAGTTCACCTGCTCGACCTGTTTCGCCTGTGGGTCCTGAATCGCCCAGTAATTGTGGATTCTGAACGCGAAGCCCAACAGGCAAATTATGAGCAGCGTCGCGCCGATGGTTGGGTGATACCCAAGCAGAAGGCTCGCGCCGCCCAGTATGAGCAGCGCTCCCGTACCGCCGACGGCGAGTTCCGGAGCAGGCGTGCCTTTGCTCTTTGCATATCCGGCCACCATGCTGAGTTTCGCCAAGTGGTTGATGCCGGAAATCAGGAAGAATCCGCCAGCGATAATTCGCCCGATGAGGAACGCAATGTTGATGATGTTCTGCACGTGATTGCCCTCCTTGCTCTCCTGAATTTCGCCCTAGCCGCTATGCTCCAGTCACCGCGCCCGGCGAGCGCGACGCAGGCAAATCTAAAATAGAATCTCTGAGAGGGGCAAAGCCAACGATTTATTCTACTCCGCCTTTTCCAATGAACGCGGAAAACATGAATGACATGAGCGCAAGAACCAAAAGCAGATGAATTAGAACGCCAGTGACGTGAAACACGAAGTAGCTCACTCCCCACGCTAAGAACAAGAGGACGCCTATTGCCAGCCAAAATGTGGAACCGTGCATTTTGTCTTCCTTCGAACCAGCCCGCTATCGTCTAAAGTCAAACGGGATACGATGAGTCGCTTTCGGTTCGCTGCGAAGCTCAGTCTGCCGTTGTCTTGTAGCCGAGCGCAGGCAAAGCATCGGGGCTTTCCAACTCCACTATCAGAGTAATTTCCTGCTTCGGAATAAATGCTTTGACAGACTTAACGGGGTGATCGGCCAGGGCTTCGGGCCAAAACACTACCTCTACAAAATTGCGGTCGGAAATGTCAAAGTGAGTGGCCGGGATAACAAGGTTCACGCGGTCTGGTTTAGCATTCGGCGATCTGAATATTTCTCCCGAGCCTGTTTCGTCCACCCATTTTTGACGAACATAAACTAGAGCCTTGACTTGTTTTTCTTTGGTTGTCGCCATCTGCCCTCCGTTGAACTCGATAAGAGGCCAACAACTATATACGTCATCGGGCCGAACCGGCCCCGACGATGATGTAATCAAATTCTTGTCGCGCTTTCATGAACGACCCTTGCTTGGAATTCGTTGATGATGTTTGCTGAACTGAATCAAGGCGTTGTGCGCGTGCCTGAGTTAACTCAGGTCCACGGAATGCTCCTTACCGACTTCAGGAAACCGTGTTTCGGGGATAGGAAGAAGGCGGGGCGCAAACGGCGAAGTAGTGCCCGGCAATCCTCTCGCCAAGGTTGTCCTTTCTAGCGCTCGCACGAACTGGCACAACCTCAGAACAGCATCATATGCCCAACTTCGAGTGGAACGACGTCAAGTACATCCAGCATGTCATTGGTGTGAACGTTGGCCGGCAGGTGACGTCTGAAGTCAAGGAGGGAGGTCGCTCCTGAAGCAGGAATTCCTTCCTCATTTCTGGAGATGGGCGGTGATGTTGAGGGCCCTGCCTGTGAAGCGCACCCTTCTCGTCCAAGGCCTTCGTCCTGGCTTGAGGATGGTCACATCATGCCAGCAGCATGTCAGGTCGATATCCGCGGGCGTGGCGCCAACGTAAGCTCCATCCACCTGAATGTCCGCACCGGCGGGGGTGGATGTGATATGTGCGTGTATGTCGGTCGCAGATCTCGGCGACCATAGCGACGCTTCTTCAGCGCGGTCCTCCGTCGAAACTGCCGCCACATAACCAAACAACCCTCCAGAGCCATGGCTCGGTCCGGCGGTGAAATACACTTGCGCGGCAGGCCCGCCCATGGAATCACTATTGTTAGGGCTGACATTCCCAGGGCTGAGCGCCCAGATACCTTTGATGACCAGAGGCTTTCCGCTTACATCCTGGCAGCAGTCCGTTAAATTTTCCAGTAGTCAAGTCATACGCTGCAATGTATCCGCTCGACTGAGTATCTCCGCCGCCCGCGAACTGTCCGATCAGCAGATTGTGGCTGAATCGTCCGAAATCGGCTGGAGCCACTGCCACACCCCAGGGAGCGTTCAACCAATCACCGTGTTCGAGACGCAACAAGAGATGTCCTGTGGAGCTATAAATGTCCACAAACCCTAAACCAGGGCCGTCGGTTTCTAAGGGCGAGACTCCCTGCTGGTGAATCGCATAGGTGACGACGATGTCGTTGCCGATGGCTTGCACGTTGAAAGGCGCGTATGGGCGTGGCAGGCGACCATCCACAAAGGAATTTTCAGAAAAGTAGGTATGGTCATCCGAGCAATCCCCATAGATGTAGCCGCTGCGCGTAACGCGTCCGCAATGACTCGGCGCGAGAAAATCGGGATCGTCGCTGGACAGTCCTAAACGGTGAAATGCACTGTCATAAACATCTACACGGCCCTTGGTGAAGTTGGCTGCGTAGAGGTAGGGCTTGCCATCAATGAACGCGCTGGTCAGGCCAGTGTAGCTAGATCCGTCGCCGGTTTTGACTACGGTCACAGCATGCCTTGAAGGCGGTGGGGTCCCTTGAGCTATGGCCACGTTTGGGTTCCAGTTTCTCCGATCCACTGAGAACTCGATTAGCGAACTTCTCTCGTCATAGCAGCCTTCAGAGCGACTACGCCCTTCCTCGTCTCGTGCGTTCTTTCTATTTCGCCTTAACGAATGTTTGCGTTTACGCGGACTCTGCGGCACGGACCACCGTTCAGAGTCCAACCCATTCCGTGAAATACGAAGCCAAGGTGTACGCCGCGATGTCAGTCCGTCGTAATAGTCCGCCCAGTCGGTAATCTTCCCGTTGTCTGTCCGCACGATGGAGGCCCCGTGCGCCGACACTGGAACCTGTCGTGAGAGTCCGCCGTAAAACAGGGCTCTGTTAGAGTAGCTTTAAGCGTCCATTCGGTGATTACGTGATCTCCACTCACGAAAGTTGTGTGAGTCTGCCGCAAAGAGTCTGGGTAAAGTTCCTGCGCCTTCTGGAAGAATTCCGCCGTGGTCTTTGAACGTGAACTCCTCGGCAAAACGAGTGATCGCGTCGTCGATCTCTCCGTTGTTTAGGTGCGTCAGCACAGTCAATACCACCTCTTCCCAGAGCTACCACTCCAATCGGAATTTCACTCATCTCGGTCCTCCCTTTCATTTTCTTTCCGCTTCATGGATCTCGGGGATGCGTACCAAATTCGCTCCGCAGCGGATGTCCGACCAACCTGCCGAGCTGCGACTACTCGAATCGCACGCTGTCGTTCAAGCGCGAGCAGAACGCGACATCGACGATGTTTCCAACCCGTGCTCGGTCCGCAAGGCCTCTGCGGCGCGCTCGCCGATGATGATGCAGGGGGCCATGGTGTTGCCGGTCGTCACGCGCGGCATGATCGAGCCGTCCGCGATGCGAAGGTGTTCGATTCCATAGACCTTAAGTTGGGCGTCTACGACGGACATCGAATCGCGCCCCATTTTCGCGGTACACGTCTGATGCCAGTAAGGAGCAGCTGCATCGCGAATGAAGTCTTCTAGTTCAGCACCTCTCAGGTTGCCAGGCATGACCTCGCGTCTTGTGAAAGGTCGAAGCGCAGCCGCGTTGCCAATCTCGCGGCAAAGTTCCACGCACGCTACTGCGGCCTTCAGGTCGTCCGGGTGGGACAGCGTATTGGCCTCGATCTGGACAGCATCGTCAGGGTTAGGTCCAGTCAAGCGAATCTGGCCTCGACTTTTCGGCCGTACGAGACCTCCAAAGAATGTCCAAGAAGCCGCGGGTGGATTGAACTTGGCGCCTGCCTCGGCACTGCAGATCGGTAGTTCTCCCAGGCAGGTCTGCAAATCCGGAGTCTCGAGACCAGGATCGCTCTTCCAGAAGAACGTTGCCTCGCCTCCATTGTTGCGAGGAGCGAGCGGCTGCTGATACTCCCAGATACAGCCAATACCAAAATGATCCTGAAAGTTCTGACCCACACCTGGAAGATGCTGGACGACCGGTATGCCCAGGCGTTGTAGCTCAGCCTGATCGCCGATGCCAGAAAGCATCAGCACCTTTGGCGTGTGCATCGCGCCCAACGAAAGAACAACCTCGAGGCCAGCCGTAATGCGTTCGATTTTTCCGTCAAAAGCGATCTCCACACCGGTGGCTCGCTTTCCGTCCAAGTTCAGCTTGGTAACCCGTGCGTGCGTGAGCACAGTCAGGTTCGGCCGGTCCATGTAGGGGAAGGCATAAGTTCGAAAGACGGATAGGCGCTTTCCATCGCGTACGCGCAAATCGCAGATCGAGGCCCCGCCATCGCCTTCCATCAGACGGCCGTTGTTACTATCGAACGGCGGTATCCCGATGGAGCGCGCTGCTTCCACCATAGCCGGAGCGATTGGATTCGGGTCAGGCGCGGACTGCACAAAAACCAACCCGCCGGTTCCGCGGCGCGTGGGATCTGGCGCACCCTGCCAGTCTTCCATCCGGCGATAGATCTCCAGCACCGACTCATAGTTCCATGCCGTGTCGCCGGACTCCGATGCGAAGAAATCCCAATCGTTCTTATGGCCGCGTGCCCAAACCATGACATTGATGCTCGATCCTCCGCCGAGAACCTTGCCCATATTTAGCGGCATGGAACGCCCTTTGAGGTGCGGATTGGGCTGGGCCACAAACTTCCAATCGCGCTCGCTCCCGAGGTTCTCAAACCAGCGAGCCGCTTCGGTCACGCTTGGCACATCGTCGCTGCCGCCTGCTTCGAGCAAGAGGACACTGACTTCGGGATTCTCTGCCAAGCGGCGCGCCACCACGGAGCCAGAGGAGCCTGACCCGCAGACGATGAAGTCGTAATGCGACTTTAGACCGGACCTGAGCTTGCGCTGATTCACACGAACGCGCTCCACGAAATCTACTGCTGATTGTCTTTCATTGTTCCAACTCATCTTCGTGCTCCTTGCTGGTGTGAGGCCTGCCATGGCTTGTTTGCCTTGGTGGATCTCACAACTCAATCAGGAAACCGCATTGCGGACAGGGAGTTGTGCCTGTGTCTGCTTGTCTGGGCCAAATTTTGCGCAATTCTTGATGACAGAGGCAGGAATCCAACGGATGAGACATTCGTCCAGGGATCGTTATGAAGGAGGCAAACGGTGAGAGTTCAAGGGCGATTGGGTGCGATGTCCGGGATGACGTTGGGATCGACTATGTGTTGCGCGCATCTGACCGATCGTCACAACCTGCCCGCGGAAGCGGTGCCGGCAAAAGCGAACGTACCGCGAGAGCACCTCACAAAGCAAAAGCCACTCAAAGCTGCAGAAATTCCTGGCGATATTCTGTAGGGCTGACTCCGCACATCCGGCGGAACACGCGCGCAAAGTGCTGCTGCGTTTTGAAGCCGCAGGCCACCGCGACGTCCAAGACACGCGCCTCGGCCGCGCGCAACATCTCCTTCGCACGCTCTACCCTATGACGCAGGACAAAGTGATGCGGGCTCTCGCCGGTTGACTTGCGAAACATCCGCGAGAAATGAGATGTGCTCAATTCCACCGATTGCGCCATCTCGCAAAGGGTCACCTGGTCTTCCATCTTCGCGTCTACAAACTCTTTGATCCTTCGCAAGCGTGCGCAACCTAGTCCGCCTCGGTGCGTCTGCGCAGAACAGTGACGCACTGCATAACCGTTGACCAGCGCCACGGCAAGCGCCTGCTCGACGGAATCCAGAAACAGCCGACCACTCGGAAACCCTGCAATCCTCTCCGCATTCACCGACTCGACCAATGCACTCAGTCGCGCGTCAATCAGGTAATCCACTCTGCGCAACTCGACCTCACCGCCTGTTTCATTAGAGGCTGCAGTTATCGCGGCGTTCGAAATGACGATGCACAAACCGTGCAAGTCCTCGTTTCGAAACCATTTCTCCAAGTGACGAGGGACCAGGCTCATTTCACCTGCATCGTAGCTAAGTCTTGTCATCTCAGAACGGCGCAAGCCCACTTCAATGGAACCAGGCCGCAACGCCATGGCGAGAACCGCCTGATGCTTCACCCACATGCGCGGCTCTGTGACAGACTCAGGTACGTTGAGTTCAACCCTCATCCTTGCCTCACTCCTCGCTGCGTTTGATGCCGTGTCTCTAAACGGAGGCGACTGCTTTACCTTTGAGAAATTTGATGTCGGCAGCGAGGCCCAAGGCTTCTAGCAGGTTGGCTTGCACTTGCTTTGAGAGGGCGTTGATCTGGTCGACACCGAAGCTTTGGGGGCTAACCAGATACCGCAGCTGCTTCTCTCCCGCAGGAGTCTCGATAATCCGCAGAACGACGTCCGCGACGTCCTGAGCATTGCCGGCCATGGAGGAAAGTGCCGCGTTGATCTTCGCAGCGATCTGCTTGACAGCGCCATACGTATCGGTGCGGGCCTCGTCAGCAGCCATCACTATATTGCCGAAAACAGGAGTCTCATAAGGGCCGGGTTGGACAATCACGGATTCGATTCCTTGCGAGGCCAGTTCGTAGCTGTACGACTCAGCCAACGCCTCGAGTGCAAATTTGCTGGCGCAATAGAAACCCATGGAAGGAGCAGTGATGCGGCCCGCGCCACTGCTGATGTGCATGAGCACGCCGCTGCGTTGGCGCCGCATGTGCAGAAGCACGGCGCGATTTATGCGAACCGGGCCAAAAAAATTCGTGTCCATCAGACGCTGCGCTTGTTCGATGGTGACAGCTTCCGCCAGCCCCGAGACAGGGTAGCCGGCATTGTTGATGGCGACGTCGATGCGACCGGCTTTGGCGACGGCAGCATCCACAGCCCGCTCGACCGAGGCGTCGTCGGTTACATCGAGTTCAAGAACGTATATTGGCAGCGAATCCTTTTCCGCAAGCGTACGGATTTCGGAGGCATTCTTGGCATTGCGGCCTCCGGGGTCACGCATCGTCGCGAAAACAGTGTGCCCTTTGCGAGCCAGGGTTTCGGCGAACAGTCTGCCGAAGCCGGTGCTGGAACCTGTGATGAGAACCACTTGATTGGAATTCATGATTTATTCCTCCTTATGGCGCTACCGTGAACTCAGTCTGATGCCAAAAGCGAAGCAGTTGGATACAAGGATCGCGATCATGCGGAATTTGTGATGGTCTAGCAACCCTGTCCTGTTTCCTGGAGCGACCAGTCGCGCCGATCCTCCCGAATACTTCTCCCGTGAAGTATCGCCAGAGCTTCGTCGATGGCGATCCTTACCAACCAACTGCGGAAAGCGCCCTCGCAATCAAATGCCGTGACACGGTGAGATGCCGAGAACAGACAATTCTCTACAGCAATATCGGCTCGGTCAGGATTGCCAAGCACGCGGTGTGCGACAGAATGGAGCAAGCGGCGATATCGCGACGCCCGGACATAAGAAAACCTGCGATTATCCGCCGAAACTCTCGAGGCGGGAATAGCTTCGTGTGAGTGCAGCTTCAAGTTCAATGTGGACCTCACTTTCACTGCTACTTCCTAAGTTCGACGCTCTGCGTTATTTCGTCTTTTTGCCGCTCAGCTGCGGCTGGAAATAGGACACGGGATACGAGGTTCTATTCCCTCGCACTGCGCTCGCTGTAGAAGTCTGAGATTTGTTAGCGGACGAACACTTCGAACGAAACAGCTCGAGACTGAACCGCCTCGCTCCGCTCCCGTTAGTGTCTGAAGAGATTCTGGTCCGCCATGTTCTGATGACAGACTAAACAGGAGTGTTGCGGAGAACCCGTTAAAGGCGACACCAGTGCGTACGCAAGACCATGATTGGTCCAAGTGATCACCTCGGAGTTTGCGCCACTCCGATAGTGAAATGTGAGACTGCCAGAACGCACTTCTTCTCCGCCTGCGACGACCGCAGATTTGCTGGAGGCGACCAGAAGAGTGATTTTTTCGGTAGGCGTCTCGTAGGCAACGAGTGCGGCGGGACTACCCTTGTAGCTTACAAGACTTGCGCCAGCCAGCCCATAGACAGCTTTGCCGTTCGGCACAGACTGAAAGGGCAGCTGAAAGTGGAATGGGGTTTTGCCTGCAAACCAAGCGTTGACCACCTCGGGCGAATGGGAGCGGCATTGGAGTGGCAGGGCCCCGGCTAGGTAACTTCGGTGAATCTCAGTCGCGGCCTCTACATAGTCCATGGCGCGTACCCTCTGGACGGCACCTGGAATGAAGACCAAACTTAGAACGAGGGCTACTGTCATGGCTGTCAGAGGTTTCCAACTAAAACTAGATTGAATAACGTGTCGCCACCAACGTGTCCAATTTTGCATGCGCCTTTTGCGACTGCGATCAGACACAGGAGAGGACCCGGAGGCTTGCTCTATGGCGGCTGCGGCTACACGGGCGCGAAGCGCCTGTGGCGCAACATACAGTGGCCGTGCTTCACGCAACAGGGACGATAGCGCTAGCTCTTCCTCCAAGCGCTCCCTGCAATTGGAGCAGACTGCCAGGTGCGCGTGAAAGTCTTCACGCTTCTGCCCAGTCAATGCATTGTCAAGGTAAAGCAGAATGTCGCTGATACCCTCATCGCAGGGGCTCATTCTGCGGCTCCCTTCGCTCCTCGATCGCGAATGCGCAGACTGCCGGAAAGAAGTGATCGGAGTTTGGATCGCGCTCTTCCGAGGCGCGACATCACTGTGCCGGCCGGGCAGCCCAAAACACTGGCGATCTCCTGGTAGGACAGCTCTCCATACTCCCGCAGCACTATGATCTCGCGAAACTCCTTGGAAAGTTGCTGGATCGCCTCTCGTACCTGCTCGCGCTCCACTTTGCTCACATACAGAGCATGAGGATCTTTGGATGCTTCGACAGCGAGCTCCGCAGTGCTCTCATCCACATCGAGCTCGACGATCTTGGGCGCGGCACGCCGTTGTCGCAACTGATTGAGCCAGATGTTTCGTAAGATCGTGAACAGCCAGCTCTTCACATTACTGCCAGGCCGCAGACTTTCAATCGCTTGGACGGCACGAACGCATGTTTCCTGTACAAGATCTTCTGCTTCGGTGCGGTCACGGCTGAGAACCATGGCATAACCGTAGAGCCCATCAAACACTTCATCGAGAACCTGGCTAAGGCAAAGGCGTTTCTCGGGTGGAAATGTTACGCCCATGTAGGACACACCGAGAAAGGCCGGAACTGAGCGAATACAAGCTCGATGATCATATTGTCCATAAAAGCGACCATTCCTTTTGGGCGAAGAGTAGTTGTCCTCAGCTCTATTTCGTCGTGTGGAACTCTCTTTTGCTGCCCTATGGGGGGACGGTTCTTGGTCGACGCAATTGTGGCCGGACCCCTCGTTTGGGAATGGTGTCGCAGACCAGACCGCCAAAAGCGTGGAGGAACTTGTCATCGTTCGTGCACAACTCCCCAAGCGCGTTTTCATCGTTCGCTCTGTATAACACCGAGCCTCGACAAGTATTCCCAGGACGAAAACACTTTATGCGGCATTTGGCGGGGCCCTGCTTCCGATGTGCGCGCATTTTCTTCTCCCGTTCGAGGAATAATGTGACCGGCGAGGTGTATTGTCTTCGCGCGCGAGACCGGATTGCGTCCGCCAAATGCTGGAGTTCTGACGTGCTTCCGTATCTGGGCCCAGAGATCATCGCTGTCATGCAAGCAGCGTGGAGCTTTGCTCCGAACGATTCACAAACTGGCCCTCGCCTGCCTTTCCGCAAAAGCGACGACAGAATCACTCCGTTGACAGTGTTGTCATCCAGTCCGAGGTGCTCCAATTTGAGGACTGTGGGTCTCCTCAACGTTTGGGTGCGTTGACGCCCCTGATGCATCCGCGCCCTGGCACGGCAACTGGTTTTGGGCCCGATTGGAAATCTTCTTGCTTTCATTGATGTGCATTCCGCCAACAAATGGAACGGCTTTTGACAACACAACCAAGAAACCATGTCGCGACGATTGAGTTGTGTCTAAACGTGTTCCTCTGGACCGATTCTTTCGGAATTCTTCGTGGTGAGAGATCTGAGTCAATTGGCGCGCGGAAACAGCGGCAGCAAAAGCCGCGCCTCACGAGAGTGGGCCTGAAAAACCTAAGTCGTTCGTTGGCTCAGAAGTTCCTGGCGATACTCTGTAGGGCTGGCTCCGCACATCCGGCGGAAGACTCGTGCAAAGTGCTGCTGTGTTTTGAACCCGCACGCCACAGCGACATCCAGAACCCGCTCCTCGGTCGCGCGTAACAAGTCCTTTGCACGCTCTACCCTATGGCGCAGGACAAACTGATGCGGGCTCTCACCGGTCGACTTGCGAAACATTTGCGAAAAGTGAGCAGGGCTCAGCCCCGCTGATTCCGCCATTTCATCGAGAGTCAGCTCGTCCTCGATCTTTGCATGCACCAACTCCGCAACCCTTCGCAACCGTGCGGGGCACAGTCCGCCTCGGTATGTCTGCACAGAACGGCGCTCCACCGCATAACGATCGACCTGCGCCAAATGCCGCAAGGACGCTCTGTGACGCTCCGAGCGCGATTCGGCTCTTCTGAGATACTCCAAAACCGTCTCCACATGATTCCGCAACAGCAGCCCAGCTTCTCGCCCGCGACCCTTCTCGAGAGCGTCGACAATCGGTTGGTGTGACTCAACAACTTCGGGCAGATCTTTCGAGACCTTTCCAAGCCCTGCGCGGATCCGCAGATCAAACGCAAGAGTGTCCCATACGCGAAGCAGCACGTCGTTTTGCGAGGCCTTGACGATGTCTCTGTGGAACTTCACGTCATGTTCTGCAAAAGCGTCGAGGTTGCCACGAGCAACCGCTGCACGCATGGCTGCTAATTCATCCTGCAGTTCGGCGGTGTAGCCCTTCAGTACGGTTGCTGCGGTTCGTCCAGCGAGTTCTTCGGTCGCGGCCCGTATCTCATAGGCCTCTTGCGTCTCTTCCGGGTTTGGAGACCGGACGATTGCGGAAGAGTTTTCCGAAAGCGTAACCATTCCGAGCGCTTGAAATTCTGCAAACGCTCTCAAGACTGACTCGTCGTCCAGTTCAAACTCAACTGCAATTTCGTGCAGCTGCACCGACTGCCTCGGCCGAAAACGACCATTAAATAGCTCTGTGGCCAATCGCGTCCGGCCCGACCCGGTCAGGTACCCCTTACTAGCCACACCCGCCACCGCCTGCCTACCTCCGCCGTTCAGCGATACCATAACGTCCTCCTCCTGGTTTCTGGGTCGACCGGGCACCGCCAACAGGAGTTGTGCTTCCCCTCCGAATCTCTCGGATAACAGAACTACGAACGCAAGACCCGTCGATCGTCCCGGGCGCTATAGTAGGGAGCTGAGCCGAAGTAGGTGTGAAGTTCTTGTTCGGATTCTGTGGATTCTCTGTGCGGAGCCCATATCGCTGAAAACACGGGCCTTAGGCCAGACCGGGGCCCTGTCGAGGAAAGACAGCAGCGGGACATGTACCGATGACGGCTCTGAAATACTCTATATCATCTTCGGGGCATAATACTGCCGCCATCCAAACGAACCAAGTCCGGCAAATGAAGTCTTTTCAATCATTCCGCCTTGATACGACAAATCAGTGCCTTTGGCGTGGCCAAGAGCGCGTGCCAATCACCCCAAAAGCCTACGACGTCCTGCGTTATTTCGTTGAAAATCCAGGACGGCTGGTCACCCCGGACGAGCTCCTGGAAAAGTTGTGGCCGGAGACCTATGTCAACCCAGAAGTCTTCAGAAAATACATTTTGGACATCCGAAAAATCCTCGGTGACCGGCCCGATAAACCTGAATTTATCGAAACCGTGACCAAGCGAGGATACCGGTTTATTGCTCCCGTGATGGAAGAGAGCCCGGCCGACCCACGAGACTTGAATACGCCGCGTGCAATAGGAGAGGATGCAACGGAAAAAAAGGTCGGAGACGAAAGGACCCGTTCAGAACAGGAAAACTCTTTTGGTAAGCGCAGGCTTTGGAAGGTTGCGATCCTCCCGGTGCTGACGGTGGTTGCCGCGTTTGGGATAGGCGAGTACTTCCGGATCGCACGAAATACGAATGCCCGCCGGTTGAACAATCCTTCCATCGCCGTGCTGCCTTTTGCGGACATGAGCCCGGCCAAAGACCAGGAGTATTTTTCAGACGGACTCGCCGAACAACTGATTCACGAACTCGCCAAAGTATCCGGTCTAAGGGTCGTCGGACGCTCCTCAGCCTTTCAGTTCAGGGGTAAGAACGAAGACCTGCGCGATGTGGGACGTAAGCTCGGCGTGGCCAATATTCTTGAGGGAAGTGTGCGCCGCGAGGGGAACCATATACGCATCACGGCAGAATTGACCAAGGCGAATGATGGTTTTCAGCTTTGGTCGCAGACGTATGATCGGCAGATCAAAGACATCTTTGCCGTCCAGGATGAAATCGCCCGGGCCACGACCGAAGCGTTGCAACTGAAGCTGCTGGGAAGCAGCGGCCAGCAGGTTGCTTCGAACTTGTTCAGCGCGAATCCAGAGGCATATCAGGCGTACCTGCAAGCGAAATACTTCAGCGTGCGGGGACAGAACAAGGAAGACCTCGGCAAGGCGCTCACCTATGCCGATCAAGCTATCAAGCTGGATGAGAAATATGCGCCAGCCTGGGCATTGCGAGCGTCGGTGCAGAACCTGATGGCGGAGGTCGGCGTGACCGATGCTATGGAAGGCTTTCGAAAGGGCCGCCACGACGCGGAGCAAGCGATTGCACTCGATCCTACCTCGGCTGCAGGCTATCTGGCGGTGTCGACAGTGCGAATCGACTGCGACTGGGACTGGAACGCTGCCAACACTTCCGTTACCAAAGCAGCGGGCTTAGAACCGGGCAGCGCCGAAGTCTTCAGTATCCGTTCGTACCTATCCAGGGTATCGGGCAAACTGGACCAGGCAATCAAGCTAAAGGAACAGGCGGTCGCGCTCGACCCTCTTCGTACCGATTCTCATTCGACCCTGGGATACCTGCTGTACGCCGCGGGCCGATACGATGAAGCCCAGGCCGCGCTGCAAAAAGCTCTGGACCTGAACCCAAAGGCTGCCTTTGTCCATCTCACCCTGGGTAAAATTCTCATCGCAGAGGGAAAGCCGCAGCAGGCGGTCGCAGAAATTGAGAAAGAACCACTCGGGTGGGGGAAACTCACGGGCCAAGCACTGGCTTATCACGCGCTCGGCCGTGAAGAGGAGTCGAATGCCGCTTTAGCCGACCTTATCGCGAAGGATGACATTGATGCGGCCTATCAGATCGCTCAGGTGTATGCGTATCGCGGGGAGCCCGACAAATCTTTTGAATGGCTGCAGCGTGCCTACAAACAGCGAGACCCCGGACTGCCCGACATGAAGACCGATCCGTTGTTCAAAAATCTCCGGCACGACCCGAGACACACCGAATTTCTCAGGAAAATGCGCCTGCCAAAATAGATCAGTTGGTTGTTGCAAGCACCCTAGCAGTTCCAAGCACGTCGACTGTGGCTCTCATCTTGACTTGCCTCATAGCAATCATTGGATACGCCTCATCCTGAAGAATTCCGAAAGATCGGGCCCGGAACCGCACATTCGGATACAACGGAATCTCCCTGATGTGATGTTCTGATTGTGTTGGCAGCGAATCCTTTTGTTTGAGGAAACGGCATGAGTCATCGATACGAATGCCGTAAACATCGTGGCTCACATCGGGGGAGCAGGAGGTGCCAAGACATCGTGTCCGTAGTCGGTCGACTCAGGTATTTCTCCGCGTTCGATCAACCCTTGATGGTCATTTGTCATGGCTCTCTTGAGGCGGCGTAGGGACGCGGGTGCTGTGCATGAAGACGATCTTCCAGATACCTGCTTGTTTTTCCAGGAAGGCCGATTCTAACCACTTCTGGTTCGTTGTGCCGGAGGCGTCGGTGACGCTGCCTGTATTGACGTAGGCAATCCAAGCGGTGTTGCCGCTGATGTGGACGTCCGGTTCGGTGACGTTCCACTCATACCGCTTGCCCGCGGCATGTTGGGCTTTGACGAGTGCCATGATCGCGTCTCCGTTGAATCGCGCCCCTCCATCGAACATGTAAAACTCTGCTGCAATGACCGAGTTGAACTTTGCAACGTCGTCTTGTGCCGGCTGCACTGAACATTGTGCTAACTCTGCCAACGATTTGCTTGTGCTAACTCTGCCAACGATTTGCCTCTCATCGGCGGTGAGACGTTTCTGCTGGGCTCTCACAGTAGAGACGTGTGCAGAAAAGATTTGTGCAAAGGCAGCGGCTAGCAAGTAGGTCCGGAGTCGTGATGACATGGGCCAAGCCTCCTATTCGCTCACGACGATAGACACTCCGGTGTTTTATTACTCTCCATGCGCCGACGCTCCCGCGCCCGAGGTTTACCTATAGGAACAAATGGGAATAAAGAAGTAGCTGAGGTGTTTATGCCTACGGCCCAAGACATCGGACGACCGCCGGCCAGCCTGTCTGAAGGTCTGAAGGCTATCACCTCATTCTCATGATGTTTAGGTGATGTGGAGAAGGGAAAGAAATGAGCCCGGTTCTCGTCGGTAAGGACACACACTTCGACGCGCTTCTGCGTGGGCCATCCTCGCGCCCGGTGTCGAGCCAAGGACTAAACTGGGAAGGCTTTGTGATTGAGAGGCACAGTGTCGAGCCAGATGAGCGGCCGGAATCGATCTCGGAGGGATACATTCTTGGGCTCTGGTGCAACACCGTAATCGGCGAGCACCCCAATGGGCGCGGCGGCCACATTCCCTACACAAAACACCCGGGCACGATTACGTTTGCCCCTCCGGGCATCGTTCCGGCTGTACGTCAACGTAACCGGTTCGAGATTATCTTGTGCGCACTGGAGCCAGCGTTTGTGAGTTGCGTGGAAGATGAACTGAACCAACCGCCGACCACGAGGCTTCCGTATCAGACAGGCTTCCATGACGCGACATTGCGCCAGTTGATGAGACTCCTGGAAACGGAGGCAAGCCAAGGCGGACCGTCGGGACGGCTCTATGCCGACCATCTTGCGCATGCACTGGTAATGCGATTTCTCCTACACGGAAGGACGCGGAGGGGCAACACCTCCCCTGTGGCATCGCCCCTGCCGCGTCACCTTCTGCAGCGTGTACTGGAGCGCATGCATGACCTCGTCGCCGACCTGGATTTGCAAACACTAGCTGCCGAGAGCGGATACAGCCGGAGCCATTTTCTGCGAATGTTCGAGGCTGCGACGGGGCTCACGCCACACCGTTATTTGCTGCAGCTCCGGCTGGAGCGCGCACAACAGTTGATGAGAAAAGGGTCCACCTCGCTCATCGATATCGCCGCCCTTTGCGGATTTTCGAGCCACGCGCATATGTCCAGAGTATTTCGTCAACTGTTGGGAGCGACCCCAAGCCAGTATCGCCGCAATCTGTAGCACTTTTCTCCAAAGCTGCGACGTTCATGCAAGCTTCCCGCCTGGTCTTGAGATAAAAGTACCAGCGGAGGCCATGCGGAAAATGGACGCAACACTATCCTTCTATATGGACGGGCTATATGGCTATGCCATGGTCCTAACTGGCGACGCGACCGTAGCAGCAGATCTGGTACAGGAAACGTACGTTCGTGCGACGGAGCCGATAGGACCGCTGCGCGAAGACAGCAATGTAAAGGCGTCTCTGTATGCCATCCTGCGGAACATTGGGCTGAAACAAGTACGGCAGCAGCGGACCACACCCAGGTTACTCGCGGACGAGAATACCGCGGGCCTCGTCATCGACACCGTCAAAGATTCTCACGCGCTTTGTGTGAGCAAAGTGGAAGTCGAGCAAGTGCGCGAAGCGATCATGCGGCTTCCTCTGGAGTTCCGCGAGATCATAGTGCTGCGGGAGTATGCGGAGCTTTCGTATCAGGAGATCGGCACCTTGTTGGATTGCCCGCTTGGGACCGTCATGTCACGCATGGCAACAGCACGCTCCAAACTCCTAATCTTACTTTCTGCTATAGGCCATTCATCGCCGCCCCCAGCAAGTCCGCCGTGGCTCTCTGCATTAAGACGGGGAGAGAGCGATGGCGATACCTCGGTATGACGTTCTGAAAAGGGATTGTGGAGGACTACTCTGGATTGAAGCCGTAGACGATTTGGAATCCGCGAGGCTGATCATCCAGGAGCTAAGTTCCGCATCCCATGGCGAGTATTTCGTCGCAGAAACAGCAATGCGTTTTCACCAGATGCTCAGCGGGGTTGCGTGATTCGTGCTGCCAGCCACCCGGGGTGTATAGGCCGGGTGTGGACCAAAACGATCCAGCAAGCAGTTGCGCGAGCGACAAAGACTTTCGCTTCCATCTAAATTCCCGGCCGTTCCGATTCTAGCGGTTGCAAAGCCCATCCAAGCAGCACTGCCTCCGCTTGTAGGTATTGTCTTAGGGCCACTCATTCCGTCCTCGCCTCTGAAAGTTTTTCAATCAACGCTGGCATCGCGTCTTCCGCCAGATGATCCAAAAATTGCTTCATAGTGTTGATGCGTTTCTTGCAGGTCGAACATCCAGGGACAACTACACCCTTACCATCCTGCGCTACGGAAGACGACTGGTCTACGAAACACTGAAGTCGTGGCGGCGGATTTCCTGCTGTAGTGTGCGAAGCAATTCAGACTTCTTCACGGAAGGCTCCCTGCGGTTTGAGTGCAGAGGGAAGGCAATTGAAAATCACCCATGCTCTTCTTGCGCGATTGAAGTTCCAGGCGAAGCGAAGGATGCTCACTTTGGACTGTAAAAATTTAGCACCTTATTCCAAAAGCTTGAGCGAGCGAGACCAATCCGTATGTTCCTGTTTGAATTTCCTGACCGCTTCCAACACTTCGCTTATGACTTCTTGTACGACTGAGTTAAGAAGGTCATCCTTCGAGAGAATTTTCGGTCGAAATTTGTTGGTGAAGAAAACTTGTTTTCCGAGGTGATGCTCAATACGTTGGCGCAACGGCACACTAAACACGAGTTCGTAGGCATTCTTGCTGTTCGAATGCTCCACCATGACGTAGCCGGGACAAGTTTTTGTGAGGGCATCTGCCGCCTGCTCCCATTTTGCTGTCCATGTCGCATAGGAGGTATCGCGGCTTTGTAGGCCCAAAATTTGTTCTTGCATGAGGCGGGTTTGCTTTCTTTGATAGAAGGCACCTAGGACTCCTGCCCCGCCTCCAACCAATCCGACCACACCGCCCAATACTCCAATGAGTTCCTCAGTTGTCATCGGGCCAGCATTGTACCTCAGCAGTTATGTACTGCGTTGCACCCCCAGGCGAGTGTTCACGGTCTGCCATCGGACGGTGGGTTTTTACCATCGTCCGATACCACTAAATACACCAGATATGCAATCAGAAGACCAAGCATAATCAGTTGGAATTTGTCGAAGTACATGCCGCGTCATCGAAGACCTAAGACTTGTCTTTTCGGTGCGCCTCCGCGTGGCCCATCGGGTCTTTCCGACTTATGGGCCGTTGTACCCTCTGTCGAAGCCGCTGCTTTAAACGGCTTGCCTGTTACGTTCGCGATATAGAATTCCTTAAGCCGTCCCACATTTTCTTGCCTCATTTCTACGTGCGGCTACTTTGTGGCGGAATCGAAGAACTTGATAAATTCTTTGGCTAAGGCTCGCGCAACCCACGCGTTGTTAAAGCCGCTCATCGCCCAACCACCACCTTTGGTTTTTGACCATAATTCAGTGCCGGACGAACGGTCGGTGAGGAGGACCGTCGCCTGATTACCTGCACCAGTAGTCAAGTTGAGTTCCCCGGTTTGCACAACCTTCAGGATTAAGTCTGCCTCGTCGGGCGAGGAGACAAGCTTGCGTTTTCCCCATTGAAGCAACTTTCCGCTTAACTCTGTCTTCAAAATGACGTTTCCGGAAGAGACCAATATGCAAAGAGTCTTGGCCGACGCAACCATCTCTTTGGGAGAACGCTCGGGCGATTTAGCTTCCTTGCGAACTGGCGCGGCACTCAGGCTGCGAACTTCTGCTGAATCTGTATTGATTAACTCTCGCACGTAGTTCGAGTCCCAGCGTGCGCCCCATTGCTACCTTGGCAATGCCCTGCACCCTGTGCTCCTCGTCGGTGCTGTTGACACAAATGAACAGATAAAGGTCAGGCCGCAGGGCAAACACCAGAGAACGAATACTCGAATTCTTAGCAGAAGCCAAGCAGGAGGACCAAAGCGGCGATCCTAAAAGCACGTTCCACTAGGTCGGGGAATCGCCTGACCCGAGTATCGGGGTTTTACCTTATTCAGTCCGTAGGTAAATCAATGTAGCTATTTCCCGATGGCCATCCTCCCCTTATTAGCTGTGGCGAGCCGGCGGCAACACCCGCCTTGCCCGTTGGGATTCGCCATTCCGGTAGTCATCAGCCGTTACCGGACGACATGGAGGATGGGAGGAGAGTGATGAGGCGGCGGATATTCCTGCTCGGTTTGGTATTAGCCCTTCCACGGCCTACGCCCGCGGCGAATCAGAACCGCTTCATTGTCCGTTCGACTCTCGGGCTGCAGTCGCTGACTCAGCTATGCGCGCAGCCGACGTTGGGGTGCACGGTAGCCGGCGGGTTGGACGGGAGCCTGAACCAACTCTTCCTCGTTACAACGCCCTCAACCGTGGATCCCACGATCTTTTTGACAACTTTGAGGGCCACGCCTGGAATCGTCGCCGCTGAGCTTGACCAACTGCTTTCGATGGTTGGTGGGCTAAACAAAGTAACCACCGCACCGTCCGGACTCTCGGATAATACGGTCGTAACCTATTACGGCGCGTCGGTTTGGCACGGCTACGTCAACCAACCGGCAGCGGCCAAGGTACAAGTCTCACAGGCACAAAACATGTTCAGCGTGACCGGCGCTGGGATCGTGGCCGACATTGATACCGGCGCCGATCCTAACCACCCAGCGCTGCAGAACGCCCTGCTTCCGGGCTACGACTTCACCCGAAATCAGCCAGGCGCCTATGAAATCAACGATTTAACTCCAACGGATTTTCCTGTTTTTCCACCTACCGCATGTTCTGGCTCGACTTGCCCTCAACCAGCCATCGTGAACCAGCAAAGTGCCGCGATCCTGGACCAGCAGTCCGCGGCAATTCTGGACCAAAACCCCAAGTACGCCGCCTTTGGCCACGGCACTATGGTCATGGGTGTAATACACCTGGTTGCTCCGCAGGCGAAACTCCTTCCTCTAAAGGCTTTCAATTCGGACGGCACAGGCTACCTCTCCGATATCCTGCGGGCCATCTACTACGCTGTGCAGAACAACGCCAAAATCGTGAATATGAGCTTTGGGTTCAAAGTAAGCTCCCCGGACCCTGAGCTGCAAAACGCAATCAACTACGCCAATCAGCTCGGCGTCGTTTGCTCGGCCTCGGTGGGGAACGACGCACAGCTGAACCCCAGTGTCTATCCAGCCGGCTTCACCACCGCGGTCATGGGCGTTGCGTCCACCTCGGACCTGGACACGCGTTCCTCCTTCTCCAATTATGGCAATGCGATCGTTTTTGTAGCCGCTCCGGGCGAAGCCATCATTACCACTTATCCGTTCGCCAGCTATGCGGCCGGCTGGGGAACCTCGTTTAGCGCCCCGTTCGTTTCTGGCGGAGCTTCCTTGTTTGTGAACAAGCAGCCAAGCACTACTCACTCCATGGCTGCCGGTGCGATCGCCAATGCGGACGTCGTTGGGCCAGACTTGGGTCACGGCCGATTGAACCTGGTTCTTGCGCTTGGCTCGCTTGCTCCGCCAACGTCTTCTGACTTCAATATTTCGGCCGCCCCATCGGCCGTCTCTATCGCAGCCGGCGAGTCCGCCAGCTATTCCGCTTCAGCTACTCCTGTGGGCGGGTTCAAGGGGACCGTGACACTAAGCTGCGGCGGAGCTCCCGCCGCGAGCACCTGCTCGATTTCCCCTTCACAGGTAACTCTTGATGGCAGCGATCCCGCAGTTGCGAGCGTCACGCTCACGACGGCCTCGCGTTCCTTCTTCCCGCCCGTCGCGCCGCGGCGATTTGCTCCCCGGCTGCCTCTCGGGAAACTCTTTGCAAGGTTCTTCGCCTATCTTTTCGTTTGTGCGATGCTTTGGAGACTCGCTTGTATTCCACGCAAGCGTCTCGTTATGATCGCAGCGATCGCGCTGCTGTGCACTTCCTGCGGTAATAGCAATTCAAGTTCGACTAACCCGCCTCTCCCTCCAACGCAACACGGCACACCGCAGGGAGCCTTCTTCATCACCGTGACCGGCACCTCTGCCAGTCTCAGCCATACGGCCAATGTCAAACTGACGGTCAACTGACGCAGTGCCGCCTTCAACGCTGAATGGTGGCGGCACCGAACTTCCTTGAGAGCCGAGCAAAACTTTTTGGACAACTCCTTCCATGAGAAGGCCGGTTGATGTCAAGGCACACTTTCGCTTTCTTCTTTCCATGAGTCTGTTCCTATTCAGTGGTCGCTCGATCTTGTATTTTTCTCGCGGCAGTCATGGACGGGTCAGTGTCGTTAGCGTCAGCCAATGCAGTTTGGATGCACGCACAATAAGGTGTAAGCGCCTACAGGAACGGTTGGCGGCGTTCGAGGTGCCTCTTGGAAGCGGACATTAAAAAGATCGTCGTGCCCACACTGATGTTTCCCGCTCGGATCGGGAAAAGTTCCAAGAATCGATTCTGTAGCGTGCTAATGGGCCGACTGTCGTAGTGATTCGCGGAGATCGTTTTGATTGAAACCGTTCAGCCGATGCAGCCGTCCAAAAGGCGGGTGCGAATCGTTCCGCATTCCTGCTCATGCTCTTGCTTTTGCGGAACTCCAAGGAGATGGTGATCCGCACCCGATCCCCACATTAGCATCGTTAGATACCCCGTATGGTCAAAACACTCGTCCTGATCGCTGCCCTGCCCCAGAAATCATTGCTCTGCGCACGTTGATGATAAATCAGGCCCGGGAGGTCTCTTGTCTGGGGAGATTCCCGGCATCCTTAATATGTGCTGATTGTGAGCCCATCGCCCGCTGTCCCGTCGACTTTTATGCCGCTCCCCTCTCGTAGTACTTCAGCAGGCCCCCCAGTCGTTCTCGACATCGCACTGCTCCCATGTTCCTCCTTGCCTCCGGCCGCGAAGGAAACAAGATCCGATTGTCTTTGCCCTGATGGTTTCGCTCCTCGTGGTAATGTACGATATATTGCTGCAACGCTCGCCGCAGCGACGATTCTCCAACCAGGATCAGCCTCGACAGACATTCTTCTTTGACCGACCTCACCCAACGTTCCGCGTACGAGTTCAGATTCGGGCTTCTTGCTGGCAATCGAAGCGGATTCACGTTTCCCGTCTTGATCAGTTCTCGAAATGATTGGCAGAACTTCGCATCTCGGTCATGCAGCAGATAGCGGCAGCCTCTCAGGCATCCCCACTGCTCCATTGTCATGTTTCGCGCCAGCTGCTCCACCCACTCCTGATCCGGGTACGGCGTGAACCCTGCCAGTTTCACCTGGCGAGTCTAAGAACAGCACATAGTAGGTCGTCAACCCTTTCAGCGTTTAGAACTTCCGTCGTGAAGAAGTCCATTCCCACCAAAACATCCCGGTGTGAGCGGATAAAGTTCTTCCATGAGATCGATTGCTTTCGCTTCGGCGCTGGAGAAATGCCGTGGCGACGGAGGACGTTGCCCACCGTCTGATCGGACAGACGATGCCCTAGATTTGCCAAGGCACCTACGATCCGATCGTAGCCCCAGCTCGGATTTTCCCTCGCCATCCGCACGACCAAGCGTTCTGTTTCCTGATCTATCTTGGGGCGCCCTACACTTCGACGGAATTTCGACCCATCAAATTTGTTCGCGATGAGCTTCCGATATCAACCCAGAATCGTATCGGGCTTGGCCGTTGCCGCCACGTCCTCCAGTGCCTTTCGACCCAGGCGGTGAGCGATCTCGGCCAGTGTCGCCCTTTCTCCTTTCGAAAGCAGCAGCCGACCCTTGATCTGACCTCTCAGGATGCGGTTCTCCGCCGCCAAATATTCGTTTCGCAACAGGAGTTCTTGATTCACTGTTCCGGTGACATAGGCGAGCAGGCGTGCCCAAAGCATCTTGCATTCCCCTGTAATCTATAACTTCGGTGAAAGCGAGATTGTAGGCGCTGTTTCTGGGTCGGAGAAGTCCATTCGAAGAGGGAGCCTGTGCAAAATCTTAAGGCACGCCATTTCAAAGCCGTTCGAGTTTTTTGACCACACGGCATAAATGGCGTCGCACTCACCCAAGGTCTCGTGAGTGAAATTGAAAGTTAGAGACAGCCCTCCAGCTCGTGGTAAATGGTCACATTTTTCAACGTGTCCAAATCATTGTCTTGCCGTTCTGATTTATCGTAGTCAGTAAACAGGAACGCCACGTACACGTTGTTTTGACGACAAAACAAAGGAACATCCTCTTCACCAATTTTTATTAAGTCGTCCCATGAATGCCGCGTGGAGAATGCGTCAGCAACGCAACACATCTGTCGGAACTCGATTTTATTTGCTCGGAAGTAGCCCTCCACTTCCTTACGCGTCATGCCGGTTTTTAGGTCCTGCGTATATGAAAGTAGTTGTACTTGGTAACCAGCTTCTCGTCTCTTTTGAGCCTGCTTCTTAAACCAATAGTGCATACCAATGCTAACAACTACGGCGAGGGCAACGACACACAAGACCAGCATCAGCACCGGCCTGCGTGGTTTGCTTTGGTTGGTAATCACAGCTTAAACACTCTAGAGGGGTTCAGGCGTTAGCGCATTTATATATCCAAACATGCGAATCGAAAAGGAGTCTCTTGTGGAACCAAGAACGAACAGGTCGGGCACACTCCTTCGACCAGCGCCGTGCATATCGATTTTGCGGCTGAAGGGTCTCTCGAATTGTCCGTTGTGCCGCTTCCAGCGGCCTAAAGCTGTTGAGACCGTAGTAAGCTCGTCGCGCCAATCCGCTGAGGAACATAAAAAGTGGACACTGTTTGGCTCGGAGTGAAGCTTGGGGTCGGAATCGTCATTGGAATGGCCCTCGTTCGCTTCATCTGGCACGAGATCACTGCATTTCTTCTCTCGCGGCAATTCACAAAACGAGGTTGCACCTATCAGAACGAAGGCGGCAGCGAATCTCATCCAAACGGATGGATGACCAGAGACCCACACAGCAATGAATGGATTCTTTGGGATGTTCAACGTAACAGAATGATGCGTCTTAGCGATGAAGCGCCAAAGTCTGAGCCGTGGAGGGCGTCTGAAGAGAGCTTAGCGGAATTCTTACAGCTAGCGGAAGAATACAACAACTGGTTAGAAGGGCTAAGCAAACCGAAAGCAGATCATTCACGACTGTCATGAAGCATATTATTTGGGCTGATCCAAAGAAGGAATGGGACAGTTTTGATCCTATTTCGAATTTGGAAGTAATACGGCTGGAAAGGATGCTCGTTTTCTGAACAAGCTCTGCCTGTGTCTAGCCAAAATGAGTGAGGGCGATAGGCAGCTGCTTCTAGGTTTTGCTGAGAAAGTGCCACACCGCAGAAAAAAGTCCGCACCAAAAGCTTAATTGATGGAGCTTAGGTCTTTTCTGGAACCGCATTGCTCGGCCATCTCGCGTCATGTCGAGGGGATTGTCCATCGCAGCACCTGTCAGTGCTCAAGCGGCTAAGTAGAGATTGAAGAGTCGTCGGGCAATATTCTCACGCCGGAAAAAAGATTAAGGGCGCATCAGCCGCTAAGCCTATGCGCCCTCTTAAATTGAGCCGTAAAGTTTTTACGCTTCCCGGTTCAATCTGGCGTGAAAGATAATCGCTCTCGTTTGTGTCGTCAATTTAATTCTCGCTGAATCCCTGTGCAAATCTGTA
>Ga0209648_10000342_pt1 | contig 34547 bp, 31 predicted proteins | sample GraSoi2013_115cm_FD_185830 | JGI IMG/M metagenome (GOLD analysis project Ga0209648, IMG submission 185830) | Grasslands soil microbial communities from the Angelo Coastal Reserve, California, USA - Sample 9_17_2013_115cm (SPAdes) (version 2) | ecosystem: Environmental > Terrestrial > Soil >...
CGGCGGGCCCGACCTCGGCCCGACCCGGGCCCGGGAGGCCTGGCTCCGGCTGCACGTCGACGGCAAGGCGCTGGCCGACGCGCCGCCCGGGGCTGGCGACCCCGTGCACCACGTTCCGAGGCTGACGCTGCGGATGGCGGCCGCTCTGCAGGGCTTCCCGCGGGAGTGGCTGATCGCGGGACGCAAGACAGCGGGCTACCGCCAGATAGGCAACGCCTTCCCGCCCCCGGTGGCCCGCGCGGTCGGCCTCAGCATCCGGTCTGCGATCGAGGCCTCCCGCGCGGCCGAGGAAGCCCGGTCGGTCCGCCTGCTGCGCGAGGCTTCCTGACCACTCAGCCATGACTCCCCCATGACTCCGCCATGACGCCGTGACCCGCCGTGACCACTCTTCCGCTCTGGGAGCTGCCGGAGGACACCGACGCCGGGCTGACGGCGGTCGAGGCCGAGCTGTACCGGCTCGATCCGACCGGCGACCAGGTCGCGAGCGTTCTGCGCGACACTCTTGATCAGCTGTACGACGGGCAGCATTCCGGCCGCTGGGCTTATGAGCAGCTGCACAAGACTGAGAAGACCCACATGGGGACGCTGGTCGAGATCAACCTGCACCGGCGGTTCATGTTCGGCGACGGTGACGCCACCGACTACCGGATCGCCGGGATCGAGGTCGACTGCAAGTACTCGATGTCCTATGGCGGCTGGGAACTGCCGCCGGAATCCATAGATCATCTCTGCCTCGTCATCACGGCGAGCGACGAGAGCAGCTCGTGGACGGCCGGACTGATCCGGGTGCGCGAGGGCGCTCTGCGCGGCCGGCCGAATCGCGACGCCAAACGCCAGCTAAGCGCGGCCAGCCGGGAGCGGATCCGGCCACTGTGGCCAGCTCACGGACGGCTCGCCGAGAACCTGTTCCTGCATTGCGACCCTCGGGTCCGGCAGCGTATCTTCAGCGCGCGATCCCGGCGCGGCCTGCCCACGGGCCAGGCCAGGACCAATGAGCTCTTCCGCTCGGTGCAGCGCCGGATCATCCGCCGGGCCGAACTGGCCACCGTCGCGCAGCAGGACGACTTCATGAAGCGGGCCCGGGGCAACGGCGGCGCCCGCACCCACCTGCAGCCGGAAGGCATCCTGGTTCTCGGGCACCAGGACAACGACCCGCAGATAGCGGCGGCCCTCGGCCTGCCCGTTCCCCAGAAGGGCGAGTTCATCTCGGCGCGGGTGATACCCGCCCGCGCTGACCGCGCTGACCGCGCTGACCCCGCTGACCCCGCTGACCCCGCCGACCGTGCCGACCCCGCCGACCGTGCCGACCCGGTGGCCGTCATTGACGGCCGGCTCTGGGCCCTGGCCCGGCCGGGAGATCCCGTGCACCCGGCTCCTGGCGTGCCGCGCAGCCACGATTGATGACGCGCTGCCCGTTGACGGATTTCATGATCCCGGACCGAAACCCACGAAATAATACGTGGGTTTCGGTCCGCGATCATGGAAAAGCTTCGACGGTGCGGGACTCGTCGCTGTCGGTTCGGGTAGGGTTCGGGGCAAATGGACGAATCCGGGCGGGTGAAGGGGCCTGTTGAGGGCGTGCCGGGGATCATCATGGCGGGCTTCGATCTGGGCCGGGTCGGCTACACGCTGGAGGAGTTCTTCCTCGAGGGCACCGCGACCAGCTTCGAGCCCGTGGGACACGCCGGTGAGGACGGGCGCTGGCAGGTCACGCCTTCGGGCCAGGCGCCGTTTGTCACCCGGCTGGTCGTGTGCCGTCCGTCCGACCCCGGTGCCTTCGCCGGCACGGTCGTCCTGGAATGGCTCAACGTCAGCGCGGGATTCGACGCGCCCGCGCACTGGATGCTCACCCACCGGCAGGTCGTCAGGGCGGGCTGGGCCTGGGTGGGCGTATCGGCGCAGCGGGCCGGCGTCGAGGGCGGCAGCATCTTCGACTCCGCCGGCGCCGAGCCCGATCAGGCGTCGCGGGCCTTGCTGCTACCCGCGCTCAAGGCCAGCGATCCGGGCCGTTACGGCGGGCTGCTTCATCCGGGCGACGCATTCTCGTTCGACATCTTCTCCCAGGCCGCCCGGGCGGTCCGTCGCGCCGGCGTTCTCGGGACCGGCGTCCCCGGACCGCTGACGCCCGAGTGCCTGCTCGCGGCCGGTCAGTCCCAGTCAGCGATCCACCTGGTTACCTACGTCAACGCGGTGGCGCCGACCGTGCCCGCGGAGGATGCCTGCGATGGGTACCTGATCGGTAGCCGCGCGGGCATGACGGCACCGCTGGGCGGGTGGGATGGCCGGATCCGCGCGGAGGGGCCGGACGGCGTGCGCATTCGCGCCGACCGCCGCGCCCCAGTCCTGACCGTTCAGACCGAGAGCGACGTGACCGGCGTGCTGGCCGGGATCACGGCCCGGCAGCCCGATGACGACAGGTTCCGGTGGTGGGAGATCGCCGGCGCCGCGCACGCCGACACCTATGTCCTCGGCGCCAGCTTCAGCGACTCGGGCGACCTGCCGCCCGCCGAACTGGCTCGGCTCTCGGCGCCGACCGACAAGCCGCTCGGGATCCAGTGCGCGATGCCGGTCAATTCCGGGCTGCAGCACCACTACGTGGCCCAGGCTGCGATCAGCTACCTCGACCGCTGGGCGCGCGGCGGCCCGGCGCCGCCGAGCGCGCCCCGGCTCGAGACCGACCCGGGCGACCCGATGCGGCTGCTCACCGACGCCTCCGGCATCGCGCGCGGCGGCATCAGGACCGGCTGGGTCGATGCGCCTGCCGCCGCCCTGTCCGGGCTCGCCCCGGACGGCTCCGCCGGGCTCGCCGTGCTTCTCGGTACCACGCGCGTCTTCGACGACGCCGAGCTCGCCCGGCGTTACCCGGGAGGCCAGGCCGAGTACGCCGCCGCGTTCCGGGCGGCCACGTCGCGGGCCGTGGCGGACGGCTTCGTGCTGGCCGAGGACGCTGACGAGATGGTCGCCGTGGCCGCCGCCGGGTACCCGCCCCGGTTGGCTTACGTTATGTGATGAGATTCACGCAGATCCTCCACATGACAACACACTGAAGAGGGCCCCGTGACCGACGAGTCATCTCCCCCGCTGATCGACACCACCGTGTCGCACTCGGCCCGTGTCTGGAACTACTGGCTGGGCGGCAAGGATTGCTATCCGGTGGACCGTGAGGTCGGTGACAAGGTCGCTGAGATGTATCCGGACATTGTCCAACTGGCCCGCGCCGCCCGGTCCTTTCTCACTCGTGCGGTCCGGTACCTGGCGGGTACGGCCGGGATCCGCCAGTACCTGGACATCGGTACCGGCCTGCCCACGGTCAACAACACCCACGAGGTCGCCCAGTCCATCGCGCCGGCATCGCGGATCGTCTATGTCGACAATGACCCTCTCGTGCTGGCACACGCCCGTGCGCTGCTGACCAGCAGTCCCGAGGGTGTCACCGACTATATCGACGCCGACCTGCGGGATCCCGAGAGAATCTTGCGGGAGGCCGCGCGGACGCTGGACTTCACCGAGCCGATCGCGATCACGCTGATCGCGATCTTGCATCACATCACTGACTACGACCAGGCCCGGTCGATCGTGAACCGCTTGATGGAGGCCGTCCCCTCCGGGAGTTACCTGGTGCTCTCGCATAGCACCAATGTCGTTTACGGCGCTGTATCAGACGAGGCGGTGGGGCGCTGGAACAAGTTCGGCAAGCCCCCCGTCATCCTCCGCAGCCCTGCGCAAATCGCTCGCTTCTTTGATGGGCTGGTACTGCTGGATCCCGGCATAGTCTCGACCCCGCGGTGGCGCCCCGATGTCAGCGACATCGGGGGCGATCCCCGGGAGGTGGATCAGTTCTGCGGGGTCGGGCGCAAGCCGTAGCGCCGTATGTCATGGGAGATGCCGCGAGCGCCAGTCTGCAGGGGCCACGGTCGGCGCGGCCCTGACGGCCAGGCTGCCTCGTAGGCGCCAGCGCATTGCCCGGTCGAGGGCTGACGGTGCGCTCCGCTTCACTATCGTGGCGGACCGGCGCCGCGCTGACTGCGAGGTTCTTCACTGGGCAAGATGGCAGACGTAAGATCGCCTATCCGTCGCTTTCTGGGCGGGTTAACCGGCCCGAGCCGGGTCGGGTCCCCGGAATCCGGGAGGCTTGCCGTTGAGCAGCAGCGAGGCCGGGCCGCCCGCCGCGAGCGCGACCGAGGCGCAGCAGGTCGCCCGGGGTGCCGCGATCGCGCTGCGCTCCATGGGCGAGCCGAACTCCTTTGCCCGCCGGTTCGACTTCTGGGACAGCCAGTACGAGTGGCGGCGCGTCTTCTCCGAGCTGCTCGGGACGTTTCTCCTGGTGCTGGTCGCCGCGGGCGGGGGGATGGTGAACGCCAGGTTCGGCGGGCACGTCGTCCCGGCGGACGCGCGCGTGGTCGCGCCCGGCCTCATGGTGCTCGCGATCATCATGTTCATGGGCGCGGTTTCGGGCGCGCATCTCAACCCCGCGGTCAGCATCGCCTTCGCCCTGCGCGGCAACTTTCCGTGGCGGCGGGTACCCGCCTACATAGCTGCCCAGTTCGTCGGCGCCGTGCTCGCCACGCTCCTGTTGTGGGCACTGATCGGCAGGCACGGCTCTGCCGGGCTGACCCTGCCGGGCCCGGGCATCCCGACGGTGACCGCGATGTTCTGGGAGATGGTCCTGACCGTGGGGCTGGTCAGCACCATCCTCGGGACCGCCTCGGGCGCGCAGCAGGTCGGTTCGATCGCCGCGCTCGGAGTCGGCAGCTACATCGCGCTGGCGGGCTTGTGGGGATGGCCGGTCAGCGGCGCCTCGATGAACCCGGCGCGCTCGCTCGGGCCGGCCCTGGTGCTCGGCGACTGGGCCTCGTGGTGGGCCTACCTGGTCGGCCCGGTGGCGGGCGGGGTCATCGCTGTCGGCTTCGCCTACGTCCTGCGCGGGTCCGGCGGCGGGGCGGGCGGTACCAGGGCGGCCCAGGGGACGCTGGGCACATTGTGGTGGCCCGGACGCATCGGCCACCCGATGCCCGCCCCGGACAGGCCAGAAGCGCAGGAGCCTGGGCCTGCCGGACCGCCGGGACGGCCGACCAGCGAGGGCCCCGGGCACGACTAGCGAGGCTGTGGCCAACGGCCTGCACAGAGCGCGGCTAGAGCCGCTGCCGACGGGGCTCAGCCCGGCCGAACGCTCCGCTCTTGATCGCCTTGCCCCCGGCGAAGGGAGACCGTCCGGTGCCGACCGCGGCCCTCAGCTCCCCGGCACGCGGCTAGGCCCGGCCCGCGGCGCAGCCTACGCAAGTCGCCGCGGCCGGGCGCGCGGCCAGGCGCTCGGCGCCGATCGGGAGTCCGCACCGCTCGCAGGTACCGTAGCTGCCGTCGGCCACCCGCTCTGTGGCGCGGGAGATGCCGGCCAGGTGATCGCGGGCCTGGCTGAGCAAGGCAGCCACGTGCTGCCGGTCATACGCCGTCGACGAGCCCTCCGGATCGTGCTCGTCGTCGGCGGACGCTGACCCCGACGAGGAGACGATGGCGTCGAAGTCCCGCTGCAGCGCGGCGATCCTGGCCTCGGTGCGCTCGCGTTCCGCGGCCAGAACGCTCCGGGCGGCGGACTGCTCGGCCTCGGAAAGCCCGGTCATGGTGCCTGCGTAACCTGTGGTGCCTTCGGGTCCTGTGGTGCCTGCGCGGCCCGGGTGCCCGCGGCGAGCTGGTCGATGATCTCGGCGGCCGGGCGGTCGGAGGCAGCCCGGAATCCCTGGCCCGCGTAAAGGCTCATCCGGTCGGGATCGCCCGCCGCGGCGGCCGCGGCCCGCAGCGGCCGGGTGGCGTTGTTGATTTCCGGGTATCCGGCGGGCGCATCTGGATGATCGAGCAGGAACTGGTTGATGAGCGCCCGGGCCGGGCGGCCGCTGAAGGCCCGGGTGAGCGTGGTGGCGGTGAACCGCGGGTCGGCCAGCGCCGCCTTGTGCAGCGGATGCGCGCCGCTCTCGGAGCAGCGCAGGAACGCGGTGCCGAGCGAGGCGGCCGTCGCGCCCGAGCCGAGCGCCGCCGCGACGCCCGCCGCATCCGCGATGCCGCCCGCGGCGATGAGCGGGAGGCCGGTAACCCCGGCCACCTCGGCCAGGAGATCAAGAAGACCCGGCCTGGTGTGCGGCACGCCGTCGTCGGCGAAGGTCCCGGAGTGTGCGCCCGCCTCGCGGCCCTGAACGACCAGGCTGCCGGCGCCCGCCCGCGCCGCCTCGTGGGCCTCGTGTGAGCTGGTCACCGTGATGGCCACCAGGGCGCCCCGGCCCTGGAGTTCGGCGATCGTCTCGGGCGGCGGGCAGCCGAAGGTGAAGCTGACGACCGGCGGCGGGTCGGCCAGCAGCAGCGCCACCTTGTCCGCCCAGCCGTCGTCGTCCCAGGCCGGCTCCCCGACCTCGGCCCCGAACCGCGCGGCATCCGCGCGCAGCGAGCGGACGTAGGCCGACACGGCGCCGCCGTCGCTGGCCGGCGAGCCGGGCACGAAGACATTGACCCCGAAGTTGCGCGTTCCGGCGGCGCGCAGCGCGTCCATCTCGGTCCTGATCGCGGCGGCCGTCTTGTAACCGCCGGCCAGGAACCCGAACGCGCCGGCCTGCGCGGCGGCCGCGACCAGGGCGGTCGTGGACGGGCCGCCCGCCATCGGGGCCACCCAGATCGGCAGCCTGCTCAGCTCGCGGATCCTGTCCGCGGAACCACCGCTCACCTGCGGCTCCCTGATTGACTGACGACCGCTGCGTTATGGATTCTATGAATTGGCCGTCGCTGTCATCAGATCACTCCGCAGTTCCGGCGGGCGGTCCCCGGCAGGGTGAAATGGGTCACCGGCGCGGCGCTCCCGCATGGCCCGGTGGCGCGAGGACCGTCCGGCGTCGGGCAGGCTTGAAGCATGGCAGACACTCTTACCCTGATGGCGGTCCACGCACACCCCGATGACGAGGCGTCGAGCACGGGCGGCGTGCTCGCCAAGTATGGCGACGAGGACATCCGCACGGTGGTCGTAACCTGCACCAATGGCGAGTTCGGGGATTCGCCCGGCGGCGTGAAGCCGGGCCAGGACGGTCACGACGAACAGGCCGTCGCCCAGATCAGGCTGGCCGAGCTCCGGGAATCCTGCAAGCACCTGGGCGTGACCGATCTCGAGTTGCTCGGCTACCACGACTCGGGCATGCCCGACTGGGAGTACAAGAACCGGCCGGACGCGTTCTGCAATGTGCCGCAGAGCGAGGTCGCCGGGCGCATCGGCGCGCTGATCGAGCATTACCGGCCCCAGGTCGTGATCAGCTATGACCCCGAGGGTGCCTACCAGCATCCCGACCACGTGCACGCGGCCCGGTGCGCGGCGGCCGCGGTCGCGGCCACCGGAATCCCGGCCAAGTTCTACCAGACGGCCATGCGCCGCAGCGACTGGCGGGAGCTGTGGGAGGTGCTGCGCGAGCAGGGCGTAGAGGTGCCCGACGTCAGGGAGATCGACCCCGAGATGCTGCGCCAGATGGAGGAGCGCGAGCGGCGGATCACCACCAACGTCGACATCCTCAGCGTTCTTGACCGCAAGCGCGCGGCGCTGCTGGCTCATGCCAGCCAGATCCGGGACTCGTGGTTCAACAAGATCCCGCCGGATCTGGCCGCACGGGTGTTCGGCCGCGAGAGCTTCATCCGGGCGAGCGACACGACGGGCGCGCCGGTCCCCGAGGACGACCTGTTCGCCGGCCTCCGCTAGTCGCGTCGTGTCGCCCCGGGCAGGACCCCTCCTGCCGTCGTGGGGCTGTCGGCAATACGGCTCACGTATCCGGAGCAGGCCGATACCGCGACGGCCTGGTCCCTGTCACGCCGCCCGGGGGCCGGCCACCACCGGACCCTGGTCAGCTGCTGGCCAGGGCCGGGGGTTTCCCGCTGGCGAGGACGGTCAGAACGGAGCGCACTGCCTCAGTCACCGGCTTGAGCGGCTCGTCGGATGGCAGCTCGGTTACGCCTGAGCGGCCAGCAGCGTCCTCCACCGTGCTGGCGGCTGCGCCGAGCGTTGCGTCCAGCTGCCGCACCGCACCGGGGGATGGCGCAGGAGCCCCGCAGGCGATGGCTACCGTGGTGGCGGTCACCTCGTCCAGCACCTCTTCCAGACCGACCAGCGCAGGCCACCATGCGGCGGCGCGGCGGCTAATCGCAGCCGGCTCGGACATGGTGCGCTGGAACTCCGCCCGCAGGTCGGACAGCGTCCGGTAGGCCTGGCGCCGGAGCCGCGACCGGGGCGGCAGCCCTGTCCCGGCCAGGTATTTCGGCTCTGCCGCGCCACCTGACCCAGCGGCCGGAGCCGTTTCCGGTGTCGCCGCACTGGCGAGATCCGCGCTGGCCGTAGAGTTGTCCCGCTGGCTGGCCCCTGCGGTCACGAGCGCTTTCTCCATGTACCGGCAGACATCCCTGATCGCGCGGGCGAATTGGCCCGGCAGATCAGCCTGCCAGCTCTCCGGCCACAGGGCGTAACCGACGAGCAGCACAATCGCGCAGCCGAGCAGCGTATCGAGCAACCGGTCCAGGGCAAGGTGCCAGCCGGCTGGCGCCAGCAGGTCAATGAGCACGACCACCAGCGGGGTGAGGAAGGTCGCAAACAGCCCGTGGTTGCGGCTCTGCCCGTACGGGAGCAGCGCCGCGAGAATGCCGTAGGGGATCAGCAGCCACGGCCCGTACGGCACCACCGCCAGGATCATCGCGCCGAGCACGGCGCCGAGGATGGTTCCGATCCCCCGCTGCAGCGCCCGCGCGAACACCGAGCCGAAGTCTGGCTTGAGCACGATGGCGACAGTGAGCACCACCCAGTAGGACCGCGCCAGCGCCAGCACCTCGCTCAGCCAGCCGGCGACGCCGATACTGGCCATCAGCCGCAACGCAAACATCCGGCTGAACCGGCCGCTCACCCGGTCGCGCAAGGCTTCGGCCCGGTCCCGCAGCAGCGGCTTAGCTGCCGGGGACACCGCTGGCGCCGCCACCTTCCCCGATATCAGATGCGCTACCCCAGCGAGGGCTTCCTGCAGCGCACGCGCACCCGGGCTGGTTCCCCATGGCCGGGAAGTGATCACCGGCCCGCGACCATCCCGAATCGCGTCAGCAACGCCGTCGACGATGCCGATGACCGGCTGCGGCGGCCGGTTTCCCTCCCGGTCGAGCGCGGCGGCCGCCTCCGTTACCAGGTTCGCCTGGTTGAGCAGGGCCATCAGGCGCGTCAGCTGCCGGTCCCGCCCGCTTGCTGCCGACCGGGCGGTCAGCAAAGTGTCATAGGCAGCGTTAAACGCGGCCGTCACACTGCGCCGCATCTCGGTGAAGCCGGGCGTGCCGGCTGCACGCAACTGGCTAGCCAAGGCACGGTAGACAGCCGCCACGCTGCGCTGCTGCGCGGCACTGGGGGAAAGCAGCCACCCGGGCACGGTGAGGATAAGCGCCCACACGGTCCCGAGCACAAAGCCAAGCGCCGTGTGCCACCACGGGCGCAACGCGCCGAGAGGGCCCAGGCCAAGAGAGGTGTAGATCAGCAACTGCAGCCCAGTCACCGATCCGATGTCGCCGATCGCGCTGAGCAGCGCGGAGACACCCGCCACGCCGACCAGTGCCACCACGGCGATCCAGCCACGGCCATGAATGAACGAGCCAATCGTCAGGCCGGCCGCGCCGCCGAACACCGCCGCCGAGCCCACCCGCTTCACCCGGGCCGCGTATGGAGCACCCTTGTCAACGAGAGTGCCCAGCAGGCCGCCCATCGCGATCAGCTCACCGGGCCCGCGCTGGCCCACCGCAAACGCAACTGCCAGCGGCCCGCAGGTAGCGATCCCGGCGCGGACCATGTCCGCCCACGGGACCGGTGCACGGCGAAGCCGGGCGATCTCCGCCAGCCAGTCCGGCACGACGGCCTCGCGCGCCCTGGCAGCCCCCCGCATCCAGGTCACGCGTTCTTCCTACCCGAATCCATCTGAGCGGGAGGCCTCCCGGTAGTCCAGTGGCGATGGGGTGATCGGCACCGAAGGCGGGAGGATCTTCCTTCAAGATCGTTTTGCGGCCTGCCGCGCTCCTGCTCGTAAACCAAGCCGGACGGCCAGGTGGCACGATCAGCGCTTGCGGGCGAGGGTGACGCCATCGCGGACCGGGAGCATCACCGACTCGACCCGGCTGTCGGCGACGATGGTCTCGTTCATGCGGCGCATGGCCACGGTGGACTCGCCCTGGAAGGCGGGGTCGACCACCTCCCCGCCCTGGAGCACGTTGTCGAGGATGATCAGGCCGCCGGGACGCAGGCGGGTGACCAACTCCTCGTAGTAGAGCGGGTAGCTGACCTTGTCGGCGTCGATGAAGGCCAGGTCGAGGACCGGTTCGGTGGGGAGGGCCTGCAGTGTGTCGAGCGCAGGCGCGATCCGCAGCTCGATCCTCTCCTCGAGCCCCGCCCGCTTCCAGTAGCGCCGGGCGATTGAGGTCCACTTCTCGCTGACATCGCAGGCGAGCAGGTGAGCGTCGGCGGGCATGCCCCGCGCGATGCAGATCGACGAGTAGCCCGTGAACACGCCCACCTCCACCGCCCGCCGAGCCCCGACCAGCCGGGTCAGCACGGTGAGCAGCTCGCCCTCATCGTGCGAGACCTGCATGCCCGCCGCGTGGGGGAAGGCCTCGCGGGTCTCGGCGATGAGTTCGCGTAGCAGGTCGTCGGGGGGCGTGCAGTGCGTGAGCAGGTAGTCGCTGATAACCGGATTGACTATGTCCACAGGATTCCCTTCCTCGACTTCGAGCGGGCTCAGCCTGGCGGCGGGGTGCCTCTTCTGGCTCAGAGTCCGAACGCTTCCGTCACTCGGCCGGCCAGGTGACGACCCGGCTCCCGGCGACCCCGCGCCGATCAGGTGCGTCCGCTATCCCGGGTTGCCAGACTAGGGGGGTGAGCCAGCGCATCAGGACGGCGGTCCGCGTCGAGGGCATCGTCCAGGGAGTTGGCTTCCGGCCGTTCGTGTACTCGCTCGCGACCAGCCTCGGGCGACGGGGAGGCGGCGGAGCGGCTCGCCGGGATCGCAGACGCGTTCCTCACCCACGACCGCGCGATCGAGGTCAGGACCGACGACTCGGTCGTGCGGGCCTTCCGCGGCCGGGAGACGGTGATCCGGCGGTCCCGCGGCTACGTGCCGGAACCGCTCAGCGTGCGCGTCAGGTTCCCCCGGCCGGTCCTGGCCTGCGGGGCCGAGCTGAAGAACACGTTCTGCCTGGCCAAGGAGAACCACGCGTTCGTGTCGCACCATATCGGGGACCTGGAGAACGCCGAGACGCTGCGCTCGTTCACCGAGGGGATCGAGCACTTCCGGCGGCTGTTCGACATCTGGCCCGAGGTGGTCGCCCACGACCTGCATCCCGAGTACTTGTCCACCAAGTACGCGGTCGATCTTGCGGACGAGAATCTCAGAGACACCGAGCTGGCCGGCGTGGAGCTGGCCGGCGCCGAGCTCGCCGGCGTGGAGCTGGCCGGCGTCCAGCACCACCACGCGCACATCGCCTCCTGCCTGGCCGACAACGGGGCGGACGGCCCGGTCATCGGGGTGGCCTTCGACGGCACCGGCTACGGCACCGACGGCACGATCTGGGGCGGCGAGTTCCTGATCGCCGACCTGGCAGGCTTCGAGCGGGGCGGTCGCCTCGCGCCGGTGCCGATGCCCGGCGGCGAGGCCGCGATCAGGCAGCCGTGGCGGATGGCCGCGACCTACCTCGACGCCGCGTTCGCGGGCGGCCCGCCCGAGGGCCTGGGCGTGGCGAGGCGGAACCAGCGGCTCTGGCCGCGCGTGCTCGCGATGGGTCGGCAAGGCCTCAACTCCCCGTTCACCTCGAGCGCCGGGCGGCTCTTCGACGCGGTCGCGGCGATCCTGGGCGTGCGGGACGCGATCAACTACGAGGGTCAGGCCGCGGTCGAGCTCGAGCAGTTGGCCGACCCCGCCGAGCGGGGCGCCTACCGCGCCGCGATCACCGAGCCGGGTGCCACCGAGTCGGCCACCACGGGGCCGGCTGCCACGGGGCCGGCTGCCACGGGGCCGGCTGCCACGGGGCCGGCTGCCACGGGCCCGGTCGCAACTAGGGAGGAACCCCTGCGCGTCGCCGGCCCGGATCTGGTCCGGGCGGTGGTCGATGACCTCGCCGCCGGGACCGACCGGAGCATCATCGCCGCGCGCTTCCACAACGGCGTCGCGAGCCTCATCACGGACTGCTGCCTGAGGCTGCGCGAGCGCCACCACCTGAGCACCGTCGCGCTGTCCGGCGGCGTGTTCCAGAACCTCCTGCTGCTGCACGCCACGGTCGGCCAGCTTGAAGCGCACGGGTTCCTGGTCCTCGTGCACTCGAGGGTCCCGTGCAACGACGGCGGGATCAGCCTCGGCCAGGCGGTTGTGGCCGCCGCCCGGCTCACCGCGGACTGATCGGGGGTATTCGCGGCGGCGCGACCAGTGCTGCCGCCGCCCGGCTGGCGCGGCCAGGCTGCCTACTGGCCACGTGCGCTGTCCATCTGGGGGATACGAGCGCGGCCCTGGGCGCCGAATAATCGCGGGTAAGCGGCCGCAAACGGCGAGTACCTGGCGGGCGGCGATGGACGCCTCCCGCGCCGCATGCGGTCGGCGCCGAACGTCAAAGGGGGCAGCCCGATGTCTGAGCTGGGAATTCGTGAGCGGCTGGCCGGGAGCTGGCGGCTCGCCGGGTACGAGGAGACCGTCGAGGGGGGCGAGACCGATCGCCCGCTGGGCGATCACCCGCTCGGGACCATCCTGTACACGCCCGACGGGTACATGTCCGCCCAGCTGGCCAGCCCCGGGCCCTACCGAGACGACCAGGAGCCGGACGCGTACTACATCGCCTACTCCGGGCCCTACGACGTTGACGAGAAGGCCGGGACCGTCGCCCATCAGGTACAGGTGTCAGTGATCCCGAGCTGGCGCGGCACCACGCAGATCCGGCAGGTGCAGTTCCGCGAGCCGGACACGCTCGTGCTGTCCGCCTCGCAGCAGAGCCCGCCCCGCGACGGCGTGAAGACCACGACCACGATCACCTGGTCACGGCAGCCGGCCCGGCCGGACCTGACCGGCCCGTACCCGCAAACCAGGAGCTGACATGCTAGCCAGCAATTCGCTGAGTTACGACGTATTCGTCGCGCCGTCGAAGCCGTTCGCCGCCCCGCCGCCGCGGGTCGGCGACCCGCAGGCCTGGGATCCCGTGACGTCGACGCTGATCTCCGGGGCCCGCGACGCCGTCCTGGTGGACGCGCTCACGACCGTCCCCGAGGCCACGGCGCTGGCCGACTGGATCACGCTGCACCAGCGCCGGCTCACCACGATCTACATCACCCACGGCCACTCCGACCATTTCCTCGGCCTGCCCGTGCTGCTCGACCGCTTCCCGGACGCGCGCGCGGTGGCCACCCCGGCCACGGTGGCGCAGATGCGCTCCCAGACCACCCCGGAAGCGCTGAATATCGGTGACCGCGCGCGTTACCCCGGTCAGATCGCCGACACGATCGCGCTGGCCGAGCCGCTCGAGGCAGAGCATTTCGAGCTCGAGGGGCACCCCCTCGTGGTGATCGAAACCGGGCATACCGACACCGTGGACACCACCTCGCTGCACGTGCCGGACCTGGGCCTGATCGCCTCCGGCGACGTCGCCTACAACCACTGCCACATGTACGTCGGCGCGACCACCGCCGACGGGCGCGCGGAATGGATCGCCGCCCTCGACAAGCTGGCCGAGCTCAACCCCGCCGCCGTCGTCACCGGCCACAAGGACCCGACCCAGGGCAATCCGCCCACGGTCCTGGCCGAGTCCCGCGGCTACATCGAGTACTACGGACAGCTACGCGAGCAAGGCCTGGCCGACCAGGAGCTGTTCGACGCCATGGTGAGCCGCTATCCCGACTGGGTCAGCCGCCAGCAGTTCCTGCTGCTCGGCATTACGGGGACTGCCGACGACCCGCCCGGGCACTCTGCCATCCCGCCATCCGACCGGCCATCCTAGTCTGGCGCTCGCGCGGGCACGCGCTCTGCGACGGGCGGCGGGGCTGAGCTCCTGCCCGCTGGCAGCCGGCGGGTGACTACCAGCGCCGTCAGGGCCACTGCCGCCGCGGCGGCGAATGCGGCCGTGATGCCGAGGCGAAGGTTGCTGCCCGCGCCGGCCGCCACGGCCGCGCCGCCCACGCCGATGCCGATCGCGGTGCCGAGCACGTCGGCCAGGTTCAGGGACGCCGAGGCCCGTCCTTCCTGCCCGGGTGGCGCCTTCTGCAGCATCATCAGCGAGAGCGGTGCATACGCCAGCCCCATGCCCAGGCCCGCAACGGTCCAGGCCGCCAGGCCCTCTGCTGCTGGCACGCCCGGCTGCAGCACCAGGACCATCCCGGCGATGCCCGCCAGAATGATCACCAGCCCGGTGCGCACGAGGCGGCGTCCTTCCCAGATGCCGCTCAGCCGGGCCTGCGCCCAGGCGCCAGCAGTCCAGGACAGCGTGGCGCCGGTGACCGCGACGCCCGCCACCACCAGGCTGCGGTGGAGTACCGCCGTAATCGCCAGGGTCACGTAGGCGTCGGCGCCGAAGAACGCGAACGTCAGCAGGCCCCGGCTGAGGATGGTGGCGGGCAGCCCGGGACGTGCGGTCAAGGTGCCGGCCGGAACTAGACGGCGCAGGGCCCGCAGCCCGGCGGCCCCGCCGGCCAGGATCAGCGCCAGGCCGGCCAGGACGGCGCCGGAACCGGCCGCGAGCGTCAGGCCCGCCAGGATCATCGTGGCGCCGGCTGCCACGGCGACGCCGTCGATCAGCCGGTGCTCCTGCGCCCGAGCGGAGGCGGGGGGGCCGAGGCGGATCAGGGCCGGCACGGCAATCGACCCGGCCACCGCGACCACCGGCAGCAGTCCCAGAAACACCCACCGCCACCCGAACAGGCGCGCCACCTCGGCGCTGAGCGCTGGCCCGGCCAGTCCCGGCGCGACCCACGCGGTCGACAGGACCGCCATCATGCGCGCCCGAAGCGGGCCGGGAAGGGTGCGGCCGATCGAGGCATAGGCCACCGAGGGAATCGCTCCCGCGCCGAGGCCCTGCAACACGCGGCCCGCGACCAGCACCCCCATCGAGGGGGCCAGGCCCGCCACGGCCAGCCCCGATCCGAACAGCACCAGCCCGGCCACGAACGGGGCCGCGGGCCCCCGCCGGTCGGCCTCACGGCCGGCGGCCACGATGCCGATCACACTGCCCAGCATGAAGCCGCTGAACACCCACCCGTACAGGCGCACCCCACCAAGGTCACGGGCGACCAGCGGCATCACCGTCACCACCGCCAGCGCCTCCGACGCCACGAAGGTGATCGTCAGGACCAGGCCCGCGGTCAGCGCTCGCCGCTGCGGTGCCCAGAGCCCCCGCACCGGGTCCTCGCCCATCGCCTCTGCCTCCTACCACCCCGCTGCCGCTGAGCCTAAGCGCAGCAGGGCCGTCAAGCCCGGGCCGAGCTCGTGCTCACTGGGAACCTTGTCCCCGGGCGCCAGCTCGGCCGTGCCGATCGCGGCCCGAAGGAGCTGCGCCGAGTCGATCCCCCGGCTCGCGCTGTTACACCCCGGGCTGACCTCGCCGCCGCAGGCTGGGGCACAGGGGACGGGAGCGTTCGGCGTGGAAACAGGCGCAGGGGGGTAGAGCGTCGGGGGAGGGAAACGCGCGAGGCGCCGCGCGACCGTCAGGAACCCGATCCGGTATATGGCAGCGCCGTAAAGCACCCGGAACCCGACCATTCGACGTACCTATTCGCGGGCTGGAAGTTCCCGTGACGATCTGAGAGAAATCTTTGCCTGGCGAGAGAGCACACTCCCGGCCGGGCAATAGATCTGTGAGGCAGCAGGCCCCCGCCCGGAGGCATCTGGCATCGCCAACCAGAGTTGTAACCGTGTCCAGCGGGGTAGATCAAGGTGACCAGGCACGTGCGAGCAGGGGGCTGCCCACCCGGATCGAGCCCGCGAACAGCACTAGCCTCCTGATCGTGAATACGTAGCCGCTGTCGGTTCGCAATCTGAGAGCCAAGCAACTCGTGGCTGGTTAACAAGCCTGCCAGCTAAGAGCAAAGGAATAGCACCATGCGGAACGTGACGGTGATCCTGGTCGATGACCTTGACCAGACCAAGGCCGACGAGACGGTCAGCTTTGGCGTGGACGGCAGGGACTATGAGATAGACCTTAATAAGGCTCACGCCGGCGAGCTGCGCAGGATGGCCAGCCGGTACATCGCCGCAGCCCGCAGGGCGAGGACGGCGGTCCAGCATCGCGCGCCGCGGCGCACTCAGGCCGACCGCGAGCGGTCACGCGAGATCCGTGCCTGGGCCGTGGAACGAGGGCTGATGACATCCATGCGCGGCCGGATACCAGAGCACGTCAGGCACGAGTATGAATCGACTAACTAGCCCCAGGAGCTACTCCTGCGGCGCCGGAGTGCGGCGCCGCAGCCAGTCGTACCATTCCTGCATGCCGGCTCCGGTCGTCGCCGAAACCTGCAGCATCAGGGCGCTCGGGCTCGACCTCCTGACGTCGGCCGCGTGTTGCCTGCTGTCGAAGTCCACATAGGGCAGCAGGTCGGTCTTGCTGACCAGGACGAGATCGGCCCGGCGGAACATGTGCGGGTACTTCACCGGCTTGTCGTCGCCCTCGGTGACCGAGGCGAGCACCACCCGGGCCTGCTCGCCGAGGTCGAACAAGGCCGGGCAGACCAGGTTGCCCACGTTCTCGATCACGACTACAGAGCCGCTGGGCGGGTCCAGCACGCGCAGTCCCTCGGCCACCATCTCGGCATCGAGATGGCAGCCGGCCCCGGTATTGATCTGCACCACCAGGCAGCCCGCGGAACGGATGCGCCGGGCATCCAGCACCCCCGCCTGGCCGCCCTCGATGACCGAGATGTCCATCTTGCCGGCAAGTTCCCGTGCGGTTCGCTCGAGCAGCGTGGTCTTGCCGGCGCCCGGGGAGCTCATCAGGTTGACCGCCAGGACGCCCCGCTGCCGGAGCCAGTCGCGGTTGAGCTCGGCCAGGTGGTCATTCTTCGCCAGTACCTTCTGCTCCAGCAGAACGGTCCGTTCGGCGCTCTCAGCCGAGGTCGCGGGGATGGGATCCGCATCGCCGGGGCCCTCGTGGTCGTGGCTGGCGCCGTGGTCGTGGCTGGCGCCGTGGTCGTGGCTGGCGCCGTGCTCGTGACTCAGGTGCTCGTGGTTCGCGTGGCCGGCCGGGAACAGCTGGATCACCGCGCCGCTGCCTGAGCATCCGCAGGTCGCGCACATGCTCAGGCCACCTGAACCGAGGCGATCTTGAGTTCCTGCCCGGCGAGCACCTTGATCTCGATGCTTCCGCACGGGCAGAGCGTGATCGCGCCGTCCGGCTCGAAGTCCACGCCGCACACCCGGCAGTGGCACCGGCCGGCGGTCTCGGTGATCTCCAGCCGCGCCCCCTCCAGGTTCGTCCCCTCCGTGACCAGGTCAAAGCAGAACCGGACCGAGTCGGCCACGACCCCGGACAGCGCGCCGATTTCCAGGCGCACGCAGGTGATCCTGGCGCCGGGAAGCCGCCGCGTCACAGCGTCCACGACGCTCTCGGTGATCGCTAGCTCGTGCAATGTCTGCCTCCTCAACGCGTCGCCGCGGCGATGTTTCCTGGTCCGGCTCAGCAGATGCGGGGTAGCGGATCGCCCACGAGCAGGTCGACGATCCGCATGCCGCCGAACGCGGTCTTGAGCTGGACGATGCAGCCGCCCGGCCGCCCTGCCGTCGGCGAACGGCGGATGGCCGGCGAGGTCGTTGTGGGCGGTCACGCGGTGTCTCCCGCTCCCGTCGCCTCGGCCGACTCTGACAGGTCGACGTCGACGTCAACGCCGACACCGTCGCTCACCCTGAGCGCGCCGAGGAAGCCGCGGTACGGCTTGATCCCGTACTGAGACTGCACCACCGACGTGGTTCCGTGGTAACGGTCCGGCCCCGTCCTGGTGACTTGCAGCCGCAGCGGCCGGTCCGTGCCGGCGAGCGTGAGCGTGCCGGTAATCACGCCGCCGCCATCGCTAGCGGGCTCGAACGTCGCCGCGGCGAACCTCGCCTCGGGGTGACGGTCGGATCCGAGCGTCTTCCGCGCGGTCACCGCGATCTCGCGACGATCCCGGTCTGTGAGCGGCTTGAGCCCGCCGCTGCCTTCGCGCACGATCAGCGAGTTCATGTCGATCTGCACCGCGAGACCGGCCGGGCTCAGGTCGTCATTCAACGTCAGCTCGCCCGACCACCGGCCCACCTCGATGGTCAGGTCGTGGCCCGCCTGCGCCGCCAGCCCGTCACGGGACGTGTGCAGGATGATCCGGCCACGATCCGTGCCCAGCAGGTGGCGCCCAGCGTGAACCGCCATGGCAACACCGTAGGACACAAGTGGGTTCCATATCGGCTCCGGGGAGCACGGCGAGGATCTCACCGACGCCCGGGGGCGGGCGGCGGGGCAGCTCACCCGACGCTGGACCGCACTCGACGGGTCATCCGGCTGGGCGCCGGGCGGGTCGCCGGCCAATATGGCGCGCTACGGCTGCGGGTCTGGGTGGAGAATCACTTGGACCCGGAGGTCCCGCCGCGCACCAGGGAGGAGGCCCTGCACCATTCCCTGATCGCCGCGCATGCGCTGATCGGGGTGCCGGGCGGGACGTTCCTGTCTCTGACCGACCCGCCGGAATGGGCCGCCGCCTTGAGCGATCGTGAGTTCACGGCTGCTCGGGTGAGCGCAACAGGCATTCGCGTCGGCGCTGACGGCGCGGCGCGCGTCGACTCCGGGCGGCGGGAGTCACCGGGCCGATGTCGCCTGGCCGGGGGCGGCCGGGGTGACCGCCAGCCCGGCCGGCGAGTCGGCTGCCGCCCGCGGCCGTGAGCGGTTCCTGACCCGGGCGAGGATGACGGCGATCCCGAGCGCCCCGGCCGGCGGGAGGGTCACGATGGCGGGGAGCTGGTAGCGCCAGGAGAACTCGGGGACGTCGGAGGCGAGCAGGATCACGACCGCGGTGATGAAGAACAGGCAGCAGCCGAGGGCCAGGTCACGATCGGCCGGGCCGTCCCGCGCCGGCTCGCTGGAGTCGTGGCCCAGCTCGTCGCGGCGTGGCCGGCGGCGGCGCACCAGGGTGAGCATGCCGAGGAGGCCGACCAGGGTCGCGGCCAGGTAGACCAGGCCCGGTGTATAGCCGCCGTGGCGCTGGTAGTAGCGCAGGAACGCGGCCAGGGGCCTGATCACCGTGGCCCTGCCGCCCAGGGACGGGTCGAGCGGTTGGTAGGTGATCTGGTTCATCGCCGCCGTGTTCTGGAGCTTCAGGCCCACGACGATCACGTTCTCGGGACTGACCCGGATGTAACTCTGGTATGAGGGATAGCTGGTCTGGAACTGCCAGCGCGAGATCGGCGTATCCCCCGGGCTGGTGACCCGGTGCACGGCGAACAGCCGCCCCACGTCCGCGGCGTACGCCGACAGCACCCGCAGCGGCTGCTGGGTGATGACCGCCCTGGTAAAGGCGGAGACCAAGTCGGGCTCGCTGGTCCCCGGCTGCGCGGCGTAGCTGTTGAGCGGAGACGAGGCGTCGTGGTCCAGGCCGTCTGGGCCGAGGGCCTTCTGCCTGGCCGTCGGGCACAGGGGCTGCTCCTCGGCGGGCAGCTTCAGCGTGGCGCAGTCGGCGGCCTCGGCGACCCGTCCGTAGAGGGTCGAGGTGCCGGACCGTGACAGCCAGAAGTGCCCGGACGCCGCGTAAGAGACGGTCATGTAGCTGAGGATCGGCAGGGCGAAGGCGGCGCACATCAGCGCGGCGCCGCCGATCGCGCGCCGCCAGCCGCCGCCGATAGCGATCAGAACGTAGATCGCCGCCGGCAGGATCAGGACCTCGCCGATCTGGGCGACCGTCGCCGACAGCCCCAGCGTGATCCCGGCCAGCCCGATCGCCCAGGCCGGCAGCCTGCGGTGCCAGAGCAGCACGACCAGGCCGGCCACGATCAGCGCCTCGAACCAGACGTCGGGCATGATGGTCTGCTCGATCTGCAGCTCGTAGGCGTCGAGCAGGGCCGGCGCGGCGGCCAGCGCGGCCAGCCAGCGGGTGGTGCCGCGGCGCACCAGCACGGCGTAGATGGCCACGCCCATCGCCAGGCCGACCAGGTGCTGCACAGCGGCGACCGTCTCCAGGTTGCCGACCAGCAAGATGGCCTTGAGCGGCCCGGAGTACCCCAGCGGATCGGCGCCGGGCCAGGCGTTGTAGAGGTACTTGAGCGTGTCGATGTACAGCAGCGCGGGCCGGTAGGCGATCAGGCTGAGCAGCCGCAGGACCAGCCCGGCCAGCAGCAGCCCCGTGATCAGCCAGTGCCGCCGCAGGGCGGGGATCATCAGCCTGGCCGGCCTGACGGGGGCCTGGCGGAGGCGCCGGTGAGCCCCGGGCAGCTCAGCCGACCTGTTGCCGGCCGGGGCAGCCATCCCGGGACCTGCGGGACGGGCCTGTCCGCTAGCTGTCTTCGGCATTCGCATCAAGGACATCCGATGGGTCGGTGGCTGTCGTCCGGCCGGCCCGCGATGGCCGACCAGATGCGTCTCAGCGTGCTCGCTCAGTCTGGGAGTTACCTGAGCGTCCCGGTCCGGACACGCAGATCTGCCCAGGTGAGAATACCGGAGCCCCGACCCCGCTCATCTGCGACCGACCCAAGATCCCGGTGCGCGGCGTGTCTGCCGGAATGTCCGCGACCGGCCTGCCTCGCTCCCATGCATCCGTCCCTGGCTCTGCGCCGTGCGCGCACCACGCGCGACTCAATAGGCTGGGAGCTGTGCACCCGGACCCCCCGTCGCATACCGCGCTGGTGCGCCGGGCGCGCCGCATCGGCCGCGAGCTCGCCCTCCTGTACCCGGACGCGCATACGGAGCTGGACTTCACCAGCCCGCTCGAGCTCCTGGTCGCGACGATCCTGTCCGCGCAGACCACGGACCGGCTGGTCAACCAGGTCACGCCGGTGCTCTTCGCGCGCTACCGCACGGCGGCAGACTATGCGTCCGCCGACCGCGCCGAGATGGAGAAGATCATCCAGTCGACAGGCTTCTTCCGCGCGAAGACCTCGAGCCTCATGGGCCTCGGGCAGGCACTGTGCGACCGGTTCGGCGGAGAGGTGCCGCGCAGGCTGAGGGATCTGGTCACGCTGCCCGGGGTGGGCAGGAAGACCGCGAACGTAGTGCTGGGCAACGCGTTCGGCGTGCCGGGGATCACCGTCGATACGCACTTCGCGCGGCTGGCCCGACGCTTCGGCTGGACCACCGACACCGACCCGGTCAAGATCGAGCACGAGGTCGGCTCGCTGTTTCCTCGCAAGGACTGGACCTACCTGTCGCATCTGCTGATCTGGCACGGCAGGCGGGTCTGCCAGTCGCGCCGGCCCGCCTGCGGGGCATGCGGCCTGGCCCGCCTGTGCCCGTCGTATGGCCTCGGCCCGACCGACCCGGTGATCGCGCGCAAGCTGGTGAAGGCCGGGCCGTTCTCGTGACCGGCGGCGGGCCGCCGTCCGCCGATGGCGCGAGGGATAGCGAGCTGGCCGGCCACAGCGGCGGGGTACAGGGCGGCGGGGTAAGCGGTGACACCGCGCCCGCATGGCTGACCCGCCTGGCACAGTCGGCAGCTGGCATGGCGGTCCCGCCGCCGCTGCGCCCGCCGCCGGGCGGCGGCCGCCCGGCGGCCGTGCTCATCCTGTTCGGTGACGGACCAGGCGGGCCCGACCTGCTGCTGGTGCAGCGGAGCCCGGGGCTGCGCCGGCATGCCGGGCAGCCCGCGTTTCCCGGCGGCGCGATCGACGAGTCCGACGGGGGCCCGGTTGCCGCGGCGCTGCGGGAGGCTGCGGAGGAGGCGCGCGTGGACCCCTCGGGCGTCGAGGTGCTTGCGGTGCTGCCGGAACTGTTCGTCGTGCGGAGCGGGTTCTCGGTGATCCCGGTGCTGGCCTGGTGGCGCGATCCGGCGCCGGTGGAACCCGGCGACCCGATGGAGATCACCGCCGTGGCCCGGATCCGGATCGCCGAGCTGGCCGATCCGGCCAACCGCCTGGCCGTCCGCTATCCGACCGGGCCCGGCGGGCCCGCGTTCCGCGTCCACGGCATGCTGGTGTGGGGGTTCACCGCGATGATCGTGGACCGGCTGCTCGCGATCGGCGGCTGGGAGCGCCCCTGGGATGCCGACTCGGTCGAGGATCTGCCTCCCGAGGTGCTGCAGGCAGCAGCGGGTACGAATCTCAGTCCGTGAACAGGATCCTCGGTGCCCGGGAGCCTATACGGTTGGGCACGTGCCGGGTGATCTGCTGGACCTGATCCTCATCGTGCTCATCATTGCGTTCGGCGTGGCGGGCTACCGCCAGGGATTCATCATCGGAATCCTCAGCTTCGTCGGCTTCATCGGCGGCGGCGCTATCGGCGTGACCTTCGCGCCGCGGATCGCCCGCTCGATCACGGTGAACCCGGCCTGGCAGGCGGTGGCCGCCGTCGTGACGGTCTTCCTGGCGGCCATGGTCGGCCAGCTGATCGCGTCCCTGATAGGCGTCGCGATGCGGTCCCGGGTGACCTGGCGGCCGGCGACCGTCGTTGACGCCGTCGGCGGTGCCGCGGTCAGCGCCATCGCGGTGCTGCTGATCGCCTGGTTTATCGGCTCGGCCGTGGCGTACGCTCCGTTCCCCGTCATCTCCCGCCAGGTGAACAGCTCGGCGGTGCTCCGGATCGTGGACAGGCTGATGCCGCCGGCCGCGAACCTCATGTTCTCCAACTTCCGCAGCCTGCTGGCCAGCGGCCCCTACGCCCCGGTCTTCGGCGCTCTCGGCGCCGAGGGCGCGCTGGCGGTAGCGCCGCCGAGCCCGGCCGTCCTGGTGTCCGCCGGGCTCGCCCGGGCCCGGGGCAGCATCGTGAAGGTGGAGGGCCTCGCGCCCAGCTGCTCGCACAGGATCGAGGGGTCGGGCTTCGTGTACGCGCCGGGCCATGTGCTCACCAACGCGCACGTGGTGGCCGGAGTGACCCAGGGCCAGGAGGTCTTCACCACCGAGAACGCCTCGTTCTCAGCGAGTGTCGTGCTCTACGACCCGCAGCGGGACATCGCCGTCCTCTACGTGCCTAACCTCAACGCGGCCCCGCTCCATTTCGCCGGGCAGGCATCGACCGGCGCCGACGCCATCGTGGCCGGGTACCCGCTGGACGGGCCATTCGACGCGCAGCCCGCCCGCATCGGCGGCTTCGAGCGGGCCACGAGCCCGGACATCTATCAGTCGGCCCAGGTGACCCGCGATATCTACTCCATCAGGGCGAACGTCAGGCCGGGCAACTCGGGAGGTCCCCTGCTCACTCCGGCCGGCGCGGTCGACGGCGTCGTGTTCGCCGCGGCGATCTCGGTGACCGACACCGGGTACGCGCTGACTTCGGCCGAGGTAGCCTCCGACGCCGCAGCCGGGGCGAACGCCACCGCGAGAGTCTCCACCCAGGGCTGCGACTGAACCGGCGTCAGCGAACGGCCCGCAGGCTGAGCCGGAACCCGGCCGACGTCACCGGGGCCAGGCCGTCGCGCTCGATGCGATCGGCCAGATCCGCGGCGAAGCGCGCGACCGCTGCCGCCTCGATGCCGTGCGGTGCCGCGCCGGCGTAGCCGGCCACGCGCAGCCCGCCCCGGCGCAGCAGGGCCGTCGCTCCGCGGGCATTGCCCCGGTGCGCGTGCGTCAGGCCCACCGCGACCTGGGCGAGCCCCTGCCACAGGTCGCGCTCGTCGGGCGGCGCGGCCTTCCACGACGCCTCGAGGACCTCATGGGCCCGGAACGCCCGCCCGGAGTCGATCAGCTGCTGGGCCAGGTCCAGCGCAGCGTCCGGGGCGAGGGCCTGCTCGTCGGGCAGCGGGGGCTCACCCGGAGCCTGGCGGGGCAGCGGCCGGCCGAGCTCGTCCCGCGGGCGGGCGTTGCGGGGACGGCCTGCGGCGTCCCGGTCCCTGCCGGCCGCGGAAGGCTGTGTCATCGGCCTGTCCGAGTCACCGCCGCGGCCCGGTCAACGCGGGCCGTTATGGCTTGGCTTGTCATCGCTCGGGCTCGGGGTCGGCCAGCCAGGCGCGCAGCTCCGTATCGAAGCGCTCGGGCATCTCCTCGTGCGGGAAGTGCCCGGCGCCGTCAATGAGGCGCCACCGGTAAGGCGCCTCGACGTACCTGCCGGAGCCACGGGCCGCGCTGGGCAGGATGCAGCTGTCCAGCGAGCCGTGCAGGTGCAGGGTCGGTGCCTGCACCGGCGCCCGCATGCTGCGCGCGTACCGCAGCCCGTCCGGCCTGAGCCGGGACCGGATGAACCAGCGGTGGTACTCAAGCGCTGAATGGGCCACCGAGGGCAGAGACATCGCGGCGCGGTAGTTGCGTTCTGTCGCCTGGTCTGGCCAGCCCGGCCCGGACCACTGGCTGAGCATGCGGCCCACCCGCTGCGCGTCGTTCTTGAGCAGCTGCCGTTCCGGCAGCAGCGGGAGCTGGAACCTCAGCGCGTAACCGCTGCTCCGGCCCTGGCCGAGCGGGTCGGCCAGCACTGCCGCGCGCAGCCGGAGCGGATGCGGCATCGACACGACCGCGAGCCGCCTGATGACCTTCGGGAAATAGGTGGCCATGCTCCAGGCGATCAGCCCGCCCCAGTCATGGCCGACCACGACGGCGTTCGCCTCGCCCAGCGACCGGACCAGCCCCGCCGCGTCGGAGGCCGCGGTGACCAGGTCGTAGCCTCGCGGCGGCTTGTCACTGCCGCCGAACCCGCGCAGGTCTACCGCGACCGCGCGGAAGCCCGCGCCCTTCAGCGACGACAGCTGCTCGCGCCAGGTCCACCAGAACTCAGGGAATCCGTGCAGCAGCAGCACCAGCGGCCCGTCCCCGCTCTCGGCGACGTGGAACCGGGTGCCGTTAGCGCTGACCGACCTGTGCGACCAGGGACCGTCGATGAAGATCGGCGCGTCGCGCGACATCACCTGGTCATCCAGGTGGTCATGGTGATCATCTCGCTGGTCATCTCGGGTTGGCCGCGGGCTGAACCGCGGCTCCGTCATCGCGCTTCAGCAGCGTGAGGTCCTCCTGCACGGTCTGCCGGGTCCGGCGCAGGCCGCTGAGCTTGCGGAACCTTCTGGCCCCGATCAGGCCGACCACGGCGGCCAGGAGGAGGCAGCTGCCCGCGACGCAGAAAAACGCGACGTAAAGCGGTATGGCGGCCGCTGCGCTCAGGCCGTAGGCGTACCCGAAGCCAGCGAACATCAGGATCAGGCAGCCCACGAAAGCCGCCATCCCGATCAGTACCCCCCCGATGCCCAGCTTGACGGCGTCCTTCCTGAGCTCCAGCTTGGCCAGGTCGATCTCGCTCTTGAGCAGCAGTGAAGCGTCGCTAATCGCCTGGGATACCAGGCTGCCGATAGACTGGTCGCGGGCGCCGTCGGGTTGATGCTTGACTGCGGGTTCAGCCATCAGTGCTCTCTCCCCATCTCGCGCTGTGGTAACAAGTCTCGCTCATGCCTGACTGCGGTTGTCGCACCGCATCCAGTCTGGCGCGCCGCAGCCGAGGAAAAGGCAGGAAACTCGGGCTGCCCAGCCATTTGCCGCTTAACTGTCCAGGAGACGACCGCGTTAACCAGTCAACTGGGCAGCAAAGGTGATATTTGGGGCGCGCCGAGCGGGTGGCACACGCGAACGGCGCCCCATTCGGGGCGCCGCCGCCTGCCACGCCAAGTCCGGGTTACCAAGCGTGCACCTTTATCTGCCGAGCGGGCCGGTTGAATTGCCTGGCTCGGCACGCCTCCCGCGGCTGGTCGCGCGTGGGTACACCGGGTTGTCGTGTCCGGACGTTCAGGTCCGTCACCCCTTTCTACGACGGATCCGCAGCCTTGTGAACCCCTGAGCTTGACCGATTCGTGATCTCGATCGATTCCCGTGTTCACATGCCGTTACGGGTCAGTGTGCAGGAGCAGGGGGTTAGCGCTCCGGGGCGGGGGACTCTGGCGGGCTGGCCCGGGCCAGTGGCTCTAACAGGGTCGCCCGGGCCGGGGAATCGTGCCCGATATCGCTGCGGTCGGCGGGGGACCGGGCGCCGAACGCGAGCACGGGCCAGTGCCGGTCCCGCGCGATCCTCCGGAGCGCGCGGTCGGGATTCACCGCCCGGGGATGGCCCACGGCCTCCAGCATCGGCAGGTCGGTCACCGAGTCGCTGTACGCGTAGCAGTCCGGGAGCCGGTAGCCGCGCTTGGCCGCCAGCTCGCGCACCCGGCCGGCCTTCGCCTCGCCGTAGGCCCAGAACTCCATCTCGCCGGTGTAGCGGCCGTCAGCAACCTGCATCCGGGTGGCTATGACCTCGGACGCGCCGAGCAGGTCCCCGATCGGCCCGACCATCTCCTGCCCCGACGTGCTGACGATGATGACATCCTGCCCGGCGCTGCCGTGCGCGGCGATCAGCCGCCGTGCGTCGGCATACACGAGCGGGAGGATGGTCTCGTCCAGGTGCCGGCAGACGATGTCGCTGACCCGGTCGACGGGCCATCCCCGGCAGAGCTCGCCGACCGCCGCGCGCATACGCTCCATCCGCTGGTGATCGGCCCCGCCGAGCCTGAACAGCAGCTGTGCATAGGCGGTGCGCAGCGCTTCACCGCGGGTGATCAGGCCATGGCGGTAGAAAGATGGACCGAACGCCAGGGTGCTGGACCGGCTGATGATCGTTTTGTCCAGGTCAAAGAAAGCGGCCGCAATTGTGTCATGGCTCTCGACGAAAGTCCCCACGATCCGGCAGCATAGGGGAATGCAACGAGTTCTAAGTTGCCTGCGCATGACCGGCTGGTAACTTTGGCTCGCTACACGTAGGCTTTCATGGGTGACGGGACCGGCTCTGCCCCCCCGGGGCCGGACCGCACGGCGACCCCCGCTCTCCCCCCCGGCGGGGGTCGCCTCATGTCCAGGGCAGTGTTAGCCCGAGCAGGCATTCCAGCAGCATGACCGCTCCCGGCTTCGACAGCGGCTCGTTCCCGTTCCCGCACTTGGGTGACTGGATGCAGGAGGGGCAGCCCGCGGTGCACTCGCAGGACGCAATGGCCTGGGCGGTGGCGCGCAGCCAGTCCCGTGCCGCGCGGAAGCCGCGCTCGGCGAAGCCAGCGCCCCCGTCGTGCCCGTCGTAGACGAAGACGGTCAGCCGGCCGGTCGCCGGATGAAGGTCGGCGGAAACGCCGCCGACGTCCCAGCGGTCGCAGGCGGCCACGAGGGGCAGCAGCCCGATCGAGGCGTGCTCGGCCGCGTGCGCGGCACCGGGGAGATCGACGCCCGCGCTCGCGAGCCGGGCCCGCTGGTCGGGCGAGATCGTCCACCACACGGCCCTGGTGCGCAGCGTGCGCGGCGGGAGGTCCAGCGGCACCACGCCGAACGGCTGCCCGGTGTCCAGGCGGCGCCGGGCAAAGGAGACCACCTGCCGCGTCACCAGGACGTCGCCGAACCCCACCTCGGCCGGGCCCCAGGCGGCGCGGCGCACCGTGGCGGCCACCTCGACCCCGGTCAGCTCCCGGGCCGACGTGGCGTAGCCGGGGTCGCCGGCCTCGACCAGCGCCACGCCGTCGTCGAGGTCCAGCTTGGTCACCAGGTACATCTCGCCCTGGTGCGGGTAGACCGCGCCGGTGTGCGCCAGCACGTGCGCGGACGGCTCGTCGACGGTGCCGACCAGCCGGCCGGTCGACTCCTCGACGATGCGCACCGGCGGGCCCCCGGTGCCGCGCAGGCCGGTCAGGTGGGCGCGGCCGTTGCGGGTCCAGCACCAGATGGTCCCGCCGGCGCCCTTCCTGGGCCGCAGGATGCCCCGGCGGCTCAGGTCGTCGGTGACGGCGGCCGCGGCCGGGCCGAACAGGGCGATGTCCGCCTCGGTCAGCGGCAGCTCGGCCGCGGCCGCGCACAGATGCGGGGCCAGCACGTACGGGTTACCCGGATCGAGGACCGTCGCCTCGACCGGCCGGTTCAGCAGCGCTTCGGGATGGTGCACCAGGTAGGTGTCCAGCGGGTCGTCGCGGGCGATCAGGATCGCCACCGCGCCGCGGCCCTCGCGCCCCGCGCGCCCGGCCTGCTGCCACAGGGCGGCCCTCGTCCCGGGCCAGCCGGCGATCAGCACGGCGTCCAGCCCGCCGATGTTGACCCCCAGCTCGAGCGCGGTCGTCGCGGCGAGGCCGGTGATCCGGCCCGCCAGCAGCGCTTCCTCCAGGGCGCGCCGGTCCTGGGGCAGGTAACCGGACCGGTAGGCGGCCACCCGGGGTGCCAGCTCGGCTGTGCCGGCCTCGGCCAGGTTCCGCCGCGCGCCCATCGCGACCGCCTCGGCGCCGCGGCGGGACCTGACGAAGGCCAGCGCGGGAACGTCCCCGCCCACCAGGTCGGCGAGCAGCCCCGCGGCCTCGGTCGTGGCGGTGCGGCGCACCGGCGCGCCGGCCTCGCCGCGCAGCGCGGTGAGCGGCGGCTCCCACAGCCCGAAGGTGAGCGGCCCCCGCGGGGCGGAGTCCGCAGTGACCGCCACCGCGTCCAGGCCGGTGAGCAGGCGGGCGCAGGTTTCCGGCTCGCTGATCGTGGCCGAGGCGAGGACGAAGACCAGGGCCGGCCCGTGCGTTCTGGACCCGTGCGTTCCAGAGCCGTACGTTCCAGAGCCGTGCGATCGGGGCGCGGCGTGATGCGCGGCGACGCGGCGGAGCCTGCGCAGGACCTGGGCCACGTGCGACCCGAAGACACCGCGGTAGGTGTGGCACTCGTCGACGATCACGAACGCGAGCCGCCGGAAGAAGCCGTCCCAGCGCGCGTGCCGCGGCAGCAACGAGTGGTGCAGCATGTCCGGCGTGGTGAGCAGGTAGCTTGCGTGCGCCCGGGCCCAGGCTCGGTCGGCGGCCGGCGTGTCGCCGTCCACCACGGCGGGGCGGATGCCCGGGATGCCGAGCGAGGCCACCATCCGCAGCTGGTCGGCGCCCAGCGCCCGGGTGGGCGCCAGGTACAGCGCGGTGCCGCCGTCCAGGACCCGGGTCAGCGCGGGCAGCAGGTAGCCGAGCGACTTGCCGGACGCCGGGGATGTCGAGATGATCACGTTCCGGCCCGCGGCGGCATGGTCGGCCGCCGCGGCCTGGTGCGCCCAGGGCCCCGGCACCCCGGCCGCCTCGAACGCCTTGGTAACCTCGAGGGGAGCCCAGTCTGGCCAGCCGACGCGGTGACCCTCGGTGGCGGGGACATGCTCGAGGTGGGTAAGCCTTCCCGACCGCGCGCCAGCTCCGAGGATCTTGCCGGCGCCCGGCGGGATCGGCAGCTCATCTCCGGCGAGCAGCGGCACGACAGGCATAGGCTCTCAGTGTGTCATGACCTGCCGGGAGTGCCTCGAACACCGATCTGGTATAGACATGACGTCAGAGCGTGATTGAATGCGCGCGGGAAGACAGTGTGCCCAGGCGCGTTCCAGGGCGCGTTCCGGTCCCGGGCTGCACGCTCATACCCTTGACCGCATGGCGCTGGAGGAATTTGTGGATCTGAAGTTGGATCACCACACCAAGGATGGGATCGAGATCGTCGACGTGGAGGGCGAGATCGACGTCTACACCGCGCCGCGCTTGCGTGAGCTTCTGATCGAGCTGGTCAACACCGGCTTCTATCAGCTCGTGGTGAATATGGAGAAGGTCGAGTTTCTCGACTCCACGGGGCTCGGGGTGCTGGTCGGCGGCCTGAAGCGGGTCCGGGCGCATGACGGCTCCCTGGACCTGGTCTGCACGCAGGAGCGGATTCTCAAGATCTTCAGGATCACGGGCCTGACCAAGGTGTTCGGCATCCACGACACGGTGGACGAGGCCATCAAGGCCAGGAAATCCGAGAAGTAGCCGTCGGCTGACCCCGAGATGCCCACGGTTGAGGTCAGCTTTACGGCCCTGCCCGCGCACGTGCGCACCGCGCGCCTGGTGGCCACTGCGGTGGCCAGGCGCAGCGGTGTCGCGGAGGCGCTGCTGGACGAGGTACGGCTGGCCGTTGGCGAGGCGTGCTCGCGGGCGGTGGAGGCGCACCGGCAGCACTGCCCGGCCGAGCCGGTCAGGATCGCGCTGACCGACCAGGCCGGGCGCTTCGAGGTCGAGGTCACCGACACGGGCAGGCCGCAGGGCTTCGGACTCGCTGTCATCGCCGAGCTCGCCGACGATGTTCAGATCAGCGAGACCTCCGCCGGGACCAGCATCAAGATGAGCTGGCCCTCCGTGGGGCTGCGGCCCTGACCGGTTACCGCTGCGTTTATTTACGGGGTCGCGGCAGCATGATAACCGGGGGCGCATTACGATTCACCGACCCAGATGCGTAGACTCCCCGGCACTGCCGTGGTGGCACTCCTCGGCCAAGTTCGACATGCCCACGCCCGGTGGCCGCGGCTCTGCGCTGGGCGGCGGCATCGCGCGAAGGCAGGCATGCCTGTCAAGGAGGACAGATGTCTAGGCTCAACTTCGCCCTGGCGGGCGGGCCGGCCACCGTAGCCGGCTCCAATCTCACCTGGGTGATCGTGGTCGCGGTGATCGCCCTGTGCGCCCTCGGCGTGGCCGCCTTGCTGGTCCGCGAGGTGCTCGCGGCCAGCCAGGGCACGCCGAAGATGCGCGAGATCGCCCGCGCGGTCCAGGAGGGCGCGGCGGCCTACCTGAGGCGCCAGTTCCGCACGCTCGGCGTGTTTGTCGTGGTGATCTTCTTCGTGCTGCTGCTGCTGCCGGCGGACGGCACCGGGGTGCGCTGGGGCCGTTCGGCGTTCTTCCTGGTGGGCGCGCTGTTCTCGGCGCTGACCGGGTTCACAGGCATGTCGCTGACGGTGCGCGGCAACGTGCGCGTCGCCGCGGCCGCGAAGGAGTCCGGCGAGCACTCGGCGATGCGGATCGCGTTCCGCACCGGCGGCGTCGCGGGCATGTTCACGGTCGGCCTCGGGCTGTTCGGCGCGGCGGCCGTGGTGCTCATCTACAAGGCCAACGCGCCGAGCGTGCTCGAGGGATTCGGCTTCGGCGCGGCGCTGCTCGCCATGTTCATGCGCGTCGGCGGGGGCATCTACACGAAGGCGGCCGACGTCGGGGCGGACCTGGTCGGCAAGGTCGAGAAGGGCATCCCCGAGGACGACCCGCGGAACGCGGCGACGATCGCCGACAATGTCGGCGACAATGTCGGCGACTGCGCCGGCATGGCCGCCGACCTGTTCGAGTCCTACGCGGTAATGCTGGTGGCCTCGCTGATCCTGGGCAAGGTCGCCTTCGGCAACGCCGGCCTGGTCTTCCCGCTGATCGTCCCGATGATCGGCGTGATCACCGCGGTCATCGGCATCTTCGCGGTCGCGCCGCGCCGGGGCGACCGCAGCGGCATGAGCGCGATCAACCGCGGCTTCTTCATATCGGCTGTGATCTCGCTGCTCCTGGTCGTCGGCGCCGCGTTCTGGTACCTGCCGGCGCACTTCAGCCAGCTCACGGGCGTGACCGACGCAGGCATCCTGCGTCACGCCGGGGACCCGCGCTGGCTGGCCATCGGCGCGGTCGTGATCGGGCTGGTGCTGGCCAGCGCGATCCAGTTGCTCACGGGGTACTTCACCGAGACCAACCGCAAGCCCGTCCGCGAGATCGGCGACAGCTCGGAGACCGGCGCGGCCACGGTGATCCTGGCGGGCATCTCGATCGGGCTGGAGTCCGCCGTCTACTCCGCGCTGCTGATCGGAGCGGCCGTGTACGGCGCGTTCCTGCTCGGCACCGGCAACGCCACCATCGCGCTGTTCGCCGTCGCGCTGGCCGGCACCGGCCTGCTGACCACGGTCGGTGTGATCGTGTCGATGGACTCCTTCGGCCCGGTCACCGACAACGCGCAGGGCATCGCCGAGATGTCCGGCGAGTTCGAGGGCGAGCCCGCCGAGATCCTGACGCACCTGGACGCGGTCGGCAACACGACCAAGGCCATCACCAAGGGCATCGCGATCGCGACCGCGGTGCTGGCCGCGACCGCGCTGTTCGGCGCGTTCCGGACCCAAGTCGAGTCGGCGCTCGGCTCGGCGGCCGGCTCGTTCAGCCTGTCCATCGACCGGCCCAACGACCTGGTCGGCCTGATGATCGGCGCGGCCGTCGTGTTCCTGTTCGCCAGCCTGCTGATCAGGGCGGTCGGCCGGGCGGCGGGCCGGGTAGTCATGGAGGTGCGCAAGCAGTTCCGCATCCATCCGGGGATCATGGACTTCACCGAGAAGCCGGACTACGGCGCGGTGGTGGACATCTGCACGCGCGACTCGCTGCGCGAGCTGGCCACCCCGGGCCTGCTCGCCGTGCTCACCCCGATCGCGGTCGGCTTCGCGCTCGGGTACGCGCCGCTCGGGTCCTTCCTGGCTGGTGCCATCGGGGTCGGCGTGCTGATGGCGGTGTTCCTGGCCAACTCCGGCGGGGCCTGGGACAACGCCAAGAAGCTGGTCGAGGACGGCCATCACGGCGGCAAGGGCTCCGAGGCGCACGAGGCGACCATCATCGGCGACACCGTGGGTGACCCGTTCAAGGACACCGCCGGGCCCGCGATCAACCCGCTGATCAAGGTCATGAACCTGGTCTCACTGCTGATCGCGACGAGCGTGGTCAAGTACGCCCACAACGACGGGCTGCGCGCGGGCGTGGCGATCGGCGCGGTGATCATCGTCGTGGCGGCCGTGGTCATCTCCAAGCGCCGCTCGACCAGCATCGCGCCGGGCGAGGCCGGTGAGGCCGGCGCGAGCGTCACCGCCGGCGCCGACAGCGCCAACAGCGCCAACGGCACGGCGGTCACGGGCGAGGACGGGAAGAAGGCCGCCGGGACGACCCCCACTGACCTGCGCCCGGGCCGCGGCTGAGCCCGGCCAGCCACGAGGCCTGCCGGCGACCGGGCGGACCGGGAGACGTTCGCCGGCCGGGCCACTAGGTGGCACGCAGCGACAGCAACGCGCCGGCGATGCTGCCCCAGCGACACCAACGCGCCGGCGATGCGGCTGCAGCGACACCGATGCTGCCGCAGCGACACCAACGCGCCGGCGATGCGGCTGCAGCGACACCGATGCTGCCGCAGCGACAGCAACGCGCCGGCGATGCTGCCGCAGCGACACCGATGCGGCCGCAGCGACACCAACGCGCCGGCGATGCGGCTGCAGCGACACCGATGCTGCAGGCGACGACAGCAACGCGCCGGCGATGCTGCCGCAGCGACACCAACGCGCCGGCGATGCGGCTGGACGGCGTCAGTGGCGATCAGCCGGCGCGAGCGCTGCCGTTCAGAGGTACGTCCTCGGCGTCGGCGGCCTCGACGTCGTCGCGCGAGATGCCGAGCAGGTGCAGGATCGCGTCGAGGTGCGGAACGCTGAGTGAGGCGTCCGCGGCGTCCCTGACCGCGGGCTTGGCGTTGAAGGCGATGCCCAGGCCGGCCTCTGCGATCATGTCGAGGTCGTTCGCCCCGTCGCCGACCGCCACCGTCTGGCTGAGCGGAACCCCGCAGGAGGCGGCGAAGTCGCGTAGGGCCGTGGCCTTGCCGGCCCGGTCGATAATGGGGCCGGTGACCTGGCCGGTGAGCTTCCCGTCGGCGATCTCCAGCGTGTTGGCCGCCGCGTAGTCCAGGCCGAGACCGGCGGCGAGCACGTCGGTGAACTGCGTGAAGCCGCCGCTCACGATTCCGCACCGGTACCCGAGCCGCCGCAGTGTGCGGACCAGGGTGCGGGCGCCGGGAGCCAGCTGCAGCTCTGCGCGGACCTCGTCGAGAACCGAGGCGTCAAGCCCGGCGAGCAGGGCCACGCGCTCCCGCAGCGCGGCGGCGAAGTCCAGCTCGCCGCGCATCGTGGCCGCGGTCAGCTCGGCGACCTTCGCCGCGCACCCGGCCCGGGCGGCGAGCAGGTCGATGGCCTCGCCGCTGACCAGTGTGGAGTCGACGTCCATCACGACCAGGCGCATGGCACGCCGGTGCAGGCCGCCGCGCTGCACCGCGACGTCGACGCCCTGCTCGACGGACTCGCGGGCCAGGGCCGCGCGCAGCGACGCGGGGTCGGCCCCGGAAATGTCGAACTCGATGCAGGTCACCGGCCGGTGCGCCAGCCGGGAGATCCGGTCGATGTTCGCGCCGTTGGCGGCGATCCGTCCGGCGATGGCCGCGATCGCGGCCGGGGCCAGCAGGCGGCCCAGCACCGTGACATGCAGGCTGCCGCGGCGGCGGTCCGGCTCGGCCGAGCCGGCCGTGATCTCGGCGTCCAGGCCCAGGTCGGCGGCGACTGCGGTCACCTGGCGGTGGATCACCGTCAGGTCGGGGGAGCTGCCGCAGGACAGCAGCACCCCCAGCACCAGGCGGCCGCGGATCACCACCTGCTCGACGTCGAGCACGCTGAGCTCGTGCGCGGCGAGGACGGAGAACAGGCGGGAGGTGACACCAGGCCGGTCCCGGCCGGTCACGGTAACAAGCAACGTCATCTGCGGACTGGACATGGCGGTGCCCACGCTACCCACAGCTGACCACTAGGAGGGCCGCGGGCCGCCGGGACCAGGGCACCAGGTCATCAGG
>Ga0209648_10000343_pt1 | contig 34504 bp, 31 predicted proteins | sample GraSoi2013_115cm_FD_185830 | JGI IMG/M metagenome (GOLD analysis project Ga0209648, IMG submission 185830) | Grasslands soil microbial communities from the Angelo Coastal Reserve, California, USA - Sample 9_17_2013_115cm (SPAdes) (version 2) | ecosystem: Environmental > Terrestrial > Soil >...
GAGTGCGCTAGACCGTGGTGATAGTATTTTCCAGTGCTGAAATCCCTCAGCGAAGACAAGTAAACAAGCCGGCCGAAGTCGTATCCGATAGGCGCTAACGTACGCGTTTGTAAATCTTCCTTCGCCCGCTCCAGACCCATACGCGTAACTTGCCCCTGCATAGACCTGCATGATACTGAAAAATGAGCATGAGGCGACAACGAAATATTTGTACGCCGCTACGATCTTCACTAGGCGTGCACGCCGCTTTCAGAGAGTAGCTTTGGAGGTAGCGCCATAACTCGCTTGCTATAGCAACCAAATAGTTGAATTGCTTAAACTGTGCAGCGGTAATGCCAATACATTAACTCACCTTTAACTTACACGCTGATCTGTAAAAATCCGGAACCCGCAATAGTCGACGAGCGCCTCTACAAACTCTGCTTGACACCAATGCTTTCAGGTTGCTAAATGGCTGCCAAATGAATCTGTTACCCCCGGCAGATTCTTGGTTGCGACAATAATGAGCTACCTCTTGAAGGTCGGCTTTCGAGAATGCTGAATTCTTTTAAATCTTCATCTGTTCTGCGTCGAGAAGTGGATCCCTCCACGTGCTTGCTATACCAAGCGAAAGCCGACGTCGTTTGTCAAGTCGTTGGCTCTCGCGTTGCTCCTCCGCTGTACTTTGAGCCCATCTCTCGCGAGATCCCAGAATTGGTATGCAGCAAGAAAGATGAACTAGCTCTGTGCACTGCGCTTCTTTCGTCAGGAGCCCGTCAATGAGCGAGGGCATCAATCCTAACGGCGCTCGCCTTCTTGAGTGGAGTGAACTCCAAAAGGCCTCCGACAACGATCTCTTACATCAACTGACCCTTGGAAACGACGATGCGTTTGCGTTCATCGTTGATCGGTATCAGCGGCTCATCTACAGCGTAGCTTATAAGCTTGTGAAGGACGAAGGGGAAGCCGAGGATGTCGTCCAGATCGTCTTCTTAGATGCTTTTCGAAAGAAGGGATTATTCGACCCTTCCAAGGGCACACTCAAGATGTGGCTCCTCCAATATGCATACACGCGGAGCATTAACAGGCGCTACCATCTTCAACACCGGCATTTTTATTCGAGGTTGAATGTAGAGGAGATCAACCCGTTGGCCCTTTCAACTGAGAGGGCCGCCGACAGGTGGCTTACGGCAACAGAAGCAGCTAGGTACTTGACACAGGCTTTTGCACTGCTCAACGCGAAACAGCGAAAAGCGATTGAACTTATTTCTATTGAAGGAATGACATTCGTAGAAGCTGCCGAGAAAGCCGGTGAGTCGCTGCCGGCAACGCGCCATAATTACTATCGCGGGATGGTAAAGCTGCGGGATATCCTTTTGCCCCAAACTAAACCCGAAGAGCAAGGAATTAGAGTTTCGGCGACGGCGCCCATACGTTTGGAGGTGGCCAATCTCTAGCCATGAACAGCTTGAGGAACTCTGCTTCCTAGCGGCCGCGGGCGAAGTTCAGGAGGCGGAATGGGAACTGGTGAAGGCACATCTCGAGGAGTGTCCTTCGTGCCGCTGTTCCTTTTCTGAGCTTGGAGCAATTCATTCCGCTTGTTTCACCCAAGCGCCCGGCTTTGAAGTGGAACGACCGCAAGACTCGGAAAACCGACTGCGGAATGCGGTCCTTCGTGCCGCGAGCAGGGAAGGCGCTCAGTTCTCCTGCTATGTGAGGCCGCAGAATAATTATGAGATGCCCAGTCGTAGACGTTTCGGGTCTTTCCGCATGACCAGAGTGTGGGGAATCGGGGCGGGCCTCCTTGTCATCGGTGGCTGTCTAGTTGTTGGTCTTGTTTTGCGGCAATCAAAAGTAACTCGTGGTCCGATATCACCATCTGTGCCCCTCGCTGTCAGTCTGCCTTCTACCACAGAAACGGATAGTCTGGCGGATCAACTTCGCCGTCACGAAGAAATCTTGGAGCAAGAAGTGGTCGCCCTAAAGGCCGAAAGGTCGCGGATTGAGCACGACCTTCAACTCAGAAATGGTGAGAACACAGAATTGCAGCAGGCGACAACTGGAATGAAGGAAGAAATCCTCACGTTGACGGCTGAGCTCCAAGTCACACGCGCTACACAAGTGAAAGCAGAAGAAGGTCTCCAACGATTGAAGTCTGAAGGAGCGAGTGACCAATCCGCAATTCAGGCTCAAAATCGAGAGATTCGTTCCCTGAATGAAAAACTTCAAGAGCAGTCGTCACAGAAGGAACGCGACCAAGATGTCCTGGCAGCAGAAACAAAATTGCGAGAGCTTGTGGGCGCACGCAATCTTCATATCGTCGATGTTTACGATACGGATGCTAACGGGAAGACAAAAAAGGCGGTTGGCCGCGTATTCTATACACAGGGGCAGTCTCTCGTGTTCTATGCTTACGATCTGTCCACAAATAGGTCCGACACTGGCAAGTACGTCTATTACGTATGGGGCCACAGAGAAGGCGACGATGAAAGCGTTCGCAACTTAGGAACACTAGATTCAGATGACATTGCTCAGAGGCGCTGGATGCTGAAGGTTAATGACGCGAAGGCCTTATTTAACATTGATCGCGTGTTCGTTACTCTCGAACAGAATGGTAAGGCAGACCTCCGTCCTCATGGAAAAAGGATACTCAGCGCCTATCTAGGTAGCCCTGCGAACCATCCCTAGTTATCAATAATTCTGGCTCACGGTCACGCCGCTCCTGTGTGGTTACCGTTCCTTGGCAAACAGAATATCCAACGTCTTTTAACAATGGCATGGGAACGACAAGTCTTCCTCCTGTGAACACTGTGACATGGAGGATACGAACGATGGTCCATCGGCAGCAGTCAGGCGAAGCAGCACGATTTTCCGCTGCTCACCAATTCTTGAGGAAGCTTGTCTTGTCCGTTCTCGCAACCCTCGCTGTCGCCGGGCTCTGCTACGGCCAGGCTGACACTGCCACTGTTTCCGGCGTGATCACCGACCCATCTGGCGGAGTTGTGGCTGGCGCCGAAGTGGGCGTGACGAACACCGATACAAATGTCACATGGAATGGTATCTCGAATGGGTCTGGCGTTTACTTGGTCACAGGGTTGAGGCCGGGGCGCTATCGGCTCCACGTTGGCAAAGATGGATTCAAAGGAATCGACCTAACTGACTTGATTCTGAATGTACAAGATTCTGTCAGTCGCAATTTCACGCTTCAGGTGGGATCGACCTCCGAGACCGTGTCTGTGGAGGGGAGCGGTTTGCAAATCAATGCGCAAGACGCGGCGGTGAGCACGGTCGTGGATCGTCAATTTGCAGAAAACCTGCCAATGAACGGTAGAAGTTTTCAAACACTGATTCATCTCACACCTGGGGTTGTTCTTACGAATACCAGTAGTGGGCTTGATTCAGGGCAATTTAGTGTCAACGGACAGCGCGCGAGCTCCAACTATTGGATGGTCGACGGCGTAAGCGCGAACCTGGGCAGTAGCACCTTGTTTGGAGGAAATGGTGTTGGCGGTGCCGTGGGGACATCAAGTGTATTCGGGGGGACGAACAGTCTGGTTTCCGTCGACGCTTTGCAAGAGTTCCGCATCGAGACTTCCACTTATGCACCGGAATTTGGGCGGACGCCGGGAGGACAGATATCGATTGTCACGCGGTCAGGCACGAATCAGTTTCACGGCGCCCTATTCGACTACCTTCGGAATGAAGTACTGGATGCCAACGACTGGTTTGCCGACAGTAAGGGCTTGCCTAAGCCTCAAGAGCGTCAGAATGACTTCGGAGGAACGATCAGCGGCCCAATTCTTAGAGATAAGACATTCTTTTTCTTCTCGTACGAAGGACTCCGGTTGCGGCTCCCGCAAACTGCACTCGCAACTGTGCCCGATCTTAACGCGCGCCAATCGGCAATACCAGCCATGCAGCCTTTCCTGAATGCTTACCCCCAGCCCAATGGACCTGACAACGTAGCGACGGGTACGGCCCAGTTCAACAGGAGTTATTCCAATCCAGCTACACTCGATGCCTACAGTCTAAGGATCGACCACAGGTTGAGTAATAAGCTGACCATCTTTGGGCGATACAATTATTCCCCTTCGGAGATCGCTCAACGAGGTTCATCCGGGGCCGCACTGAGCGTGGTATCTCATTCCCGTATCGTCACGCAAACAGCGACCATGGGTTCAACGTGGAGTATTTCTTCCAGAGTCATCAATGAGTTGAGATTCAACTACAGCAGAACCAATGCTTCTGGCGCGTTGCTGTTTGACAGTTTCGGCGGCGCCGTGCCTCTTACTTCCCTGCCTTTCCCGAGTCCTTTCACAATCAATAATGGCAACTTGTTTTTAAATATTTTGTCACTTTCGGGGAATCCTTCTCTTCAGGCCGGAAGGCTCGTACACAATCTGCAGAGACAAGTAAATCTAGTCGACAGTTCTTCTGTTCAGAAGGGACCGCACAGTCTGAAATTCGGGGCTGACTTTCGTCGCCTGTCGCCCGTGTATGAGCCTTTCCTTTATCGCCAGATCGTTTTCATGCAAGATGTGCTATCCGCCGAAAACGGGAACGTGCGATTCAGTCAGTTACAATCTGACGCCGGCACGACACTGTTGCTCCATAACCTCGGTGCCTTCGCGGAAGATACTTGGCGTGCGATGCCGCGCCTAAGCCTTACTTATGGCCTGCGATGGGACTTGGACTTCGCCCCCTCGACCGCCAATGCGCCCAGCTTCCCAGCCGCGACCGGGTTTAACCTAGCCAACCTATCGAATTTGGCGCTTGCGCCTACAGGAACGGCAGCTTTCAAGACCACGTATGGCAACGTCGCGCCTAGGTTTGGCGTTGCGTACCAGCTCTCGCAAAATCCCGACTGGGAGACAGTGATTCGGGGAGGCTTCGGTGTTTTCTACGATCTTGCAACGTCAGAGCTCGGTAATGTGCTTAACAACGCTGGATATCCATTCCTCGCCAGGAGTCCACGCACTTTCGGCGGCAGCTTTCCGCTAAGTTCAACGGCAGCGGCACCTCCCCAGATAGCGCCGCCTAGTGCAACCAGCCCGGGTACCTTGACGGCATTTGACCCCAACCTCAAATTGCCTTACACGCTGGAATGGAGCGTAGCGCTGGAGCAGGGTCTTGGAAAACAGCAGACTTTATCCGCCTCGTATGTCGGAGCCGTTGGGCGCCGGCTCATGCAGTCCACATTCATTAATTCGCCCAGTCCGAGTCTTACATCAGCTTATTTGGCGACAAATTCGGCCACCTCGGATTACCACGCTCTTCAAGTGCAATTTCAACGCCGAATGTCGCGTGGCCTCCAGGCGTTAGCCTCCTACACTTGGTCGCATTCGATTGATAGCGCCTCCGCAGGATCTAACGGAACTGTCTCAAATGACCTCGTACCGGGAGCAAATCAGAACTCCAACCGTGGGCCTTCCGATTTCGACATTAGACATGCATTTTCAACGGGCTTGACTTACGACTTCCCAACTCTCCATGGGAATTCGTTCACCAATGCAATTTTTCGCGGCTGGTCCGTCGAGAGCGTAATTCAAGCTCTGTCTGCGCCACCGATTAACATAATTAATACACTTTGGGGCACGACCCTCGACGGCGCGTCGACGAGGGTTCGCCCCAATGTGATTGCGGGCATCCCGTTCTACCTCCTCAGGTCTCAGTATCCAGGCGGCAGGGCAATTAATAACACTCCCGGTGCCGTAGCAGGAGGGTGTCCAGATGGTTCTCAAAGCGTCGGGCCATTCTGTCCCCCACCCAAGGACGCGAGTGGAAAGTTCGTTCAAGGCAACTTAGGTCGTAATGCCTTGAGAGGGTTCGGCGCCACGCAGTGGGATTTCGCAGTTCACCGGGAATTTCCTATTCGCGAGAGGCTGAGGTTGCAGTTCCGGGCGGAAATGTTCAATGTCCTGAATCATCCCAATTTCGGTCAGCCAGATGCGAACCTCAATGACGTTACTTTCGGCAAGTCAACTCAGATGCTAGGACAGAGCCTGAGCGGCAGTCTGGGGGCCGGAGGGTTGAGTTCCTTGTATCAAGCTGGGGGTCCCCGGTCGATCCAATTTGCACTAAAGCTGTTGTTCTAACTACATGCGTGGCGAGCACACCTCCCTGTATGCCCTTGGTTTCTGGGCGAATGTGTTCTGTGGTGAGGAGCCGAAGAAGCGCGTCCTTTGTTCCGCCGGTCTCGTTGCACTGATGTCGCTGTCAGTGGTATCGGCTGCGGAGCAAGGAGCAGGCCAGCACGAGCTGCGCCGATTTACGGTCGCCGACGATATTGAACTCACTCACTTCGATAGCAGCGAGGCGGGTCCGATTACATTCTCGCCGGACGGCAGGCTTTTTGCAGTGACATCGGAGCGTGGCCGACTCGACCTAAATCGATCGGAATCTTCCCTTCGAATATATCGGACGCAAGACGCACTGAAATTTCTCTCGCTCCCTGGCAGTGCGGGGGATCTTTCGCCGTTGTGGATCGTAACAAAATCTACATACAAGAATGGGCCCATCATTAGTCACGTTCGCTGGCTTGCAGACTCCAGGGCAGTGGCGTTTCTTGCCAAGACCGCCTCGGGAAATGATCAACTCTTTTTGGCAGACATTCAGACGAAGACCCTTGAACCACTAACTCCGGGAGATCAGCATGTAACTGCATTCGATATTCGCAATAGCAATACCTTCGTCTACTGCGTGCTGAGTCCGAGCGTTCGTAGCAGTGCTGCAGAGGAGAACCAATCAACCGCAATCGTTGGAACCGGGCGTGCACTCGAAGGTCTGTTGTTTCCAGAAGCGTCTGCGAGCAGTTCAGTGTGGGTTTACGATCTCAGTGAACTCTGGGCCGTTCTTGACGGCAGGCGATTCCGCGTCCCGGACGCGTCATCGGCTCAGCCTGTGCCGATTCATTTGGAAGGACAGCGGGCACTCGCCCTCTCGCCTGACGGCCATTCTGTTGTGACCGCACTGACCGTAAGCGTCGTTCCGCCCGAATGGGAAACGCTTTACCCGCCTCCACCCGCCTCCGCAGCGTATCGAATCCGAGCCGGACGGCAGAATCCCAATGGTTTCGGAGGCCAACGAGACGTAAGCGAGTATGTCCTGATTGATCTCTCCAGTGGCAAGATAAAGCCTCTCACTCGAGCTCCGATCGGTAACACGGTGGGGTGGTGGGGCTTTAGCCGTGCCGATTGGTCGGCTGATGAGCGTTCAGTTGTGCTGTCCGATACATTCCTTCCTCCGAAAGCGCAAGATGTTACAGGGGAGGCGAACCAGCCTTGTGTGGCAGTGGCGGATATCGTGACAGAACAATCGGCCTGCGTAGAGAGTTTGGAAGCGCAACCCATAAAGGAGGGCCGGCAGTTCATCGACGATGTGCGGTTCGCTGGCAATGGAGGTAAACTCTTAACGATCTTTTATTTTGGCGTCGACGGGGCCGCATCTGGATCGAGAACTTACCGAAAGGTGGTCGATGACTCCTGGGTGGCTGACACGACAACCCGGGATTCGGTCTCCGACCGCGTGATAGACGTTTCCCTGAGGCAGGGGCCAAATGAACCGCCTATTCTGATCGCCACTGCCAAGAAACGTCCAGAAAGCTCTCACATAATCTGGGACCCCAACCCCCAGCTGCAGCGTATCCGGATGGGTGAGGTTTCTGTCTTTAGATGGAAAGACAAGACCGGTCGCGACTGGGTTGGCGGGCTCTACAAACCGCCGGATTACGTTCGAGGACGACGCTATCCGCTCGTTCTCCAGACTCACGGTTTTGCCGCTCAGGAATTTCGTCCTAGCGGCGCGTCTACGACAGCTTTCGCGGCACAAGAGCTCGCTGCTGTGGGATTCCTAGTTCTCCAGATTAGTGACTGTCCTCTAAGGAACACGCCAGAGGAAGGTCCATGCCAGGTCGCAGGCTACGAGGGCGCCGTGGACCGACTATCGATGGACGGGTTGATCGATCCGAATCGTATCGGTATCATCGGCTTCAGTCGCACCTGTTTCTACATATTACAAGCGCTAACCTCAAGTGCGTTACAATTTAAAGCAGCATCCATCACTGATGGCGTCAATCATGGATATCTGCAATACATCCTAAATATAGACGCGGGCCGTAATTCAGTAGCGCACGAGGCAGACGAGACGATCGGAGCTGCACCATTTGGTGTTGGCCTGCAGCAATGGCTCGAACGCTCGCCTGTATTCCAATTAGACAAGGTGACGACTCCCCTCGAAATAGTGGCAACGCGCGAACAAATTCTTCAGATGTGGGAGCCGTACGCAGCGCTTCGCTATCTCCACAGGCCCGTGGATCTTACTATCCTGAACTCCGACGAACACGTATTTACGAATCCCGGCGTACGATTGATCTCGCAAGGCGGTACGGTTGATTGGTTCCGCTACTGGTTACAGGGCTATGAGGATCCCTCTCCTGCAAAGTCTGAGCAGTATAAACGCTGGGGAATATTGCGATCGCGAGAGCAAAGCCAAGTTGAATATAAGGCTGTATCGCCGGTTCAATAGCTACAAAGGCCGAGAACCCTCGGTTGGTGATTCGTTCATTGGTCATGTAGGGTCTGCGGAACGCGTTCTGACTGAAGATTCACCAACGTTGTAGGTGTCATTGGGGACTTGCGCGTCGGGGATACTCCATTTAGCCAGCACGACATTACTCATCATCTTCATATCCGGAGATCGATGGCTCGTTCGGTGTTTCCAGAGGCCCAGTAAGTTTCTCGACCGACTGAATCACAGCACAGGCTGATGCGAGCACGACGACTACCGGCTTTTCATATTTCATTTGTCGACCTCTTTCCTGTCTCACTCTCCTTATCGAAGAATAGAATTATCGACAAGGATTCCGGAATCCTGTGACTTCTTGGCATACTTATACAGGTAATTTCTCGCATGAACCCCAGCCACGCTAGGATCAGCATTGCCGGATCAGACTTACATATCGGAGCGCCCGGAGTTCGAGCGCCCCGATGTTTGCTTACTCATCTGCCTGGTACGCAGTCACGGACGGCAGTTGGCTCGAATCGTTGCTGCTCGTTTGCTTTGTCATGCTCTGGATCACGGCGGAAGCCGATTCCAGCACGACTACTTCGGGCTTTTCGTATCTCATATTTTTCACCTCCTTCCAGTTTCAGTTTTTCTCAGCTGAGATCGCAATCGGCGGCCGAACCCTTCATCAGCTTCGGGAAACACTTAGGCGCTGATCAGAACCCGCCCGTTTCGCAGGTTTCTCAACCGTGATTCCACGCATAGCGTATGCTTCAGACATGGATATCGGGGCGCCCGGAGTTCGAGCGCCCCGATGTTTGCTTACTCATCTGACTCGTACGCAGTCACGGACGGCAGTTGGCTCGAATCGTTGCTGCTCGTCTGCTTGGTGATGCTCTGGATCGCAGCGGAAGCCGATTCCAGCACGACTACTTCGGGCTTTTCGTATCTCATATTTTTCACCTCCTTCCAGTTTCAGTTTTTCTCAGCTGAGATCGCAATTGACAACAAACGCTTCAACGATTCTGGGAGACCTTTGGCCGATGTTCAACAGAACACCGCGGTTCTTGAGGTTTATTAGCCAGAATTCGATGTAGAGCGCACGGATCACGGGAGCGAGAAGGACTTCTCGACCGTCCCGAATCCTTTGCAATACTTCGGAAAACCCATTAGGTAAAATAATCCCCAGCGAGTCGCTGACCATGTGCTGGCTCATCTCTATAAGGCTCGCATACTGCGCCGAGATGGCCTTCATTGGTCCTCGGGCAACAAAGGCCTTGCGCTTCCGGTTGAGCAATTCGTTGGGGACGATACCGACGAGCGCTCGGCGCATCAGCGAGCGGCGCTGGCCCGGGCGCACGAGTTGTTCTCGCGGGATCGCGTACATAAATTCCAGCAAGCCGCGGTCAAGATACGGATAGCGTTTCTCGTAGAGCGGCGACGATTCGAGGGCAAATGCCGTTATTTGTCTTTGTAATGCCTTCAATGCAGAAGCGTTTTCCTGAAAACTTGGGAGAGGGCCGAAGAATTCCAATCTGCTTTCATAGCCCTGCAAGGCTACCCGATTGCGCTTAACGAAATTGGAATTCAACCAAGTGGCCGGCTGCTTGTGTTTAGGGACTCCAACTAGAGCGGGCGGGAAGAATGCTCGGGCAGCCTCGAAAAGCAAGTAGAACCAGGGTCTTCTCTTGTTCAATGCCCAGACTTTCAGTTGATGCGCAAGCGTCTTGAATTGCGCCCTTGCAAGAAGATCCTCGAGTTCTGGCGTAGGAGTTGGCACGCCGCCGGTAACTTCGTCGCCGCCGATGCCGGAGAGCACCACGCGATTTCCCTGCAAGCTCATGCATGCTGCGAATTGACGGCCAGCTTCCGATGGACGACCACCAGAACCAGGAGTTGCGGCAAAGCGGTCGCTCTCAAATTGATTCAGGAAGGATTCTTGATTGCCGACATCCACGTGGCAACCGGTGCGGCCGCGCTTTTCTTCGACCTTAGCGAAGTAGGGGCGCTCATTCCAGTTGGGTTCGGAGTCGTTGTAGTAGGAGAGGGTATCGAGACGCGGAGTTTCCCCGGCGCCGCGGGCGATGATGGTGTCCGCCATGCACACGATGGAGGAGGAGTCCATGCCGCCGCTCAGCTCAGCGAGGACGGGCCTGTCCGAACGGAGCCTACGCCGCACGGCTTCGGCGAAGACGGCGCGGAAGTGCTCTTCGTATTCGGCGTCGGTCCGGTAACGGATTCTTTTGGCGGGGTCGAAGTCCCAATACTTGCGAACGGTATCGTTTCCCGGCCGGAGCAGCACCGAAGACGACGGCGGAACGGACTGAATGCCGACGTAGGGCGTCAGATGAACGGCGGGAAAGAACGAGAACCAGCCTGCGATGTGCTCTTCGCAGAGCGTGAAGGTTTTTCCCGCGAAGATGACGAGCGGATCGAGGATAGTGCTCCAGGTGACATGGTCGTTGTCGAACGAGTAGTAGAGATGCCGTGTGCCGATGGGGTCTTTGGCGAGGATCAGCGAGCGGGTCTGCGGATCCCAGAGGGAAAGGGCCCAGTCTCCAATCAGCATGGCTAAGCAGTCCCTGCCCCAGTATTCGTAAGCCGCTGCAACGATCTCGACATCCGTGGAAGCGATGGTCACAGCATCGCGCAACTGTCGGATCAAATCCGCGCGGTTGTCCAGCCGGCCGTCCCAGGTGAGGACGCCCCCGGATCCGGTGACGTGAGGTTGTGTTTCGCGGCGAGATTCCTTCGTGGTGTGGAAGGCGTGGTAGAGGATGGTGATGTTGTACTTCGAATAGGACTCGGCATCGTCTGGGCCGTAGGGAGCGAGAAGCGGCTTCACCTTTTCGAGATATTCGCGGTCGACCGGCTTGCCATCGAAATTCCATCTACCAAACTGGACGCTCATAGCCGATCCTTTCTCCCTTCAAACCTTTTCAGCACCGATCGAGGACTGCGTACATTTCCGGTGTGTACGGCTTGTCGTTGACCACGCGGCCATCGACTTCGACCCACGCATGGGCTTTGAACGGAATCTGCTGAGCGCCGATGACCATTTGAGCCGGGAGTCCATATTTCTTCAGGAGGCAAGCCGTGGCGGCGGAGCGCTGCAGGCACAGAGCTTCTTTCCAATACCAGATACAAGCCATGTCAATCGCCGAGCAGATACGCTCGACTGCACCTGGGGCAGGCGCTCGCTTTCCGACCGGATATTTGCGGACTTTCTCATAGAGAGCAGCGAAGTTGCCCCTTGCCAGGTAGATATCGAAATGAATGAGCTTCCAGTACGCTTTCAAGACAAGAAACGACATAATGAAGACCTCCACTTTTACATTGACAACTGCAACTGGTCACAGAGAAATGCCATGCGATCCGTCAGCGCTTCGACTCGTTCGCCGAGGGGAAGCACGGGAGAGTGCCCGCGAAACTTGCTGTAGTGGAGAAAGATAGGGTGTTCGGAGACATTCGCGGCCTGTAGCCGCGCCGTCGTCTTGCGTGCGTGGAGCGGGTTGCAATTCCGGTCGGCGTCGCCGGAGACGATCATCGTGGCGGGATAGGCCACGCCATCCCCAACCCGATGATAGGGAGAGTATTTCGCGAGAGCGGCGAAGTCCTCCGGGTCATCTGCCGTGCCGTACTCATCTTTCCAGACATGCGCGTTGTCGAAGAGGTGGTAGCGGAGCATATCCAGCATCGGAACCATGCAGACCGCCGCGCCGAACAAATCTGGCCGCTGCGTCAAAGCGGCACCTACGAGCAAACCAGAGTTGGAGCCCCCAAATATGGCGAGCCTTCCGGCAGCAGTTCTTCCTGTGTTGAGGAGCCATTCGGCCGCGCACAGGAAGTCGTCGTAGGCCCTTTGCCGATTGCGTCGCTTTGCAGCGTTGTGCCATTCGATTCCAAACTCCGATCCGCCACGAATGTTGGGCAAGGCAAACAGGCATCCACGCTCCATAAGAAAGGCAACAAAGACGCTGAACTGCGGCGTCATCGAAACACCGTAACCGCCATAAGAAGTCATAACTGTTGGATTACCACTTCTTATCAGCACGTCCTGGCGGCCAACGAGGAACATCGGGATTCTTGTGCCGTCTTTGGACCTGAACCAGGTCTGGGAATGGCTGAAAGCTGTGGAATCAAACGGGATGGTTCTTTTGGCCCAGAGGGTGCGCTCGGTGGTTCTCGCGGAGTAACGAAAGATGCCGATGGGCGCCGTGAAGGATTCGGTTTCAAGAAGCAATTCGTCGCCATCCGGTGAACCGCCGATTAGGCGCAGCGTCTCGTCGCTTCGAATGGGCATTTCCCCAGTTTTCTTGCCCGAGAAATCGAAGATGATAATGCCGTGCTGCATGTCTTTCATGTAGGAGACGAAGATAGATTCTCCAACGACGCGCCAATCGCTAATGGGAGTGTCGTTTTCCGGTACTATATCGATCCACTCCTGTTCCCCCTTCCCCCGCAGGCGGATTTCCACGATGCGGCGATTCGGCGCATTTCGATCTGTGATCGCCAGAATCTTGTCGTCCATTAACCACAAGCCGAGCATGTACTCGATGCGGCTGAATATCAGCTCTGGTGGGGCCGTTCCCTCGAATGGCTGTAGGTAGATGTCTGTCAGTGTCTTGTCAAGGAACCAATAGACGAAGAAGGCGAGGCGTTTCTTGTCGGAAAGCAGAGCTAGGCGAAGCTTCCCGTCTTCGCCTGCGAAGAAAATCTCTCGGTCTTCCCTGGATGGTGTTCCGAGAACGTGCCGGTACGCAGCGCGATAGAAGGGCCGCTTGGCGTTGAGCGTCTCGTGGACGTAGTAGAAACTCTTTCCATTCGGCGCGAACGCAAATCCACGCAAATACCCGCAGGGGAGAAGATCGGGGAGGCGCTTCCGAGTTTCGATTTCGAGCAACTCAAATGTCCCCGTTCTTTCTCCCCCTTCTTTCACCTCATACAGGAGCAATCGACCGTCAGGTGAAACTCGCAGAGGCTTTACTGCCGTATAATTGCCGGTCCGTCTTTCAGAAGGGTCAATGAGAAGATGGTCCTCGCCGTCTGCGCCTTCACGCATGTAAATGCAAGGCTGCTCTTGGTCCGGCAGACGCTTCCGGAAGAAATAGCGGCTGCCGGCGTTTTGCAGTGAGTCATAAGTTTCGACGGCGAGGAATTCTCGGATGCGCTCACGGATGCGATCGCGGCCCGGAATGCTGTCAAGATAGGCTCGAGCATAACGGGTCTGCTCTTCAATCCAAGCACGCGTGCGGGGCGAATCCTGGTCTTCGAGCCAGCGGTAAGGGTCGGTAACGGACACACCGTGCAGAACATCCGTCACGGGTTCCACGGGCGAGTGAGGCGGCGGAGCCATTAGCTGTGGCATTCGACCCTCCGCCGCTGCAGCACACCTGCTTCTTCCTTCATCCTGCGTGCCAAGCTCCGCAGATAGCCCGGCGCTTGGGGAATCTTCAGCCTCTCCTGGTCGCACCAAGCGCCACCAGCAACCGCGTATGCAAAAACTGCCACAAGCGGTGTCAACAAGAGCGCCTCAGAGATTTGCTCGGGCGACAAAACGGACTGCCATCGCTGGGAGTAGCATGACCTGATGGCCTCTTCACATCGGCTTAGCGCTGGATAGCCTTTCTTCAGGTGGGAGATGAGGTACTCGAACGTCAGAAATGGGTGACTAATCTGAGCCTCGGCCCAGTCAATAAAGGTGCATCGTTCGGAACCGAAGAGGATATTGCCAGGATTGAAATCATTGTGGCCCAACGTATCTGGGATTTCCAAGGCTGCAAGGCTATGGAGAGCATCTTTCAAAGTCACGCTAAGGTCCGATAGTTCCTCGCGCGAGAGTACCGGGGGAGGCACTTTTGTTTGCTGCTTCATCAGCTCGGCCACAACGTCCAAATACGGGTCAACCAGCCCGAGCAACTTCGCTATGCGTAGGTCTCTGCAGCCGGCTTCAAAAAGATGTGCTGTCCTGTCAATCGATTGGATCTGAAGGGCAGCTAGAGCGTCCACGGCACTCTTCCAAGCTGAGGAGTCTTCCAACTCATCGAGGGATGATCCGCCAGCGTCGTCCATCAGCCAACCCTGATAAGTAGGGTGCTGGGCTAATACGGATGGAGTATGTTCAGGAAACAATTTTGCGAGCGCCACGGTGATCGGGAATTCATGGAGATTGGGTTTGCCCACCGCTTTAAACCAGATGGGTGCTTGAGTTGTGTCGAGGCGAATGAGGGAGAATGCTTCGCAGCCATTCAGTTGCTGGAAGTCTTTCAGCTCGATTCCCAGTGGGTGGACTACCGTTCTCACCCAATCCTGAAGATTATTGAACCAGCCGAGTCTGCTGAAAGGTGCAGGATCGTCTCCCGCCATTCGATTCGTATATTTCAAATAAGTGGATTCGAGAATGTTGTGCTTCTTGTTCTTCAGCAGATGCGAGATTGCATGGTGAACAGGGAACCAGTCCACCCCTTCTGGTAGCGCGCAGGTCCGGACCTGAGCTTCAAGTGCGGCAAAATAGACTGTGACCGGATTTTGTTCAAACACTCCCGAAGACAAAAGAACAGAAGGTATTTGCCAGCGATCGCGAAGGATGGTTGTAATCTCTTTGGCAGGTCGAGTGAATCTGGGGATATCAATAAGTGGCAGGTCATATCCCGAAGGGCGCGATTCTAGAAGGACTGCTGTTCCTGCTCGATTAAAAACGACCAGGCGGTAGGCATCCGTCTTTGTGACTTCCTCGACTTGAACCGGACGTGTCGCCGCTATCATGTCCGCGATAGTGCCCTCCGAGCAAAGAGCGGTCAACGAGAAACAGTTGCCCTTTTCTGCGAAACGCTTACCCTTTTCTGCTTTTTGCAGTGTCCGCTGGTATAGGAAGAGGGGAAATTCCTTTGTTGGACCGGGAATAGACGGGAGCACTTGCATCTGAAGAGTCGGCCGACTTGAAGAGGTTCGGATACAGGCGGCCGGTCTCAATCAACTGGTCATGCGTTCCTTCTTCTTCGATTACGCCTTGGTTGAGAACGACGATTCGGTCTGTCCATGTAAGGGCGGACACGCGGTGTGAAACGAACAGAATCGTCCGGCCGGCGAAATGCTTAGTGAGGTTGACATAGACTTGCCGCTCCGATGGGACGTCGAGCGCCGAAGTGGATTCATCCAGAAGAAAGATTGCTGGCTTCTGTAGCACTGCACGCGCGAGAGCCAAACGTTGCCTTTCACCTCCCGAGAGAAACGTGCCCCCGGGGCCAACTTGAGTGTCCCATCCTCTTGGCATCGAATGAATGAGCGTCGCCAACCCCGCGACTTCAATCGCTTCGCAGAGTTCATCTGACGACGCGGTGGGCTTCCCCAGTAGCAAATTTTCCTTAATCGAACGGTCAAACAAAATGGCTTCTTGTGGGACATAGCAGACCGTAGACCGAAGACTGGCCAGAGTTGCGTCCCGTACGTCCATCCCATCAATGCGTACGACGCCTTTGTTCACGTCGTACAACCTTGCGATGAGCTTGGCGACAGTACTCTTGCCACTCCCGCTGCAGCCCACCAGCGCAATCTTTTCGCCTGTTCGAATCTCGAGGTTTAGTCCGGTCAGTACGTGTTGATTGTCACGATATCCAAAGAGGACTCCTTCGAGGATGACCCCCGCTTGAGTCCTGCGTGGTAATTCCACTGCCGTAGGGCTCTCACATACACTCGGTTTTTCGTCGATAATTTTGAGGATTCGTCGAAGGCTAGAGTTCAAACGGTTCAGCCGAGAATAAATGTCTACAGCGGCGCTCAGGGGTGCGAACAACCTTGCCAGATAACTATAGAAAGCAACAAACCCACCGACCGTAAGTGCACCTAAGAAAACCTGGTAACCGCCATAGCTGAGAGTGGCGATCATTCCAATTGCGACCACGCCCAGAAACCAAGTTCGAAATAGAATTTCCTGTATGTTCCTGCGATGCAGCGCCTCCATCCTTGCACGAGCTCGGCCAATGAAGGCGCGAGTTTGCGTTTCCTCCTGGCGCAGGAGTTGGATCTGAACAACTGATGACAGGTGTTCCTGGAGAAAGTTGTTTTCCTTGCTGGATTCTTCCTGGGCAGAGTCCGCCGCCCGCCGAAGACGAATTGCGTAGTGCCGCTTTAGAAAGACGAAGAGGGGCATCAGAGGAAGGAGTACACAGGCAAGACGAAGGTTGAGGACGAACATTGTGCTCAGAACAAAGATGGCAATGAAAGCTGTCTGGAGGATTGAAGGAACGATCGAGGAGCCAAGTTCAGCCACCTGGTCAACATCCTGTTCGATTCGGTAGAGCTTTTCCCCAAGCGGGACCGTTTCATGGAAGTCCGCTGAGAGTCGATTCATTTGTTCCAGGAGTTTGAGGCGAATGGAGTAGACGAGTCTCTGAACCGTCTGGAAGCTTATTACGCCGCCTGCGGCATAACAGCTCAATTGACAAATATACACGCCTGCAATGCAAGCAACAGCCACCATCAACAACCTTGCGTCCCTCTTTGGAAGGACGATATCGATCAACCACTTCAGAATAAGGGGATCTAGAAGAAAGGTCAGGCTGGCAAGAACAATCAACAGAACACTCAATAGATGCGCTTGCAGGAGCGGGCGGAGTTGGAAGAGAAACCATCTGAGTTGAGGACTAAGCCGCTTCGTCATAACGCGAGAGTGCTCCAGTCAAGGTCGATTGCGTCTACGGAAGAAATCAGTTCACCCAGTAGATGGTGTACGTGACTTCTGGCGGGTGGGGCGAGAGATTTCGACGATATCGAGCCAGAAACTTGTGAATTCGTTCAGGGAGAGAGTGCGAACCTCAGAACCGAGAGCAATTTCAACGAGGCCCCTACCACTCCTCTGAGACGAAACCGTCACCTTTAGACCGTACCTCTTCAGTTCGTGGACGCGCATCATTGTCACCGCTCAGGCTGCTCGACCCTTTCGAAAGTCAGTGGGGCTTAAGCGGAACTGCTCCTTAAATCTCCGTGTGAAATGTGGAAGAGACTGGTATCCGAATTCTGCAGCGATCGCTTTTATAGGAATATCGGTGGTTGTTAACCGCTCAGCAGCCATCAATAACCGCCTCTTTTTCGAATACTCCCTCACGCCCAATCCAGTGCAGCGCTTGAAGAGTCGGGCGGCATACGCACCCGAAATATCCAGCCTCAATTCTCGGCAAGCATGGTCAAGATCCCAGCCGATGCTACCCTCGTGGCTATCGATGAAGTGCAATAGCTTCATGATCCTTCGGTCCACACTAAGTCGCTCTTTCCGCGGGTACGGAAATAGGCGTCGGAGAACATCGTTGAAAGCACCTTCGTATTGCACTGCAGGTGATTCGTAGGCCATGAGGCCTCCTCCCTCTACAACAGACACTGTTTCTGGGCATTGATACATGAAAGTGGGCGTCTCCGGAAAAACAGGGCTAGGGAAATTCGGCATAGGCTTCATGCGAGATTGCTTCCTCAACTAGATCTCCGGCCACTGCACATCCTATGCAGCAGCTACCGGCTATTCCGCATCCCGGTTCATGAGGAAAACCAAGTAGGCAAGTTCCTCGCTTTCCCGTGCTTCTCTCAGTCGTTGTTTCCAAGTGGAATGCCCAAACAGGGGAGCATAGAAAGGCGAAACCACTCGCACGAAAACCCTTACAGCCGCCGCCAGGTATATTGATCGCGAGATCGTAGGAAGTGCAGCAAAACACGGAAATCGCCTTTTGAGGCGTGTCTCGACGCAGGTATGGCTGCCAGACCGATCGTGTTGTTTCAGGGGCTGCGACAGCAACGTGCAAGGAGTTTGCGGGGAACTCAAGTCAATCACTTCCTTAAGATATTTTTCGGCGGCTAGACTCCACCGGCGGCTTTGATCAATCCTTTTTTCTCCAAGTCTCGCAGATACTCATCGATGTCCCGCACGAGTTGCTCACGGGGGACAGTGAATTGCGGTCCTAGGGCATTGACGATATGTTCGAAGCTCGTTTGACCGTTTCCAGATTCAATCGCCAGCCAGATTTTTGCTCCCACTAGGTTCAGGCTGTAACACAATCCTTTTTCGATATCGAGGAGCACACCACCATCCACGCCCATAGTTGAGCGGGCGTGAGGTGAAATCGCCCAATAGACTCCATTCTTGTTGTCTTCCACTGTGGTCTCCGTCTGACATTGGAGTTGAGAACCAGTCCGGGTCTGCTGAAATTCAAGTGGCATACATTAGAGCACCTCCAACGGAGTCATCTTTAAGACTGGCTGAGTGGGAAACTGTTCCCCCGGATCCCTATTCGGTGGGCAGTTCGTGAGCTTCTACCGAAAGAGATTAGTGCGTCCTAAAAATCTTTAATTGTTTGTTTGAGCAATCGCATCAACCTCTCGCGAATTGTCCGAGCGTCTTCCAAGGCAAAGCGAGGGCGACATTGCCTTCATTCTTATGGATAATTCACCGACTTGTCGCTTCACGTCCGTCTCGAATCTCATCAGAAAAGCTGCTGCGAATACCGGGCAGAAAGTACACATCGCAAGAAACACGGTTGTTATACGAAGCGAAGGAGAATGCGGGTCCCCGGATGTCGGCAAACGCTACGACTCGTCACAAAATTGTCATAGCGTCACGGGAGAACCAAACTCGGAACGAATGGTATCAACGAGACCTTTCCTGATGTGGTCTTGGTGAACTTTGACGTTGGGGCATGGGTCGGTCGATATCGTCGGGGGATAATGGCGCCGAACCGTTTCACCGGCAATTTCGATTCAAATTCAACAAGGTCGTTCAGGTCTCTGGAATAGTCTCCTGCCGATGCATTTTCATCTTTATCATACGCAACCGGGAGATTCTTCCCTTCGATATCCAAAGAAGGAGAGGAGGTCAGAAGAGCTGTATCTGGTTAGTGATGTTCACGAGACCTTTGCGTTTAGGTTTTACGTAGCGTTTCGATGAACCCTAAGGCACGCAACCGTTGCAGTCGATCGCGGAGGTCATCCGCGACCTGATTTCGGGGAGCGTCGAAGTGCGTTTCGAGTGCATCAAGAATATCGTCGAACGCAATCCCCGAAGGGCTAGTCTCAATTGTTATCCAGATCTGAGCGCCGAGTCGGTCCAAGCTGTAATAGAAGTGGTCCTCCATATCGAGCAACAAGACTCCATTGCTGTCCATACTCGATCGAATATTCGAGCAGATCTTCCAAAGGTCACTCTTGCTGGTCTGCACGAAACTATTCTCTGAACGCGCATTGAATACACTGCCGCGCCGCTCGTTCTGAACGCCAATGTTCGCAGTCCTTGGACTGTGGACCTTCACGTCTACACTTTCTACTCGGTCTCGCAGGCAAGCGGTGCAGAAGTTCTTGCGCGATCGCTCAAGCAACCACATCAATGGTCGATGAACCTTACGGCCCCATGTCCCAACCGCCCCGCGTTGTCATTTCTTTCGTCTTATCAGGAAGAACCCGTGTGTTTCATTTCTTGACTCAGTCTTGATATAGCGACGCGTACGAAACGACCGAATCGATGGCTACAAGTGTTCTTTGTTGCTTGGTCAGACGATCGCTGGCAAAGGTATCAGAGCACCCTCACACCTGGACCGCCGGGCCTTGATGTCCTGGCGATGCAGGATTCCTTCGCATTTAGCCCGTGTCTGTGAGTATTGCCAGCGAATTCGTCTGAGACCCAATTCCGCGAAGATTGACGCGTTTGCTCGAGCAACCATTTAAAGATTTTTGAGCCGGATCACCTACCTCGCGGAGAAGCTTTTGTCCGCCCGGATAGTGCCTGCACTGGCCGGCGCTCTTTCACAATGAGGATGAGTCGTCATGGGGCAAGGAGCACGGCCTGATCGCGGCTCTCAAGTTAGCCCCGTGGACCGCCTTGGGCGGAGGATAAGCCTTCCTGTCCACGATGCTGCCGAGGAGATCGCGCACCGTGCGATCCTGCATGGCGAAAAACTGCATATTGATCCTGCGGTCGCGGCAAGTTTATTGGAAGAGGCAGCGGGTAGAGTTTCACGCGCTATAGACAGGAAAAGGGACAGTAATGAGCAACCTGTTCGAGACCTGCGGGCATATCTCTTCCGCGCTTTCCTCCGACTAATAAACAAGGCCGTAAAACGACAGTTCCTGGTAGCGGATGCCATTCGCACGCTCTCGGTAACTTCCCACAATTCAACTGATCCATTGGCGCAACTCGAGCGGAAGATTCTCGTTGATGAATTGCTGACGAGGGGTGATCCGGTGGCCCGCGATATGTTCTATCGGCGTACGCAAGAATTCTCCTGGGACGAAATTGGGTTGTCTTACGGAATATCGGGGCATGCTGCAGAATCCCGCTTCAGCCAAGCGCTCCGGAAAATAAGGGAGAGACTTGACCCGAAGAGTGGTTTATGAACTTTACGTCAGATGAAGTAAGTGGTTCTGGAAAATCGGAATGAGAATGAAAGACCGCAGAGCCTTCGAGAAAAAGGACAAAGACTTACTCGACTTTGCGCACTCCTATCTTTCGGCGGCTTTTCCTAACCCGGACCGCCAGGGATGCCCCCCTGACGCTGCTCTGCGATCCCTCGCGCTCAGTCCGACCCAAAGTGAGCCCACTGTCACTGAGCACTTGGCAGCTTGCTCTCCTTGTTTCAGGCGCTATGCGGAATTGCTAGCTCAGTTGAGGTCGCAAAGGGCTGCGGAAGAGAAGCTGTCTTGGGCACGTGTAGCCACGTGGTCCAGATCTCATCCAGTGCTGGTAGGTGCTGCCTTGGTGTGCGCTCTATTCATCGCGATCGGAGCTAGTCTCATGTTTAATAGGATAATGGCGCCGAATCCTTCTCCTCTGGATACCCACCGAGCGCCCAACCCCGCTCAGCCGGTAAACCCTACGGTAGCCTATTCGCCGTTTAGCCTAGACCTGAGCACGCTTTCTCCGGTACGTGGCTCTGAGCCCTCAGCAACGGCGTCTCACCAGCGGGTCCGTGTCCCAAGTTCACCGCTGTATCTGACTCTGACGTTGCCGCTAGCAAGTGAGGAGCGATCCTACAATGTAAGGCTTACAGCTGGTGGCCACGCATTCTGGTCCAAGTCTGCCCAAGCACATCTGCAGGAAGGTAAGACACTCATTCGAGTCGAGGCAGACTTCCAACAAGTCCCACCAGGCAGTTACAACTTAGAAGTCGAATCCTCGACCGGCATTCGCCTCATTCAGCCAGTTTCGATAGAGATCGCATTGCCTAAGAACACGGAGCAAAAACTATGAGCATCAGACGAGTCGCGGCCGGGTTTTTGCTCTGCGGGACGGTTTGCATATTCGCGCATGCGCAAGCAACGGCGGATGATCCAGATATTTTGTTAAAGCAGGCCCTTCGCTTTGGCGACCTATACAACTGGGCAGATGCGGCCTCGTTGTTCACTCAAGCCGAGCAGCTTTATAGCGCGCGTGGAGATAGTCGCAATGCACTATACGCACATTTGGGCCTGCTGCGCTCAACTATGGAAAAACTCTCGCTCCCGGAAGTCTCGGAACAGCTGGGCGCCGAGCTAGACAAGAATCCACTGCTCCAATCAGATAACGAACTCAGACTGTTTTGTCTAATGGTTCGCGGCGACATCGATGGAGAGATTGACGCCGTCCCGATGCGTCGAGATTGGGAAGCCGCGCTTAAGGTCGCCAAGGCTCTCGGTGATAAGAAGTGGGAAAATCGCGCGTCCGGCGAGATCGGATTTTCGCTGTTTCTCGAAGGCGACATGACAGCAGCGCGCCAGAAGGTAGCTGGCGCTCTGATTGGGGCGATGATGCTCGGCGACACCGGGGCGCAGATCCGTTATCTAGCCGCAATCGGACACGCCTTCGTACAGATGGGTTCTTATGATGACTCACTCGGATACTTCGACAAAGCGCTGAAGATTGCCGCCTCAAACCCTGACACCGGATACCCATTTCTTGTCAACGAGGGAAGGCTACAAGCATTCAGGGGTATGGGGAAGCTCGATGCCGCAGAGCGGCTCGCCGACGAGATCATCGCCCAAGCCCGCTCAAGACAAAAACATGTCAAGGAAACGCAAGCTCTAATCACAGCCGGAACCGTAGCAGTTGCAAAGAAAGATGAAGTGAAAGCGACTGAAGACTTCCAAGCAGCAATTGACCTGGCTCGAAAAGGTAAATTCACGCGCCTGCTCGCCGATGCTCAATTCTATTTAGAAGACATTTATCGCAAGAGGGGTGATCTACCAAAGGCAGAATCCCTGGCAACCGCCGCAGCGGAATCAACGCAAAGCAGCGGCGACATTTATTTGCTCCCACTGCGGCTACAAGCCCTGGCACAGTTGCAAGCTAGCCAGGGGAAATATCGCGATGCCAGCGCAACTTATGACCGCGCGTCCGACATCCTGGACGCGATGATCGGGAACGTTACATCCGCGCACGGCAAGATCGGCCTTATCACTGCTATGAGCGCGGTCTACACCGAACATTTCGCCTTGGTTGCGGACCATTTGAACGATACTGCCAAGGCCTTCTCGGTCCTTGAGCACGCTCGCGGACGCGTAATCACTGATCTGTTGATGAGTGGAAAACCTCCCGATTCTCCCGAGGAACTAGAAATCGAGAAACAGATTAGCCGATTGAATCTCGAACTCACGAAAGCGCAATCGGTTGAGCAGGTCCGTCAAATTCGAGACAAGATTTTTCTCGTCGAACAGGCACGGTGGGTTGCTCCCGCGTCGGCCGCCTGGAAATCCAGGCCATGGGAAACGATCCCGCTGGAACGCATACGAGAGCGCTTCGCCGCAAATGAGCTAATACTTGAGTATGTTGTTGCTGAGCCGCATTCCTATTGTTTAGCGATCGGCCGAGATTTTGCGCGCATAGTCCCCCTTGCCAGTCGCGAAAACCTCGAAAAGTTGATCGCGGGATATCTGAAAACATTGAAGGCTAAAGGAGTGTCAAAGACGGAAGCAAGCCAACTCTACTCGGCGCTCTTCAAGGACATCCCAGAGGCCGCGAAGAAAGAGCGCCTGGTAATCGTCCCGGCCGGCCGCCTCCATCTACTGCCCTTCGATGCTCTCGTTAACGCCAGCGGACGGTACTTGGTCTATTCCCACACGATAACGTACGCAGCCTCTGCGAGCGCGATGTATTTGGTGAACTCGATGACGCCGCACCCGTCCGCGCAACAAGCTCTACTTGGGGTAGGAGGCATCCCTTACGATCAGACGCCAGACCTCAACAAAGCGGCTAAGATGCGCGGGTACACCAACGACGCTCTAGCTAGTCTTCCGGCTTCCAAAGACGAGGTTCTTGCCGCCGATGCCGCAGTTCATACCGGCACCAATACTCTCTTAATCGGACCGATTGCGACAAAATCTGCTTTTGAGCACTCTGACCTGGACCAATACGCGACCATCCACTTGGCAGTACATGGTGTGGCGAACGAAAAACACCCTGACCGAGCCGCACTGATACTTCTCAGCGATTCGTCATCAGGAGACGATGGTATTTTGGAGGCAAGCGAGATCGTTCACCTCCATACGAATGCCGATTTGGTCGTTTTATCGGCCTGCGATACGGCGGTCGGCAGTCTGCAGGGCGAAGAGGGCATCGCAAATCTCTCTCTCGCGTTTATGTTGGCCGGTGCGAAGAATGTGGTTTCTACGCTTTGGAGCATTGACGACACCTCTGCCCTCTATCTAATGAAGCGCTTCTACGCTCATCTGGCCGAGAGAAGTACCGTCGCGTATGCGTTAACTGCGGCAAAGCGGGACATGCTCAAGACTTACGGTCCACAGGCCATTCCGTATTATTGGGCCAGTTTCAGGTTGGATGGTGTCGGAGACCATCCCGTCAGCTTCAACTCTACGAGGCTGACCACCACGAAGTAGGGGAGCGACAAATGCCACTCAGACAAAACACCACGTTGCTGCCGCTCACGCGAAGGGACCGGGCGAAGATCCTCAGGGTCCTCAAGAAGCTCGTTCCCGAACGGCACATCAATGTCAGCAACCCGAATCAGGACTATGGGCCATGGATTGCGCTCGTCGACGAGCGAATGCCGCGTCTCATTGATGTGGATAACCGAAAAGCGTTTGAAACCGGAGTGAGTGAACTCCTCAGAGCACTAGGCAGTAGCCATACGGCTTTTTTTCATCAGCGCCGCGACAGCGTCCCCGCACCGTATTCCATTAACGCCACGCTGCGCGCCGTTGACACTCCAGAAGGAAAGCGTTGGATGTTTGTCGATGTGATAGAAGACGGGCCGACATTTCAAGCCGGGATTCATCCAGGCGAACTCCTTCTCTCCGTAGATTCCGAACCGGTGATACCGCCGCGGTCTGCAAATTTCCGCATCGGCGGCAGCCATAAACTTGAGATCGGAACCTTCAACGGCGCCAAGCGGCAAGTCGCTATCGAAGTGCCAAACCGGGCGGCTAAAGATCGGCCACCGATGATTGAGCCCCGTAGTCTATCCCACCGGATGCTTGCTCCCGACACGGGGCTTGTCAAAGTAGCGACCTTTCCGGGAGCCGTAGGCCAGAATTTCGCTAGAGGTCTGGATGGCGCTATTCGCGACCTGAAAGACCACGGCGTTCAACGGCTCATCGTGGACATTCGAGGCAATATCGGGGGCGGGTTAGGGTCTCTGCGACTGCTGAGCTATCTATGTCCGGGCAAAGTAGAAATAGGTTATAGCGTTACCCGAAGGCGGCTTCGGAAGGGCTACCAGAAGGAAAGACTAACTCGCATTGGCAAGATTCCGGCGACAAAAGCGGAGCTGCTCATGATGGCCGTGCGTTTCAAAATCTTTCAGAGGGATCGCTCGATGGTCCTCGTAACGGAGGGCCTCGGCCCGCAGCCATTCCATGGCCGCGCCGTCATCCTCATCAACGAGCACTCCCACAGCGCTGCAGAAATGGTCGCCAGCTTCGCAAAAGAAAATCGCCTCGCCACACTAGTTGGCACAAGAACGGCAGGTGAGGTACTCGGCGGCGCCAATTTCAAGTTGCCCAGCGGATATGTGCTCCGCATGCCGGTCGCAGGCTGGTATACCTGGAAAGGGGAGTGTATCGAGGGCAAAGGGGTGGAACCCAATGTGATCGTTGAAAACTCTCCAGAACCACTCGCGAATGGCATTGACGCACAATTGGAGAAGGCGGTAGAAGTAGTTAAAGCACTCTGTTAGCTCGGTCTATGCTCTCGCTATTGTTATAGCTAATGTTATAACAACTGTTGACAGTCGCCTTCTCGGAATCGTATATTGTAAACATGCTGGATTCTGGTCGGCTGTCGGCGGTCCGAAGGAGGCTCGGTTTGTCCCAGGAGCAAATGGCTCAGCTCCTGGGCGTATCGTTCGTCAGTGTCAACCGATGGGAGGGCGGTCACTCGAGTCCCACGGGCCCAACCCGTGACCTTTACCTTGCGATTGACGGAGCGATTCGCGCCGGCAACGCTCCAGAGGCAATCCGGCAGGCAGCCAACGGCGAGCGGGGTGCGTTCCTATACGCCTTGTTTCGGATGGCCTATGCACGCCCCAGGCGGAGGTCTCGATGAGTTACCAGGTTGTGAATCTTCGGCCCCTGCATTCAGGCGGCTACGGGGATCTGTTCGTCGGTCAGCGGAGTGATACTGGCGAGTGCGTCGTGGTCAAGTACCTACGCGAATACCACATCGCGGAAGCTAGAAAAGGCTTTGCACGCGAGGTGGGCGTTTTGGCCCGCAAGCTGCGCGGCTTAGTACCACTACTAGGTTGGGATACCGGCGCAGAACGTCCCTACTACGTAATGCCGTTTCTCAAGGGCGGGGCGCTGACGCAATACGCGGGAAGGCTGACCGACGACCAGTTGCAAAACATCGCCGGAGAACTGGCCCGCACACTTGCGGACCTCCACGCCCTGTTTGAGGCGCACGGTGACGTCAAGCCCGACAACATCCTCGTGACACACGACGGACAACTTCAGGTCGCAGATCCCTTAGGAAACGGAACTGTCTTCACGATGCTGCTTTCAGAAAACCGTGGTGGTACGCCGGGATACTGGGCGCCAGAAATATGCGCGGGAGGGTCGATTTCACGCGCGGCAGACGTATACTCATACGGCGCGACGATGTACCACCTACTGACCGGGCGCAAACCGCAGGACGGGCAACGGCTTGATCGAATCTCAGAGGGTTATAGGAACGCTCAAAAAATTCGAGAGATAATCGCCGCCTGTTGCAATTTTGGCCCGAAAGTGCGACCGACGATGAAGGAAGTGCTTCGCGTCCTTCGCGGGGAGCAATGGGCCGACATTCAAGCGGAACGAAAGCAACGTGAGGAGTTTGCGGCTGCGGCATGCTTCCTCGGTGCATGCTTGCTGCTGGGGGCCGCTTTCACGGCTTGACCGCCGGAGCAGCGTACGCCCTAACTGCGGAAGAAGATGGCGGACGTTGGCGCAAAGTAAAAGAGGCCAACTGAAAAGGCTTACTGCACTCTGGCCCGAGAAGCTAAAGAAAAGGTTCGCCAAGATCGACCGCAAGTACAACCCCCGCCCTAAGAAGATCGTCTCTGGGGGACTACCAGATCTTGGCAAGCGTCGCTAGCAAAGCTCGACTCCTATTTCGTCTCATACCCACCGAATGGTTCTGGAAGAAAGTTTAGTAAGATCGGGCATTTTCGTTTTGACTTTTTCCTTTCTGTAGGCCTCTTAGTATAGTGAGGTGGAGTTCTCGCTGGTTTTTCCACGCAGGCTTGGTGGAAGCGTCCCACTTCGGTCAGCCACCCTGCTTAATTGCGTGCCGCTCGATGGTTCCGAGCTGGACGGTCAATGGAGCGCGCGCTCCAAAAGTGTGCCTTCACGCCGATTAAGGCCCAATCACCGTGGTAGACGTGGCCGCATCGAGCTGAGGTTTTCTGCCCAGGATGCCTCGTTAAGGGTGAAGGGAGAAATTTCCAGATATGACCAGATCACACGGGAGCATCCATGCCTGATTACACGCATGGGGAAAGGACAATTAATGAGCAGGTCCGTTTCGGTCTAGAAATGTCCGCCACGATGTAATTCGAAGTCAAGTATCACGCCGCCTCGGGAACTACACTTCTGAAAAACATTGCTGGTCGACAAGCGCTGAGCGTTCACGGATCCCCTATCGTCTCTCGAGCGAACAGAGCAAGGTGTTTGGCCCCATGGCAAACAGTTGGGGAAATACAACGGGTGGCTATTCCTTCCGGTTTTTCTCTCCGGACGAAGTGGATCAGATCCTCTGTGACGGCGCGCAGCGCGGTCGTGCACGTTCACACGCCCGCTACCCAAAGGATACTGAAACATGAACCAGGATTGGAGCGAGCAGAGCTTTGGCAGCGTATACGGCAACTCAAGAATGTGTCGCCCGGGCGGCTTACCCTCGTTCCGTTTGGAGCCTGGAGGATGAAAGGATCCTGCGTGAAGGTTATCGGCAGGCAAGTTCGGGAAACAAAGAAGCAGTACGGGAAACTACAAACAGTGTAAGACAGTCGGGTCACCCGTGAGGTCTTATGTATCCTGGAGTAGAGCTTCGACTTCATCGCTATGTCGTTGTACTTGCGGAGGAATTGAATTTCACGCGCGCTGCGCTACGTCTGCATGTCGCCCAACCTTCCTTGAGCAAACAAATCCGTGAACTAGAGGACTACCTCGGCGCGCAAGTTTTCGAGCGCACCAAGCGAGAAGTGCGATTAACCGCCGCAGGAGAAGCGTTCGCGGCAGAGGCGCGACTGACACTACTCCATGCCGACCGGGCCGTGGAGGGAGCGCGTGCGGCGAAGGGCCAGCACAAGGGACCTTGGAGCATCGGATCCTCGCCGCTGATCGACCTGCGTATTCTCTCCAAAGTACGACGGCACTTGTCGCTTGAGCATCCTGCGGCGGACGTTCGACTTGTCAGTGCCTATACGTCAGAGCTGGCAGGCGGATTGATGCGGGGAACGCTGCAAGCGGGCCTGGTCATCGTGCCCGTCCGAGAGCAGGAGTTGACTTGCGAAGGACTCTACCGGGAGGCGTTGGTCCTTGCTTTGCCCGAACGTCACCCCCTGGCGGCCAAAACCAATATCGAAATCTCTGATTTGCATGAATTGCCCCTAGTCCTCATTCGGGGAGATATCGAACCGCGCTTCGGCGAAGACCTGAACCGGATCTTTGGCGTCGCCCGGATTCGCCCCCGCGTGTTCCATGAAGCAACAACCCAGGCCGAGGCCCTCGAACTCGTTTCGGAAGGCGCTACTGCGGCGTTGACCATGCCTTCGGCTCAGTACCCAGTGCGAGACAGGATCGTGTTCCGAAGATTCGTCGATGAATTTCTGACCGCTGAGACGGGGCTTGCGTATCTTGGGCCCAATTCCTCGCCCATCCTGGGGTCGTTGAGGAAATTCTTGTTCGAGACGTTCCACCCGCTGCGTTCGGATGGTATCGGTGGGTCAAAAGACGGCAAAGCGCGGCAGATGAAGCTCTTTTGATGGAGTCCGCCCGCCGACAGTTGGCCCGCGCAGAGAATCAACCATATGTCACACTCACGTGTGTAAACTCATCGTGGTCATCAACTCAATGATAGCCGCGGCCCAATCGCGGACCCCAGAGCCTCTTTCGGAATGCACGTGCGCAACCTGCGCCTTCCAAGCGGGCTATCGCAGGAGAAATTAGCTGAATTGGTGGACCTGCATCGCAATTACGTGGGTGGAGTCGAAAGAGGGGAGCGCAACATCGCACTCTTGAATATCGTCGCCCTCGCGCACGCACTCGGCGTCAAACCGGCCAAGCTTCTCGAAACTTTGTCCTGACTACTCCCGGCTGGTATCGAATGCTCCCACTCTCACCCAAGTCCCGCGCGCCTACGGCATTCTTTTCATCGCGTTACCGGTAAACCACTGTCCAACGTCACTGCAATAGTTTCAATAGCCGCAAATGTTTGAAACAGATTTTCGCCGTGAACCGCTTTTTCGGACACCAAACCCGACACCATGCCAACAGGTGAGCCATCTCGAGATCCAGCCGAGGGGGTGCCGTTTCCGGATTGTTTCCGAGCAAGGGACGGCGTTTTGCGCCGTCGGTGATGACAGGAAACAAACGACTTACACGTATGTTTCCTGGAGAGTAGCCGACAATTCACCCAGAACCTCCCGAAATGTCCGAAGCGCAAGTGTCGGTATGATCGGGCACACTCCGGAAGGCTCTAGTCTTTGCTTACTAACAAAGTCATCCGGCTATCGTCCAACGGCTGTGGGTGACATTGTTCCGGCCCAATTGACGGGCTCTTCAGACATTGGGGCGATGGGATCGTTGCATGGCTACGGTATTGTAGGACGCACGCTGCAGGAGTCCCTAACGCTCAAGCAGACAAACTGGACGAACAGGACGAACAAATATGAAGAGGACTTGCCTTATTTGCACTGGCGTTGTCGCATTCCATTTCTGCACAATAAACGCCCAGGCCGCCTCACCTGAGCTTTCCAAAAACATCGTGCCTATTGCTTACAGGATCGTTCTAACTCCAGACATGACCACAGCTCGGTTTGCCGGGACCGAAGAGATCGATGTCGAGGTGAAGCAGCCGACCGAAACGGTAATCGTGAATGCGGCCAACCTTGTAATACACACGGCTCAACTCGCCGATGACAGCAAATCCCAAGCAACAATTAGCGTTGACCAGAAGGCCGAATCTGCGACGCTGCATTTTTCGCACCTCCTGAGCGCGGGAATCCACACCCTTTTACTCTCTTACGCGGGTTCCATTGGGACTGGGGGATCTGGTTTGTTCTCCGTAGAGTACGACACCCGGCTGCACATGCTGGTAACTCAATTCGAGTTCAACAGCGCCCGTCGCATGTTTCCATGCTGGGACGAGCCTTCTGCCAAGGCGACATTCACTCTCTCTGCAACGTTGCCTGCGAATGATGCGGTTATCTCCAATACGCCCGTTGCCGCGGAGTCGGCCGCCGGTACGGATGCGAGTGGTGTTCCACTCAAGAGAATCACTTTCGCCACAACTCCAAGAATGTCTCCCTATCTGCTCGTGCTGGTTGCCGGTGAGTTGCAGTCTGTCCGTGGACAAGCGGGGAAAGTAGATGTTGGAGTTTGGACGACCGCGGGCCGGGCTCAACAAGGGAACGCAGCACTCACGAGAGCGCAGGAACTTCTTCCTTTGTACGACCGCTACTTCGGCATCGAGTATCCACTTCCTAAGCTGGATATGATCGCGGTGCCGCATCTAGGCTTCGACGCAATGGAGAATTGGGGCGGTATTACCTTCCAGGAAGAAGAGCTCCTCTACGATCCGAAGTCCTCATCAGCCGCGACCCTCCAATCTATGCGCCACCTCGTCGGCCATGAGGTTGCCCATCAGTGGTTTGGCGATCTCGTGACCAACGCCTCATGGGATGACGTCTGGTTGAATGAAAGCTTTGCGGAGTGGATGAGCTACAAGGCCACAGAACAGCTCAACCCCGAGGAAGAGCCGTGGCTCAATTTTCATGCGGCGAAGAAGAAGGCAATGGACCGCGACGCAGGCCCTGCAAAACCCGTTGTTGGTAACGGTTTCGACGCGAATACATCCTATCGAAAAGGCCCCGCGATTCTTCGAATGTTCGAGACATACATCGGCGAAGAGACCTTTCGGCAGGGCATTCGGGACTATGTCATGTCGCATGCCTACGGAAACGCGACGACGGACAACCTTTGGGCGAGCATTGAGAAGGCATCCGGTAAACGGCTGGCTGCGATCGCCGGCACATTCACCGATCAGCCTGGAATTCCTATGGTGGAGGTGGCAACCCGGTGTCAGTCGGGCCAAACCGTCGCGACGCTCACCCAGCGCCGGTTCACGCTGAATTATCCGGATGCGGAAAAGCTGACTTGGCAGATCCCCATCAATATTGGTCAGATCGGTGAACCGCAGAGTAAGGCGCGGACGATAGTTCTCGGTCCGAGGCCCGCTACTTTACGCTTCGCAGGCTGCCGAAAGCCCCTCAAGGCTAACCTTGGCGACACAGGTTACTACCATGTGCAGTACGACGAAACGAATAGAAAGAAACTTGCAGCCAGCTACGCGAGCTTGACACCCGCTGACCGCGTCAGTCTCCTGACCGATCAATGGTCACTCGCGCAGGCGGCCGATGCGGACATTGGCACTTACCTCGATCTGACGCGGCAGCTTTCGACTGAGAACGAGCTTGTGGTTTGGGCGGACGTGCTGGATGTGCTCCGTAAAATCGACGCACTTGAACGCGGATCGCAAGGCCAGGCTGCCTTCCGTGCTTATGCGCGAACGCTTCTGCAACCAGTAATGCTGAGATTGGGTTGGGAATCTCGCACCACTGACAAGGCCGAAACGGCATCTTTGCGCGCTCGCGTAATCTCAGCGTTGGGAGAATTCGACGATCCGGGCGTGATATCCGAGGCCAGGCGGCGGTTTCAAGCTTTGCACGTAAAGTCAGAGCCGTTGCCTCTGGGACTTCGGGGAGTGATTCTCGAGACCGTCGGGCGACAAGCGGATGCAGCGATCTACGATGAGCTACATGCGCATGCGAAGGCGGCTACCTCCGATGAAGAAAAGCGGGATTTCTATTGGGCCATGGCTTCGGCCCAAGATCCAGCCTTGATCGATAAGACAGTCGATATCACCAAGACAAATGAGGCAGACAACGATCGATTCGCGATGGTCCTGGTTGTCGCAGCCCAACGGAGCGATGCGGACCGCGTATGGCATGACATTGAGCAGGGCCGACAGAAAGTTCTATCCGGCAATGTGTCGAGCGGACTTCTGGAAGCAATCGCAGAACATTCCTTCAATCCCGAAGTAGCCCGTGAACTGCTCGCAGACCCTGCGTTCGCGTCCAGGACGAGCGAGCCGGGAGCGGTCAGGCAGATCGAAGTTCAAGCGAATTGGCGGCCCCATGTCTTAGTGGGAGTGTCCCAGTGGCTCCAACATCACATGCCCAATGGCGTCACCTTCGCGGAACAGAACTAGAGACCTGCCTCTTTAGTGGGCGACGCGTTGACAGTCCGAGCCATGGTGACAAAATCTAGCGCCTGTGGAGCTTGCAAGGAGCCATACGAGCCCGATTTTGCTCGAGTCACGGGCAAACCGGAAGTTATTTGGCCAGTTGGCAGCGGTCATCGATGGTCACGTAGGTTCACGGGATTGCGCACGCGGCAGTAGTCGTGCCCCTACACCTTTCGAGTTTCCCGCGTCTCAAAGCACGCGTTACAGGTACGTGGCTGTAGATGATTTCGCGACCTATTGGTGAGAACTACGCGGCGACACTTGCCGAGCCGATCCGCCGCGAAGCTGCAGCCGGGGCCTGTTTTTCCTTCAGCCAGGCCGCGACCTCATCAGGATCGAAGCGCACGGACCCTGAAATGCGAAACGACGGGATGCTCCCACTCGCGGCCATCTTGTAAATATGTTGCGGAGTGACACCAAACAGTTTCGCAACCTCAGCTACCTTGAGGGCCCCAGTTCTGCTTTTCAATGTCTCGACGAGTTTCATGGCAACACCCCGTTTCTGGCTAACGAAGGGATAGGAGGTCCTATCACCTCGAAGGCTCGCCCAGGTTGTTCGCGGTGTCTAATACTTCTCTGTCTCGGGCTGATAGCTCATAACTATATGGGTCCTGATCGAGCCGGCGGGGATTCGGCACATCGGCCTCCGTTAGCACACGTCCCTGCCAGGGGACAAACTTTCCTGGCATGGCCGTTGCCATCCACTCCGGCCTCAACAAACCAAGAGAAGTCTTTCCGTCCTTCCGGTGAATCGCATTCCGGTTTGGTTCCTGTGCCTGTCCGAAGGAACCAACCTTCATACACCGAAAGGACAAAGAAAATGAATTCAGAAAGCATCAAGAAAGTCACAAATCAAGCCATCGAGCAACTCGTGGAGGCGCTAAATGCTGGACACAGCGAAGCACTCACGCGGTATCTGGCAGCGATGGCGAAGTTCAGAGCGTACTCGTTTTTGAATGTTCTTCTTATTCTCAAACAGTGTCCGAATGCTGGTCGCGTTGCTGGTTACCGAACCTGGCAGTCATTCGGACGACAAGTAAAACAGGGTGCCAAGGGCATCATGATTCTCGCTCCGATGTTCCGCAAGGGCACCGAAACGACCGACGAATCAAGCACGACGGAGGAATCTCGGAGAGTGGCTGGCTTTCGTGCGGTATACGTGTGGGACGAACAGCAGACGACCGGCAAGGAGTTACCTCAAATCGGTAGCGTGACCGGCGATCCGAGCTTTTACGTTGAACGGCTCGAGGAATTTGTTCGAGCAAGCGGCATTCGCCTCGATTACTCAGCCGACATCGCCCCGGCGAGAGGAATGGCCGAGAAAGGGAAAATCACCCTGTTACCTGACCAAACTCCGGCTGAAGCCTTCGCTACGCTGGTCCATGAATTGGCTCATTCGGATATGCACTTCGGAGAGCGACGAGCCGATACGAACAAGCGCATCCGCGAGACGGAAGCGGAATCCGTGGCCTACGTTGTTTGCTCGGCCATCGGGCTTGAGACGGGCACGGCTGCGCAGGATTACGTCGGCCTCTACGGGGGAGACTCGAAGCTGCTGCTAGAGAGTCTTGAGTATGTGCAAGCGACCGCTTCGAGCATTCTCGATGCGATTGAACCGAGACTGCAACAGCAGGCTGCATAGTCCCAATTGCGCGAGGGCCTCGGCTTCACCGTCGAGGCCCTTTTTCTTGTCATGGCAAAGGAACAGAAGTCGAAATAGACCCTTATAGATGTTGGCTATGGCACACATACGACAAGGTATTGGACGAATTGATGAGACAGAGCTAGTCTCCGCCGCGTATTTGGCGCGACTTTCAGTCGCGCGTTTGGATGACACAGAAGAGGCGGAGGGGCCAATGAAAAACCTACGAGCAACGCGCTGGCAATCGCTCGAACCATTTGTTCGCAATACGACAATCGCGGTCAGTGGAACCCTCATTTTGGCGGGCAACACCTTCGCTCAGGCCCCCGGAAACTCACCTTGGGAGAATGCCGTAAACGTTTTGCAGACGGCCTTCACCGGTCCCATCGCCAAAGGTCTTGCGCTAGTCGCCATCG
>Ga0209648_10000344_pt1 | contig 34503 bp, 17 predicted proteins | sample GraSoi2013_115cm_FD_185830 | JGI IMG/M metagenome (GOLD analysis project Ga0209648, IMG submission 185830) | Grasslands soil microbial communities from the Angelo Coastal Reserve, California, USA - Sample 9_17_2013_115cm (SPAdes) (version 2) | ecosystem: Environmental > Terrestrial > Soil >...
CGGCGTTTCTTGAAAGAATCTACTCCCGAGTTGCTTGCACGTTTCCGCGCTCTCCCGACATGACAGGTTTATAGCTGCAGAAAGCTGACGTTTCTTTGAAGTCACCAAGCGGTCTAAGCTCAAGTTCGCCAAAGCGCGAGTGACTCGTCACCCGACCGCACCAAACACCACAGAGGAACAGATGGCAACAGTCCGGAGAAGGTCTATTTCAACTTCGAATACTCGGCCCTGGCCTGCAGCAGGATGGAGATGTCGGGGTCGGCGTCTTTCCACAACGTGAGGAAATCCTGATACGCGGACCGGGCTTTAGCGGTATCGCCTTGCATTGAGTAGGCGCGCGCGAGGCCGAGATGGGCCAGCGCGCCGATGGGTTCGTTCCCAACAACGCCGCGCTGGTCCAGGATTTTCTGGAACTCGGCTGCGGCTTCTCTGCCCCGATGCGCCGCCAGATACGCTTCCCCGCGCACATAGACGGGATACAACCCGCCGACTGCACCCAGTTCATACGGCGCCGCGGCCCGCAGGGTCTCGATGGCCTTCGAAGCTTCGTTGCGGTCGAGCGCGAGCTGAGCGTGAATCGTTGGCAGGTAGTTGAACTGCACCACCGTGTCTTCCGGGAAGCGCTTGGCCAAATCATCCGCCAGTGCTTGCGCCCGGGCCGCGTCCCCGGCAAAAGCTAGCGCCAGCGCCGCGTAGAGTTGCACATCACGGCCCGTCGAAAGCCTCAGCGCCGCAAAGGCCCGTTGCCGAGTCTCGGCCGCATTGCCGCAGAGGGCTTCTCGCAGGGCCGCTTCGGCTTCGTTACCTGCCGCGTTCTCTTTCTCTTCCGCTCGCTCGGCCGAGGTCACCGCCCGCCGGGAGAGCTCCCGGGCCTTCGCCAGCCGCCCGGAATAGGCGGCCGTATCGGCTTCCCCTAACAGCATATCTTCCACTCCCGGCTTGCCCGCCGACCAGGCTACCTGCTGCGCCATACCTGCCGCATCGTTCCTCAAGAAGCCAAGCACGTACAGTTTGAAGCGCAGGGGAGGAGAATCGAGGTTTTTCGCCTGCGCCTCATCGGCCGTGGCCTGGGCCTCCTGCAGACGATTCAGATAGAGGTAGGGAGCGACGAGGTTGGCATAACTCGCACCGCTCCCCGGGTCGAGGCGGAGGGCCTCGCGAGATTCCGCAAGGGCTTTGTCATAGTCCCCGAGATTTTCGTAGATGAGACCCAGGTTGTTCGGCGGCACTAAATCTCGCGGATAGGTTTGCGACCAGAGTTCATAGGCCTGGCGCGCCTTTTCCAGGTCGCCGGTAACATAGTGATAGTAGTGAGACTCGATGTAGAACTTCTCCCGCTCGCTTACCCGTTCGCGCAGATCGTAGGCCTTCTTTGTGTTCTCAGAGGCCAGGCTGGTCTCGCCAAGATTCGAATAGTCCACCCCGAGCGAGGCATAGGCCATAGCGAAATTTGGGTCCAGGCGGATGGCCCGCTGGAACAAGGGCACTGCGGCTGCCCAGTCGCCTTTTCCCACCAGGGTCTTTTGTCCCAGGCTGTACGCTTTCAGAGCTTCGAGCGAAGGTGTGCTGGCCTGCTCAATCGGCGTATCAAGCTTCTGCACCGTAACGAGCGATTCTCCCAGCTTCTCGCGCAGCTTCGCTGCAGCCTCACCGAGCGCTTTCAGGACTCGTTCTTTGGCGTCCGCCGTCGCCTGCTCCTGCGCCAGGGAATCGCCGGTGCGGCAGTTCACGGCTTTGAGCCCCAGAACATATTGGCTGCCCAGGCTCGCAATCGAGCCGTCGAGGACTGCGGCGCTCCCCACGCGCTGGCAAAGGTCGCGGGCAATTTCCGGGGTGAGCTTGGTATCAGCGGGCTGGCCCGTCAGTCGCAGGGTCTGCTGGATGCGCTGGTCAGAAACGAGGCTGAGGAAGGGCGATTGTTCGAGCTGAACAGCCAGCCCTTGCCGGAGCGTGCCGTCGAAGACGGGGTCGCCCGTCGTGTTCGTGAAATCAGCCAGGACGATGGTGTCTTTTTCGGTCAACGCGTGCGCCTTGCGTCCGTAGTACAACCAGCCGCCGATGGCGAGGGCGATGATGACCACGGCTGCGCCAGCCATCGCTGCCCCGCGGCCAAAAGTGAATGCCCTTGGCGCGCCTCTCGGCTCGACCACCCCGGTCGCCGCTGCGGTGCGCCCTGAATCTGAATCACGCTTCAGCCGCTGCAGATCCGTGCGGATTTCGACTGCGTTCTGGTAGCGCAGCTTCCGGTCTTTTTCCAGCGCCTTGTTGACGGTTTCTTCTAATTTTGGGGGAAGGTCGGGATTCAGACGCACCGGCGCAACTGGCCTGCGATTCAGAATCGCTTCCGCAATCACGCCGGAGGTCTCACCCCGGAAGGGCAGAACCCCGGTCACCATCTCGTAGAGCACTACACCAAATGAAAACAAGTCCGTGCGTGCATCTAGATCTTCGCCCCGCACTTGTTCTGGTGACATGTACGAGATGGTGCCAATAACCGTGCCCGGTCGAGTGAGCTGTTCCAACTCGCTGACTGTGGGCATCGCCGAAAGATTCACGGCACCGCCCACGGGTACCAGCTTTGCTAGCCCAAAATCCAAAATCTTGGCGTGACCTTGCTCGGTGACAAATATGTTGGCGGGCTTGATGTCCCTATGAATGATTCCCTTGCTGTGGGCCGCATCGAGTGCGTCCGCAATCTCAATCCCCCATTCGAGCACTTCCTCAAGCGGAAGCGGCTTGCCGGAAATGTGGTGCTTCATCGTCTGCCCGTCGAGAAACTCCATGGCAATGAAGGGCTGACTATTGTGTTCGCCGATTTCATAGATGGTACAAATATTTGGATGGTTCAGGGCGGAAGCAGCCTGTGCCTCACGGTCGAAGCGGCTCAGAGCTTGTGAGTCTGGCGCGAACTCGTCAGGAAGGAACTTCAAGGCAACGGAGCGGCGGAGCTTGGTGTCCTCGGCTTTGTAGACGACGCCCATGCCGCCGCCACCGAGCTTTTCGAGGATACGGTAATGCGAGATGGTTTGGCCAATCATCGGCAGAGACTGGCGCAATCTTAGGTTTCACCGTCAACCAAGTCAACGCACGGGAAAGTACATCTGGATAGATTTCCCCGACCCGTCGCGAGCTTATGCTAAGCGCCGCTTTCCTGCATGGCAGGGGACGCTCGCTTGGTCCCCTCCGGGACGAATCGGTCGACTTGCAACTCGACGGCGATAGTGCTTGGGTCAGGGTCTTCGACCTTCATCGCTGGCGGTTTCCGTCACCACTGACCGCACGCGGCCCGACGATGATAGCGCCGCAGATACACCGATAGGACCGGGAACCACGGGTTTCGCCGTTTCCGTGACACGTTCCTTAAAAACCGTACCAATTGCCCAGACGGCGTTCTTCACTTCTGGCTTGGTTGGGGCAGCGAGGGCATGTCGGGGCCCTACGACCAGATTAAGAATGACGTGGCGTTCCGCAAAGATGTGGTGAAACCGCTGTGGAGTGGGCTTCGACGTTCCGGCTTCATTGGTTTCAATTGAACCTAATGAACCTAAATTCGAAGCTGTGCCTGAACAAGAAGTTTCTGTAACTGTTTGATTGGTTTGAAGAAAAGTGGTCGGGGCGAGTGGATTTGAACCACCGACCTCCTGGTCCCGAATAAGCAGCAGAAACACTATCTTATTGGCCCGTTTGGCTTTGTTCTGCGTCAAACATGCCCATATGGGCCGATATTCGGCAGCAATCGGACTCAAATCGGACTCAACCATTGGGGTCGCAAGATCGGCTGTTTGACCGCTACATTCCTCGGATAAGATCTTCCGCGGAGCTTATAGCAATGAACAGCCGCATGCCTGATCAGGACAATCTCCAAGAGCGCCTGAAAACAGCGCAGGATGAATGCCAACGGCTCAGCGAAGAGAATGCGCATCTCCGCGCGATGCTCGGGATTAATCAACCGCCCCCCAACGACGCCGTTCCGCGAGCCGTCCCCATCGCAAGGCTTTCGTCAACTACGAGAAGCGGAGTTTCCACGCCCGAGGAGAAAATCTCGCTCTTTCGAGATCTGTTTCGTGGGCGCGAAGATGTTTTCGCCATTCGGTGGGAAGGAAAGAGTGGCAAATCTGGCTATTCACCAAATGGCGAAAACATCGTCGCGCCCACGAAACAGATCTCGAAAGAGCGAGATTTTCTCCTCGCCCGCAAAACCAGAATGCTCCAGCTACTGACGGATGAAGCTATTCGCAATCATCTAACTGGAAAGCAGACGGTCGGCATTTATCCACTTCTGCCCGACGACACTTGCTGGTTTCTTGCAGTGGATTTCGACAAGAGGTCCTGGGTAATTGATGCAGCAGCGTTTGCCGCAACATGGCGGCGATTTCAGGTTCCCTTCGCTGTCGAGCGCTCGCGCTCAGGAAATGGCGCTCACGTATGGATCTTCTTTGACCGTCCGGTGTCCGCTGCCGATGCGAGAAGGTTGGGATGTGCCTTGTTAACACGCACTATGGAAAATAGGCATGAAATCGGCCTTGATTCATACGACCGTCTTTTCCCCAACCAGGACACCACGCCCAAAGGCGGTTTCGGAAATTTAATTGCGTTGCCATTGCAAAAGCGTCCCAGAGAACAAGGCAATAGCGTGTTCTTGGATGAACTGTTTCAGCCGCACCCTGATCAGTGGAACTTTTTGGAGTCCGTTCAGAGAATGCCAATCGATCAGCTCGCTCGTATAACTTGCGCGATAGCCCCCGAGGGAAATCCGATCGGAGTGCACCTCCATTTACCCGATGAAGACGAGGGCGAAACCCCATGGCGCTGGCGTCCTTCCCGGCAGCGGAAGGAAACAAAAATCACCGGTCCGCTGCCAGCGAGTGTTCGTGTGGTGGTGAGCAATTTTATCTATATCGAGAAAGAGGGCTTGCCACCAGGGATGGTGGATCGCCTGATTCGCATCGCTGCTTTTCAAAACCCTGAATTTTACAAAGCTCAATCGATGCGGCTCTCGACTTACGGTAAGCCGCGGGTCATATCCTGCAGTGAAGTTTTCCCCGAGCACCTTGGCCTTCCAAGAGGATGTATGGAAGAGGTAATCCGTGTTTTCAAATCACATCACATCAATGTGGAAGTTCATGATGAACGAACCGCAGGGCGGCAAATCGATGTTTCTTTCCAAGGTGAATTGCGGCCTGAACAGCAGGACGCCGTCGAGCAAGTGCTTGCTTATGACCAAGGCATACTCTGTGCACCAACTGCGTTCGGAAAAACAGTGGTGGGGGCTTGCCTCATCGCCAAACGAGCAGTTAACGCCCTGATCCTCGTGCATCGGCGTCAATTGATGGACCAATGGCGCGAGCGATTAGCGGCGTTTCTAGCTTTGCCGATTGGGCACATCGGACAGTACGGGGGAGGGAAAACTAAGAGAACCGGTTTGATTGATGTTGCTGTAATCCAGAGCTTGCAGCGTAAAGGGGCAGTCGAGGATTTCGTCGCGGACTACGGACACGTGATTGTGGATGAATGTCATCATCTGTCGGCAGTGACGTTTGAACGAATCCTTCGCGAAGTCAAAGCAAAATACGTTCTGGGATTGACGGCAACACCGACTCGAAAAGATGGGCATCAACCCATCATCTACATGCAATGCGGCCCGATTCGATTTCACCTCAGCGCGAAGAAGGCTGTCGAGTCTTCACCACTTCAACATAAGGTATTCCCAAGGATTACTGATTTCGGTTGGAGTCGGCCTGAGAATGATACGGCCATTCAAGATATTTATGCTGCTCTCATCGTTAGCCATGAGAGGAACGACCTGATCGTCCGAGACCTTCAGCAGGCTTTGACCAACGGGCGCTCACCACTTGTTCTCACAAGTCGGACAGGGCATCTCGACTATTTGGCTGGGCGCTTGCGTGGAGTTTGTCCGCACATCTTCATTTTGAAGGGTGGGATGGGCACGAAGCAAAGGAAGAAACTGGCTGAATCTCTAGCAGCCGTTCCTTGCGATGAACCGCGGGTGATCCTAGCGACCGGAAGTTACCTCGGTGAGGGATTTGACGACCCCCGTCTTGATACGCTTCTTCTTGCAATGCCGATTTCGTGGAAAGGCACGTTGCAGCAGTACGTGGGCCGTCTGCATCGTCTCCACGACAACAAGAGCGAAGTCCACGTCTACGACTATGCGGATGTGATGGTGCCTATGCTGGCTCGCATGTACAAGAAGCGGCTTGCAGGGTACTCTGCGCTCGGCTATACGATTGCCGAGGTTGTGCGGATCTGATGCCTTGCGCAGACCCGGACGTTTACTTTCAACTTGATAACGAACCTTGATTTGTTCGGGGAGTTCTCATCTCAGGTTGACGAAGCCTTCGATAAGACTTGGGCACATCGATTTTTCCGGTTGACCTCAATATGCCTGCAATGTATATTCGCTTTTTCTTCACCACCCATAAAGTCCCGCCCCCGCAGGGCTGGACATAGCACTTGGTGACCCAAAAGATGGGAAAATGATCTGAGGATGAAGCCTTCAACTCCAGTTGATCCGATAACTCTTCTGCAATCCACCGTGGGCGAGGAGTGGCCGGCAATAAATCGTGCGATAGCTAGGGCAATCGACACGAACAAGAAGCTCGACAAGACGGTTAAGGGACTATCCTCAACTGACGCCAGTATCGTGGTCTTTGGTTCGCTAGCTCGTAAAGAGTGGACATCGAAGAGCGACGTTGATTGGACTTTGTTAGTCGACGGTCAGGCAGATCCCGAGCACTTAGAAGTGTCCCAAAAAGTGGCTGCGCGACTGAAAGATGGCGGGTTCCCCGCCCCCGGTGCAACAGGAATTTTTGGCAACATGACCTTCAGTCATGACCTCGTTCAGAAAATAGGTGGACGAGAGGATACGAACGAAAACACAACTCGCCGAGTGCTTCTTTTGCAGGAGTCAGTCCCTTTCGGCAAACCGGATGCATATGAGAGAGTGCTAAGGCTTATATTGAGCCGCTACTTGAAAGATGATCGTGGCTTCCGCTTTGGCACGTCGCCTCGTAAAGTGCCGCGTTTCCTGTTGAACGACATCGTGCGCTATTGGCGCACTGTCACCGTTGATTTTGTCGAGAAACAGCGTGGCCAAGCAGGACACGGTTGGGGTTTGAGAAATGCGAAATTGCGGATGTCCCGAAAGCTAATCTTCGCGACAGGCATGCTGACTTGCTTCAGTTGTGACATGCTGAGTAGTTCAAAAGCGCGCAGAGAGCTTGTGGAGCAGAATTCAACAATTCAAATGGAAGAGCACCTCAGGGCTTTCATTAAGAAAACTCCATTGGAAATCTTGGCCACGTTTCTTATCGACCTCAAAATCAACTCTAAGACAGCTCTCAAGCTGTTTTCATCCTATAATTCGTTCCTCAAGCTTTTGAATGACCCAGGCAAAAGAGACCATTTGAAGAACCTTCGCCCTGACGATATACCTGGCGATGCAGTGTTTAAGGAAGTTCGCAGGTACAGCCATGACTTTCAGGATGGACTTACTGCACTGTTTTTCTATGACCACAAGAAGTTGCGCGACCTTACCATTTTTTACGGAGTCTTCTAATGAGACCAATAGGATTTTCGACCGGCGCCCTTGCATATAGTGATTTTCAGCTTGGACTTAAAATTCTTAGGAACAACCACACTAGAACCATCGAGCTGTCTGCTCTCCGAGAAAATGAGCTGTCTCCGCTTGTCGCGGCGCTCGATTCTCTCGACCTCACAGACTTCACTTATGTTTCTGTCCATGCACCAAGCAAGTATGAGCCCATCCGCGAGAAGGAAATCATTGCCTTGCTGACGAAAGCGGCCAAACGGAAATGGCCAATCATTCTTCACCCTGACACGATCTATAACTTTTCCGCTTGGCACGTGTTCGCAGATCTTCTTTTCATCGAGAATATGGACAAGCGGAATCTGACAGGACGAACAGCCCGAGAATTGTCTGACGTCTTCCAAAAACTCCCTCAGGCTCGATTGTGTTTTGACCTTGGCCACTGCCGGCAGGTCGATCCGACAATGAACGAGGCATATTTGATCCTCCAAGAGTTTGGAACACGGCTCGGGCAGTTGCATGTTAGTGAAGTCAATAGCCGCAGTACCCACGACCCTCTGTCAGATGCTTCAATTGGTGCATTCGAGAAAATCGCATATCTGATTCCGGAAGATGTGCCCGTGATCTTAGAATCTCCAGTTTCCTCCGATGAAGTTGAGTCGGAAATTCAACGTGCGCGCTTTGCCCTCCGTGCCACGGTGTCCGCTAATGGAACTCGTAAACGTGAAGCGAGACACTTTCACAGCGCAGTTACCTGAGTTCTGCTCCTTGGTTCCATTTCCAATCGATGGATTCGCTAGCCAGACCAAATGCTACTAGCCGCTATTATGACAGGCTGTGACAACTGACCCCGTAACAAAGACGCATAGTTTTTGACTGTGGAAACACACCGATAATTAATTTCAAGTGCGCCAAATGTCGATGTATATACGACATTGGTCTACGTTTAAGCGCATATTATGAGAGTGATTTCACAACAACTCCGGTTGTCTGCTACAGACCTCTCGAATCACTTGGCCTGCCACCATCTTTCGGTCCTCGACCTGTCTGTCGCGAGGGGAGCGCGAAAGCCTCCAGAATGGAAATCACCGGACCTGGAGATCATTCGACAGCTTGGGATGGAACATGAGCTGGCCTACCTGCGCTATCTTGAGAAACTGGGCTTCAAGGTTAGGGACCTTCGAGCGATGGGAAACGAAGAGGAGGCCATCGTCGAGACAGTCAAGCTAATGAAGCAGGGTACGGACATCATCACGCAAGGTGCCCTTGCGAAGGGCCGGTGGTTTGGCCGCCCGGACGTGCTGCGGAAGACTCCGCAGAAGAGCGGACTCGGGGAATGGTCCTACGAAGTATACGATTGCAAGCTAGCGCTTGAAACCAAAGGCACTACAATTCTTCAGCTTTCCCTTTACACGGAACTCGTAGCCAAAGTACAGGGCCACTTTCCTGAATGGATGTACGTCGTCACTCCCACAGAACAGTTCGAGCCGGAACCTTACCGTTTCGCGGAATACGCCGCTTATTGCCGGCACATCAAAACGCGCTTTGAAAGGCTGTGCGACGCACCGCCAGACAGCGTCAAAACATATCCAGAGCCTGTCCCTCATTGCCCCATTTGTCGCTGGTTTGCCGAGTGCGACAAGAAACGCCGCGACGACGACCATTTGTCGCTTGTGGCCGGTATCACCCGGCTTCAACAAAAACAGTTGCGCGCGTGGGATACAGATACAACTAGAAAACTCGCCGTCCTTCCCATTCCCCTTGAGAGACGTCCAGACTTTGGTGTGCCAGAAGGCTACATCCGAGTGCGGGAACAGGCTCGAGTGCAGGTCGCCGGAACTGACCAGCGGAAACCCGTTCACGAACTGTTGCCGGCGGAAGAGGGGAGGGGCCTGAGAAGGCTACCCGAGCCTTCCGCAGGCGATGTTTTCTTTGACTTGGAGGGCGATCCTTTTGTTGCGCCGGGTGGCCGCGAATATTTGTTTGGATTCATTGCGAGCGACGAAAAGAAATTGAGCTACTACGGACAATGGGCCCTCAACGCCGCGGATGAGAAGCAAGCCTTCGAATCGTTCGTAGATCAGATGATGTCGCGATGGGAAGCCGATCCCAAGATCCACATCTATCATTTCGGTTCATACGAACCCTCCGCCCTCAAGCGCCTCATGGGACGCTACGCGACGCGAGAGGAGGAAATTGACCGCATGTTGCGAGCCGGCTTGCTGGTGGATCTGCATACCATTTACAGACAGTCAATTCGCGCAAGCGTCGAGGAATACTCTCTCAAGGCGGCGGAAGTCTTTCACAATTTTAGGAGAAGCACACCGCTCGAGGAGTCTAGGCGGGCGATGCGCTTTGTGGAGCACACTCTCGAGTTGAGTCGAGTACAGAATATTCCTGAGGAAGTACGGATTACGGTCGCGGGCTATAACTGGGACGATTGTCTATCTACGAAGTCGCTCCGGGATTGGCTTGAGAAGAAGCGAGCGGAGCAGGAAGCTGCTGGTAATAAGATCGCACGTCCTTCGATTTCTGAAGGTGCCGCACCAGAAAAGGTCGCCGAGCGACAGCAACGAGTGATCGAACTAGTTTCAGAATTGACGAATGGGTTGCCCGCGGAGTCTGAGAGTCAGCGCAATGGCTGATGGCGCAGTTTCTTGATTGGCATCGCCGCGAGGAGAAGTCGGGGTGGTGGGAGTTTTTTAGGCTAAAAGATCTTGGTGATGAGGATCTGCTTGAAGAAAAGGCTGCGATCGCGCGTCTGCAGTTCGACCGTTGCGTCGGAGTCGACGGCAGATCTCCTGTCGACCGCTACACTTTCGGGAAACAGGAGACTGAAATCCGCGATGGAGACAAAGTCGTTCATCGTGGGGACCCAATCGGTGAAGTCCTAGGCATCGATGTTGGCCAGCGAACCATTGACATCAAGAAGGTCGGAAAAGCTGTAGATTTACACCCCAGCTCCATCTACAAACACGAGATGGTACGGACAGAGGAACTAGCCGAGTCGCTATTCCGGATCGGCGAATGGATAAGAATAAACGGCATCATCTCGGCGGGCCAGTATCAGGCCGCGAGAGATTTGTTGCGGCGAACAACACCCCGCCTAGCCAATGGAGAGTCCGTCACGGTCCAGCCCAACGAGTCCACTGAAGCTGCTGCCCGCCGTATCGTGGCGGCGCTCGATAACTCCGTGTTGCCCGTCCAAGGACCTCCTGGAGCAGGCAAGACGTATACCGGCGCCCGGATGATTAGCGAATTGATTCGACGGGGCAAAAAAGTGGGAATTACGTCGAACAGTCACAAAGCAATACGCTTGTTGATTGACGAGACGCTGAAGGTGTGTCGAACGGAAGGATTGGCTGGGATTCGGTGCATCCAAAAAGTGACAGATAAGACAGATGAAGCGCTGCCGAACGGCTTGGAAGTGGTAAAAGACAATGGGAAGGTCTTGGCCGCGCTCGTCACCGGAGCAGCCCAAATCGCTGCTGGTACAGCGTGGCTATGGTCCCGTGACGAGTTCTTTGAGTCTGTAGATGTTCTGTTCATTGATGAAGCGGGCCAGATGTCGCTCGCTAACGTTCTTGCCGTCTCGCAGGCCGCAATGAACTTGGTGTTGCTCGGCGATCCGCAGCAACTTGATCAGCCGCTCAAGGGCAGTCATCCGGAAGGAGCGGAAAAATCGGCCTTGGAACATTTGCTTGGGGGAGACAAGACCATTCCCTCGCACAGGGGACTCTTTCTCGAAAAGACCTGGAGACTCCATCCAAAGATTTCTGGGTTCACATCGGAGCTCTTCTATGAAAACCGGTTGAGATCGGCGGCAGGCCTTGAGAGTCAGCAAATCTCGAATCACCCGTATTTTTCCGGTGCCGGTTTATGGTTTGTGCCAGTATCCCATCAAGGGAACCAGAATTCGGCGCTCGAAGAAGTCGAATTGATCGCAAAGATCACGGCTGGATTGCTGGATCCAAAGGTGAAGTGGACGGACCATCAGGGTCAGACACGCGGGCTCAGTGCTGAGGACATCTTGATTGTGGCACCATACAACGCTCAAGTTTCAGACCTCTCAGCACGCTTAAAAGGGATGCGGGTTGGCACTGTGGACAAATTCCAGGGACAACAAGCCCCCGTGGTGCTTTATTCTCTTACAACCTCGTCTCCAGAGGACGCACCAAGAGGAATGGAATTCCTTTACAGCCTGAACCGCTTTAACGTCGCAACTTCGCGGGCGCGTTCGACGGTCATCGTTGTGGGTAGTCCAAAATTGTTTGAACCCGATTGCCGTACTCCGCGGCAGATGCAATTAGCAAACGCCCTGTGTCGCTATCGAGAACTCGCGACCACGGTCGATGAGGTGCGTTTGTGAACGATCAGATGTCCTAGGAAAGGTTTAAGTCTTTAACAGTCAGGTTCAGGGTTTTGTCCTCTCGCGGACACGCTACGAGTTAGTTCGGCAGTGAAACAAGATCTTCCAGTAATATGAGTTGGCCGGTCTCGACTAGTTCGTCAAAAGTATTCGCCAATGTCTTCTGGATATGATTTCCCGCTCTCTCAAACCCGAAAAGCCTTGCTATGAGCAATAGAAGTTTGTCGCGTTCGATACTTAAGCTGTCGCGTACAAGATTTCTCATCGCCAGTGCGACCTCTTCCGGAGGAATTTCTTCAATTGACCGTCGGGACTGATCATCTTTCGGATTTGGTTGACGGACAACTATTTGGAAAGACTCGGCACTGGGCCACAGGAACTCGCCCTGGATTCGCAGCAGCTTCTCACGGCTCAGGGATCGCCAAGCGGATTTGACCGCATTCATCATGCGTTCCCCCACGCGATCCAGATCCCATGCTCTTGCCAACCTAGTGGCAGCCACATCCTTGTGAACGGGGCCCTCCACGTCGATGACCTGCGACAATGTCCGCTTTAGCGATGGCAATGCATCCGGGTCATGAAATTGCAGCCTGTTTGCGTACAGCACACTTGGTCTACATACCTGGTAGGTCGTCACCCAACTCGGAATCACCAGGTGGTCATCAGTGTTTGGGATCTCCTTCTCTACAACGACAGGAGGTTCACTGGAAACTGGCCCGTTTGACGTTCTAGACGAACTTACGGGAGAGTTCCGGGTTCTGTCTTTCAGCGCCATTTCAATTGCGGACTTCAATCGGTTCACTTCCGTTTCATTGCGCGTCACCCAGTCTGGAGACCAAATCCTATGGATCTTCCAACCCAGTTTTTCAAGGATCTGCTGCCGAATTCGATCACGATCTCTAGCTGTTGCCGAAGAATGGTATGAGGCACCGTCGCATTCGACGCCAATGACAAACCTGCCGGGATTCGATGGGTCGACTACGCCCAGGTCAACACGGAACGTGCTACATCCCACTTGCGGGACAACCCCAAAGCCAAAACTGCGAATTCTTGCCGCCACTGCTTGTTCCAAGGGCGACTCAAACTCACCCTGGCCACCTTGCAAGGCAAGAGCATCCTGGCCCCTTTCGGCGAAATCCAAATACCGATGAAGGACCCTTACACCTTCCCTATTAACCTCCCCGAGATCGAAATCGGATGCGCGGATCGAGCTGACAACGATGACCTTCTTTCGCGCGCGTGTCACAGCCACGTTTAGTCGTCTTTCGCCACCGTTGCTGTTCAACGGCCCAAAGTTCATGGTTAAACGACCAAATTTGTCCTTACCATATCCAATACTGAAAATGAGAACGTCTCTTTCGTCTCCCTGTACGCTTTCTAGGTTCTTTACGAAGAACTTTTCAAACCTGTCCGGAGCGAAATATCTTTCAAGGTCAGGATTCTGCCGACGGAACTGTTCAAAGTGATTCTCGATTGTATCGGCTTGAGCCAAATTGAAGGTCACTACGCCGAGCGATTGGTTTGGAAATCTGTGCAGATGTTCCTCGACTAGACCGACTACCTTCTCAGCCTCGCGGATATTATCCCTTCGCCCACCACGGTCGTAGACACCGTCGGGTACATGCACGAACTTTACGCCTAAGCCTTCATCTTCCTGCAACCAAGACGGAAAAGTTATCAAACTGTAGTCGGTAAAACGTGCAATTTGAAAACGCGATCAGAGATTCGTGTTCACTCCGATAGTGCCATTTCAACTGGCGTTGTGGCATTACAGCCGCGCACGCGTCAAGTACGCTGTCGAATACATCAAACGCCCCCATCGCGTTCGGGTCCTCGCCCTCATCCGCCAGGTCATCGGACATTCCTTGTTCGAAGAAGGTCGTGGGAGGCAGCTGTTTGTTGTCCCCGCAGACGACCAACTGCTTCCCCCGATATACGGAACAAATCGCATCTTCCGATCTAAGCTGAGAGGCTTCGTCGAAAATCACCAGGTCGAACTTTGTCTTCTCAGGGTCTAGAAACTGACTTACTGAGATAGGGCTCATTAGCAAGCAGGGCTTTAGTTGCGTAAGTAGATTTGGAATTGTTCCAAAGAGCTTTCGTAACGGAAGGTGTCGTCGTTGTTTGTTTGCTTCTCTAAATAAGACCTGAACTTCCCCTCCAGGAATAAATACGCTCGAAGCTGGCCTGTGTCGATTTACTTCTCTGATTACGCTGTGAACACCTTGTTCCCAATGCTTCTTGTCAAGCTCGCGGAATTCCGAAATGAGTCTTTCATGATTCTCGCCACGGAATGTTCCTAGGAAGGGGTCTCCGGCGAAAACCCAGTTCAACCACGCTTGCAACAGCGACCGCCGTACAGCTTTCGTAACGTCGTCGGCAGGGAGAGACTGTGCCTTTGAATTCAGGTTCGCAAAGAGTTCGCCGAGTTCCCGTTCCCGGAAGTCTCGCTCAAGTGCTTTTAGGTCTACCCAATCTCTTAACGACTCAATCCGTTCCAGCATCTCGCGCAGTCGCGCGACAATTGCGGCGAAATCCGTCTGTAGGAGCGGTGTATTACCAATTGCAGGAAATCCTTCGTGGAAACTTCGCGACAACTCCATGAAGGCCACTCGGACACGATTCAAGTCAGTGGTTAGGGATTCGTTCTGAGGTGCTTTTTCTTTTCCCGCCACTACGATATCTAGTAGAGCTTCAGGGAACTGTCTTAGCCCCATATGGACTCTGAAACGGGAAGCCCATTGAACTGCTTCGAGAACATGGTTCCACGGGGTTTCAATTCCGACAAAACGCTTTCCGAATATCTTATGCAAACGTTCGGACTCTTTATTAATTTCAGCTTCGATTCTGCGAAGCTCACCGAGACACTCAAGGTCTCTTATCATTCGGTGGCAGGTAAACCCTTCTGGAGACCGGATGCAAGACCAGATATTGCCAATCAGTTCGCAAGCCAGCGCAGTTGCAATGGCGAGTTGGCCAGACCATGACTGCAATTCAATCAGTGTTCTTTCCTCAAGTGGCAGACCCGAGCCATCCCAGAAGTCCTGGGGCAAATACTGCCTCACCAGAGGAAGTCTCTTTTCCCAGTCCTCAATACTCTGTTTAAGCCGGGCAGCAACCGTTCGCACATCAAGGGTGGCAAGCCCCTGAGCAGAAGCTTGGCGGACCACTTGATTGGGCAAGGGCTGAATCCCGGCCAATTGGACCAGTTCTTGAGCGCCAGATAAGGCGCGTCCAACGCGTCCGAAGTCTGTCTCGAAGCCTCGGAAACACACACCGAGCAATTCCTTGTAACGCGGAAATTCTGCAACGAGTCGAGCTTCAAGATTCCTCAGGTCATGGACCTTGCGCAGATCTTCTAGAATTGAGACTGGGAGATGTCCGCTCTTTCGAAGACGTTTGATTTGTCGCTTTGTCTTGTAGTAGCCCGGCCGAAAGAGCCGGAAGATCGACGAATAAGGGCCTGAGAACCTCTCGATGAGGTCCTTTGTATCAAAGTCCAGTATGCCTGCCTCGTATTCCGCAAGGATGGTCCTCCGCTCCTGGTTCCGCTTCTCGAAGCCTTCACGAATGGATGGCAACGACTGTGCAACATCCCTCAGTTTCGTTATCTCGAACCATGTCTCATCTGGCCTATCTTCTGATTCACACAGCTGTTCGATTCGAACTAATTGTCGCAACCGTTTTATGTTTAGGCTGCCTTGCAGTCCAAAGGACTTTTGTAATGATTCACCATCTTTGACCCAGTTTTCCAAGCGCCCAGAGAAATCTTGTGCCCACGCAACAAGTAAGGTGCGGTTCGGAACAAATGTCGCGTCATCTGCTAGTGAGCGTCCGACACACCTGGAAAGCTCATCCAGAGACCTCTTTGACCGGTCGCGGAGATCGCCAGGAAGCAGCAGGAATTCGGGCGTATAAAGAGAAGCAATAATGTTCTGGTTTTCTTCATATGACTTGGAAAGACTCAGGTATCGCTCGGTTTCTAAAATAATTTCGTTCACATCCCAGCCAATAACCCATTGTCTTTCGATTCCCGGGCACAACTGGAGCAGACGAGAGGTTTCCAGTAGCCACTCAACGCCGTCGAGGCGGTCGGGCACTTGTAAGCTCAGCCGTTCCGCGAGTTGGCACGCTGCGCGTTGAAGAGCCGCGATAGAAGCTGTACATTCATCGAGGATCACCCGAAGTTCAGCCTTGTTTGACAACGTGAACGTGGTTAGAGCACAGCCATACCATGGAAAATCTCGAGCAGCCACAGCGACATGCCAAAGTGGCTTTGACCGATTCGCCAGTTGCTCTGCGTTATCGAGGCCCTCAGAAGTCAAATGGGAAGCATCAAACGTGCCGGCAGGAACGTACAGGACGCCCTCTAGCTGAGAAACCCATCCAAGGGCGTCAAACACACTGCATCCCAGCGTCAGACGAATAATGTGAAGTGAGTGGACGTAATCGTTCAGCTTTTTGCGCCGCTCAAGGAGCTGCTTCGCCTCAAATTCTGTCAGACCTTTCTTTGGCTGGAGCTGCTCTGTATAAGTTTTGTAAAGCTCCTGCGTAACCTCTCTTTTGTTTGCTCTATGACTATGCAGTTGCAAGCAGAAGTGTCCAAGGTTTGCGTATTGAAGACGTTGGAAAACAACCTCAAGAGCCGCCATCTTCTCGCTGACAAATAGGACGCTCTTCCCCCGAGCGATAAATTCTGAGATCAGGTTAGTGATCGTCTGGCTTTTTCCTGTACCTGGAGGTCCCTGAATCACTAGGTTGCTGCCCGACTTGACAGTTTCAATGCAAACAAGCTGGCTGCAACTTGTGTCAGGACTCGTCCTTTTGTCTAAGTCTCGCGGCTCCGGCGCATCTATCTTGACTGGTTCTTTTTCTTCCTCGCATAGGGACCGTACAATTCCGTGCGTCTCCAGCAGTCCAGCGTGGCTTTTCAGATCGTGGTATATCACAAGCTTGTGGAACGAGAAGAGGCCAAGCCAGCATTCCTGTTTTACCTTGAACTCATATTCCTCGACTTGAGCCTCGAAACTCTTGAGGAACTTTTCGAGTGGCACAGACTCCCAGTCATCAGGAAGTGATGGAATTTCTATCCTGAAATCATCTCCGAGCTTCACAACCAATGCGGGATTAATAATGATCTCCTCATCCACCGGAAAGAGTTGGAAGGGGTCGTTAACGGACTCTCGCCTTAGCTCGACAGGCACTAAGAGGATGGGAGATTTGACAATTTCGCTCTCTTCGACTTCTTTCCACTCCAAGACGCCAAAAGTGAGAAATAGTATTCGTACTCCACGTTCTTCAAAATCCGTCCGGGAGCGACGATACAGATTGCGCAAGATGCTCCGCAGCCTATTTCCATCTCTTGCGTCCGTCAGAAGCTCATCGGAGTCGAGATCCGGGGCACTGTCGTCCGTTTCGGAATCCCCAGTCTCAGCATTGCCAAGCAAAGAGGGTTGCGCTCCGTCTGGTACATTGGTCGTTTCGTTCCCAGACTCGCTGGCTTCTGGAATGTCCGGGGGCATGTAGAACTGCCAGGCTTTTTCCGAGTTCACGAGCCGGTCAAACACTTCTGGTAACGTTGGTTCTTTAATCTTCAGCGTCAATCCGCGAGTCCGAGCGAAGTACAATAAGCGGTTTCGCCGAGACAAATCGACGATTTTCCGCTTCCATTCTTCGACGCGTTGTGTGACGCGATTCATCTCAATCGAATCCGCAAGACTTCGTTAGGCCGACCGTATCCCTCGCCCTTGGCATCTAGTTCATCCTTCGAAGCAAAGACGGGTGCACTGGCAATTCAGGCTGATGTCTAAATCCCAAAACCTGCAATAAGTAAGAGACTATCTCTTCTGTGGTGATCCGACCCGTCACTAGAACGGTCCCTTGTCGATAAGCATAATAGACCTTTGACCGAAATGAGGGTATTGCCGCGGAGCGCGTAGACGCCGCGATTGGAGTTCGCTTGGAGAAACGGCTATCGGCGTCGGACGCTATTGAGGAAATCTCTGGGATTGAACTTCAGCACCTCAGAACCGGCGTCCAAACTAATGGGGCTCAGGGGCTCCTCTTTATTAGCGTTCGCCTAGCCGTCTGGAAAAGCAAACTACAATCAAAACAACAGCGAAATCTTTGCCGAACACCATACAACACCGTACAGAACTGTGCTACAACATCACAAGCCAGCAACTACCCTGTAAACTCCGCCATGACTACGTTTCAAATTTTTTCATCCATCAGGAAACCTTTGGTGGCGTTCTTGCGTCTACTCGTCAGATGAGGTGAGTTCCTATAGCCATGCGCACCTAAAAAATCCGCCTCTCAGCTCCACCGAGCCAACTATGACCCAGGCAAGGAACAAAAATAATCGTGAGCAACCGGATCCACACGGGCTCACGCCTTCACTGGGCTGAGGCGTTCGGCACCCGAGTAAACGAAATTGAGAGCCGGTACCCGCGCAGACTCCCTCCACTGTTGGGCGGTAATGGCCCGCACGAGCGTTACCGCCCCTACTTTGGTACAGGAGCGATACACGCGTGTCCCGAGCTTATCGGCCTGCGGACTTTGAGGCCTTTCTTCGGAAACATTCCGATAGTTCTCCGTCCCGACAATCTGAGCAAGCAGACCGCGCTCAGATGGATCGCGGCTCGCGCGCAAGTTCGCATGGCGACCGCCAGAGTCGAGATCAAAGAGACTCCAACCGAGACAATTCCGACCGTTTCCGCACCACGTATCACCAGCGCAATCGGGAATACTCGCTCCGTGAATCCGAAGTTCGGACTCTCGTTGAGCTAGGAAAGTTTCGTGTCGTTCCAACCGATGACCTTGCACGACTGGGGTATAGAGGCGATCGTTCCCGGATGGAGAACGACGTTCAGCATCTCCGTCACCAAGGACTCGTCGAGCAGCGCAGCATCGAAGGGCACGAGTCGTATTCCAAACAAGTCTTCACTCTCACCAAAGAGGGCCACAAACTTCTTTCAGAACAGAATTTGATTCCAGATCGACAGGCGATCTATCACGGATTCGTCAAAGCTAAGGAAGCTCGTCATGATTCCGACCTTTACCGGCTCTATCACAAAGTCGCCAAGGAAGTTGACCGCGTTGGTGGCAAGGTTCGCCGTGTCGTCCTCGACTACGAACTCAAGCGGGAACTCTACAAGAAACTATCTCGCATCCCTCCCGACAAGAACCTAGCCTACGAGCGAATCCGGCTCGCAAGTGAATACGACCTCAACGTCGTAAAGGACAAAATTCCTGTGCCGGACCTTCGCATCGAGTACGAGGATGAGTGCAGAGATATCCATCGCCTAGACCTCGAAATCGCCACGCGTGATTACCGGCCTCAGGGGCTGGCAGAGAAAGCCAAGGCTGGATTCCATCTCTTCGCAAGGCCACAAGACCATCCCAAGCTACGCCGCGTTCTAGACACGCACGAAATCACTGCGGAGATCTTTGCCCTATGAACATCGCACGCATGTATACCATCGCTCTGGGCTCGTTCGGTTACACCGAGGATGAGGCTCGTTTCCTTTATCTAGTCGCTGCACATTCTGGTTATTTCACCTGCCAGCAATTCCTCCGCTTCATCGACGGAAAGCCCGGCAAGCGCAGCCTAAGTTTCGTTCGGAAGCTCGTCGAACAGGGCCACGCCTCCGCCCGCCCTTATCTGCGGAATGGCAAGGTCTACCACGTTTTTGCGCGGAATCTCTACGAGGCCATTGGCAAGGATAACGTCCGCTTCCGGCGCAAACATTCGACCGAATACATCCGCTCGCGGCTCGCAGCCTTCGATTTCATCCTGGGCAGACTTGATTACACATTCTTGGAATCAGAGTCCCAAAAGGTGGGTCTCTTCACTGAGCAGCTCGGTATAGACAAAAAATATCTACCTTCCAAGCGTTACGCCGGGGCCGTCCACGGGCGGCACACCGACCGCTATTTCGTGGACAAGTTCCCCATGTATCTCTTGCCGAATCCAGTTTCTCCCCCTGTGGTCTCCTTCTCTTTCGTTGATCCTGGTCTTGAAAGCCTCGACAGTTTCAAGACCCATCTGCAAGCCTACTTGCCCCTATTCTTCCAACTGCAAAGCGTGAGGTTTCACTACATTGCGACGCGGGAAACTCACCACAACAGGGCGAAGGAGCTGTTCATGGGCCACTTTGATCGGCATTGGAACCCCGATAGCCCTGAGGGGCTGGTGGACTTTTTCTGCCTGAGAAAGCGTATTGAAGGCGGAGAAGCCGGCAAACTCTCAACCGCTGATCTCATCGTCCACGCTGATGCAAAGCTCAGGTTCAACCACTCTGGTATCGGGGACCTCTACCAGAAATGGCGCTCCGGCCAGCTGAGCTTCGACCAAGTCCGCAAGGAGTACCAGGCTCTGCGCCGGCCCGAAACCGTGACGTTTATCTTCTCTCCCGTGAATGGCCAGGTGGCCTTGTTCGAGCGTCATCCGAGGACCCTTGTGAAACCTGCTCGGAAAAGTGCAGGCCCACAGCGTTTCACTGGAGATTTCACCCCCAGCGTCACCCTGGCCGAAACGTAAGCAGCAGAGGAGACAACCAGATGTACAAGCAAGAGTGGGTGAACCAGCACGCGGCCAAAACACGAGGAGAGGCGGGAGCGACCCCACCGCGCCGCAAAATCGCGGCCCGGGTCCCTCCGGGCTTCGGGGGTCACTCCCGCCTCGTGCTGCTGAAAACGCAGCTCGTGTTTTGGCCGCGTGCCTGAGACAGACCCGAGAGTTTGTCAGACACGAAGTCTGACAATTTGTATACAGAAAGGAGAAGAGTACTTGCCACTGCTGAAAGCACCACCCAAACAACCCAAGTCAGCGACCATCCAAATCCGTGTCGAAGAGGACGTGAAACTCAGACTCGAAAAGTACGCTGAGTTCATTAATTCCTCTCCGGCTTACGTTGTCACCGAAGCATTGAAACTCCTCTTCAAGAAAGATGAGGAATTCAAATCCTGGCTATGCCAACACACCAACAACGACAACCTTAACCAAATCGAAGGAGCTTCTCTCACAGAGATCGCCAAGAAAGCATGAAAGCCCGCAATGTCCAATTCGGAGAGCGCAAGAACCCAGACTCGTCCAGAGTGCATGGCTTGCGCCTTGCAGTCCGCTCGCTGCCGGTTGAATCAGTCAGGAAATTAGAAAGCGCGAATGGGGCAGAACTAACGCCGCCACCAGCACCATACGAGGCAGGATGGCCGCAGCTACCGCATAGCGGCCTTCCGAACGAAGCCACAGGAGGAACAGAAACAGGAAGGGACCGACTGCTAACGGTGGAAGAAGTGGCCGTCCTTCTGCACGTCCCTGTTTCGTGGGTGTACGGCCGAACACGCAAAAGATCATTAGGGCGACTGCCGGGCTACCGACTCGGGAAATACTGGCGCTTCCGCGAAGACGAAGTGTTGGCGTGGCTTGTGTCTCATGGTAGGGGTCGCCATGCCTCTTGACACGCGGGCTACACTGAGACCTGACGCAGAACAAGCCGAGCGGGCCATTCTTGGAGGAACCAGAATGGCACGCAGACGCTTTCAGCACGGCTCACTATTCCAGCGGGGCAGCAGACATAAAGTCTGGGTTGCTCGCTGGTGGGAGGAAGTTATCAATCCAGATGGCTCCATCGGACGGAAGAGGTGCGCAGAGGTTTTAGGAACTGTAGCCGAAGTGGGCTCTCGCTCCCGCGCGATGGACGCTCTATCTAAACGACTGAACCCAATTAACAGCGGCTCTTATCGGCCCCAGTCCAAGCGATGCTACGCTGATTTCATCGCACAGGATTGGATACCGGTGGTGCTGCCCACTCTGAAGTACGCGACGCAGAAACACTATCGATATGTTCTCGATGTGCACCTCGTGCCCGTATTCGGCAAGACAAGCCTTTCCGACATCAAGCGCGAATGGATTCAAACTTTCCTTGCGACGAAGTTCAGTGCTGGCCTAGCATGGAAGACTGTCAAACACATTCGCGGTGTTTTGGGACGGACATTGTCATCTGCCGAAGAATGGGGTTACATCACCCACAATCCCGCTCTAAAAACCAAACTTCCGCGGCGTCCAATAAAGCAGTGTTCCAAAGCGATCCTAACGCCCGACCAATTTCTGCAAGTGCGGGATCGACTAAAAGAGCCTGCTCGCTCAATTGCGACGGTGTTGGTTCTCACGGGCCTCAGAATTGGAGAGATTCTCGCCCTGCGATGGAAGTATGTCGATCTATGCCGTCATACACTTCGAGTTGCGGAAACCGTGTATGACGGTCACTTCGATACGCCTAAGTCGCAAAGGAGTGCCCGAATCGTTCCACTTGCCGAGGAGGCGTGCAGCACTTTGGGGAAATTACGATCATCCAGTACTCGACCTGACGACCTTGTCTTCAGTGTGGATACTGGCCAGCCACTAGATCGGCATAACTTGTTGAGGCGACAGTTGCGACCGACATGCGAGAAACTGGGACTCATAGGAATAACCTGGCACTCGCTCCGTCACTCCCACGCGACACTGCTGGATGCAGCGGGAGCTCCTCTGGGAACTGTCCAGTCTCTTCTTGGTCACTCAACGTCGGAACTCACTCGAGAAGTGTACCTGCACGCTATACCGGAAGATCAGCGCCGGGCGGTAGCGAGCGTCGAAGCGCTTCTATTTGGACCCAAACGGACTCAAATTGACGGCGCTTCGCAGACTAGTGCGTAGCTAACTTGTTGATTCAACGGGATTGAATTGGTCGGGGCGAATGGATTTGAACCATCGACCTCCTGGTCCCGAACCAGGCGCTCTAGCCAGGCTGAGCCACGCCCCGACGGCTTGCAACAACCTTGAGGAACAGCGAACAACTTCCGATCTTTCCGATCAGATCGAGACGCTCTAGCCGGGCGCCCCGACAAAACGCTCAGCCAGTCTGGCCTGAGCGGGAATTACAGCTTAACATAGCTGCGGAGGGCGCGGCTACGCTTGCTTCTGTGGCCGATCCGGTTCGGCGGCCGATCCGACCGATTCGCGTCGGTGGCCCATCCGCGTCTGTGGCGGATTCGCATCTTTGGCCGCGCTTGGCGAAAACAGCGGAGCCGTAACATCTGCTGAATTCGCGAGGGTACCAGCTACCTTGGCTATTGCGAAAAACACGTTGCAGAAACTCGACCACGTGCGCTGGCTGGTGCCGCGCAGCGCGCGGGCCGGCATGCTCACCGACGCGCTGATCTACGCCGACGAAAAACTGCTCGAGCAGATTCTCAGCGATCTCTCCATCGAGCAAGCCATGAACGTCGCGCATCTGCCCGGCATCGTGGGGCGCTCGCTGGCCATGCCGGACATTCATCAGGGCTACGGCTTTCCCATCGGCGGCGTGGCGGCCACGCGGCTGCGCGACGGCGTGGTGTCGCCGGGCGGCGTGGGCTTTGACATCAATTGCGGAGTGCGCCTGCTGGCCAGCAACCTGGCGCGCGAAGCCGTCGTTCCGCACGTGCGCGAGCTGGTGAATCAACTCTTTCGCGACGTGCCCTCCGGCACCGGAGCGGAAGGTCCGGCGCCGTGCTCGTACAAGGAACTCGACGACGTGCTGGCGCGCGGAGCCACAAGCGTGATCGAGCGCGGCTTCGGCACGCCGTCGGACGCGGAGTATTGCGAAGAGTCCGGCACGATGCGCGGCGCAGATGCCACACAAGTCTCGGATCGCGCCAAGCAGCGCGGCCGCACGCAACTGGGCACGCTGGGCAGCGGCAATCACTTTCTCGAAGTGCAGTACGTGCAGCAAATCTTCGAGCCGGAAACGGCGCAGACGTTCGGGCTGCACGAAAATCAAGTGGTAGTGCTGATTCACTGCGGCTCGCGCGGGCTCGGCCACCAGGTTTGCACGGATTTCCTGAAAACGATGAACGAGGCTATGCGCCGCTACAACATCACGATTCCGGACCGGCAACTGGCGTGCGTGCCTTCGCAATCGCCGGAAGGACAAAATTATTTGTCGGCTATGGCGGCGGCGGCGAATTTCGCGTGGGCCAATCGCCAGGTGATCACGCATTTCACGCGGCAAGCGTTCGAGAAAGTGACCGGCGCGGATACGCGGCTGCGCGTGGTGTACGACGTGGCTCACAACATCGCCAAGAGCGAGCGGCACCGCGTCGGCCCGGACGGCGGGAGCGAAGAAAATGTTCTGGTGCATCGCAAAGGCGCCACGCGTTCCTTTCCCGCGGGCTCGCCTTTTATTCCTTCCGCGTATCGCGGAGCCGGGCAACCGGTGCTGATTCCCGGCTCGATGGGTACGGCCAGCTACGTTCTGGTCGGCACGGAGCGCGCCATGGACGAAACCTTCGGCACCGTGTGCCACGGCGCGGGTCGCGCGCTCTCGCGCACGGCGGCGAAGCGCGGGCGCGACGTGCGCACCGAAACGGAAAAGCTCGAAGCGCAAGGCATTATCCTGCGCTCGGACACGCGCGACGGGATCCTGGAAGAAATCCCGGAAGCGTATAAAGATATCGACGCGGTCGTCGAAGTTGTGCAGCGCGCGGGCTTGGCCCGCAAAGTCGCGCGCCTCCGCCCGATGGGAGTGATCAAGGGCTGAGTTCACCGACAGGGGCACCCCCACCCCGGGTGTTTTTGTAAGAGCGGATTCTAAAGGGCTTACACGCCAATTCTTCGTAAGAGCGGATTCTAAAGAACTTACCGATCGACGACACAATCTTAGGAGGCGAGAAGAGTGAGTAGCCCCTCCACCCCGGGCAATTCGGATGGTTGTGAAAATAAATGACTTACGGGGAAAGCAATTTGTAAGAATATGAAAACAAAGGGCGAATAAAATCGGTTGCCACAGAGGCACATAGACACCGAGCAGAGAAAACCGGAGGTTGGGGGTAGTACACCCCTGTGGTGACGGGAAGTATGCGCAACCGAGTGAGGCCACAGGGGATAGAGGCGCCACGTGGCGCATATGACGGCGGAAGCGCGGCTCGGCGCGGAAGTGCTGGGGCGCCCCCACCCCGGGTGTCGCGTAAAGGCATTCGGGATACCCCACCCCGGGTGTTTTGGAAAAAGAGGCTGGATTTGCTTGATTGCAAAGGAGTTGACTTTTTTGAGAGTGCACCCTTCGAGGCTCAGGGTAAAAAAGAGTCTGCAATAGTATGAAAAGTCGAGGGTTAAGGCTGGAGTAACGCGAGCGGTATGCGAGGTTTGTTCGAGATAACACACGAAATGGTAACACGGATCTTGTCGTATGTCAATAGTAAACTTTAAGCCAATGTTCTCAATAGGTTGCGGGGGCGCGGTTACTGACCAGCTGACATCGCTTGCGCGTTGCGCGCAAACGAGAAAGCCCGCTGGGACATTTAGCTTCCAGCGGGCCTTTCGGTTTCGGAAGTTCGCTAGAACTCGTAGCGCAATGCGAACTGCATCACACGCGGGTTGGTGAGTAAGCCGGTGTAGTTGCCGAAGGAGCCGGAAATGTCCAGCTCCGGCTGTATCGACTGGGAATCGAAACGGACCGAGTTGAAGATGTTGAAGACCTCCCAGCGGAACTGCAGGCTGTGGCCTTCGGCATATGGCAGCTTCCACCGCTTACTGAGGCCCAAATCGACACCGAAGAAGCCATCGCCGCGAATCTGATTTCGCGCGCCAGCTTCGCCGGGGAAAGGGTTACTGAAGTGGGTGATCGCTCCATTTGCCCCGGAGCCCTCCTGGAAAACATTGACGCTTCCGTCGGCCGGATTCTTGAACACGCCAGCGTGTACGGGGCTGACAAGGAATGCGTTACCGCCGAGCTGCCAGTTCGTCGGCCACTGGAAGCCGTTGAACACATTGAGCGGGAAGGCGGTCGTCCAGCGGTACAAACCGGAAAGCTGCCAGCCGCCGATGAGGGCGTTCCACCCGCGGTTGACATCTTTTCCTATCTGCCGGCCCTGGCCGAAGGGAAGCTCGAAGATCCAGTTCGCATTCAACTGGTGCGCAGCGTCGTAGTCGGAAACGGCACGCTGCTGCGTAGGCGCCCAGGAGTTGATGATCTGACCGCCGAGACCGCCCCACGCCCCGATGCGCTCCGCGTCCGAAGCCAAGTCAATCGACTTCGAGAAGGTATAGTTGAAGTCAAACTGCAGGCCGTGGCTCATCCGCTTCCGCAGATTGGCCTGGAAAGCATGGTAGTTCGAATTCGAAGCGGATCGCCATGCGTAGAGCGACGAATACTGCGGGTTGAAGAATGAATTGAAGCCGCCGACAGGGGAATAGAAGATTCGATTGCCATTCGCGTCTTTGAGAGTTAAGTCCCTGATGCCGATCAGGTCGAGGACGAAGAGGGCCGTCGTCTCGTTCTGGCTGAATCCGCAGAAGAGATCGTAAGCTGCTACCACCGGATCCGTCGTTCCCACGGACTGGTTATTGGGTGTACACCGCCTGATCCGGTACGCACCGCCCGACAGCAGCGGCTGGATCAGGCGGTGTACACCCAATAACCAGTCCGTGGGAACGATTGCAGAGTTGAAGCTGAGGGTATCGAGCCCGGTGCGATAGATCTTTGCGAGTGCCGTTGTTGCGGTAAAATAATCCATCCCGTTCTTCGTATCCACGAGATTCTTCGGCATCGCCAAATCTTCCTGGATCAGGAGCCGGTGCGCGAGACGCCCCACGTAGGAGAATTCGATCGAAAACTGGTGCGGTAGTTCGCGGCCGACTGAGAAATCCAGTGCGTAGGAATACGGCGTTTTGATCCCGTCATCCAGTCCCCAGGCAATCGCGAACCCGCCCGTGTCCAGCGTGCTCGGGAAGGTCTGCGGGAACCCCCCTGGGGGCGCAGGGAGAAAGATCGTCTGCCCGTTGTTGTCCTGCACCGGAATAGCGTGGATGTCCGTTAGCCGCGGGGAGCTAGCAAGATCCTCTACAGCCGCCGGATTGGTCAGCCCGGTGGAAAGACCGAAAGAGCCGACCCGGTCAAAGGTATCAAGCAAGCCGCCGCCGATCCGGTCGTACACGATACCGAACCCCGCCCGGATCGAAGTCTTGCCACTCCCGCCGAAGAGGCTCTTCCACAATCCACTGCTGCCTTTTGGAGACCACGCGAAAGCCACGCGCGGGCCAAAGTTGTGATAGTCCCACTGATACCAGGGTAGCTTACCCCCGTTTTCCGGTCCGGATAAGTCAAAGCTGACAACTGGATCCTTGTTTGACGGCACGCCTTGCTGCATATTCAGTCCGCGCTGCTTGAACCAATCGCCCAGGCCGAATGTCGGAGATACTTGCAGGCCATTGGTCTCCCACGGCGGCGAAAAGATGGAGTAGCGCAGGCCGAATGTAAGCGTGAAGTTCGGCTTGAGCTTCCACGAATCCTGCGCGTACATCTCGTAGCCGTTGAATGCGAAGCGCCGCTTGATGGGAGCACCCTGCGCCAGAACGCTGCCGTCGCGGTTGTAGTTATAAGTCGCGTCCACTTCCGTGACGATTCCCATCAAAGCGATCAGCGGGAAGTCGTAGGAATTGCCGAACGCCGGATTCACGTTGCCGGGATCGAGCTGAGAGCCAGTGCCGGCAATGGCCGCATTGTCCAGCCAGGAGGCATTGGTGGCACCGTCGCTGAACGAAGCGCGCGTGCTGTTCCGCGGATTGCGGATGTAGGCCAGGCTCCCCCCAAACTGGAATGTGTGTTTGCCCTTCACCCAGGAAATATCGTCGATAATGTTCTGCCCCGGCCGTTGAAAGGCCCTGTTGCGCGTGACGGCTCCCGTCTGGTCATTTAGGCCGCGGAAGAAGATCCACTGCTCGCTGGAATTTCCGATGTCGCCGACGCTCTCTCGCGTGAAGCCCCACCGGAAATTATTCACCAGGTTCGAATGCAGGATCGCAGTGTAGCCAAATACAGATCCCTTGTTGTAGTTGACCAATGTGTGTGACGGAACCTCGCCGGGGAGAAAGGGCGTACCCAGATTCGAGAAGTTGGACAAGGCCCCCCGCCAGAAAAGTGCATGGTTACCACTGGATGTTAGTTTGTAATCTGCCCGGGCGATATAATAGTTGTAATTCTTCTGCACGGGCGCACGGAACCGGAAGCCGGAGTAATTGAAGCCGAAGCCGTCGCCCAGAGTGTTGTCATTGGGCGTTGGGAAGGATCGGAAATAAGTCATGACCGCTGCGTTCGGGCCGACGCTCGCGGGGTCCATGTTTTTGAGATCCGTGGGTGAAAGCCCGGCCGAGCCAGCCGGAACCGTGTAACCCGTCCCGCTCAGTCCCGTCACCGTCCCACCCGGGCAGTTGCTCGGCACATCGCACGGATAGATGACCACGCCGTCCCTCAACGAAGCCGTCGGAACGACGCGCGCCGCAGCGTTCTGCTCCCGTTGGCGCGCCCCTTCATAGTTCAGAAAGAAGAAGAAACGGTCCTTCTTTAGTGGGCCACCCAACGATCCACCAAAAATGTTACGAATGAGCTTCGGCGGATCATTCGGCTCGCCAGTTTGCAGTTGGGCCTGTTTAATAAAGTAGTCGTTCGCGCTCGTGATGGTGTTCCGGTGATATTCATAGGCCGAGCCGTGGAATAGGTTTGTGCCGCCCTTGGTCACGAGAGAAACCTGGGCGCCGGAAGAGGCTCCCTGGTCCGCGTTGTAGTTCGTCGTCGTGACGCGGAACTCCTGCACCGAATCGAGCGTAACGGGTAAGACGGACTGGAAAGCGTAGCCCCCGCTGGGATTCACATCCACGCCATCCAAGGTGATATTGCTCTGGTCGCTGCGCGCGCCGTTCACGGCGCCGTTCCGCGTATCAATGTTTTGATTGATATCGGGCCGGTTACCGGTATAGACCACGCCTGCCTGCAAGCTTAATAGGTCAGGCACGTTCCGCCCTTCTAAAGGAAGCTCCTTGACCTGGTTTTCACCGAACGCGTTGCCGAGAGATGCGTCCGTGGTATTAAGCGTTTCCGCCTGCGCCGAGACCTCCACCGTCTGTGTGGAGGTTCCAACCTCCAGTGCTACGTTCGTGGTCGCCGGCAAGTTCACCAGCAATTGCAGGTTCTTTTGCTCAAATTTACGAAAATTGGCCATCTCCACTGTCAACACATATGTGCCCGGCGGCAGGACAAGGAATTCGTACTCGCCAGCCTGATTCGTCACCGTTTCCCGCTGCAGAGCTTGACCGGCGTTAACCAAAGTCACCTTGGCGCCGACGATTGCCGCTCCGGTTTTGTCCGTCACCACACCGCGAATCGACGTGGTGCCAACCTGGGCCCACGCTCCAGCCACTGCGAGCGCGGCGATGGTCAGAACGACAAACCCCACTACACAATTCCGCTTGGTGAAGAATAATGAAGACCACTTCATGGACTGCTCCTTTCGCGCACCAGACTAGACTGCCAGGTGTAGATAACTTGGAGGAAACGCGCCATGCGGGCCGGCGACGATTGCGGCCAGAAACACCTTCCGCAAATCCGTGCGGATTGGGACTGAGACCCCGGCAACCTTTTCCACCACTCTTTGGGAACTTAGGAGGGATTTACGCCTAATGGTGACAAATTGTCAAGCAGGAGATTGTCAATTGCTTGTCGCCGGAGGTCTTAGTTTTTCGATATGGAACATAGAAAAATTTGCGGTCACTAGTTTAAGAAGCAAAGTCCGGCTCCCACGAAAGGTCCTGGGCTGAGGCGCGATGTATCGTGCCCACAGGAAGAGGAAGGGATTGCCATCCTGACAACGACAAAGGAAGAGCGGGGCACACAAGGGATGCTCGGTCGGGCAAGGCCGAAATTCCCACCGCTACAAGGGAAGAGGGGTCCGAGATGATACTCGGGCACGATATATCGCGCCCCTACGGGGACGGCACATCACTTGCCGAGACGAAGGAGCTTGGCCTCGGTGATGGCGCGGATGCGGCGGATCGAATCGAGTATCGAGGCGGGGACCTCACCATCGAGACGCACAAGGGATATGGCTTCGGCGCCGCGGGTGGCTTCGCGGCGTCCGAGGGCGAAGGTGGCAATGTTCACGCCGAGCTGGCCGAGCGTCGAGCCGACCTGTCCGATGACCCCGGGCTCATCGCGGTTGCGAAGATAAAGAATGGTGCCCTCGAGTTGCGATTCCACGGGTATCCCATTGATTTGCAAGGCGCGAGGCGAGCCGTCATGCAACACGGTGCCCTCTACGGAGAACTCCGCCGCGGGATCGGAACTTGCTTTATCCGGCAGCGAGGAGACCTCCAGGGTGTTGGGGAAGCCGTGCTCGCGCCGCCGGGTTTCCTCTTCGACGGCCAGGTGGCGTGCTGCCGCGACCTGCGGTGCGTTTACCACGTTTACCTTTTCATCGAGCACCGCGTTGAGCAGACCGGTCAAGACGGCGCTCCGCAGGAGGTGGGTTCCTACTTCGGCAACTTCGCCGGCGTAACGGATGCGAATCCGTGCCGGGCGAGCCGGTGCTGCCTGGGCTACGAGCGAACCCAAGCGTTCCGCCAAGGCGACGTAGGGGCGGCCGCGACGGTACTGGTCCGGCGAAAGCGCGGGCAGGTTCACGGCGTTGCGAATCACGCCTTCCGCCAGGTAATCGCGCACCTGGACCGCGACCTGCGTGCCGACCTCTTCCTGGGCTTCCACGGTTGAGCCTGCGACGTGAGGCGTGGCGATCACATTCGGCAGACCGATCAAAGGCGAGTTCTTGGGAGGCTCCTCTACGAACACATCCAGGGCGGCCCCTGCCAGCTTGCCGCTCTTGAGGGCTTCGGCCAGCGCGGCTTCATCGATCAATTCGCCACGCGCGGCGTTCACGAGGCGCGCGCCTGGTTTCATCTGCGCGAGGGTGTTGGCGTTAATGAGGTTTTGCGTCGCGGGGCTCAGCGCGGTGTGCAAGGAAACAAAATCGCTTTCGGCGAGAAGTTTCTCGAGCGGCACCAGCTCGACTTGCACTTCGCGCGCGGCCGCTTCGCTGATGTAGGGGTCATAGCCCAGCACACGCATGTCGAAGGCGTCAGCGCGCACGGCCACTTCGCTGCCGATGCGGCCGAGGCCGATCAGCCCCAGGGTCTTGCCGCGCACTTCGGTTCCGGCGGTGCTGGATTTTTCCCAACGGCCTTCGTGAAAGGCCTTGTCGAGCCGGGGAACTTGGCGCGCCAGCGATAACAAGAGCGCAAAAGTATGCTCCGCGACACTGACTGCGTTTCCGCCGGGAGTGCTCATGACGAGAACGCCGCGGCGCGTGGCTTCTTCGAGGTCGATGTTGTCGACGCCCACGCCCGCGCGCCCGACGACGCGCAGCCGGGGCGCTTTTTCCAGGAGCTCCGGAGTGACTTTGGTGGCGCTGCGCACGATCAGGGCATCGGCGTCGGCGATCTGCGCGTTGAGTGTTTCCTTGGTGGTCAGGACGATGTTCCATCCGGCGCTGCGCAGCAGGTCCACGCCGCGTTCACTGATCTTGTCCGCTACGATCACTTTCATCGATTCCCGTTCCTCGCTGGATTACCACCGGATGTTTTCTGGCGCCGAGTTCGGCCTGGCGCTGCGCGACGTACGGCAGGCGACGACTGGCACGAGATGGGGCGCCAAACGTAAGCAGGTAACGGTAGCGACCTGCTCCAGCGGTGTCAAATCGCTTTTCGATTCAGATTTTGCGCCCCGCCGCATCGCTGCGCATTGGGCGTTATCTTTTTCTTCCGGTTCTTCTGCTATATTCGAGGTCACGAGGAGCGGCGATGAGTCTTGCGGAGAAAATCCAGAAGGATCTGACGGATGCGATGCGGGCGAGAGACGAGCTGCGGCTGAGCGTGTTGCGCATGGTCAAGTCCGCGATCACGTACAAAGAGACGGAAAAGCTGCGCAAGCTGGACGAAGCGGAATCGATCCAGCTGCTGCAAACGCTGGTGAAGCAGCGCAAGGAATCGATCGAGCAATTCGGGAAGGGCGGGCGCAAAGACCTCGCGGACAAGGAAACGAAAGAGATGGCGATCATCGAGACGTATCTTCCCGCGGGCGCCAGTGAGGCCGAGATGGACGCAGCCATTGCGAAGGCCATCGCGGAAACGAGTGCCAACTCCATGAAGCAGATGGGCGCGGTAGTGAAAGCCGCAAAAGCCGCGCTCGAAGGCAAAAGCGTCGACGGCAAGGCCTTGAGCGACCGCGTGCGCTCGCGCCTGTCGTAAACGCCGGCTTCCCGGCAGGCAGCCGCTTTGCCCTTTTCTTATTTCTTTACTTCCCAGCGCGCCTGCATATCATGCCAGCGTGGCGCTCTCTGCTGACACCCGCAACGCTCGTGCGCTCGCCGTCCTGCGCATCGGCGTCGGCGTCCTTTTCCTGATCTTCGCCCAGTACAAAATCTTTGGAACGCAATTCACGCTGCACGGCGGGTTTCAATTCTGGATCAACAAATTTCTCAGCGAGGGCGGCGCTTATCCGTTCATGGAACCGATTCTGCGCGGCTTTGTGTTGTCGCATGCGACGCCGATCGCTTTCTTGGTGGCCTACGGCGAATTGGCCATCGGGCTGGCCTTGATTCTCGGGGTCTTCGTGCGGCCTGCCAGTGTGTGCGGCCTGATTTTCATGCTGACGCTGCTCTTTTCCTCGGACTACCCCGGCTCTGCCGCGCCGGTGTGGCAATACTTCGGGGCCAGCCTAAGCCATTCCGTGTTTGTGCTTTGCTTCGTGACATTTCTGCTCGGCGATGCCGGCGCCGTCTGGTCACTTCCCAGCCGAAAGAAGTAAGTGGTAGATGTGATGGCGGCTGAGGCTGGAATTTAGCCAATTCTTCGCGCTGCGAGGTGCTCGGGCTGCTGCCATCGCGCGCCTCCGCTCCACGTTCTTGGCCTGGCTGTCTTCGGTTTGGTGATTTCGTGTGATTTTGCTGTAGGAAAAAGGTGAGCGGCCGGTGGGGGCACCGGCCGCTCGGGCGTTGGGGAGGGAGGGAACCGTGGTCCGAAGCTAGCTCGAACTTCGTCGCCCCACGCTGGGCGAGGGGCATTCCGTTTCGCTGCGCTCGCGAGCAGCGGCACGGCACACAGACAAGCCGAACTAACTCCCGATCACAGCGGCCATTCTGGGCTTACTGCGGTTCAGGGTCGATAGGCCGCCCGGTTCATTCCTACCGGTACTTCCTGGACGTCGGGGCGTACTTCTCCGGTGGTACCACCGTACTTGCCGGAAATGGTTCTGCGGGCCAAGTCTTTCCGTCCTCAACCGCCGATTCTCTCTTCCGCGCTCGCCAGGGGCGCAAGTCTGCGTCAGAATCGGGTTATGCATACCCGCTCCGACACCGTGTGGATCGAGGCCCACGCCAAATCGCTGGGCTTCGATTTGTGCGGTGTGGTGCGCGCGGATCCGTTCCCGGAACTGGCGCAGACGGAAGAGTGGCTGGCCAGGGGATACGCGGGAGAGATGAAGTATCTCGCCGATCCGCGGCGCCGCGAACCAGCAAGCGTCATGCCCGGCACTCGCAGTGTGATTGTCTGCGCGTTGAACTACAACACAGACATTCCCAGGTCCACGGAGGTGCCCGGTGGGCTGCGCGGCGAGGATCCGCGCGGCTGGATTTCCCGCTACGCATGGGGGGCCGATTACCACGAAGTGTTGAATGAAAAACTCACGGCGCTGGTGGGTGCCATGCACGAGCAGTTCGATGAAGCGTTTGAGGCGCGGGTTTACGCGGATACCGGACCGGTGCAGGAACGCATCCTCGCCAAGTACGCCGGCCTGAGCTGGCTGGGTAAGAACACGCTGCTTCTGAACCAGCGGCTCGGATCGTGGATTTTTCTGGGCGCGATTCTCACCACGCTCGATCTTGCGCCCAGTCTCGAAGAGGGCGCTTTGCCTCCGCCGGATCTTTGCGGAAACTGCCGGCGGTGCATCGACGCGTGTCCGACGGGCGCCTTCGTGGAGCCCTATGTTATGGATGCCCGCCGCTGTATTTCTTATCTGACCATCGAGCTTCGCGGCCCGGTTCCCGACGAGCTTCGCGAGCCCATGGGTTGGCACGTCTTTGGCTGCGATATTTGCCAGGACATTTGTCCCTGGAACCGCCGCGCGCCCGTTACGGCCGAAGAGGAATTTCAGCCTCGGACACTCCGGTCCAGGAATTCCGCCGCGCCCGACGAGGGCGCCGAACAAATCGCGGCCGAGATTCCTGACGGCGAGGAAGGGCGCGCGGCAGCTGATTCCGCGGAAGAATCTCTGTTTTTTCCCAGACTGGAGTGGCTGGCATCGATGGACGAGACGGAATTTCGCCAAATATTTCGAGACAGCGCGATCAAGCGCGCAAAGTGGCATGGACTGGTGCGCAACGCCTGCATCGCGCTTGGCAATTCCGAACTGCCGCGCGGGACGCCCGCGCACGAAAGGATTTTCGCGTTGCTCGGCCGCCTGGCTGCTTCGCAGGATGCGGTGATTGCCGAATCTGCCCTTTGGGCGCTCTCGCGTATCCAATGAGGGCGCGAGGCCGGTAATTCAACCGAACTAGGCTGGCTGGGTCTCTCTCACCGGCGGGGCCACCGAGCCGAGCGGGAGATCACATCAGCTAGAAGCCTTTAACCTTTCCCGCCTTCTTATAGCATTGCCAAATGATGTGCCATCCCAGAAGTATCACGACCAGCATGACGGCCCATGCCCAGCTTGATTGAATT
>Ga0209648_10000347_pt1 | contig 34438 bp, 33 predicted proteins | sample GraSoi2013_115cm_FD_185830 | JGI IMG/M metagenome (GOLD analysis project Ga0209648, IMG submission 185830) | Grasslands soil microbial communities from the Angelo Coastal Reserve, California, USA - Sample 9_17_2013_115cm (SPAdes) (version 2) | ecosystem: Environmental > Terrestrial > Soil >...
GTTCTGAAAGCAAACGGGGAGGGCCGGATCGCCCTCCCAAAAGCATTTTACTGCTGCAGCGGCGGCTCCGTCGGCTCTTCTCCTTGTCCCGCAGGCTGGGGCAGCTCAAGTGGCATTTGCTGGCTACGCGAGCGATCGTCGTACGCGCGCACGATCCGCTGAACCAGGTGATGGCGAACCACGTCTTCTTCCGTGAACAAGTTGAAGGAAAGACCCTCGATATTCTTCAGCACCGCCATCGCTTCCAGGAGCCCGCTCTTGCGCGTGTCGGGCAGGTCGATCTGCGTGATGTCGCCGGTAATCACGGTCTTGGAGTTAAACCCCATACGCGTCACAAACATCTTCATCTGTTCCGGCGTAGTGTTCTGGGCTTCGTCCAGAATAATGAACGAGTCGTTCAAGGTTCGGCCGCGCATGAACGCGATAGGCGCGATCTCGATCACATTCTTTTCCAGATAGCGATCCACGCGTTCGCCGTCCATCAAGTCATAAAGCGCGTCATACAGCGGGCGAAGGTAGGGATCAACTTTTTCCTGGAGCGTTCCCGGAAGAAAGCCCAGCCGCTCGCCGGCCTCGACGGCCGGACGCGCCAAAATAATGCGGTTCACCTTCTTATTGTTCAGAGCGGAGACGGCCATGGCCACGGCCAGATATGTCTTGCCGGTGCCGGCCGGCCCAATGCCGAAGACCATGTCGTAGTTCTCGATGGCGTCGAGGTAGCGCCGCTGGTTCATACTCTTGGGCTGAACCTGGCGTTTGCCAAACGACCGCTGCTTGCCGGCTTCGGCCAGCCCGCGCAACGTGGTCGATTCGTCTTCTACCACGACACGCAGCATGGAGCGCAGATCGCCTTGGGAAAAATCATGACCGGAGCGGCTGAGGCAGTCGAAGTCGGTAAAGATGTGCTCGGCCCGCGTAACGTCGCGCGCCGCGCCTTCGATCTGCACGCAGTCCGATTTGAGAGCCACGTTGACGTTAAGGCCCTCTTCCAGGATCTGCAGGTTCTCGTCACGGGTTCCGAAGAGTTTCTGAATGTTGGGAACGATTTCGATGGTTTTCTTCATTCAGCGTGTGCCGTTTCCTGTGGAATGCCGTATGCACCTGTGCAGCCGCTCGCACATCCAGGGAACATAGGAATTGTTGGTGGATGGAAAAGCCGGGTCGCTGGCCGCGGGCGCGGAAGCAATACCATTGGCCTGAGATTACCGCTGTTAAACCAACAAGTCAACAGACTACGGGCGCAGCTTCTTGCCTTAAGGACTGCACTACGAGCCCGGGGGAACCTGTCGAGGCGGCCTCCTCACTCCGCCATACCAGCGGCAAGCGAAGTACAGCGCCACCATGACGATTCCCCAGATCGCGTAGAGCAAGCCTAGGCTCCAGGTGTATCCCGGCGGAGGCGGCGGGTTGAGCATCGGATGATTGGCAAACAGCCACGGATCAACGTGGCCTGTTCGTACCAGCGACACGACGATGGCCGCGGCATGGATCAGCGGAATGTGCAGCAGATAGTAGAAGAACGGAACCCGGCCAAACACAGTAATGACGCGGGCAGCAACTCCACGGGCTCTTTCTAGCAGCGGGACCAGAAGGAATGCCGGCCCCAATGTCATGAGAAGAAACTGCAACGATGCTGGATACTTGGTGGTGTTGAGGAACGAGAGTGCCGGTGGAAGCTTGCTACCTGGTGTGCCCCAATGATTGGGATCGCCATATAGGTTCCATCCGCGGAGAATCAGGAATGCGGCAATAGCGACTGCGCCCAGAAGATAGCAGATTCGATTTCGGCGAGTTGGCTCTGCTCGCAACAAGCCAGCAAACCAGTAGCCGGCCGCCATCACGCCGATCCACGGAATAAGGGAGTACAACACGGCCAACAGCGGCCCCTTGTCGCCGCGCAGTTGAATGATGCCTCCGAAATAGAGGATTTGCCAAATCCAAGCCAACGCGCTCTCACGCAACGCGAGCATTAGTTGAAAGCGGAACGGGTCGACTAGATTATGACCGGCAATGATGATTACGCCTATGATGCCCACAATTCGTGGGGGCAGCCAGACGAGGCCGGCCATCAGAACCATGCACCATCCGATCGCCCATATGACTCCGGCCAACATGTAGTGCGCGTAGTCGAAGTTGAAAGTCCAGGAGAGACGGAGCACGGTCAGCTCCAGCAAAACCAGCCCAAGGCCGCGCAGCGCGAGATAGCGAGCCAGAGCGCCCTTATCCGCCAACTTCTCGCTGCGCAGAAATGCGCTGGTACCGGCCAGAAAGATAAACCACGGAGCGCAGAAGTGTGTGATCCAGCGAGTAAAGAAAATGCCTGGAGTCGGTCCGCCCGGGGGCAATCCGGAAAACACACGGACGTGGTCGATCGCCATCAGCACCATCACCAGGCCGCGCAGAATATCGACGGAGGCCACGCGCCGAGAGGACGCGATCTCTGCTGGGATTACAGCGCTTAGGCTGCTTAGGGTTGGCGCCGATGTATCAAGCGTGCTCTTCGCCATTTTTCCCTCCTCACGAACGTTGAAATGCCGGCGGCTAATCATACGCCGCGCGACGGTGAAGGCTGAGGGTTTCTGCTCTCACGGTATGGACTGATCCCGGCGATCGAGGTTAGCCGCGGGTTAGGTCAATTTTGTCAATTCAATGCGCCGGAATGGCCGGAATGGTAGCTGAGCACGAGAGGGCAAAGAATCCCGATGCTTTCTCGCGGTTGCTCAGAGCCGAGGGATTCTTCACCCGCTGAAGCGGGTTCAGAATGACAAGGCCCACGCCTCTGCTCATCGCATTGAGACTGCCTCACTTACCGCAAGCAAGGCTGCGTTGACCAAACCCGCTAACCCCCAGTAGAATAGGTGCTTCGGCTTACCTCCGAAGAATCTCTAAGAGGGAATTAAACCAACAACATGGCAAATCACTTTTCGGCGCTGAAGCGCGCCCGCCAGACCACGACCCGCACCGCGCAAAACCGCGCCAACACGTCCCGTTTCCGCACCGCGCTGCGCAAATTCCGCGCGGCATTGCAGTCCGACGACAAGGCTCAGGCCAAGAGCCTGTTCGCCGAGACCGTCTCCAAGATCGATAAGGCTGTGAAGAAGGGCGTGATCCACAAAAATACTGCCGCTCGTTACAAATCGCGTCTGAGCGCGCGGTTGGGACAATAGCTACTAGCTGCTGGCTTCTAGCTCCTAGCTAAACCGGTTTTGGATCCGGACCTCTTTTATTTTGGACCAGACGCCCAGTGTAAGCCTGCGAAGGCCGTGAGCTCATTCGCGCTGCCGGGGTTACCCCAAGAATGGATGCCGCTTGCAGGCTAGAAGCTAGAGGCTAGTAGCTAGCAGCTTTCTTCACACCGGTAGTTCTTCCTGCTTCCACTCACTAACTGTCGGTTTGGGCTCGTCAGCCAGCTGCATCACCAGTTGCTCCAGCACCAGGCGCTTGCTCGGAGGATTCGTTCGCAGTGCCATATCCGCTCGGGCGATCAGCTTGAGAGCGCGCGTGAGTTCGCGCCGGGATTGATAGCGGCGCGCCTGGCGGATGATATCTTCGGCTGCGAACGGGGGAACGCGGAAGCCTTGCCACAGCGCTTGCCAGATAGCCCGCGAGTCGCGAACGTTTTTCTCCAGGATCACCAGCATCTGGCGAAACGTACGGGCCAGCATATAAAGGTGCCCGATAGCGGCGTCATCGCCGTCCGAGCTTGAGAGCAATGCATCGAGAACGGCCAGAGAGCGCGCTTTGTCCTTGGCGGAGATGGCATCGGTCAGCTCGTACAACGATCTCTGTTTGGCGGCGAGCACCATAGTCTCGACGTCGGCCAGCGTAATCTGTTTCTTCTCACCCGCATAAAGGATAAGCTTTTCGAGCTCCTGGCTGACCAGCATCATGTCCCCGCCGAGTGAATCGACCAGCTCGCGCGCGGCATCTGCCTGCACGCTAACGCCGCGCTGTTGCCCGTGCTCAACAATCCAGCGGATGCCGTCGTTCTCTTCCACGCGCGCCAACTCCACCATGCCGCAGAACTCACCCAGCGTCTCGCGAATGCGTTCGTAGCGATCTCTGTCTTGCATCTCCATGCGGCGGGCGTCGGCGGGAATGCTGATGTGGTCGGCGACAAAGATCAGCACGGCATCAGGGTTTGGATCTTTGAAGTAGGCCTCGACGGCAGCAAACTCCTCAGCGTGCGAGCCGCGCGTGTAAAGATTCTTGACTCCGCGAATGAAGAAGACCTGGAAGGGCGCCATCAGCGAGGGCGTCCGTGCCCGGTCCATTACTTCTGCCATGCTGACGTCGGAGAGATCGAGATCGTGCAGGCTGAAGTCGCGCAAGTCAGGCGGAACCAGATGTTCGAGCAATGCCCTGCGGCATTGATCGCGAAAAAAAACTTCGTCGCCCACGAACACGTAGCCAGGGCGCAGCTTTTTGCCGGCAACTTCCGAGACAAACCTCTCCGACGGCGCAAAACTGCGTCCCGGCATTAGAAGGCCTCCAGGACGTCGCTCACCAAAGTGCGAGCAAAATCGTGCGACATGCGCTGCAGGGCCGGCGTCTGTTCCTCAAAGAAGCTGGTGACCTCGCGCGACACCTGGTACTGCTCACGGAAGGTGTACGTCGGATTCTCAAAAAGCACGTGGCCGCCGTGGTCGACGAGGGAAACTTTCACGGTCACGGTGACCACGGCGCTTGAGATGCGGCCCTGGGTGTCGTAGGTGAGCGGCGAGGCTTGCGCCGAGAGCACGGTGCCCTTCAGTGTTGCGTCGGCGTCGGTATCGCTGGAGCTCACAACGTGATACTTGGTGCGATCGTTGAACTCGCGCACCACGTCGCGCGTTAGAATCTGCTCGACTCGATACGTCTGCGTCTGGTTGACGAAGACAGGCACAGCCAGAACGCGGATATTGGCCGGCAACCGCGAGGCTTGGCCTACGGTATGGTATCCGCAGCCGATGAGGCCGAGAAGAAACGTTGCCAAGCTGAGGGTAAGAATTCGGATCACTGAACCTTCCCATGTGGCCGAACCGCAGACAGGGCGTTGGCGCAATCGACGGCCGTGATCGCGGCCAGACGCAGGTTGTCGACCGCGGCCCACAGCCAGAAACCATTCTGCTGCACCGAGTCGGGTCGCAGAGCAACCAGAACTTCGTCTTTGCCGGCCACGTTCACGTTGCTGGGGGAATCCTCTTGCGACCGCGCGATCTGTACGTGTTCGCCGGCTAATGCTCGCGAGAAATCTCCCGCGGAAATGGCTTTCTCGAACTCGACGTAGATCGAGAATGTATGGGCGTGAAAAACCGGTGCTTCCACCAGCGTGAGAGCCGGCATTTGAGCTGGCTCTCCGAGCAGCGTGCGGAGGTGGCTCAAGATGCGGCGCTCGATCGACTCCAAAGACTGCTTGGAGGCTGGGCCGTAGCGGCCGATCATGTTGAAAGCGACTTGCGAATCAAACACTCCGGTCGGCATCGGCTGGAAGGAGAGCAAGTTTACGGTTTGTTCGTGTAGCTCGTCCATTCCTCGCCGTCCCTGCTCCGATACCGGTTCAAACACGGTAACAACAACTCTGCGAACCGCGCCCGCCCGCTGCGTGCGTAACAAAAGCAGAGCTAGAGCCACCGCCGCCGGGTGCGCGACTATAACGACACTCGAATCGAGGCTGAGTTGCGCTTGACGGCCCAGTTCGCGCTCGATCCAAGGCGCGCGCACCGGGGCTGCCGGCTCACTCTCCAGCGCATAGGAAAGGTCCACGATCGCGCTCCCCGCCTTTTTGGCCAGCTTCCAGTTCGCGCGCGTGAATTCCGGTTCGGACGCGAAAAAAGTGAAATCGACGTTCTCCAACTGGTCTGGGGTCACCGGCTTTACGAAGGAGATTTCGTCTTGGACCTGCTCTAGTTGCCCGAGCGACTCATTGTCGTCGAGCAGGCGAATGTCTACTGCGGGAAAGTTACGCTCTTCGAGTACTTCCTTGAGCTCCTTGCCTTTGAGCGTCGCCCCGCCCACGATGGCAACGCGAAATAGATTCTGGTTGTCTGTCTTCATCTTGGTTCGGGCGCTTCCTCATAGATCTGCGCGGCCGGCTCGGGGGGACGGCGGCGAAACAGAGACGTGAACCGGGTCAGCACGCCGCTGAACATGTAAACCATGGCGATAATAAAGAGTGTGGGTCCAGAATACAAAAAAGTCAGCGCTAGCACCGCGCAAATCAATAGTGCCAATTGAAATGGGTAGCGGTTGCGCAGATTGAAATCCTTGAAGCTGTAGAAACGCCAGGTACTGACCATGAGGAATCCGGCAGCTACCAAAAGTCCCAGCCACACCGATGCCAGCCACCAGGACTGGATGGGCTGTCCCTCGAGAAGGTGGATGGTGGAAGCTACCACCGCAGCGCCGGCCGGAATCGGCATGCCAACAAAATATTTTTTCCCGGGACGCCCGGGGTTAGAGGGCTGAGGGTTGATCTGAATGTTGAATCGAGCCAGGCGGCTGGCGCCGGCCACCAAAAAGATGAACGTGGCCGTCCCTCCTAACCCAATCAATCTTTCTGTCATCTCCGGATTGCTGAAGCTAGGGAGAAAGCGGAACCCCCAAGTCCACGCCAGCAGAGCCGGCGCAACGCCAAACGTGATCACGTCGGCCAGAGAATCGAATTCGCGGCCAAAATCGCTGGTGGTACCCGTAAGGCGTGCGACAAAGCCATCCAACCCATCTGCAACAATGGCCACGCCAATCGCTATCGCCGCCAAATTGAAATGACGGCTGCCGGCAACATTACCTTGAAGGGCCTCGGTGATGGCGAAGTAGCCGGCTCCGATGTTGGCGGCCGTGAAGAGCGAGGGCAAAATGTACATGCCTCTGCGCATCCGCGTTCTTGTACCCGGAAACTGATCTTCGCCGCGACGCATTGCTAAAGGGATTCTCATCGTGCGGCCTCCCTCGTCGATTCCATTTGTGCAGAAGGATCACCTTGTACGCCCGGTGCGGTTCGAACCCTGGCCAGCACCGTGGAACCTCCCTTGACTCGATCGCCTGCTCGAACGTGGAGGTCAGCAGGACCGGGGAAAATCACATCAGTACGTGAGCCGAACTTGATCATGCCGACGCGCTGTCCACGAGACAGGGAATCGCCTGGCTTGTGGTTGAAGACGATACGCCGCGCCAGCAATCCCGCGATCTGCTTGAACACCACGGTCATGCCCTCGCCTTGCATGGTCACGACGTTCTGCTCGTTGTCTTCGGCCGACGCTCGGTCCATCGCGTTCCCGAACTTGCCCTGCTTATAAGCGACTTCCTTGATCACGCCGCTGACCGGAGAGCGGTTGACATGGACGTCAAACACGCTCAGGAAAATGCTAATGCGCGTGCAGGGCTTACCCGCGAGCTGGGTGGCGGAAATATCGGTGACCTTGCCGTCGGCCGGCGAGACGATCAGGCCCGGATCAGCGGGAATGGCGCGTTCTGGATCGCGGAAGAACCAGAGGAAGAACATGGCAAACAGCAGCGGAATCAGCGCATAGAGCGGAGGCGCGAGCCACCACAAGACTCCGGCAACCAGCACCATTCCCAAGGCGTAATTGATTCCGTCGCGCACCATGTAGCTCGATTATATCGAGGGATTGGGGAGTAATTGCCAGGATTGCCATGATTGCCAGTATTGCCAAAATTGCCAGGATTGAGAAACATGGAACCTTCTAAATCTCGGCCCTCTAAATCTCCGCTATTTGGCAACCTTGGCAGTTCTGGCAATCCTGGCAATTTAATTCAGCTGCCCGCGAGCGGTTGAACCTCTAGGCCGAGTCGCCTACGAGTAGGCCTCTCCGCACGAGCCCAGGGCAGGGTCGGAGAGGCGATGGCTGACCGGTCAGGCTACTTGCGGATGCCCGCTCTTATAGCTCTGCTCGATCATGGTCATCTGGTCTTTGACGCGCAACTTGAGCTTCTTGAGACGCACTTCCTCAAGTTGTTCGTCTTCGGTAAGATAACGCTTCTCGGTTAGAGAGCTGAGTTGTTGAGAATATTGGGTGTGTTCCTGGGCCAGCCGACGGAACTCTTCGTGGCTGGCAAGAAGCTGTTCGCGAACGGAATCTACCATCCGGAAGAACCTCCTGCGTTCTTTAACCGAACGTTAACACACGATTCCGGCCGCTTCAACAATAAATTCAGCTCCCCTGTGGAAAAGAAAACTTGAAGATCAAGGCATCCTCTTCGGGGCCTTGGTAGTAGGACTTTCGTACCCCGGTTTCCAAAAACCCCCACTTTTCGTACAGGGCGCGAGCGGCACGATTCGACTCGCGCACTTCCAGGTAGACGTCAGTTCCGCCGCGGCTGCGGACGAGATCGAGGAACTCACCCAGCAAACGTGATCCCAGTCCGCGCCGCCTCGCTGTGCCCATGATCGCAACGTTTTCGATCTCCCACTCGCCGCCGGAAAGCTCCTGTCCGACTAAGAATCCCATGACGCACTGATTGTCCTCGACCACCAAGCTCCGTGATGATTGCGCTGCCTCAGTTTCAAACAATCTGGCATACGCCTCTGGCTTCCAATGTCCGGCTGTAATCGAATGCCTCGCAATCTCCGTTAGCCGGGGCACATCTTCGCTTCGTGCCGGACGCACGCGGATCATCGATTCCCTTTCACCGAGCCTAAGCCGAAGAGCTCGGCGTCGGAGCGGCGGATGTAGTTGGCATCCAGGGCTTCGACGGAAACCGTGTCGCCGGCGAGTAGTTTGCGCAGCCCGACGCGCGCTACCAGCTCGCTGCCTTCGCGATTGATGAGTTGAAGGCGAGCCTTTGCATGAGTTGCATCCGCTATCGCAACCAGTGAAGGGTCGCTGGTGATCACGTTCTGGAGATTTCCATTGGACAACCGCTCCAGGAACTCCGCCTGCGACAACAACTCCTCCGAGACTCTCATGGCACCTTCCACAGATACCTCATAAGAGCCCCAAAACACTTCTTTTCTTCCTGCATCGAGAGCCACTGCGACACAGCCTGGCTGGGGGGAGAGTGTTGCCAGCGCCTCAAGAATGGATACTGCAGCGATCGGCTTGCCTAGCGCTTCAGCCAACCCCTTCACCGCGCTGAGGCCCACGCGCAATCCCGTGAACGAACCCGGACCCGAGGCAACGGCGAATCCGCCAATGTCTTGGACCGAGAAGCTATGTCTTGTGAGCAGTGCTGCCAGGGTCGGGACTAGCTGCGCCGAAAACGTTCCGCCGGCGATCGCATCCGTCTCCAAAACGCGGAAGGATTGATCGTCTCCTTGTGCGAGCGTGATTCCGCCCGACTTTCCCGAAGTATCAATGCCCAGAACCAGCATGGAGGCTAGACATCCAAACGTTTTTCATAGGGCACGAACTCGCCGTGCTCCACATAGCGCCGCATAATTCGCAGATACATTGCCCAGCAGTAACACGAGATGCGCCAATGCTCGTTCTGGCTGGGCCAACCGATGTGGTAAAAGTAGAGGCTGGTGTTTGGGCTCTTTTCTTGCAAATGGAAGCCGACGCGGGTTCCCATCCAATCGACGTCGGCACGCGCCATCTGCAGCTCGAAGGTCGAATCGTTGACGCACTTGGTCACCTTGGCGCGCCAGTCATACTGCGGGCCAAACCACAGCTCGTATTCGGCACCCTCTTTCGGCTCGCCGGCGGAGCGCTTGGTCCACCACTGATCGAGCCCAGGCGGCGTGCTGATTGCGGCAAAGACCTTTGCTGCCGGCGCTTTGACCAGGAAGTCGTGAAAGATGTCGGCCATGTTTTTCCTGTTCCGAGCGAAGCGAGGAAACCCTATCCGCTGCTCTGACGTTCGGGCTTAGGGGCCCTTATCGTCATGTTTCCCCGCCAGGATTTCAAGATTATAGCGATCCCTCGCGTTCGCTCGGGACATTAAAAGCTCGGCTGCTCTTGCACCAGCTCCACCAGCACACCGCTGGCGCTCGAAGGATGTATGAACACGTACAGATGGCCGCCGGCGCCGATCTTGATTTCTTCGGAGATGAAACGAGTGCCTGAAGCCTTCAGGGTCTCGATCGCGTGAGCCAGATCGGGGACGTGAATGGCGACGTGGTGTAGACCTTCGCCGCGCTTCTCCAGGAATTTAGCGATAACGGACTCCGATCCCGTCGGCTCCAGCAGCTCGATGCGGCTCTCGCCCACAGGGATCATGGCGACTTTCACCTTCTCGTGAGCTACCGTTTCTTCGCTGACCACGCTGAGGCCGAGCTCTTCGTAGAATTTACGAGCCTGCGCCAGCGACTTCACGGCAATCCCGAGATGATCGATCATGTGCATGAACAGCTCCTGGCTTCTAGCCGCTAGCTCAGTTGCTCTTTGAGGCCAACCAACAATCTCTATCACACAAGAGTGTCATTCCGAACCCTGAGCTTGTCGAAGGGGAGGAATCGGCTGCGCTACTGCTGAGGCTTCCGCGCTGCAGCCGCGGAGCGGATCCCTCACCTGCGCCACTAAGTTGCCGGTAACACATAGCGGTAATGCCAGCTTCGGTTCGGGATGACACCTGGTGAGCATTGAAATCGTCTCAAACATCAACCGCCACCGGTTCTTCGCGGCTCCGCGCCTCCGCGGTGAACATCGGACCCGTCGCCGCAACCGAAGCTTCCCGCAATTTCCTCCACCAAAGAATAAGGATCACGGCGATGTTCTGCAATCTCTGCTGCCAGGCGCGCCACGTCGTCTTGCGACAGGCGTTCGCTCAGGAGGCGCTCCAGCAGAGCTTCTCGCAGCATTTCAATCAGGCGCTCACGCCAGTTGGTGATCTTCTTTTTGAGCAGCCGATCCTGCTGTTGAAGGAAGCGCTCGTAGCCGGCGATGGCTTCCGCGAGCTCGGACACACCTTTACTCTCCGTGGCGACGGTCTTGACCACTGGCGGGGTCCATTGGTCGCCGCGCGGAGCCAGCGTCTGCATGGCGCGAATTTCGCGCTCGACGCGGTCGGCGCCTTCGCGATCGCTCTTATTAATGACGAAGATGTCGGCGATTTCCATGATTCCGGCCTTAATGGTCTGGACGTCATCGCCCATGCCCGGCACCAGAATGACGACGGTTACGTCGGCGAGGCGGACGATGTCGACTTCATCCTGGCCCACACCTACGGTCTCGATCAGCACAAGATCTTTGCCGCTGGCATCGAGCAGCGTAGCGACATCGGTGGTGGTTCGAGCCAGCCCGCCAAGAAATCCGCGCGTGGCCATGCTGCGTATGTAGATGCCGGGATCGGCATGGTGAGCCTGCATGCGGATGCGGTCGCCCAAAATCGCGCCGCCGGTGTATGGGCTGGTGGGATCGACGGCGATGATGCCGACCGTCCGTTGTTCTTTTCGATACGCGCGCGCCAGCTGATCAACCAGTGTGCTCTTACCCGCCCCGGGAGCGCCCGTCAGCCCGATCACGCGAGCCCGTCCGCTGAAAGGGAACACAGCCTTGAGCAAGGGCTGAGCTTCCGGACGACTGTCTTCAATGGCACTGATGGCACGCGCTAGCGCGCGGACATCGCCACGGCGAATGCGTTCGACCCAGGTTGAGATGGCAGTAGTCATCCGCACAATCTCGTTTTGTCAGCGATTGGTAAATAAGCTTTCAACGTGAAGACACATAACAGGGCACGACTTTAGCCCCTGCGTTGGACGAATCCAGCGGCTCGCGAGCAAAACGAAAACGCTGCGATAAAAGCCAGCGGCTAAAGCCGAGTCTCTTTGCGTTCTTACGGCACGACTTCGCACCCCATCGCGCGCGGCGCGCGCTCCGGGGTAAGCGCTCAAGTCGTGCCCTGATACGTGTTTTTCTTCCAGACGCTCTTCGTCCGCCCCTGGGTTGGTGCGCCAAAGTGTCTACCGTTGTTAAGCGCATTTTTGGCTCAATCCTTCAGCAGCTGCCGGGCGATGACCAGCCGTTGGATCTCGCTGGTGCCTTCGCCGATGGTGCACAGCTTCACGTCGCGATAGAACTTCTCCGCCGGATAGTCTTTGATGAAGCCGTAGCCTCCGTGAATCTGCACCGATTCATTGGCGCACTTCACCGCGACTTCCCCGGCGTAGAGCTTAGCCATCGATGACTCCAGGGTGGTCTTCAGTCCCGCATCTTTCATGCTGGCGGCGCGCATGGTCAACAGGCGAGCAGCTTCGATTTCCGTCGCCATATCGGCCAGCTTCCATTGTATGGCCTGGAATTCGCTGATGAGTTTGCCGAATTGTTTGCGCTGCTTGGAATACTTGAGCGCCGCATCGTAGGCCCCCTGGGCCATACCCAAGGCGAGGGCGGCGATGGAGATGCGCCCGCCGTCGAGGATGCGCATAGCGTCGATGAACCCATCGCCCTCCTTGCCCAGCAGGGCGTCGTCAGGAACCCAGCAGTCTTCAAAGATGAGTTCAGAGGTATCGCTAGCACGCAGGCCAAGCTTATTTTCCTTCTTGCCGGGACGGAAGCCCTTGGTATTTTTTTCGAGGACGAAAGCGGAGAGGCCGTGCGTGTGGGCAGTCTTGTCGGTTACGGCGATGACCACGATCACGTCAGCGTGGTGACCGTTGGTGATGAAGGTCTTGGAGCCATTCAGAAGCCAGCCGCCGGTCTTAGGCTGGCGGACCGCGCTCATACGGGCGCCGCCGGCGTCGGAGCCGGAGCCGGGCTCGGTCAGCCCCCAGCAGCCCAGCCATTCTCCCGATGCCAGTTTGGGGATGTACTTGCGCTTCTGCTCCTCGGTTCCGACCTGAAAGATGTGATTCGAGCACAGGGAATTGTGCGCGGCTACGGTGATGCCAACCGAACCATCCACACGCGACAGCTCTTCAATCGCGATGACGTAATCCACGTACCCCAAGCCGGCGCCGCCATACTCGGAAGGGAAGATCGCCCCCATCACGCCCATCTTGCCCAGTTCCTTGATGACCTCTTCAGGAAAATGACAAGCCTCGTCCCATTTCATGACGTTGGGGAGAATCTCGCGTTCGGCGAAGCCGCGCAGCGATTTCTTGAGTTGTTGCTGTTCCTCGGTAAGCTGAAAGTCCAAAACTGCCTCCTTGCGAATGGGCCCAGACTGCAAAAGCCTAACTTCTTACTTTCGGCCGCGATGGCAGAGCAGCGTAGGGCTTAGATGCGGCGGGAAGCCAAAAGAGCAAAACATACGATTATGGCATAGTCGGTGACTTGCCTGGCAAATGGCGCGCGCGTAGGCAGTGGTGCAGTTTGGCCGTTACCCTGACCGATCACTTGTGGCGCAGGCGCCCTCGCCTGCGTTCTTCGGGCCGGCACAGCCGGGGCGGCTGTGCTACACGACCGTTCCAGCCAAACTGTACCACTACCCTCGCGTACTTCGTATTTGGCTCTCGATAGTTGATAGATGATTCAGCGATTGTTTGCCCCGAAGATGCTCCTCAGGTCTCCTGGTCCTCCCCGCCGGCGCTCCGCTTCCGGCTTTTGTTGCCCTGACGGCGACGAGCTCTCCGGCAACGGCTCCCGACGGTAAAGACGGATGGTGTTTTGTATGACCGAGACCAACAGGATCAGGAACATGCCGGAGATTCCGATGGTCGCACCGACGTTAAACAGTTTGTACGACCGTCCGGCCAGATGCACGGTCGACTTCCAGAACAAGGCCAGGTTGCCGATCGAGAGCAGCAGGCGCAGCTCGGTTGGCCCCATCTTGAAGTACGAGATTTTGAAATCGCCGAGCGTGTAGCTGGCCAGGTACACTTCGATCGAAAGCATCAGATAAGCGATGAGCAACCCTAAGGCCGCCCAGGGAGACATATATCCGGAAAGCGCCAGGCCGCCGAGAAGGAAGAGAGCACTGAAGGCGTCAACGATGTGGTCGACATAAAACCCGTACCGGGGCCGCGGGCAGTTGCGAAAGCGGGCCAGAGTGCCGTCCAAGCTGTCACCCAGCCAGTTGATGGCCAGGCAAATAACCACGACGATCAGCCCAGCGCGGTTGGTTCGCGACCACCAGTAGCCCGCCCCGGCGCCGGCCATTGCCAGCAAGCCCAAGAGCGTCAGGTGATCGGAATTGATACGAGCCGGCGTGCGGGCAGCGAGCCAGAGCAGTACCCGCTTTTCCGCCACGGCCAGGAAACTTTGCTGAATGCGTTTAGCTTCACGAAAGCGAAGCCCCTGAGAATTCTGCATGGATGATTCCTCCACAAGCGCTTTGGCGCAAGCCCACCATGCTGGATCCACGGTGATACGGCAATGCACCGCGCCACAACCGGAGGTAAAAATGATCTCAACTGGCAACTGCCTGAATAAACGAGAGATGCCGGATGAAGTGAGATGTCTCATCCAGTCCTCATCCCATCAGTTTCTTCTGCACTCACGTGTAGTCGGAGGCCAATGAGGACCAGTGCGCGACGAAAACTATTTCACAAAATGTGCAAGAAACATGAACAAAATAATGGGGTTACGGCGCAATTCTATAGCTGACTACCTGAGAAGCCACATGTCAAAAATTTTTTTGGCATAGGATCTTATTTGCACACGATACTATGCAACTATCCACGCAGATTGGTGCTCCTTGGTTAATCTTTCCTTGACAAGATCAGCTGCAGAGCGGAGAATTTCTCACCCGGCCGAACTCAAGCGAAAAGACAAAAGCAGTACTTCTAGCAGTGGAGTGCTCCCAGGAAGGTTATGGCGCCACAAGAACGGGACCCAGGAGAGAGAGTCGATCTGGCCGTGAAACGCAGGGAGCCTGCTCAGTTCGTGGACCGCGCTCTGCGTCGCGAGCTTAGGCTGCCGATGCGTTATCGCCGGGCGGGCCAGGAAGAATGGCATCCGGCTGAGACCATCAATATCAGCGAATCCGGGCTTCTCTTTTCTTCAAACGAATTGCTGGAGGTGGAAGCGAAGTTGGAAATCACCTTCCAAACCACGGGGATTCCTCTGCTTCAGTCCAGTACGCGCCTGGCTCTGATCGTCCGGCGAGTGCTCAGCACCTGGCCGGAAACACGTCTTTTCTTTGGCGCCCAGTTTCGGGCATAGAACTGAATCCCGATTCTTCCTGTGCTTAGCTACTTTAGCGACGCACAGCTCAACTCAAGTGTCCACAATGTTTTGTTAGTAGTTAACTAGCTTATAGCTATCCGACTCTTGCGATGAACCTTAGGTTTCGATGGCCATGATCGTGCTGGCCGGAGTGCGTCCGGCAACGTCGCTCGGCCAGGCGTCAAGTGTGCATTCTAGGAAAATTTGGTAAATGGATAATTTAGTAATTGTGTAATTGTGAAAGAGGGCAACCTCGTTGGAGTCGGGGATCTTTTTAGCCGCGACAATTACCCACTTACCAAATTACTCAATTACCAAATTTCCATCGCGTACGGCCGACGGCCGGCAGATTGCAATTGACCCGGCCGCCTGGAGCCATCCATAATCAAGCCACAGGCCAGCGCTGACCGTGATGGCGAAAGAAAACGAATATGAGTCCACAAAACGAAGAGAATCGCAAACCGCCCCTGGACGAATTGGGACGGAAGATCGGCAAGAACCTGGGCGACGCCAAACGCAATTTGGAAGAAGAAAGCGAAAAGCTCATCGCCTACCTCAACGACGAGGTTGTACCGGCAGTTCGTCAGGGTTCCAGCCGGGCGCTGCGTACTGCAGCAGAAAAGCTCAGCCGTTTGGCCGAATACTTGGAGCAAAACCGCTCCAAGTAGCGGTCCTGGCAGGGTGGATGTTCTTGCTGGCCGGTTGCGGATCGCATCGCCGGCCGGTGACGAGCGCTCCTCCGCCTCCGAGCGCAAACCCGCCGACTCGGCGCGGTGCGACTTCGGCTCCAACGCCTGCTAACGGAACCAACCACCCGCCTATCGTTACGACACCTACACCCCCTCCCAAACCTGAGCCCGAGATCACGGTCGACAAAGCCGCCAAGGTTCTTTATCGCGAAGTAGGATGGGCCAGCTGGTACGGCCCCGGCTTCCAAAAGCGGAATGCGGCAAACGGCGAACCCTTCGACACCGAACGAATGACAGCGGCACATCGCACCCTGCCGCTGAACTCCATCGCACGTGTCACCAACGTTAAGACCGGCGAATCGGTCCTGTTGCGCATCACCGATCGCGGGCCTTTCGTCAATGATCGCGTGATCGATCTTTCTCGGGCCGCGGCCCGCAAGCTGAGCGTCTATCAACACGGGACAGCATTGGTGAGGATCGAGGTCCTGAAGACGCCGGCGCCGATCGCCAGCGGCGGCCGATGGTGCGTGCAAATAGGTGCGTTCTCAACGGCCCAAGATGCAGCCAAGCTGAAAGATAAACTCTCGCGACGCTACCACACGGCGAAGGTGCTCCAGTTCTCCAGCCCAACCGGAGAATCATGGCTGCGGGTCCGCGTACCCGAAGACGACAAAAGACGCGCGCAAGAGGTCTTGCGGGAGACGCGGACGGACGCGGGAATTTACTTGGTCAGGATCGACTGATCCCGGGGAAAATTGCCAAAATCGCCGGAATTGCCAAAATTGAAAAACCAGAACATTTAAGGAAACACAATTTTGGCAAACTTCTATTTCAACACGCTGGAAAAGATGAAGTCGTGGGGCCAGTCTTGCGGGTAGCCCTGCTGGCGGAGGAACGTAGCAAGCTGAGCCCAATGGCGGACTCCGTGCAGCAAGGCATGGACAAAAATCTTGCGGCGGCTGGCAGTCAGTGTACCCGCAGTGCGCGTGGGGAAGGTTAAGGTTCTGTCCCAGTCGGCGTCGTTGGCAGCCACGGCGAAGCTGCGCAGGTCTTCTGCGCTCTTGTGCGCCAGGGCGAACAACTCAGCCGCGCTCTTGGAGCCGAGCTCGGCGTACTCGGTGATGGGCAAATTCAACAGCCTCTCCGCGTAGCGCATCTGCACCGCGACGATGTGCAACACGACCTCCTGTACGGTTTTCGTTCCGGCGATGTCGCAAGGCAGATTCAGCGCCTGGGGGTTCTTCTGGAACCAGTCGCGCCAATGGTTGGTTTCCTCGCTCGCATAGTCCAGCAGCTCGCCAAAGCTTAGCCCGCGCATGGGAGATCCTCCAGTGGGTTCGAAGGATTCATCTTAATGCAAATAGCAAATGGCAATTAGCAATTAGCCATTGGCTTTTGGCTTTTTGGGAATTTGCGCCAACCACGCGACGCAGCCGCGTTCCGCGTTACGCGAAGTCTCCACTTTAGCTGGGCTAATTGCTATTTGCTAATTGCAGCTAATTGCTATTTGCTGCGCTCGTGAAAGCCCGGCAATCATCCGAACACTCGGCAACCGGTGCGGTCTTTGCTAGTATTCCCATCATGACCGACTGTCTTTTCTGCAAGATCATTGCCGGGAAAATTCCTTCGAAGAAAGTCTTCGAAGACGATCGCGTTTACGCCTTCGAAGACGTCAAGCCGCAAGCGCCGACGCATGTGCTAATCGTTCCCAAGAAGCACATTGTCGACATCAAGGAGGCCGGCGAGGCCGATGCCGAGATTATCGGGTATTGCAATCTGGTGGCGGCAAAGATCGCCCGCGAGCGGCAGATCGAGCACGGCTACCGCACGGTATTTAATGTAGGTCCGGGCTCGGGGCAGTCCGTTTTTCATTTGCATCTGCACCTGCTTGGGGGGCGTACGCTCTCATGGCCGCCGGGATAGGACACCCACCACGAGACACAGAGGCACGGAGAAGGATCGGGTCATCTGGACATCGGATCATCGGGGAGATTGCCAATTGAGTAATCGGGTAATCGGGAAATGGAAAACGGATGGAAACCGCAGGTTTTCAATTACCAATTACAAATTACCCGATTACAAATCTTTTCTGATGACCCGATCTCCCGATGGCCGATCTTCCACGGTCCATACGCAGCTTTTCCACCGATCGTAGTTCTCTCGGCATGACCACGCTATAATCAAACGTTTTCTAATTTTCTTGTGAGGCATGCAGCATGGCGCCTTCGGATATTCCTGGACTTAGAGACGTTTTTCAGCAACTCAAGACACGCATGGACAAAGCGGTAGAGGATTTCCGCACCAACTTAGCGGCAGCGCGTACGGGACGGGCCTCGGTGCACATGCTGGACACGGTGCGCGTGCCCTACTACGGCTCCGAGATGCCGCTGAACCAGCTCTCGCAGGTGCACGCCGCCGACGCGCAGCTGCTCACCGTGCAGCCCTTTGATCCCGGCATCCTGGGCGAAATCGATAAGGCCATCCGCTCCGCCGGCCTGGGACTGAACCCGCAGAATGACGGAAAGATCATCCGTATCCCCGTGCCTCCGCTGACCGAAGATCGCCGCAAAGAGATGGTCAAGCACCTGCACAAGATTCTGGAAGACCATCGCACCGCTGTTCGCAACGTGCGTCGCGACGGCAATGAAGCCATCAAGAAAGCCATGAAAGATAAGAAGATCAGCGAAGACGAAGAAAAAAGAGCGCTCGACGAAGCGCAGAAACTTACCGACGCCGAGATCAAGAAGATGGAAGAGATGGCGCTGGCCAAGGAAAAAGAGCTGATGACGGTGTGAGTTCTTGTCCCGAGCAAAGCGAGGGAACCCTTTCAGCACGAGCGACCCGATGGCCCAGATGCCGATTGCTATTTCATCGGCGGATGTCGTAGGGCATAGACGTAGCCATCTCCGGTAGTTGCGTAAATGATCTTATCTCTGACCGCGACCAAGCCAATTCCGTGAGGACCTTTCAGTCTGATTTCGAAGAGCGTCTTTGGGTTTCGAGTTCGGAAAGCGTTGATACCGTCAAGGTGAGATTCATACATCAAGTCAGTCTCTCTGGCATACCGAAAGGCCAAACAGAATCCTAGGCGATAGGATCGGTGTATCTCCCTTGAGCAGTTCACCACCATCACGTGCGATCCTCCCACGGGCGGCCAGCAACCTCTGAGCTGCACGACAATTTCCTCCCGGCTTTTGTCAACTTGCGATACGTGATCTCCCTTCCAATGAAAGCGCTTGCGGATGCGGCCAGTGACTGCGTTTAGAAGGTACAAGGAATCGCCTGCCACTCCAACCTTTCCCCGGTACTCAAAGAGGCCTAGAGCTGACGGACCATCGAGTTTTGTCCTCCACTTCAGTTTTCCCTCGACGGTGTACGCGACGGCTGTTCTCGCATTGGTCGCGGCAATGACCAGGTTTTTGACGACAATCGGAGTCGAATTCACGTTGTGCTTTGAATCGTTCGTCAATTGACGCCATTTCAACTTGCCGCTAAGAGTATCGAGGCAATTCAAGAATCCGGCGCGATCCCCGATGAACAATCGATCACCTTGAATAACCGGCGAGGAGTAAATCGTTTCCCGGTCGGTCCCTTGCGGGCAAAATGACCAGAGTGGCTCCCCTGTTTTGGCGCAGAGCCGATAGAGGATGTTTGAGCTTCGGGCAAAGACATTCTCTTTATGCAGAAAAACCGCGTCCCCGCAGAGACCGGGAATCGCCCGTCGCCACAGAATTCTGCCAGTTCGTCGCTGCAACGCGCATACCGCGCCAGGCGAAAGCACTGAGACGAACAGGCGTTCATCGCTAACCGCCGGGTTCGGACGGTTATTGGAAGCAGGAAGCAGTGCATGTTGGACTTTCGGCAACTTTGTCCGCCAAATTGCCAAGTCGTTGATGTTGTAGCTGGCCGGGGTTGGTGAAGTGCCCGCCCTTGGGTCTCTCATGGCGAAGCGGAATCATAAACCACGCGCCCAAGAAACGCGCACCTTGATTCGACTGGTACGTCCGAGCGGCGCGAGTGCCGGCAAACCTACTACCGGCTGGCCAGTGTCTTCCAGTCGTCCACGATCTCCGGCTTGCCGTTTCGCACAACCGTCGTATAGATCTGATCGCAACCCTTATGTCGGGTTGGCGTATATTTCAAAAGCAGCCTCGAAGACGCAGGCGGCCGAGTTGGCGGGACATGAGCGGTAATCACTCCAGCCGCGAGCTCTTTGTAGGCAAAGAACGTTTGGGAAACGCCCTAGATTCGTTCATTAGCGCACAGAAGTGTGCGGAAACGAACAGCCAATCGTGTAGCCTGCGGCCAGAACTCGTGCCGGCGCCATATTCTAAATGACTTATGTGGCCGCTCCGATGGCCCAACATATGCTTCATACTGTGCTTGTCGTGTTGAAGAGGCATAAGGGATGGGATCGCTTCTCCAGGACTTTCGCTACGGCTGTCGGATGTTGCTGAACAACCCGCGCTTCACGGCGGTGGCGGTGCTTACTTTGGGTCTGGCGATCGGAGCCAGCACCACCGTGTTCAGCTGGATCGATACCGTTTTGCTTCATCCTTTCCCCGGCGTGGCCAAGCCCAACGAGCTACTCGCGTTTGAGACGACCCGGGCCGATGGCGAGTCGGTCGAGAACTCCTACCTGGATTTTCGCGATTATCGCGACAACCTGAAATCGATCTCGGGACTCGCCGCGTTTCGGCCCGTTCCTCTGAACATCGGAGAGGCGGACCATGCCGAACGCGTTTTTGGCATGATGGTTTCCGGCAACTACTTCGACGTTCTAGGCGTGAAGGCATCACGCGGGCGTGTATTTCTTCCGCAGGAGTACGGCGACGTTGAGGGCGCGTTTCCCGTGGTCGTCATTAGCGACAGGCTGTGGCGGACTCGCTTCAATGCCGACCCGCAAATCGCGGGTAAGACTCTCCGAGTGAACCAGCATGAAATGACGATTGTGGGTATCACTCCGCCGGACTTCCACGGCAGCATGGCTGGCTTTTCCTTTGACATGTGGGTGCCAGTGGTCATGCAGCGCGAACTGCAAAATATCGACTTGCTGTTGAAGGACCGCAACACTCGCCAGCTCTACGGTCTGGCCCGTCTCAAGCCCGGCGTTACAGCGGAGCAAGCCCGGCAAGAGATCGCGGAACTGGCGAGGCAGATCGCCAAAGGCAGCCCGGACACGAACCAGGGAACGAGCGCGACCCTGGTGCCACTTTGGCAGAGCCGCGCCGGCGTAGGGAGAGTACTACTGGCGCCGTTGCGGATTCTCGCTGCTGTTTGCCTTGTCGTGCTGCTGATCGCATGTGCGAACGTGGCCAACTTGCTACTGGCGCGGTTGGTGGCGCGCCGCAAGGATTTCAGCCTGCGGCTGGCTCTGGGCGCGCGACGCATTCGTCTGGTCCGGCAAATCCTCGCGGAGAGCCTTCTGCTGGCCGCCGGCGGTGCTCTGGCCGGCGCCGCCCTGGCCACATGGATGAGCGGCTCTATCCGCTACCTGCTGCCGCCGAATGGCAGCGGCCCGGTTGCGCTCGACGTGCATCTCAATGTTCAAGCGCTGGCTTTCACAGTCCTGCTTTGCGTTGTTACGGCTCTGGTAGCGGGCGCGGCTCCCGCACTTCACTGTTTGCGCGCTAACCTTGACGACAGCTTGAAAGAGAGCGGTCGCAGCACCACGGCTGGACAGAGTTCGCATCGCCTGCGTTCATTACTGGTCATCTCTGAAGTTTCCCTGGCACTGGTCGCTCTGATCGGAGCCGGCCTCTTTATACGGGCCTTTGCCCTTACGCGCACCATCGATCCCGGTTTTGAACCCAGCAACGTTTTGGTGTCGAGCTTCTATCTCGCTACCAACGGCTACAACCTCGATCAGCGCAAGGAGTTTTGCCGGCGGCTGCGCGAACAGTTGGAGCCGGGACCAGGTGTGACCGCGGTGACTTATGCCGACGGCGCGCCGCTGGGAGTTCTAGGTAGTTGGTGGGAACCCATCGAGGTCCAGGGATATGTGCCCGCCACCGGGGAGAACATGAAGATCGACCGCAACGTAGTGGCGCCCGGATATTTCAGCCTGATGCATATCCCGCTGCTAGAGGGGCGCGATTTTACCGAGCAAGACGACAACAACCACCATCCGGACGTGATGATCGTCACTTCAGAGTTTCAAAGGCACTTTTTAGGAACGGGCAATCCCATTGGACGCCAGGTACGTGGTTGGGGACGTTGGTTTAGCGTGGTTGGTGTGGTCAAAGACATCAAAGATCGTTCGCTGACCGAGAGCCCGAAACCCTTCTTTTACGCGCCCTTCCGCCAGGTCTATCGCGAAGACATGAACTTGTTTGTTTTCGTCCGTACCGCCGGCAATCCCAGCCAGGCGATTGGACTGGTTCGCCAAGCAGTCAAAGCTATCGATCCGAATGTGATCATCTTTGAATCGGTGCCCATGGTCGACTACATGGGCGCCAGTTGGTTCGCGCAGAAAATCGTCGCCAGCATGTTAGGTGTCCTGGGAGCGCTAGCCCTGCTGCTGGCGGCCCTCGGCTTGTACAGTGTGATGTCTTATTCGGTCACCCAGCGCACTCATGAAATTGGCGTGCGCATGGCTCTGGGAGCACAGCGGACCGATGTCCTGATGATGGTGCTGCGGCGCGGCATGGCTCTGACTGCAACGGGCCTGGTCGTGGGGATTGGCGTAACGTTGATTCTGGTCTCAAGATTTGTTGGCGCTGCTGCCAACTCAGCGATGGGGAGCGGAGGCCCGCTGCTGGCAGCCGGCTTGAGTAATCCATTGATCTATCTGGGAGCCGCTGCGTTTCTTAGCGTCATCGCGGCCATGGCCAGCTACATTCCTGCACGCCGCGCGACCAAGGTCGATCCTATGGTCGCGTTGCGGTATGAGTAGCCCCGAACTCCCACCAGCTACCAGACGGTTTGCAGCAGCGGGCTGGCTCGCAACTTCTCGTCGCGCGTGACCAGGGCGATGCCTTCCGCTTTGGCCGTCGCTCCAATCAGGCGGTCTGCGGGATCTTGAGGATAGTCAGATGGAAATTGCGCGGCCAGCGCGGCGATCTCCGCGCTAATCGGCTTAATAACAACTCCTTCAGTCAGCAGGCGAACCGAGGCATCGACCGTCCCGTAGGCCTGGATTCGGCCTCGTGCCACAAGCATGGCGAGCTCCCACAAGCTAATGGCGGCCACAGCCACTCCTTCTTCACTCTGTGCTTCGAGAATTGCTTTTGTTGCTGCTTTGGAGAGACGCTTACGATCGGCTACAGCCCAGACCAGGGCGTGGGTGTCGAGCAGAATCATCGCAGCGCCTCCCAGGCTTCGGCAGGCTCAATAGGAGATTCGATGTCGCCCACGATCTTGACGATACCTTCCAGCCGCCCCAGAAAGTCACGAGGCGCTTCGTCTGCCGGCACCAGCTTTGCCACCGGGCGGCCGCGCTTGGTGATCAGAACCGGCTCTCTAGTTTTATGTACGCTATCCATGACCGACAGGCATCGAGCCTTAAACTCTCCTGCCGGTATTTTTTTTATGGTCATGACGTAATATCTATGGTCATGGTATCATAACTATTGAAAGAACGCAAACGCAAGGGATCTTCGGTCTTTAGCATTCTCCGTTGATAGTTGATAAGGGATATCATGATGTCTCTATGAAGAAGGTCGTCCACGCCGCTTGCCCGCACGACTGCCCTGACGCTTGCGGCGTTCTCGTCACCGTGGAAGGGGGACGTGCTACCCGTATCCAGGGCGATCCCGCTCATCCGGTGACGCGCGGATTCTTGTGCGCGAAAGTTACCAAGTACCTGGATCGCGTCTATTCGCCCGATCGCGTTCTCTACCCTATGCGACGGGTTGCGCCCAAGGGCCAGGGCCGCGGAGACGCTACGGATTTCGCCCGGATTTCATGGGATGAGGCGCTCAGTCAAATTGCCAACCAGTTGCAGGAGATCTCAACTCAGCACGGTCCGGAGGCGATTCTTCCTTATTCTTACGGCGGGACACTCGGCCATCTGAACAATACCGGTATGGCGCACCGATTCTTCTACCGGCTGGGCGCCTCGCAGCTCAATCGCACAATCTGCGCCACGGCGGGCGGAGATGCGCTGGTTACCGTCACCGGACGCAAGCTGGGCACAGAGCCTGAGCAGTTCCGCGATTCGAAATACATCATCGCCTGGGGCGCGAACATCCACGGGAACAACGTCCACCTCTGGCCTTTCATCGAGGAGGCCCGGCGCAAAGGCGCGAAGCTGGTAGTGATCGATCCTTACAAGACACGCACGGCCCGGGTGGCTGATTGGTATCTGCCCATCAACCCCGGCACCGACGTGGCGTTGGCTCTCTGCATGATGCACGTGATCATCGATGAGCGGCTACACGATGCCGACTACGTGGCCCGCCATACCGTCGGGTTTGACGATTTGCAAAAGCGCGTTCAAGAGTATCCGCCGGAACGGGTGGCGAAGTGGACCGGCATCTCGGCCGCGGACATCCGCAAGCTGGCGCGCGAATATGCGACGGTTCGCCCGGCTGCGATTCGCGTCAACTACGGTGTCCAGCGCGCGCAGAACGGAGGCATGGCGGTTCGCGCTATCTCCATGCTGCCTTGCATCACCGGCTCATGGAAGGAGGTGGGCGGCGGTTTGCAGCTTTCCCTCAGCGGCTCATTTTATTTTGACGACCAGGCCAATGAGCGCCCCGATCTCATGCTTAGCAGTGCGCTGCGCCGGGCCGCGCGTGTGGTCAACATGTCCGAGCTAGGCAAAGCGCTTAATTCTCTCCATGATCCGCCGGTCAAATCCGTTTTCGTCTACAACTCGAATCCCGTGGCAGTAGCGCCCAATTACAACGACGTAGTGCGTGGCTTCCTTCGTCCCGACTTGTTTACCGTAGTGCACGAGCAATTCTTCACCGACACTACCCGGTATGCCGACCTGCTGCTTCCGGCCACGACTTTCTTGGAACACAAGGACCTGCAGAAGTCTTACGGCCACTACTACGTGCAGATTTCCAATGCGGCGATCGCGCCGCTGGGCGAGTGCAAGTCGAATACTGATCTCTTCCGCGAGCTGGCTGCACGCATGGGCTTTCAGGAAGCCTGCTTCCGCGAGACGGTCGACGAAATGATTGATCTCGCGCTGGCCAAGCCACATCCGCGCGGCTGGCTGCAAGGCATTACGCGCGAGCGCCTCGAAAAAGAGGGCCACATCCGCCTGAATCTTGGCGAAGGGCCGTTCCTTCCATTCGCCCACGGCGGCTTCTTTACTCCGAGCGGCAAGGCAGAACTCTACAGCGGGACGCTGGCTTCGGCGGGAATGGATCCCGTTGCTTCATTTGTGCCTCCGCAGGAGTCGCGCCACACTGAAAAGGCTTTGAAGTTTCCTCTGGAACTGCTTGCGCGCAAGGCTGACAACTACCTGAACACGACGTTCTGCAACACGCCAGCTATGCAGAAGCTGGAGCGTCCTGACCTGCTGGAGATAAACTCGGCAGACGCCGAGCGACGCGGCATCCGCGAAGGCGATTGGGTGCGAGTGTTCAATGATCGTGGCGAGGTTCGTCTCCGCGCCCGCGTTAACGGCGAGGTTCAGCCTGGCGTGGTCGCCGCCCGGCTGAATTGGGCTCGGCTCTCCCCCGATGGTAAAAGCATAAACGCTTTGACCTCGGAGATCCTGACCGACATCGGCGGCGGAGCCACCTTCTATTCGTGCTTAGTGGAAGTTGAGCCGGTATGCGGGCGTGAGCGTAGCGGGAGCCCGCAGGCGAAATCCTGAGCGAAGGGCCGTAGGCGCGAAGTCGAAGGATCTGTCGTTGAGCCGGTATGCGGGACGTGATCCCGCAGAGCGGGAGGGAGCCTGCTGCCGAAATCCTGACCCTGAGCTTGCCGAAGGGGCCGTAGGCGCGAAGCCGAAGGATCTGTGGTTGAGGCGCTAGCAGGCGTGAGCGAAGCCCCGTTTCTGACTTTTTCCGCAGCCTCTTTAGCCGCAGCCTTTTTCTTCTTCAAGAACGCGGAACAACATAGAGCAGGGGCTGAAGACGGTGTGTGAGAACTAGAAATCGTCATCCCGAAGGGCGTAAGCGAGCCCGCGCCGTCTTCAGCGGGCGAGTCGGCCTGCGGGACCTTGTGGTTGGCAAGTGTTTGATTCGATTCCACCACCAACGCAAGGTCCCTCACCCCTACTCGGGCGCTGATGACAGCGCGCCCTCGCTAACGGGGTTCGGGATGACGCCTTTTAGATGTGTCAGGCAGTTCTCACACACACTCTGAGGCCCCCGAGAGTCTTGTCAAACCAGAGACCATTTTCGTCTCCGACCCTGAAATCTTTCGCAAGTTTCTGCTTCGGTCACGTTCTTATCGGAGGAGTGGACTGTTCCAGCGGGCTGTGGGGTTATTGTGCGGGGCTGCCCGGAGAAAGCGCGATTTTCGGCCGGAAAGACGCGAGCGAAAAGCACTGTGGAAACGGGCGTAAAGTGGCGCTGGTGCGCTAACTCCCGTATAATCTTGCTTTTCCCAAACTGTTCTGAGGGTGCTCATATTTTGTTGTCCTTGAAGGAAACCAGTCGGAAGTGCGCCTGCCGTACCCGGTCCTTGGCGTTCAGCGTGTGCTTTTTAGCTTTCTTTTTCATGAGCCTAAGCACGCGCGGCGTCTCCCAGACTGCCCAAACCGGCCAGACTATAGAGAATATCGATGTTTCCGGGAACCGTCGCATTCCGAAGGACACCATCCTGGCGCGCGTCTTTACCCGCCCCGGCGACATCTACGACGAAGCCTCTCTCCAGCGTGACCTCCGCTCGGTTTGGAGCACCGGATATTTTGACGATGTTCGCATCGAGCGCGAGCAGACCGCCAAGGGCTGGACCATTCACATCTTTGTCCGGGAAAAACCCACGATCCGCACCATCGAGTATCGCGGGTTGAATGCTGTTTCGCAGAGCGACGTTCTTGACCGCTACAAGAAAGTAAAAGTTCCACTGACTGTGGATTCGCCTTATGACGCAACCAAAGTCATCAAGGCCAAGGTGGTCCTGCAACAGCTGCTCGCCGAGCACGGACGCCAGTTTGCCACGATCACGGTTCAGGTCCAGCAAATCCCGCCGGCTTCCGTGGCCGTGACGTTTAACATTAAGGAAGGCCCTAAGGTCAAAGTTGGGAAGATCACGTTCCAGGGCAACAAGCATGTAGGCAACCGCCAGCTGCGCGCGGCGATGAAAAACCTGCACCCCATCGGCATCCCCAACTCGATTTTCCTGGAATCGCTTTTTTCCAAGACATTTGACGCTTCCAAGCTTGAGGAAGACGCGGAACGCGTGCGCGACGCTCTGCAGCACTTCGGGTATTTCAAAGCCAACGTCGAGGATCCCAAAACTACTCTTCGCACCATCAACGGCGGCTTCCGCATTCCCCTGATTCAAAAGCGTCCGGCCAAGCTCATGGACATCGCCGTGGGTTTGACGGAAGGACAAAAATACAGGTTGAAACAGATCAACTTTAAAAACAACAAGGCCATCGTCAACACCGAGAAGCTGCGCGCCCAATTCCCCATTAAAGACGGCGACACCTTCGATACCCACCTGATGCAAAAGGGCATCGAGAACCTGCGTAAAGCGTACGGCACGCTGGGGTTCATCAACTACACAGCCGTTCCCAGCTTCGATTTCGACGATGTCAAGGACCTGATCACGCTCAATGTTGAGGCTGAGGAAGGCAAGTCGTTCTCCGTGCGCCGAATCGAATTCCAGGGCAACACCACCACTCGTGATCGCGTGATCCGCCGCCAGTTGTTGGTGCAGGAAGGCCAGATCTTCAACGCCCAGCTGTGGGATATTAGCGTTCTGCGCCTCAACCAGCTGAACTACTTCGAGGCACTCAAGCCGGAAGACGATACCGAGCGCAAACTCGACGACCAGAATGGAACTGTTGACTTGACGGTTAAGGTCAGAGAGAAGGGCAAGAACAGCATCGGACTCACCGGCGGCGTCAGCGGCCTGGAGGGATCGTTCATCGGTCTCAACTACCAGACCAACAATTTTCTGGGGTTGGGCGAAACCCTCGAGGTGCAGGCGAGTGTGGGCAGCCTTTCCCGCGTCCTGCTGTTTGGATTCACCGAGCCTTACATGTTTGACCGGCCGCTGTCGCTGGGGTTTACGGTTTACAGCCGGAAGTATGATTTCAATCAAGCAAGAAATGCGTCCATTCAGCTGGGCACGAACCTCAACGTGTCGCCGGCGGTGGCCAACCAGCTCCTGAATTACAACCAGTCGAGCACCGGGTTCACCGCATCCGGCAACTATGTCCTAGGCCGCACCTTTCGCCATCTCGGCCTAACCTACAATTTCGACGACACCACGATCAACACGTTTAGTGACGCTTCACGCAATCTGTTTCAGACACTGAGCTTCCGCAATGTCTCGGGTCCGGACGCGTTAAAGGGCATCATCACCAGCTCGCTCACGCCGTCGTTCGGTTTTAATACGATCGACAGTCCGATCCGTCCGCATAGGGGACACAGCTTCTTCCTCTCGTCAGAGGTGGCGGGATTGGGCGGAAACGTAAACTTTGTTCGGCCGCTGGCCTCCTTCACACAATTCGTACCCCTGCCCAAGGGCAGGCAGAACACGCTCAGCATGCGCGTGCAGGCCGCCTTCATCTCGGGATTCGGCGCCAACATTCCCCCGCCGAACACCCGTTTCTATATGGGCGGCGAGAGCGATCTGCGCGGATTCGATATCCGCACGATTTCCCCGTACGTGTTCGTGCCCACGGTGCAGCCGTTCCCACTCAGGAACCCCGATGGCAGCGCGGTGCCCATCGATCCGACCAATCCGCGTCGTGGGACCGTCAGTGTTCCCATACCGGTCAACAACATCAACTTGCCGGGCGGTGATACGCAGGTCTTCGGGAATTTCGAATACCGCATCCACGTGGTGGGGCCGGTGATTCTGGCGCCTTTCGCCGATGTGGGAATGGATTTCGTTTCCCGTGAATCCCAGCTCAAGATTTTCAAGGATTCGCTGACCCAGCTCAACAGCACGGTGTTCGGTTGTCCGGCTATCGTGGCATTCCAATGTTCCGGCGGGAACCCAGCAACCCCGCCTTTCAGTCCGGATTTGAGAACCGTCCCAGGAACTAATTTCGTCCCGCGCATGTCCACAGGGCTGGAGCTTCAGGTTTTCTTGCCGATCGTGCAGCAGCCTTTCCGGATTTATTACGCATATAATCCGCTGATTCTGAACACGACGGTTCACTCCCCGAGCCCCATCACGCGGAGTATGTTCCCGCCGGGCGGCGCGGGTGATTTCAGCTTTCAGACGGCTATTGCCACGGTGTCTCCGGACTTTCACTTGATCGAACCGCGGAAGACCTTCCGGTTCACTATTAGCACGACGTTCTAAGGAGAAACCAGGTTTGACGCTGCCAGACTGCACAACCTATAATCGATTCATTCGTCCCTTCTGCCGATTTCACGCATTCATGACGCGGTCTGAGATGCGTCGCGACGAAACGTTATCGAGTCAATTACCAAGGAGTCCCAATCAATGTTGAGCAACACCAAAATTTTGGCGCTGGTCCTCGGCTTGGGCCTGACCGCTTCTGCGACTGCCCTGGCTCAGGGCACGAGCGCCCCGGCCGGCAGCAACGCCGCCGCAAGCGGTAAAGTGGGTATCGCCGGTATCCAGGAAGCCATTACCGCCACCAACGAGGGCAAAAAGGAAATGGATGCACTGCAGCAGAGGTTTGCCGGGAGACAGGTCGAACTCAAGACCCTGAACGACGAGGTCGAAGGCCTTAAAAAGCAGTTGCAAGCGCAAGGCGACAAACTGAGCGACGAAGCCCGCGCCACGAGCGCGAAGACCATCGATACCAAACAGAAGACCCTGCAACGCAACTACGAGGATTATCAAAACGAGGTTCAGCAGGCGGAACAAGAGGTTCTCAACCGTCTGGGCGGAAAAATGTTGGAAGTGATGGCCAAGTATGCGTCCGCCAACGGATTTAGCCTGATCCTGGATGTGTCGAACCCGCAAACCACTCCTGTGTTGTACGCCAGCACTTCTACGAACATAACTCAGGCTCTGGTTGACGCGTATAATGCGCAATCGCCGGTGGCGCCTTCGGCTAAGCCCGCGGGAACTACCGGAGCCAATACCAAGCCCGCGGGGACTACCGGAGCCAACACCAAGCCGGCCGGAACAGCTACTCCGGTCAAGCGGCCGTAACAGGATTGTCCGCGTCCAACGATCGCTGTGGAGGAAGCGGGCGGTGAGGCCCAAAGAATCTTAAAGGAGTTCGTGAAACCGATGCCTGGCACGTCAAGAATCAAAACCCTAGCTCTCAGCCTTGGGCTGAGCATATTGTTTTCTTCGTTAACTTTGGCGCAAGCGACTTCTGCGCCCGCTGCCGATCCCGGCCCCCCGGTCGCGAAGATTGGCGTTGTCAACATTCAGGAAGCGATCATGTCCAGCAACGAAGGCAAAAAAGAAGCCGATGCGTTGCAGCAAAAGTTCGGAGGCAGGCAGACCGAGCTGAAGAACCTGAATGACGAAGTGGAGGGCCTCAAAAAACAATTCCAGGCTCAGCAGACCACGCTCAGCGAAGACGCCCGCGCAGCTAAAGCCAAGGTCATAGAGACGAAGGCCAAGACCTTGCAGCGTAACTACGACGATTTTCAGACTGAAGTCCAGCAAGCGGAACAGGAAGTGATCAACCGTATTGGACAAAAGATGCTGGCGGTTTTGGAAAAATACGCGAACGCCAACGGTTACGCGATGGTCCTCGACGTTTCTAATCCCCAAACACCGGTGCTGTGGGCCAACCAGGGATCCCTGATCACCAAACAACTCGTAGACGCCTACAACGCGGAAAGCGGAATTGCCGCGCCGCCGGCCAAGAGTTCGGGCGCCGCCACGCCGGCCCGGCCCACTCCTACCGCGACACCAAAGAAGCCGTAATTGTTCCTAAATCGTTTCTAGCGGCCGCCTTTCGGGGCGGCTGTTTTATTTGTGCCGCAGGAACTTCCATTGTCGGGTGTGGTGTCAAATTCCTCAAGCGATGGAGGGAATCATGTTCCGTGAAACTCTGCTCGAATCTTCGCCGTTCAACCGCAAACGCAACCGCTGGCCGATGCTTCTCGCCGTTACCCTGGAATCGATCGTTTGCGCCCTGCTCGTTGCGTTGCCCTTGGTCTCAAGCGGCGTCATCCCTGTCGCTGCACATCCGCCGGTGTTCTTGCCTTTGGTTGAACGCCCGCAAGCAATTCAGCAACTTCCCGACCGTGCCTCTGCTCGAAGTGGCAGAGGAATAGCTACCGGATCCAACGTAGTAACGTCGCAACCGGCAAAAGTGCGATTTGCTTTGTACATTGCACAGAGCTACGCGACGCAGAGGTCACTCCGGACATAGGCTTCGGCTCGAACAGTAACGAACTCCCTAAGGAGTTAGCGAGCTGTGAAAATTGCCGAGGTCCTCGACCGACACGGCGGCCTCGGATTACTTCCAACCTTGCGCCAGGTTCACTGGTCTACAGGGTTGAGCCGCTTTATCCGAAGATGGCAGAGTTGACTCATACCCGTGGCATCGTGCGACTTCACGCGATTATCGCAACCGACGGAACGATTCAGAGTCTAAACGTGATCGATGGTCCACCCTTGCTGATCGTGGCCGCGCGAGATGCGGTCAGGCAGTGGCGCTATCGTCCCTACATTCTCAATGGGCAGCCGGTCGAGGTGGAAACGATGATCACGGTGAATTTCAAGTGAAGCGACCGAAGAATGGAGCTGTGGAAAAATCTGTGTATTTCCGTGGCCCAGCAGCTTGGAAATCACCTCAAGGAACTCTCCGGCGAAGGCTAAAGATGGCTCCTGCTGGATGAGGGTAACTCTATATTAATCAATATGTTACAAATGTAGTCGAGCGGCCGGCTAGGGCATTGCACCAGAATTGAGGAGAAGCGCTCCCGAAGAGCAACGATTTGCACAATTCCTTGTAAAAACAAGGAATGAACCTGCTGAAAATTCGGTAGTGGGTCAGTTTCAATGCGACGACGAGAGGGCGTGCGCCCTTGTCATTCTGAACCCGCTTCAGCGGGTGAAGTTGAGCCGGGTTGCGGGCGTTCGAGCCCGCAGGCGAAATCCCGACCCTGAGCCTGCCGAAGGGGAGGGAACCCTACCAAGGGAAGGAAATTCGGGTTCCTTCGCTACGCTCAGGATTTCGGCAGCAGGCTCTCCCCTTCGACTGCGCTCAGGGTTACGCGTGCTAAACGCCTCAACTTCGCGCTTTCGCGCTTCAGAATGACAAGTGCTGGCGTTTTTGCACGAGTGAGAATGGAACCCGCCAAACTGACCCACTACCGAGAATTCAGGCGCCTTCGCCAACTTTAAGAACGGCCAGAAACGCTTCTTGGGGGATATCCACCTTACCGATGCGCTTCATACGCTTCTTGCCTTCTTTCTGTTTTTCCAACAGTTTGCGCTTGCGCGTGATGTCGCCGCCGTAACACTTAGCCAAGACATTTTTGCGGATGGCGTGGACGGTTTCGCGTGCGATGATCTTGGCCCCGATGGAAGCCTGGATCGCAACTTCGAACATTTGCCTCGGGATCAGCTCTCTCATTTTAGAAACCAGCACGCGCCCACGGTCATAAGCGAAGTCGCGATGCACAATAATAGAGAGCGCGTCCACGGGATCGCCCGCTACCAGGATGTCCAGTTTGACCATGGGTGATTCCCAGTGTCCGGCAAGGTGATAGTCCAGGGAAGCGTAGCCGCGAGAAATCGTTTTCAGCCGGTCATAAAAATCGAGCACAATCTCATTCAGCGGGAGTTCGTATCGCAGCATCACTCGGCTAGCGCTCACATACTCAAAACCTTTTTGTTTTCCGCGCTTGTCTTCCACCAGTTTCAGGATTCCACCAACATATTCTTCGTTGGTCAGAATGGTGGCCAGAATCACCGGCTCTTCGATCTTCGCGATTTCGCTCTGGTCGGGCCAGCGCGAAGGATTATCGACTTCAATTTTTTCGCCGTCGGTCTTGGTGATGTCATAGCGGACGCCGGGAGCGGTGGTGATCAGTTCCAGCCCGAACTCGCGCTCCAGGCGTTCTTGGATGATCTCCATGTGCAAAAGACCAAGGAACCCGCAGCGAAACCCAAACCCCAGCGCCACCGAGCTCTCCGGTTCGAAGAAGAAGGAAGAGTCGTTGAGTCGCAGCTTTTCCAGTGCCTCGCGCAGCGCGGTGTGTTCGTGTGCGTCCACAGTGTAGAGCCCGGCAAAAACCATGGGCTTAAGTTCTTCGAAGCCGGGGAGCGGCTCGATCGCGGGACGGGCATCATCGGTGATGGTGTCGCCGATTTTCGTATCAGAAACAGTCTTGTTGTTGGCGATCATGAAACCGACTTCGCCGGCTACCAGCTCGTCAATCTCCACCGGCTTGGGCGTCAGTACGCCCAGCGTCTCAACCTCCAGGGTTTTCCCGTTCCACCATAGACGGACCTTCATTCCTTTCCGCAGGGTGCCTTGGAAAAGCCGGGTCAGAACAATCACGCCGCGATAGGGATCAAACCACGAGTCGAAAATAAGAGCCTGCAGTGCATTCTCAGGATCGCCTTTGGGAGGAGGAAGCCGTTTCACAATCGCTTCCAGCAGTTCCGGAACTCCCAGACCGCTTTTTGCGCTGACCAACATGGCGTCGGAGGTGTCCAGCCCCACGGTCTGCTCAATCATTTCCTTGGCACGGGGAATATCAGCGCTGGGCAAGTCGATCTTGTTGATGACGGGAATGATCTCCAGGCCGTTGTTGATGGCCAAATAAGCGTTGGCCAGCGTTTGCGCCTCGACCCCTTGGGAAGCGTCCACGACGAGGAGTGCTCCTTCGCAGGAAGCGAGCGAACGCGACACTTCGTATGAGAAATCGACATGACCGGGCGTATCGATCAGGTTCAGCTGGTATTCCTGACCATCGTGCGCGGTGTACTTCATACGCACGGCATGAGCCTTGATGGTGATGCCACGCTCCCGCTCCAGGTCCATCGCATCCAGGACCTGCTCGTGCATCTCCCGTTGGGAAAGCGCTCCGGTCAGCTCCAGCAGACGGTCCGAGAGCGTGCTCTTCCCATGATCAATATGGGCGATGATGGCAAAGTTGCGGATGTGTGAACGGTCCATCGGGATGGGCTTAGTCTCTTATTCTAGCATCCGCGATGAGAACGAAGGATCATGCCGCTCTTGGCTCTCTTTGGGTGACTAACTAGACAAGGGCTTCACGCTTGGTATCCGATCCTTTTCGAAATCTATCAAGGCTGTCATCCCGCCGGAGCGCCACGGGAGGTTTGCTCCCACAGCAAATCAATGGCGCGGAGCGGAGGGATCCCGAGGCATCGTTTTCTGACGACGCTGTCACAGGGAGTTCTTCCCGTGCGCTGTCCCGCTTTACCGCTGCTCTTCGCGATGTGCCGGCTTGCCAAGAATCGACGATTGCCAGCACGCCAACAAAATCGTTCTTTTTAGCGCCAGGCGGGTGCGACTGCCAGTCTGGGAAGAACTCCCTGACCTGGCATGGCGGAGGGAACTCCCTCGGGATCCCTCCACTCCGCGCCACGCACTTCTTGTAGGAACAAGATTCTCGCGGCGCTCCGGTCGGGATGACAGAAGCAAAAGGCTTGGAGAAACCGCGACCTGTAATGGTGGGTTGGCTCAGACAACAAATGATCAGAGTCCCGACAATATGAAAACAAAATTCTCGTTGCAAGCCCTCTCACCGCGTA